>NPID01001074.1_pt2 | contig 18106 bp, 18 predicted proteins | sample 8637491 | NCBI WGS metagenome assembly NPID01 (sample SAMN07420843, study PRJNA396082) | bioreactor metagenome | isolation source: sample BA6 brine-fed electro-methanogenic bioreactor BA | place: Japan: Kochi | collected 2016-06-14 | reverse complement strand
CATCGAGGTCATCCAGTGCGCCGTGCACCTCTGTCTCACCTGATATGACTGTGAAATCGCCGGGTGTGGTCAGGAGTACATCTATATCGTCAGGGCTTGAGGATATAGATGACAGATCAACAGTCCATATAGTACCGTCCTCAGTAATTGTAAGGTCCGAACCATCGAAGCTCGCCGCAGTGATCAGCTCATTTGCATCGTCAGTGTCGGTGTCGGTCGCTATATGTGTCGCAATATCTGTCTGTGCTGTTGCCAGAGCTGCATCGAGGTCATCCAGTGCGCCGTGCACCTCTGTCTCGCCTGATATAACTGTGAAATCGCCGAGGGTGGTCAGATTAATATCGATGTCATCCGGAGTTCCGGATATTGCCGACAGGTCTATAACCCAGTCTGTGCCATCCTCTGTTATTGTAATATCCGATCCGTCAAAACTCGCCTCTGTGATCAGCTCATTTGCATCGTCAGTGTCGGTGTCGGTCGCTATGTGTGTCGCTATGTCTGTCTGTGCTGTTGCCAGAGCTGCATCGAGGTCATCCAGTGCGCCGTGCACCTCTGTCTCGCCTGATATAACGGTGAAATCGCCGAGGGTGGTCAGCGGAACGTCAATGTCATTCTGTGTTGTTCCCCCCTCTCCCCAGAAAAGATGACCGGAGGCATCTGCGCTGAGCACCTGATCAGAGCCGGCATCGCCGTCAACAATGATGGACGAAGTCGCCGAGAGTTCTATATTGCCTGTAATTGTGGCATTGCCCGTTGTCTGGCTATTGCCTTCGATATCCACATCTCCCTCGAAAAATCCTGCATGAAGTTCGCCCTTTGCATAAATGCCATATCCGCTCGCGCCGAGGTAGCCATAGTTGTTTGCATCGAAGTTACCGTAAACTCCATATGTATCCGAGCCAAGCCATCCCTCTGCTCCGGATTCTGTAGATTTGCCGAAAACAGCGATCTCGCCGGTACCACCGTCGCCAACAACATGGAGCTTGTGTTCGGGAAGGGTTGTGCCTATACCTATATCGCCTGTTGGCATTGAATACATATCAACCCCCGAGACCTGCCAGTCTGAGTCCATGCCAGAGCTTGTGTTGTTGATTCTGATTGAGCTTCCTGTCTGAACCAGCTCGATATTTGTTCCCGCTGTTAGTGTTGCTTCATCTGTGAGCCATGGTTCAGTGCCTGAACGTATTCTGTTGAAACCTGTCTCATCGGTAGCTGTGCTGCGGACTATGATCATATTGCCCGTCTGCGTGACCTCAATGTCCGTACCGCCGGAGATTGTCGCTTCATCAGTTAACCAGGGATAGCTTCCACCGCGTATCCTTGTGAAACCTGTATCATCGCCGTCTGCAATGTCGGCTGGTATATCGTGAATATATGCCCAGTTTGCTCTGAGTGTATCCATAGTTCCACCACCGGAACCACCGACTACACTGTCTGCTACAGATGCTCTGTATGCATAGGGCACTGTTGTCAAGGGCGTTCTCGGTTCGAGCACATCGAGGAAATCAACTGTTATCTGAACATATTTCTTATCGCCATCAAAGATTGTCGGGGGCAGGGGGTATCCTGCCTGATCACCGAGAAAAACGTGGAACAATCCGCCGGAAAGGTCCATTGTCCTTGCAGGCTCTGTCCATATGAGTGTACCGCCCGTTTCCGAATCGAAAATCTCGAAGAGCAGTGTATGCTCGCCGTCCAGAGGAAAACCGCCTGAATCCTTGAGCTTGCCCTGAAAGGACATCTCGGTGGGGGTTGCTAAGATTGATGTTATAATGAAAATATGAAACAAAAGTAATCTTTTCATTTTTCCTCCGTATCTATGGCATGAAAATCCGTGTTGAAAGCTCAATTGTTATATTGTTTTCGCCCCAGATGTCGGATCTCAGGGGCATTGATATTCTGAACCAGAGATTGGTGGTCTCTCTAATGTATACCGAACCGATATCCCCGTAATATTCATCACACCACCGTAACTCGTCAGATAATAGATCGGACGGGATGCTGTAAGTAGGAGGGCTCTCGGAGAACTGACCAAGCAGAACAAATAGATTATCACCCTGAAAGCTATGGGGTATCCATGGCACAGGCGATACGCTGACAACCCTCATGCCATATAGCACTCTGCAGTTGGAGCAGTTGCCAACGGAGATAACCTCACCTGCAAGCATCTCGCGGGACTCAAGGATATTAAGGGAATCGGTGATATTCCAGGTGTCGGGCGTAACTGAAACGCAGAGCTCAGGTCCTTCCCCCCATACCCAGAAGCCGAGGGTTGCGCCGAAGTCTCTTCCGCCAAGTTCGCCTATGGCGGTCAGCCCCGCAGATGTCCCCGAAAAGGATTCGCCCGTTCCGCCTGACCCTTGAGCCCAGCTTTCGAGCTCAACTGTCTGAGAAGCTGCTATCAGTGCAACAATAATAATTAGAAATCTGTTAAAATTATTCATAGCCTTCCTTGTTTGTACGAGTATAATTTATTAACTCCCTTGATAAAAGGCAAGTTATGAAAATTAAAACAGCATAAAAAAAAGCCGAAGGTCATAACCTCCGGCTCTGAAATGGAAAAATCGAAAATCTATCTGTGTTCGAGTTCACCGGCTTGGAATACATATTTCTCAAGGTTCTGGACAAAGACAAATACCTTTGCCTCTTCCTCAAGGGAGTCTGCCAGTTCAAAGGTGAATGTCATAGTGTCGACAATGCCCTGGGCGAGATTTACAGGGGTACCTGTCGGCTCGGGGAAGCAGTCATACATGACATTATGAAACTCCGAGAGACCATTGCTTCCCGGGGGATCGTCAAATTCAACATGCTCCCTGGCCACAACGCCGTACATCTGGCCGGAGATAGCGTTATTTGCAAGGGTTATGACATTTGCTGTACCTGTACCGTCTCCATTGTGCGTCCAGTCGCCCCAGATTGCAAGCTCTGTGTCTGTTGCCAGTGCAGAGTTGAGGGCTGCCCTGACTGATGCAGCATCGTCTGGTGTGGTGATTCTGTTGCCGTCGGCATATACATGTGGAAGGCTGCCGATGGAATAGAAACCCACAGCCCTTGAATTATGCTCCTCTGGGTTCATCTGATAGAAGATATCCAGCTGAACCACAGCGATATTCGGGTGGAACTCCATGAAGATTACATCCTCGTAGTCTTCGAGGACCTCCTGGACAGTCCTTGCGACATTTGCACATGGCATGCAGTAAACATTGGTGTATTCCTCGAGGAGAACCATGCGCTTTGGTGTGAGCATACCAAGGTCAAGATTGAGGGTATCTCCAGCTGAAACTGTTATATCGGTTGTCTTGTCCTGAAAGCCTGACTTTTCCAGCTTGATGGTATGGGTACCGTCCGGAATATTAACACTTGCCGGTGTTTCCAGCCCTGTGTCTGTACCGCCGAGATATATCTCTGCGCCCTCGGGCGTGCTTGTTATGTTGACTATGGCAAAGTCAGTGACAGGGGCAAGGTCAAAGTGTATGCTGTCTGTCAGATTCTCCTCGATGGTAACTGTCTGCACTTCAGGTGTCTGATAGCCGTAGAATGAGACTGTGACCTCATATGAGCCTGTCTCCATCTCAATATTCTGTGGGGTTACCTTGTCCTGGTCCTCTCCTCCAATAACTATCTGCGCACCAGTTGGTTCGGAGGTGATGACAAGGTTGCCAAATTTCTGATCCTCGCCGTCATCGCAGCCTGCGATGAAGAGAAAAAGTAGAATGAAGCCTGTCAAAACTGCTCTTTTCATATTGTCTCCTCTTCTTAAGTTCATCCGAATATAGGATATATGCCATTGATTGTCACCAAATAAATGAAAGCCCCCATAGGTGGGGGCTTTTTGGAAATCTATGCCTTAACCTCTTTGAGCTTTGGCTTTGGAATGCTGAAGGCACTCCTGAAGACCAGAGCATCTGTCGGGCATTTGTGAACACACTCAAGACAGCGTATGCAATCCGGAGAGTTGGGTGTCTGGACAGGATCGAGCCCTGTGGGGCAGACCTTTGCGCAGATACCGCAGTGTATGCACTTGTCCTCCTTCAGTTGCAAGGAGAATGCACTGGCCTTGTTGAAAAGCCCCAGAAAAGCACCGAGGGGACAGAGTGCCCGGCAGAAGAATCGTGACATAAGCCATGTGAGAATCAGAACCGAGCCGAGTATCACCATCTTCATTGTGAAGAGGCTGCCGAGAAGGTCACGCAGTGGGGGATTGATCATAATCTGCGGTATTCCGCCTGTGAGACCGCCGGCAGGGCAGGCCTTACAGAAGAATGTCTCCTGAAGCCACAGCGGCAGAATGATGACCAGTACCAAAAGGGCAACATACTTAAGATAGTTGAAGAATTTCGGCATTTTCAGCTTTGGACCGGGTATCTTGTGCCAGAGATCCTGAAAGAAGCCGAAGGGGCAAATCCAGCCACAGCTCATCCTCCCGACGGTTGCCCCGAATACAGCCAGAGCACCTACAACAAGATATGGGAATGCACCGATAACGAAGAAATGCTGGGTAGAGCCCACCGGGCAGGAACTGTATGCAGTTGGAGTGGCATAGCAGTTGAGAATTGGGGGAACGATGCCCTTGGCACCACCCTGATAGATGCTGCCATCCTTGACAAAAACCTGGAAATAACTGTTGGGCAAAAGTGCACCAAGAATCTGTACGATACGTCTCAGGACATTAAGTTTCATAGCCTATCCTATTCCTATACAGGCGAGGCAGAGGATGGAGCCATTTGAGATGATCTCTGGTATATCCTCAAGTTTGACGCCATAGACAATTGATATAATCGATAGTATGAGTATTACAGAGACGACGATTATTCGTCCTTTTCTTATTTCCTTCATGTCAGCTCCTTCCTGTGCGGTTATCCCCAAAGATGTTCGCAGTTCTTGGTTTTATCTATTTAATAATATACTTGTGGGGAAAAAATGGAAGAAAAAAATCGAAACTTTTCGATAGTGAAAGACCAGTAATAACTTCGAATCCCTTGTCTCCATATCATAGAAAAGCCCCCTTTTGGGGGCTTTATCTACATATTGTGATCGCGTGATTGGGCTCTTATGAGGAGACTACGTTGTCTGCGATTTCGTCCTTGAAGATCTTGGATGGCTTGAATACCGGTACGACCCTCTTCTCAACCTGTACAGGCCTGCCTGTCTTCGGGTTGCGGGCGATTCTTGGTTTTCTCTCTTTGAGCTTGAAGGAACCGAAACGTCTGATTTCGATTGTGTGTCCCTCTTTCATCACGTCTTTGATAACTGTCAGAAAGCTCTCGATGATGACGGCTGTTTCTGTCTTTGTAAAGCCCGTCTTCTCTGCAACTTTCTCTACGAGATCTGCCTTTGTCATTTTATCTCCTTTTTATAAATCTCTTCTCTAACTTGAAGAATAATAAAAGTTATACACTGCCTTGTCAAGAGAAAAAGTAAATAGGATTTTATGCGTGGAAAATATTAACAGCAATGCCCCGGTATCTATTTTCCCCTTTATTTATTGATGTCAAACAGATAGATGAGGAGGGCAGCATAATCATAAGTCATTATATTTATTAGACCTAAAACGGCCCCTTTCCCTCTCCAGTAACTAAAGGCGTTAATCCCTTTAATGTTTCACAGTTAAATAGAAAAAATAAAAAAACTCTGAAAGATAAGAAAATCTGAGTCAAGCCAAAGCTCATAGGGCTGGCTCACTGAAATAAATACTGTCAGTTGGGCACCCATATCTTTTTCGATTTTATCATTTCACACTGTGATGGGAGATTAAGTCGTCTTTCGGTTTTGGTGTGGAAGAAAAAACCCCTGTGATTGGTGAGGTATGAGGATTTCTTGCTCATGAAGCCGGGTTCTGCGTAGATGACAAGTGGTTCTTTGGTCTTGCCGACCAGCTGTTCGAATACTTCGGGCTCGACCTCAACAATTGCGCCAGATGCCCTTACTGCATTTACCATCGCAGCATATGCCGCCGATGCCCCCGCTCCTGTTGCTCCGTATGCCATTATTGCTCCCTTTGTGCTAGTTTACCTGCTATTTTTGCGATTCTCTCGCCGAATAGCCGTGCGTTTATTTTGTCCTGCTCTGTGATGTCGCCGTATGTCGTCAGTCCGTAGTGACCTCCGGTTTCCAGGGGGTCGCCGGCCACCACCATGCCGAAGATGAGCATGGAATGGAGTATGGAGAGTATGGTTGTCTCCCTTCCGCCGGACTGGTGAAGGCCGGTAGAGAATGCTGCGCCTGCCTTACCCTGCATATCTGCCCTGAGGTGGCTGATACTTTTCCAGAACTCAGCAATCTCGGGGGTGGGATTCCCGAAATAGGATGGCGAGCCTACTATCAGTCCATCTGCCTGCCTTATCTCTTCGGGTTCTGCCCTGTCGAAGGTCTTGTATTCTGCGTCTATAATGCTCGATGCGCCGACTGCGATCTCCCTTGCCAGCTGCTCTGTGTGGCCGCCGAGGGAATGGAAAAGGATAAGTACTTTCATTTTGCCCCTTTAGAGTGTGAAGGCATAGCCTATGTGTATGTTGAAGCCGTAGGTTGTGAACTGATACTCCCCCCTCCTGTTGCCGGAGGCGTCGAGGTAGTCGACTGTGTGGAGATTCAGGGATGAGTTCAGGCGCAGATCGAGCAGTATATTGTTCTTGCCCAGCCGCTTCCATATCTCAAAGCCGAAAATCACGCCTGTGTCGTTGGAGTCAAGGTGGTCGAGGTTATTCTCACCTGATGAGGCCTCGTCGGAATAGGTCTGTGTTGCCGATATATTGAAGGCCGGCGATATTCCTGCATAGAGGGATGGCGAGTATACCGGGGATTCACCCATTCGAAGCTTGACTATGATCGGTAATTCGACATAGAGCAGTTCGAGACCTGTTTCTGTGAACTCCTCCCTGCCGTCAACAACAGGATATACAGAGCGGTGAATTCCGCCGCGACTCCGGACAAGCAATTCCAGAGAAAGGGCAAGCTGCTGATAGTATTCTCTTGAGATGAATATGCCGCCGTCATAAACAGGTCGAGCCTTTTCTTCCTTGTATGCCTTGGAGATATTTGACGAGAAGAACCCCAAACCTCCGCCGCCTTTGACTCCGGCTATGGTTATCACATCAAGGGAGTCGGCAAGAACAATGCCACTGAAAAAAATGAGCAATATGAATCTCTTCATCTATCCCTCCACTGACATCCATCAAATTCACAGATTAAAGCTGTATCCCGCTGTCAAACGGAAGCTCCACACCCTTGTGCCGTCCACCTGTTCAAGGAGTCCCCATGAAATTCTGCTGTCCAGAATCAAAGCCATTTCACCCGCATCTATCCTGGTATCAAGCCCTGCAATCAAATCGAGGCTGGGTATATTCCAACTTGTCTCAGTAATATATGAACTTTTCACGCTGTTGCCAAGGTTAAGTCCGGGAGATATACCTGCAAAAATCGATGTCTGACCTTTCTCAAAACCGACCACAGGTGTCAGCAGCAGAAGTGGGAGTGAGAGATTCCTTGTTGTGTAGGTTGCATCAAGGGTGTCCTTCAGGTATACTGACTCTATGGAAGCCCTTCTCACGGAAAACTCCAGCTCTGTCTGGAACAGCAGCCTCGGTGCAATGTCCCAAGTTATGAAACTGGCAGCAGTGAGGCCATCGCCCCTTTCATATGTGCCCTCCTGAAAGGAGGTCTTTGCCCAGCCTGCTCTGAAGCCGTTCTGAGGAAGTATCTCAGGTGGGGCAGACAGGGCAGTGATAGCCAGCAATAAGATGATCTTTCTTAACATTCTGTTAAAATATATTGTATAGCTACCATTGTCAAATCATCTGTGTATAGACACTAAGATGGCAACAACAGCTAAATAGTTACTGAGAACATTAAATAGTTAGCCAGATAGAGAAATAGACAGCAGATATAATTATCGAATCAAGGTTATTGTGCCCTGGCAAATAACCTCACCCTTCTGGGTGATGATATAGATGTACAGACCCTGCGGCAGGGGATTGCCTTCATTGTCCCTGCCGTCCCAAGTCCGCTCAGGTGGTGTGAGGCCTATGGACGGCGGGATTACCTTCCTCGCAATCTCCTCCTTGCGGCTGTTGAAGATGATCAGCTCCGAGTCGAGCCTCTCCTGATCGGAATAGCTGAACATGGCGCGATCATTGTATCCATCGCCGTCAGGAGAGAAGGGATTTGGTCTTTGGGTGCAGCCTTTGGTCGGTGTGATAAAATGGAAGACCCCATTGCCGATATTTGGTGTGCAAAGGTCGGGTGTGTCCGTTGCTCCCTCAACTATGACAGAGATGCTGTCGCCTGATGGCAACCCTTCAGTCTGCAGTGAAAACTCGATCTCCAATGCCGGATCAAGGGCAGGCATGTCCATAACTCTGTCGTAGACTGAAACTGTGAGGGCTTCTGGGTTGATATGTGTTATGTCGTCCGTAATTCTGATCACTATTTCCGGGCTTCCATCACCTGAAACCCCGCCGTTCTCCGGGGAGAGCATCTCAATAACCGGCGGTGTCAGGTCAGCTGTGAATGAATAGTCGAGGAGAATGAAGCTGAGTGTGTCAAGCCGCCTTGTAAGTGAGACATCGATGACCTGCCCATGTGTAAACATAGTTGTGGGGATGAAGAACATCGTGTCACCGTTTGTTACAAGATTCTCATCAGAAGTTGTGTATTCAAAGCCTTCTACCGTCAGAGTCAGGGAAGGCCAGTCGATCTCCAGGGGCTCTGTGATTCTTAGTACTATGTTTTGATCAGGGCAGGCTGTGAACTCGCCGGGAAGTGGGGTTATTGCCTGTGCAATATAGTTGGGATTCTCCACAAAAATTGAAGTCTCTATAGTCGAGACATTGCAGTAGTCATCCCGGGATATGAGCCTGACTGTCAACTCTCCGTCTGCATCAGGTGGTATGGTGTAGCTTGCAGGAGAGGGTGGATCGAAAATTGTATCGCTGCCCCCTTCATATTCGAGGACAAATATATCTGCCCAGTCGCTCAGTGTTCTGGGGTGCAGGTCTTCCGAGAGCCAGTCTATAGAGACTGGAGTCCCTGCAAGGGCTGTGTCTGGTATTGATAACATGTCAATTTCAGGTGGTCTGGAATCGAGGGGCCCCAAGGCTTCGTTCTGTACTGTCACGCCCTCCATGTCCGGGGAGAAAATGCTGAAATCATCTATGATGTGGCTGGAGCGCGCGCTGCCAGTGGAGGCAGAAAATCCGATATATGCCCAGAATGGTTCGATTTCAGGATAAACATCGTCGATGTAGGTCAGGCCGTCGAAGCGGACTCTTATCCGCGGATGGCTGATGTCAACATAGACATAATGCCATCTGTTGTCGACAAGCTCTTCGGGTATGGGTATTTGTTCCAGCGGTCTTGGTACGGGCTGGCTTCCAGCGAGACAGCATGTATCGTCAACGGAAAGCTCGATGTGATTGCCGTTGGTGTCGCAGCAGTTCTCCCATGTGTCGACAGCTATACCCCAGCCGTCGTTCTGGGATATACCTAGCTGTCCGCCGAAGGCAAGGGGCGGGTTCGGATAGCGGGAGAGTATCAGCCCTACGCCGTCTGCGCCGCGTGAGCCTGTTGTGTTCAGCTTGAAGCGATATCCCACAGTCAGTGTGTCCGTATATACCGAATCGACTGTGATTATCCTGCCATTGCGCCACGTTCTGTCCTGTGTCAGGACAAGATAGCCGCTGTCGGGGTCAACGAAACCGTCATTGCCGTTTATTGTATAGGCTGTTGTGTCGAGTATGCTGAAGGAATCGACAACAGGCAGATTGCTCAATGCCGAGATAAGTATCAGCGCAGTGTCCAGCTCTATTCCGGGCATATCCATTGACAGCAGCCAGTTGAAGCAGTGTATACCCGGCTCAGTCTCCGGGCCGAAGTCGCCGTCGTGGTCGGTGAAGGTAGCGAATGAGGGTTCACCTGCATCTGTCGTGTCTGCGCCTGTAGCTATCGAAGGTCTTATTGTCGCCATGCCGCCGGAAAGCGAATAGCATATCTCAACGGTGTTGATTGAGTCGCATTCCCTCTCCTCCGAAAACCACACAGAATCTATTGAAACGGTGTCCACAGTGTCGCTTGCCTCCTCTATCCAGAAGTCGCACCACTCGGTTGCCACATTGCAGAATGAATCCCGAACAGTGACAAAGAGGGTGCAGGACTCAGAGGATATGGGGGGTATGTATTCTAGAGACAGGGTGTCGAGAGTGAAAGTCTCGTATATGCCATCGCCCTTGATGGTGACCGAGCAGGGCAGAGCAATGCCGCCCATGTCCGTGACATCCCAGGAAAAGTCGAAGGGCTGTCCTGCCCTCAAGGGATGGATGGGACAGTGTGTCGTGATATCCGGCGGTCTGCTGTCCACATATCCTGTGAAGTGCAATGTGTCTGTGAAGCTGTATTCGTCTTCCGGCGCGATGCTTGAGGATAGCCCCGTTATGGGCTCACCGAATTCGTCTACAAAGGAGAATGAGATGGCGCAGCCCCACAGGAGATTGGAGATACCGAAATAGAATGAGCTGAATGTGCAGGCGCGCAGCTCCACAGGTATGATATGGGGATCGCCGGATGTGATATTCGAGCCTCTGTCTTCATCTACGAAAATCAGCGAGTCGTCCTGCCAGATATGTATATCGTCATTGACCCTTAATTCTATATATACAGTTGTGTCTGTGGGAGAGCAGATCAGAAAATGAACATATCCCTCCGTCCATGTTGGCCAACCCAACTCGTCGTCAAAGTCGAAGAATGAGGGCAGGTCATAGCCGGAAAGTGTGGTGTCGGTTGTGGAATATCCGCCCCATGTATGTATGCCCATCGCATCGCCTTCCCTGTATTCTATCTCGGTGTCCAGAACACGGAATTCGGGGTCATAGTAGTTGCCTGCGATGAGGATATTCTCCACACCGCCCTCTTCCGTCAAAGGCGTACCTGCACAGCATATATCATCGCGGAGAATGATACGGCAGTCGAGATCGCCCTCATAGCCGGGCAAGTCCGAGTCGAGATACCACTGAAATTCATGGGTACCTGCTGGAATGCTGCCAATGTCGCCGGATGTGCCGGAAAGTGATGTGAAGGGTTCATAGCCAATTGACGTGAAATCAATGGTGTCAGTTGCAAAGAATATACTTGCGAAGGCTGCCCTGTCTGCTTCATAGGAGATGGCGACTATCGACAGCCCGTCGCAGTCCCTCTCCTGCTCTATGGACAACTGTGCGAAAAGAGCGAGCGGTAATAGTAGTAGTATATAATGAATATTCCTTACCATAGCATAAAGTACGCTGATTTAACAGTTAAAGTCAAGGCTTCTTTCTATCATTCAGAAAATCACGGGCGATTTTCAGGAGACTTTCCCTGTCGTTGATATCAGGGTTGTCAAGAACCTGCTCCAGCAGAAAGTCAAGAATCTCGCCGAGAAGTCTGCCCTCCTTGAGATTGAGCTCATCCTTGAGGTCATCACCGTCAATGGCCATATCCCGCCGCGACAGTGGCGGCTTTGCCTCTATGATCTCGCAGAGCTGCCTGCCCAGTTCGACATTGGCGTCGTATTCGTCCTTGACCCTTTCGGTGTCCATTCCCATGAGATCGGCGAGCCTGTGCTCTATGAATAGATCGACATTTTCCTCACCGACGCGGCGGATCAGCCTCCTCTTGCCCTTGTCCGTTTCGGGTATATTTGCCATGTGATTTGCGATGACATTTGTGACAAGCTCTATACGCTTTGTGGAATAGCGGAGCCGCTCCATTACCTTTTTTGCCATCCGTGCCGAAAGGCCATCGTGGCCTGTGAAAAATGCCCTTTCGTCTTCCAGTCTGCGCAGAGCTGGCTTTCCTATATCGTGCAGGAGCAGTGCCAGCCTGAGATCGAGATTTTTTGGGGAATTGTCCAGAGCGGTCATTGTGTGGTCGAAGACATCATAGATATGCCATCCCCCCTCCTGCATGACACCCCTGCAACCTGAAAGCTCCGGCAGTATTCTTTCCAGAACACCGAGGCTGTGCAGTCGCTGCATTGCCTTTCCCGGCTTGTCGAGCTTGGAGAGGAGCTTGTCAAGCTCTTCCCTGATGCGTTCCGGAGCGATGCGCTCAATTGAGGGAGCAGACTCCCTGATATGTATTTCTGTATCTTTCTCGATATCGAATTTCAGCTGCTCTGAGAACCTGACAGCCCGCATAACCCGCAGTGGATCGTCGAATACCGACTCAATGTGATCCTCTCTGATAATACGCTTGTCCATGTCTTCCTGTCCATTGAGGGGGTCGACCAGCCCATAGTCGGGCAGGCGATATGCCATGGAATTGATGGTGAAGTCTCTGTTGATGAGATCCGCATATAGGCCATGGCCGCTTCCCCTGAAATCCGGCAGAACAACATCGGATGTCATGCCTCGGAATGTGAACTTGAAGACTCCGAAGGCCGAGCCCACATAGACAGCACTGCCATACCCCCTGAGAATATCCGCCAGCTCTTCCCTTTTCATGCCGATGACGAGGAAGTCCACCTCTTCCGGCAATGTCCTGCTGATCAGCCAGTCGCGGACAACGCCGCCGACAACATACAGCTCCCCAGTCTCAACAATAAGACTTTGCAGAGAAAGTGGCATAAAATTCTTTTCGATGTATTGGCTGAGCTCCATCAGAAGGTCTTGAAATTTGAGCCATCAAGGCGAATCAACTGTATCTCCCCTGTCTGTCTCGATGCGAGGAGATAGACCAGATTGCCCTGCTCATCAATGCGCGCATTTGGCTTATATCTCTTGCATATCTGCCATTTTCTGGGAAGTCTGTCGATTATGGATTCAGCCTGCAAGTATTCGACCTCGCCCGTTTCCGGCTCTACCCTGTATATGGTCATCCCAAAGGAGAAATACCACCTGTCCTGGTCATCTGTTCCTGCAAAGGAGTAGTCCCTGTCCGGCAGCCCCTCGCCCCGGGGCTCGAAAAGTCCGGCAAACTGCATGGAACCAATATTCCTGTCGGTTGTCTGCCAGGGGTCAAAGTGCAGGTTGTTCAGCTTGGCATAGACCCGGAAAAGCCCGACCGGCAGAAAGCCTGATTTCTCCACCTCAACAACATCCCATGGAGTGTCAGAGGGTGCATTCTCAAGTACCTTGATAAGCTCGGCACGGCTTTCATTCGTGGCATCGGTCAGTCGGAAAATGCCCCTTTTCATGTTGCCGGATGGATCATAGAGCATCTTGGCGTGATATCTGTCGAAGCGTCCCCAGAATCCGTTGCGAAGGGGCAGCAGCCTTATGCCGGCCGGTGCATCGCCATCGTGAAGGGGCAGGTCGAGACCCGTCAGCTCTATCCTGCGAAGGGGATTAAAGTCGCTGTCCATCAGGTATATCCACTCTGTATTCGGTCCGGCAACCAGAGCAAAGAGGGTATCTCCCTTGAAGCCGAGATCATGGACAAAGCCCTCCGCCTCCCATTCTGCTGCTATTCTGCCGTCAAAGCCCCACTTTTTAATGCCGTGATTGTGGGCAATAAAAAGCATGCCGTCACGGACGCAGTAAGACGGGCAGTAGACATATCTGCCGTGAATCTGGGCATTGACGCCCCGGGAAGATGTCATTGGAAGCGATTCTTCGAGCATAAACTGTGGAATGCTGTCCCCAAGGGCAGCCATCGTAAAGATCAAAAACAGTGTTGTGTATATCGTTCTTTTCATTCTGCTAAAATAATGGCTTTGCCCCGAATGCGCACTAAATTTATGGCGAAATCGGCGTTGCGAAACTCGATACCGGCGCATTTGCCCCTTTGCTGTCATTTTTGGGAAAGACTCCAGTATGTCTGCCCATCTTTCCGTAAAATGCAAAAAACTCTATTATCGAGTTTTAGGAACATCCTTGAACATATGAATGTTCGGGTCATTGAACATATGAATGTTCGGGTCATTAAACATATGAATGTTCGGGTCATTGAACATGGGAATGTTCGGGTCATTGAACATCAAATCACATTTGTGAAAGTATGTTATTTTCATACAGACCAACAGCGGCAGACTTCATAACTCTGTGGGGTTCTTAGCCGGAATAGGATAAATCAGCTCTATTCGTTGAGGTCGAGGCTCCAGAGTCGTTGGGCTATGGAATCGTATATGGAGTTTGGGATTATGTCGCGGTTGAGCTTCTCCATAATCGGCTCGGGGATATTAACCAGCTTGGCGTATTCCCTGCCGGCCTTCTTGAGGCGGCGGCGGTATATAGCTATTGGCGGACGGAGTATGAGCAGCTTGTGGCGGAGTATCTCGCCTGCAGGGCGATATATCTCGGCTGTTATTCTGGTGTTCAAAGTGTTTGCCAGCCTTCGGAAATAGTGCTGGACAACCTCGAACTGCTGCCACTCAGGGAAGCCCGAATTTGCCATGATGATCAGTTTTGGATATTTACGATAACGGGGTTTCCTGCGGGAGAGCCCTTCCCTGCCGGATACAATGTCCGGCTCGAAAAGCGGATTTAGCCTTTCGATGAATATATTCATGAGGCTGGTGATATTGTTCATGTACACAGGTGTTGCGAAGATAACGGTGTCCGAGCGTGTGAACTTGGTGATCAGCTCCGCCATGTCGTCCTGAATGACGCACTGGCCGGGTGTCTGCTTCCAGCAGGAGAGACAACCGCGACAGGGCTTTATGTCCAGCCGGGAGAGAAGTACGCTCTCTGTCTCGCCGCCTTCGGCCTCTATGCCCTGCAAAAAGGCCTTGACCATGACATGGGTATTGCCGAGATGCCCCCTCGGGCTGCCGTTTATCGCTGTAACTATCATATCACCATCCGTTGTGGATTCCAATCATAATTAATATGTCCTGTTTGAAGGAATAAATCAAGCTAAGAATGATAAATACGGCGGTGTGGTCTATCTTAGAGACCCTTCAGGGATATGACAATGAAAACAATGGAAACAATGATCCCAAGCAGAAGCAGGGCGACCTTCAGCCACCAGATGGGTGTTTTCGGCTCTTCTTTGACAGGCTCAAGTATGCCCTTTTCCATCTTGTCCTTCTCGACTGCTTTGCCGACAATAAGTCCGAAAATTACTCCTACGGCAGGTCCCAGCCCGATCAGTCCGATATTGTCGGTGGCTATTGCAAGGGGTATGAATGTTCCGCTCCAGATGGCAATCCCTATGGCCATCCACATGCCCACATAGTGCCCCTGCTTCTTTTTCTCTGACATATTGCCCCCTTGTTTATCTCAATATAAACACCTAACTTGCCAGAAACAAAGGAATTTATGGTTGAAAAATTAGAATTACATTGAAGCTCCGGGCAGGAACTGGGCAAAAGAAAAGCGGCATTGCGCCGCTCTCTCTCAAAGAATGAAAAGTAAGGTCTATTCCTTGTTCTCCTCTGGTATCTCCAGTGTCTGGGACATTTTACCGATCTTACTGCAGTCAGCTGTGACCTCGATTTTGTCGCCGGGTTTGGCCTGGGTGATCTTGTATACGGCTGTCTGTCCCTCGGCTGTCTCCTGCTTGTCCCATTTCTGGACTATGATTTCCTCGCCGTTGAGCTCGATCTTGATGTCATCGATGTAGTGACTCTCTGTATTGGAGACACCGTGCTCAACATCGACAGTCAAAAGGTTCTCACCGGATGTCCATGTGAGCGTAATCTTGTCCGGTCCGTGGGCAAAGAGAGCTGCTGTCAGCAGCAGAACTGCCAGGAATGTGAGTTTTTTCATTTTCCTCCTATTTGTTTAGTGTGAATTTCTCGTAATGTATCCTTGATTTCGGTATATTCATCCTCTCCAGAATGCCTATGGTTGCATCCATCATAGGCACAGGGCCGCAGATAAAGAAGTGGCAATTGCCGGTATCCTCGATAACCTTCTCGCTTATCCTGCCCTTGAGATAGCGAATATCACCACTGTCCTCGGGTATATTTTCCTGCCTTGAAAGAAGATGGGTTATCGGGATATTCATCTGCTCAAGCTCATCCCTGAATATGATATCGTCGGTAGTCTTGTTGGCATAGATCAGCCTTCTTTGGCGGCTGTCTTCAGTATCGCGGAGATGGCGGAGCATGGACATAATGGGTGTGATTCCCACACCACCTGCAATGAAAACAAAGCGGGGTGCATCCCATCTTTTGATGTGGAAACGTCCGTATGGCGCATCTATCTTTGCCTTTGTGCCTTCGCCATAGTCTGCAATCCTGTCGGTGAAGTCGCCGCTTTCCTTTATTGTGAACAGAAGTTCTCCATTCTCGCCCTTGCCTGCAATGGTGAAGGGATGCTCCTCAGCCTTTTTGCCGTAGAGTTTCAGAAAGGCAAATTGCCCGGGTATGAAGTCAATGGGCTTGCCCTCTGGTTTGAGAGTCAGGGTGTGGGTGTCCCTTGTTTCCTGTTCATTGGATGTGACCACAAATGGCCTGCGCCTGAGGGGATAGACAATATTCCGCCAGAGAAAGGTCAGTATACCGATGGAAATCAGTCCTCCCATATAGTAGCGGAGGAAGCCGTCCTCAAGATTATAGCCAAGGGCATAGCCGTGGAAGGCTGCGAGCAGAATGATGAGTATAGCACCCTTGTGAAACAGATGCCATGTGCGATAGTCTATCTTCAGCTTGTGGAACCACAGGGCAAGACCAACCGCAAATAGAATGAAAAGTAGTGTAATCCTGCCCACGAGAACAGGCAAAGAGGTGTCGATGGTTGTCAGCAATTCGATATAGTCGTGTCCTATGGCGACCAGTGGAGGATGGGCAATAGCGACAAAGAGGGCGACAATGGCCATCTTCTTATGAAAGCGCAAGAGCCTGTCCAGCCCGAATATGCGATCCAGCCACTTTATCCTCGCAGAAAGCACCACCTGAAGGGAGAAGACAGACACAGCAAAGAGTGCGAATGCCCTGCCCATAACGAGCAGAATATTACCCTCAAACTCGAAGATTGCCTCATAGAAGGCCGGAATCATTATCAGAGCGATGTAAACGAATGTCGGCAGTGTGCCCATGAGCTTTCTCTTCATCTTACCCCTTGTCATTTTTATTTCTATTATAGCATTATTAATATCTAAAGTAAAGCAGAAAAAAGGGTTACACGGCAGAAAAAAAGTCGAAAATCCTTCGATATTCCTGCGTGGCATATCAAAAAATGCCGGCAGCCGACAAGCACCTTTCCCACTTGAAAAACCGCTCTCAATTTGTATATTTAAAGGAAGAATACAGCTTTCTGAAGGAGATAAAATGAGAATAGTCATCTCTATATTGTCGATTTTGCTTTTCATTGCCTGTTCTGAGGACGAAAAGGGCGGAGACCAGCCATTTGTATATCCCGATGCTGATGAAACGGAATTTCAGGATATGCTGCAACCTGCCTTCTATCTAGCGGACACCACCTTCAGACAGGAGGTCAACAGGGCTGTATATCACGCAAGGCAGATACAGATGACACATCCCTTCGGCATGAGGGAGGGCATTGAATATCCAGACTGGGGTGTTTTCGGCGTGGGCAAGGGCAGGGACGGAACATCCGAGCATCATCCTGCAGTTGACATGAAGCCCGGCGACACACTGGTGTGCATACTTGCTCCGATATCCGGCACAGTGCATACATACAGGGATGCCCCCAAATACAGGCATTATATTTCCATAACCCGTAACATAGTGGACGACGACGGTCTTATTGTCGGAAAGCTGGTCACTATTCTGGGGCATGTCGATCTCGATCTTGACGAAGGGGCAGGCCTTTTTGTGGACGATATGCAGGTTACAGAGGGCGACACCATTTCGCAACATCTCTATTCCGGCACTATGGGCGGACCACATCTTCACATCGAGATTCGATATTACCGCTCCCTTGATACCGGCCTTGAGTCCTTCTACGGAATCGCAGCACCCTTCGGCGATCCTTCCTTCACCCAACCTTCGGCAGGATTATGGGAATATGGTAGCTGGAATCCTGACATCGGCTATGGCTTTGCAAGACCGGAAAATCATGGGCTTGTTGTGGACTGAACCCCCACCTTTCCCCTCTTGAAAAACTGCTCTCAATTTGTATATTTATAGAAAGACTACAGCTTTCTGAAGGAGATAAAATGAGAATTTTGGTGCTGTTGATGATGCTGGTATTGGTAACCACAATTTTCCCCTTTGAGTACGTACGCTATA
>NPID01004015.1_pt1 | contig 18108 bp, 18 predicted proteins | sample 8637491 | NCBI WGS metagenome assembly NPID01 (sample SAMN07420843, study PRJNA396082) | bioreactor metagenome | isolation source: sample BA6 brine-fed electro-methanogenic bioreactor BA | place: Japan: Kochi | collected 2016-06-14 | reverse complement strand
AAGTCCCCAGGGCAGGGGCAAACATCATGTCTAAGACAACTGAAAAATCAAACGCTGCCAAGAATGCAACCGGCAAGGCTGGAGACAATGGCCAGGAAAAGAAGCCAAAGGCTCCTTCTATCGAGGATATCAAGAAGCTACTCGAAGATCAGATCAGTACCTTTCAGCGTAAATCTGAACTGATCGCCAACCGGGAGCGTTTTCTCCAAACCAAGCAGGATCTGCTGGATTATAAATCAGAGCAGGGCTCTGATTTCAATGATACGCTCGATAGCGAATCGCTCCGGATCATCCTGCAGGATAATCGCCGGTATCACGGAGAAAGTCAGGTAAGCATTGCTAACAACCTGATCGTTCGTGAATTCATCGACTTCATCATCTCAAAGATCGATGTGAAGCTCGCTGAGATCGAGAAAGAGATCATCGGATAAAACCGGATGATCCAAAATGAAGGACGGCACTCCTGCAGGAGTGCCGTCCTTTTTTTTTGAACCTTATTTGATTTATTTCGTTTAATAAAAAGCGGCCCCCACAGACCGCTCCATTTAGAATAAGTCAGACGACTAGTCTATATCAACCCAAAAGCGAAAAACCTTCGCTTTTTTTGGGTAAATAATCCGACCATTGACGCGCTTGTACCTACAAAATACGAGCTTCTGTCGTCTTCCTTTATAAATACGTATAATCATAAAGATCTCCTTTCTTCTTTATACCAACTTTTTATAGGTGTGGCTGTTACCCTCACCTCTTTTGAGGTGATACTAAAAAATCCCAACAGTTGTAGGCCTGTTGGGATTTAAAATCTTTCATCTTCTAGTCTATCAGTGTTTTTCCAGATTGAAGAAAGGTTGATTTTATGGTTAATACGTAATGCAAACATACAAAGAACTTTTATGAAATGTCAAGTTTCTAGAAAGAAAATTGTCATTTATGTCACAAATATACAACTGAAATAAGGGGTTGTCGGCAATACTTATTAACATTAATCGTTTAACATCTTTTTGATAATCGGGAATTTACACTCTTGGTACCCCCTGTCCTTTTTTCCCGGAATGATCTGATATTATTTTGTGGCAAACATCGATGCTATGTCTGCCAACTCAATTCCTTTATCTGTTGTTTTGCGCGAGCTGGATGAAAAGATCCTGCCCGGCGGAAACCCCAAAACCTTTTCCATTAAGTTCGTGAAGAAGAATGGAGAACTGGTGTTCCTGCACCGGGCCATCTCCACGGGGCTGAACATGAACATGAAGAAAAATGCCATGCGCGGTGTGAGACTGGTTGACCGGGATTTCAACGGCATCGATCATATCACTCCGGTACTTATCTGGAGCATTGTTGAATTTAACGGGATGAGGGTTGTGCTCAAATGACAGAAGTTTTATTCAATAAGGACGGGATCCCTCTCTTAGGCTATGCTTCGAACTTCTTCATGTCGACAACCGGTGGCCCTGAGTATGTAAAACCTACCAGGGTGCAGCCCGATGATGATGACCTTGAATCAGCTGGCAAGTACAAGATATATCCCTGGGGAAGTGATAACGACTTCCCGAATTCTGCTGAACAGATCATCCGAAAATCAACTGTATTGAAATCCGGGCTGAAATACAAGCTGCAGATGATCATGGGGCAGGGGATCTTTCCGGCCAATATCACCGGCTATAAAGATGATGGCCAGGAGATCATCAAAGTTCATCCGGATCGGGAGCTGCATAAACTATGCCGGTCGCGGATGATTCGCAGGTATTTGCAAAACTCCGTTCGTGATATGCTCAAATTCGGCCCGGCATTCCCGGAGTTCATCTTTGACCAGGCAGGCAAGAAAATCGTGGGTATAAATGTGATCAATGCCCGACATTGCCGGCATGAGCAGAAAAAAGACGGAGAGATACACCATGTAATCATTTTTGGCCAATGGCCTGACAGCCCGACCGATAAAGATATTAAGCGGGTCCAGGTACTGGATTCATATGATCCGTTTGCAGATCTGGAGCGTTTGCGATATAGTGGCAGTCTTGCCGGCAAAACGGTGATCTTCCCCATGGGCGAATTCTTCTCCAATAATGATTACTATCCACTTCCGGATTGGTATACGGCCAAAGAAGCCGGGTGGACAGATATCTCTCAGAAGGTCCCGACATTTATCAAAAAGATCTATGAGAACCAGATCTCCTGGAAGTGGCACGTGAAGATCCCGTATGCTTACTGGGATAAAAAATACCCCAAGACAGAGTACAAAGATGTTGAGAAGCGAAAGAATCTCATCCAGGCCGACATGGATGCGATCGAATCAAACCTGACTTCTGAAGAAAATGCGGCCAAAGCGATATTTACCATGTTTGAGGTGAACGCTCAGGGTAAACCTGAAGAACAATGGATCATTGAACCCCTGGATAATAAGTTCAAGAGTGAATACCAGCTCATTGAATCGGCCGTGGCCGACAGTAACATTCTTTTCTCAATCAACGTGAACCCAACCATTATGGGTGCAGGCCTGCCTGGGTCAGGCCCTTATGCCGGAAAGACAGGAGGATCAGATATCCGCGAATCATTCCTGGTGAATGTGGCTCTGGCATGGCTTGATCGCCAAAACGCCCTGGATCCTCTCGAATGTATGCTCGAATTCAATGGGGTTAAGGATGTGGAGCTTCGCTTCCGGAATACCGTTTTAACTACCCTGGACTCCGGTTCAGGAACCCAAAAAGTTGTAAGCTGATGCTTTTTAAAGAAGAACTCAATACCAAAGCCGGGGAAATCAAGCAATACATTGCTGTGAATGCTTCTGTTGCATTCAAATCCATTCTTCCCTATATCACAACCGCTGAACGGGATTATATTAAACCCTTGCTGGGGAATGATCAATACACGGAGCTCTGCAGCTACTACCAGTCGCCCTCGACCTGGGATCCGGAAGAAGGTCAGGCAGAAGCAGAGGATCTCGCAAACCTTCTGCCCCTGGTTCAGCAGGCCCTGATCAACCTTGCTTACTGGAAAGGATATCCGGTTCTGAGTGTCAATATTGGTGATGGTGGGGCTTTTCGCATCGAGAAAGAACATGAGAAATCACTTTTCCAGTACCAGGAAGAAAACCTCCGGAACTCATTCAAGAATGAGGGGTTCAATACGCTCGATAAAATCCTTGAGTTCCTGGAAGAAAACATCGACAAATTTCCGTGCTTCTCCGCTTCGGCGACCTATACCGTATTCAAAAAGAAATTTATCCGCACAGCCGGAGAATTTGATGCTATTTATGGTATCGGGGGAAGCCGCCTGGTCTTTTTGAAGCTGCAGCCATTCATTGATCAGGTGAATGATCTTGAGATCATCCCCATTATCGGACCGGAGTATTGGGAAGAGATACGTATAGTAATGTCTTCTGGAGCTGATCTTCTTGCGCTTCAGCAGCGATTTATTGATTTTGTAAAGAAGATCCAGGCTTTCTTATCCGTGGCCCGGGGAATCAGCGAACTTGGCGTGAATATCACCGACAAGGGTTTCTTTTTCGAAACATCAGCATCCAACTCTGACAATTTCAGGAAGAAAGATATTATCACTGATAATACCCTGGATGCTCTTCGCCGGAATGCGGAACAAAATGGCCGGGCATATATCCAGTATCTGCAGGATTTCCTGCATGACAATATCGGCGATTTCCCGGTCTATGCTGAGTATTCCGGATATAATGAAGGAGAATCATCCAATCCCTTCATTCGCGACAATAATAACAAAACAACCTTTTGGGCATGACCGATGTTCTGATAAAATATCGCCCTATACGCTTTATCCCGCTGATCCGGTCGCTGAAGCTTTCAATGCCGGATAGCTATCAGGATCTCTCGGCAGAACAATTCATTGCTATTGCCGGCTTCTTTGAAAAAAAAAAGCCGGATGTTAAAGACAAAATCCTTCTGATTAAATCCTTCCTGGATATTCGATCACGCTTGTTTTTTTCACTGGAAGATTACCAGGTTCATGCCCTGCTTAACTACCTGGACTGGATTAAGAATGTTGGCTTCGATCGTGTATTCATTCCCTTTATCCAATCAGGTAAAATGACACTTTGTGGACCTAAAGACGCGCTCCAGTATACCAGTTTTGATGAATTTGCTTTTGCAGACACATATTTTTCCCGATATCATCACTCAGGAGATGAACATGATCTGAGGATGATGGTGGCCAGCCTTTACAGGCCCATTATATATCATGGTGTTCATCCAATGCCTGAAGCTTTCGTCGAAGGTCATGTTGAAGATATTGCAGAGAAGCTCATCAAAATCGATCCGAAAATCCTTATTGCAATACATTTCAATTACAAAGTCATCCGCCGCTGGATTGAATCATTATACCCTGTTGTGTTCCCTCCGGCAGATCCCGACAATAAGCAATCTGCAGATAAAAAGAAATTCATTTCCCCGGGGTGGGGGAAAGTGCGTCGGGCCATGGCCAGCGGAGATCTGGCTGCCGTGGAAAGGATCGGGCGCCTGCCGGTGCATACCGTGCTGGCCGAAATGACTGACAGAATTAAGAAATCACGTAAATAAACTTCTTATGGCCGGAACATACAATGATCTAAAGAATTACATCGAGCAGCTTTGCACGCGGCATACCGATATCCTTCACCGCCAGTATGAAGACCATTTTACGCTTCAGGGGATGGACGAGTTGCTGGTAAAGATCCGTTCAACACTTGCTTTCCCTGCAGTCATACTCGCAGACTATGATTATTCCTTTGGGGATGCAAAAAGCGACAACCCACTAAAGAACCGGAGCGTTGCCGTTGTATTCCTGGATCATGCAGAGGATGCTGATGATTACGACGAAATTGCCGGAATATATAACCACATGGAGCAGGTTGCGGATGATTTCATCAACCGGATGCGAAACGACTCGCAAAATAACCGGCATTCATTTTTGAAAGATATTGATTTTGATTCGATCACTGGTGTTCAGTTCCAGGGCCCTGATAACAACTTCGGGATCTGGCTGCCGGTGGTGATCCGATCAACACATGATTTCAGGGTTGATAACGAAAAATGGACTGATTTGTAATGGCTGTATCACTAACACATACCCCACAGGATTATGACTTCTGCGACAATCCGATAGCTTTTCGTCTGAGCAGCGATGCCTGGCCGGCTTCTGCCGGCACCAAAGCACGCCAACGCATCAATGTTACCGGAACCCCGATTGAGAATGATACCATCTCGATTTCTTTCCTGGACTATGAGCTGTTGTTTACATACAAAGCCATCCCGGATGATTCCGGATTTCAAATCACTGCTGGAGGAAGTGCAATAACCCTGGCCGCCGAGCTCCTGAAGAACTACTATCTAAAAAAGTATTACGATATCTCAGTAAACTCAACCAAGGTGGAGCTTCTGGCCAAGGAAACCGGCGGTGATTTTACCATCGAAATTGAAGTAAATGCAACCGGGGTAACTGCTGTAGATGCGATAGCTGGAGTTGCTGACGTGTATCATGATAACTTCAAGATATTTGTAACCCTTTTCGTGGCCAATGCCAGCGCAACGGCATATGACCGGGTGTTGGAAAGTTTTCTTGATGTCAATGATTCCGGAACAGCTGACTTTTATTTCGGCCAGTTTATTAAAAGGATATTCTCGGCACAGGATCCTCCGGACTTTGCACGTGATGAACTGGCCATTCCTCAACACAGGCCTGTTCGTGAATACTACATAGAATACGCAGAATACTATGGTAGTGATGCTGTTGTCAGGGAACTCACTACCTCGAGTTTATTCTACGGCATAAACGGGAAGCTGAAGCTTGATCAATGGGACGGCCATGACTTTTATAATGATATCAAAACTTCGCAGCTTTTGCTTACTAATATTCCAGTGAAATCTTCTATCTGGAAACAAGCACATGGCTATGTCTATTATTTCAATACCCAGGGTAAATCAGAAGACTTCACTGTCACTTATGAATCACTGAATACCGACGGGTCATCCAATGCTGCATTCGACCTCACGATTGAAGGTGTTGAAGATGGTGATGTTTTTGCAATACCGATAGGGGCAGATATTATGGGAATTGAAGGGACAGGGAAGAATCTTTCCCGGTTCAGTATCCAGGTGAAAGTCACATCTACAGAGGTGGCCGTGACAGAAACCTATTCCTTCTACATCATTCCCCGGCCATTCAACCCTGTCAATATCCTGTATCAAAATCAATACGGTGTTCTTGACACATTGCTGGCCGAAAACCTTGAAATCAAGATCAAGACCGAACGCCAGGAGTCAGAGAAATACCAGGAATACAATTATGATCTTCTCTATGGCCATACCGGTAATCAACTATCTTCTACCGAAATTGAATTCCGGGCCTCGACAGGCTATATGCTTGCCGATGATGCCTATCACCTGATTGAGATGCTCGAGTCTACAACAGCCTTTCTTGTCGGGAAGACCCAGTATCTGCGCATCAACATCCTTTCAGGATCTTTTACTCCGGTAAAGCAGTCGGGAGATCTGCAGCAATTTGAATTCAGCTTCCGCCTGGCTACTTCCGGAAGCATATCAACGGAGGAGCTGAATATATGATGCAGCTCATCGTAAATGACCAGCAGGTATATCTGGGCGATGATTTCAGCATCCGCCTGGAAATGGTATTCCCGGCCTTTGAAGAAGAGTTCGAATATTCATCGCTGACCTATCCATTCTCAATTCCGGCTGCTTCTAACGAAGAACTGTTCAATTTCTCGAATCATGTAGTGGTGAACAATAAGCTTCGCCTGTACGATTGCCAGGTGATATTTGCCGGTAGTATCCGCTTTGCTGCAAAACTTGTTCTTTCAAAGCTCAATGCAAATAAGTTCCAGGGATCTGTGATCATGAACCGCTTTTCGACGGATTACCGGGATTTACTCCTGAATGAATTTGACTATGATGGCGATATCTCTCTTGGGACCACATCAACTGATGTTGTTGCACACGCCAATGGCAAAGCTGCCCATACGGATCCGGGGCCGGATCTGAAGTATAATTTTCCGGAGATCAAAGCACCCCAATTTTATGGTGATGAGAATGAAGAAAACCCGGCCTTTTGTGGAATACTGAATCGCTGGGACCGAGGGAACCAATCGTTTCAACTCAATGTTATCGGCACAGACCTTGATGGGCAAAACACGGAATCCCTGTTGCCTTGTCCATACCTCTTATATGTCCTTCAAAAATGCTTTGACGAATCCGGATACCGGATCTTTGGATCCTTCCTCAATGATCCTGAGATCCAATCTCTGTTAATGCTCAACAATTATCCTCTGGACCTGTTGGAAAAGCTTTATTACGTTCGGGCGAATAATACCAGTATTCAGGCTGACATACAGGAAGAGTATATCCTGGCAAACGATGATTTCACGGCTCCCAATGAGGATAACTGGGACATCTGGAACAAAACCCGCTATGGCTGGAGCTATACGATATCATCTAAAGGCTGGCATTCCGTGGATATGGATTTTAAAGCCAAATACGATGGGCTAGGGGTTAATGAAAATGTCGTTGCTCGAATTAACCTAGTTAAGCTAAATGACGGGAACCCTCAGGTTGTTAAAACCAAGGATATTCGCCTGGCTTTCGCAAACACATGGTATGAAAAATCTGTTTCGTTCAATTACTATTTTGAAGCCGGTGATATTACCGATAAATTCAGCCTTGAAATTCATTTTATTGACACCATTACATTGGATGATGACCGGGGTGACTTCCAATGCCTTGACCTGGTGATCATGGCCACGAGTGCCTCCGGATTGAATTCCTTTTCCAAATCCCTGCACCTGGCAAACCATGTTCCTGGTATTTCCCTTGGAGATATGATGAATGCCCTTAAAAAAGGTTTTGGAACATGCTGCTTCTATGGACATGATTTTAAGGAGATCCAGTTTTCGACACTGCAGGAAATCATAGACAGCGAAAGTTTCCTGGATCTTTCAGACAACGTCATTGCCCGAAGTGAGGAAATTGAACTGAAAGATGCTGAAGGATATCTGTTGAATTTTGAATTTGATTCCAATGATGATGTTACTCAGGATAATTTTGTGGATGCCTCAGCTTATGATTATATCGGCGAATTTGATACCTATGCAGACCTTCCGACTCCTACCGGTCTGAATAAAGTTGCACTGGTTTTAAACACAAACAGACTCTACTTCTATGGTATAGAGGATAGCGAATCGGCCAGTTGGAAAGTTTTCTCGGACAATTATTATGATTACCTGGTGGGGGATGGCGGGGATGAGATCAAGATCGGCTTTTCACCTGTTATGATGCACCACGACATGGAGGATGATCCGGAATCGATCACCATCCGGCCAATTACCAAACTCACGGCGAGCTCTCCGGGATTTGGCACCGGAATGAACGATTTTGGTTTTCAGTTGATGTTTTATCGAGGCCTGCAGGAGGATCTGGATGATGAATATCCGCTGGCCAGCTCCATGAGCTTCGGTCCCTCAGGGGAAGACCTGGGAGATATTGAACTTCAGCTCCCCGGTGAAATGGGACTGATGGAGAACTTCCTGCTGGATTGGTATGCTTTCCTGGATAATTGTGAAACGGTAAAAATGAACTTCGATGTTTCCCCCAAGGTAATGAGCCAGATCATTGCACTCTTTGCTCCGCAGCATGGGAAGCAAAAGCGCAAGATACTGGTGCACGGAGTGAAATATTTGCCAAAGAAATTCACATTCATCCTGAATAAGCACCAGATCGACACCGTCCAAGCAACGCTTGTAAAAGAAGGAACCATTACACCATGAGCCAGTTTTCCGACATAGAAGTTTTTAATACTGATATCCGCCGCCAGGCATTCAATACCCGGCGCAGGATAAAAGGCCGCGTTGCCAGGATGACCGTGAAAGGGAAAACGGAGATCCTTCGCCGGCTAAAGTCTGAAAAAGCCAGACGGGCCATGCTCGGCCGCATGAAAAAGGAAGGGGTTCTTGAGCGCCGCTTGTATACCAACTTTGGCAAGATGTACGGGGAAATCGATCGGGTGGGGTATAAATTCCCCTTGCATGGTATATGGTTGCACCATGGGGTGAGCCGTGGCCATCCGGCCGGGGCAAACCGCCGGAGAAAAGACTGGTTCAATACTGTGATTGAACAAGACCTGGGGAAATTTGCCGATGTGGCGGCACGGCACTATGCCGATGCTGCATTAAATGCAACACGAATGAAAATTAACTGATCATGAGTAAATCGGAAAACAGACGCGTAAATATCTGGATTAATGGCAAGGAAGTGCGCAATGATGTAGCTTCTATCCGGAAGGAAATGCTAAAGCTGCAGAACCAACAGTCTCGTATGGTTCGAGGGTCAAAAGAATATGTCGCAGCAGGTAAGGAGATTCGCAAAATGAAAGCGATACTGGCACAGCATCGGCAGGATCTGAATAAAACATCCCGTGCCTGGGTTAGTATGAAATCTGCTTCTCAAAAATTCAATCAGTATTTTGGGATGATCACAGCGGGGGTCGCCACATTATCAGGGATGGTATTTTCTTTCAGAAAGGCAGCCGATGCTGCTAATCACTTTGAAGAAAGGTTAGATAATCTTTCTGCACTTACCGGGCTTGTGGGAAGAGAACTTGAATGGCTTAGTGACCAGTCCAAAGAGCTTTCTGTAAGCATGATTGATGGGCAGGTTCGTGTTAAACAAAGTGCAGATGACATTATTGATGCTTACACAAAAGTGGGGTCACAACGCCCGGAGCTTCTCAAAAATAAGGAGGCCCTGAATGATGTCACAAAAAACGCAATTATTTTAAGTGAAGCTGCCAAAACGCAGCTTGAACCAGCAACAACGGCTTTAACTACCACCATGAACCAGTTTAATGAGGGAGCGGATCAGTCGCGCCGCATTATTAACTCACTGGCTGCCGGATCAAAAGAAGGAGCTGCAGATATCCCATATCTGAGCCAGGCCATGGAAAAGGCTGGGACCACTATGAATATTCTTGGGCTTGAGGTTGAAGATGGGGTTGCAATAATTGAAACAGTTGCTCCGAAATTCAAGGAAGCACGCATGGCCGGGAATAGCCTTGATAAAGTGCTATTAAAAATGCGCGAGAATAATATTGGTTTTGTCAATGGTGCATTTGATATGAATGTGGCTATGGATGAACTCAAGCTCCGCTTTGCCAATGGAGAAACTGCCGCAGAACTATTTGGAGTTGAACATGCTAAAATGGTTGAAGTCATGGTACAGGGCCAGGATGAATTCAATCGCTATCTTGAAGCAGTTACCGACACCAATGTGGCAATTGAACAGGCCTCCATAAATACCAGTAATAATGCAGCAATGCTGGCGCAGGCGAAAAACAAAGTTCACCTATTGGCCATTGAGCTTGGGGAAAACCTTTCCCCGGCCATGACAAAATCATTGCTCGGTTTTGGATCCTTCCTGAAAATTATGATCAAACTCCCGAAGTTTATCAAAGACAATGAAATATTGTTTATTGCGATTACGGGGGCTATTCTTGCCCTGAATCAAGCTAGGATAATGTCTGCAGCACTTATCATCCAGGAAATTGCCCTCAAAGGAAAAGCTATTGCCCTTGGAAAGCTTGAGCTTATAACAGTGAATGCCAGGGCTATTGCCGCAAGAACAATGATTATGCTAACGGGTAAATCAACAATTGCACAAAAAAGAGCAATTGTTGCTCAAAAAGGCCTGAATGCGGCTATGAAAGCAAACCCGATCGGCCTGATCATTACCGGAATTACAGCACTAATTTCTGTTGTAAAGCTTTATGATAAGTACAACGCAACAAGTGTTCGGCTTGAGCGTGAAAAAAAAGAAGTTGTTGATCAACTGAAGACTTCAAATGACTTACTTAAACAGTCTTATGATTCAGTTACAACAAATATTGGTAAACTAAACACCCTTAGTATACAGGAAAAGCAGGACATGCGCGATAAAATAACCCTTACCCTTGAACAGGCAAGAGCCAATTTATTGAAAGCAAAATCTGAGCGTACAGATGTTCATAGCGACAATTTCAGGGCAGGGGCGTGGGACTATCTCAGCACTGGATTTAATGCTATTATTTCAAGTTTTGGTAATGAGGGACGCGCAGCAACAACTTTTGCCATGGGGATTATTGATGATATGAAAGATAATGCTGACGAGGCTGTAACTGTAATTGATGACCAGATTCAACAACTTGAAGACTTTATCTCGACTTTGGAAGGTGATTATTCGACACTCGATGATATCCTGAATGCTGAAGCTTATGGAGACCAGATCGGAACAGGAACCCTTACTGAACTTGAATCAAAACTCGCAAAATACCAACTGGCGCTTCGAAACACATTAAAAGACAGTGAGGACTATGTTCGCATACAGAAAAAGATTGCTGATGTGAATAGTAAAATGAAGGAATTCGGATCTGATGGCGATGATGACCTTGCTAATAAAAAGGCCGAACATGAGGCACAACTTGCTAAGACCATAATTAATATCCGTCGGCAACTGAACTATGCTACCATGGACGAGCACCAAAAAGAGTTGGAGATGGTCAATGATAAATATCATGACCTTATGCTTGCTGCTTATGAAAATGGTAACGATACTACTGAATTACATAGGTTATGGGTACAGGAGATTGAGCAGATTGAAGAGGAGCATCAGCAAGAAATGAGTACCATCAGGGAAAAGGCTGAGAAGAAAATTCAGACAGCTCTAATGTCAGATAACGACAAAAAGCTTGAGGAAATCAGGTCTTACTATGAGGAGCTTATAAAGCTTGCAAAGGATGCTGGGTTGACTGAATATGTGCAAGAATTGAAGGAGGCAATGGAGGATGCAATGGCTCCCGATGATGATAATCGTGATATTTTCGGGATGTCACCAGAAGAGTGGGAAACCCTCTATAACAATATCCAAACTGCGATTCAGCTTGCACAAGGATTGGCTGATATCTGGGCTGCATCAAATGAACGGAAAAAGAATCTTGAAGATCAGGAGCTGCAGGATTATGAAGATAATATTGATTACAGGAAAGAACTTCTTGAACGCCAACTCGATCAGGGGCTGATTTCACAGAAAAAATATAATCTTTCAGTTGCATCTCTTGATGACCAACTTGATAAGAAAAAGACAGATGTTGCCAGAGAGCAAGCAAAACGAGAGAAAAATCAGAGGATTTTTCAAGCCAACATACAAATAGCAGCTTCAATTCTCCAGGCGTTAAGTTCAACTGATCCTCCCTATTCCTACATCCTTGCAGCGATAACGGGAGCTCTTGGTGCAATTCAATTAACAGCAATTAAAAAGGAACCCCTGCCAGCCTATGGATATGGTGGCTACTCAGAAGACAAACCCCACCTTGCCTGGTTAGGTGATCGGGGTAAAAAAGAATGGGTAGCCAGTGGGGAGATGGTCGAGGATCCTGTTACCGGACCTATCATCGAAGATCTACAGCGCATGCAGACCGGCCAAAGCCCGCGGTGGCTGTTTTCTGCCCCGGCCATGCCCGATGTTGATAGCTATACTACTGCAGCCGGCAGTTCAGCGTTTTATTCTTCCGGGGCAAGATCCTCATCCGGTTCATCAGTAACAAGTACAGACCCTCCGGTATTCTCTCAAATGCTTTCCGAGCTCCGAGAGTTAAAAGAGGACAATCGCAAACTGAAAGACTTTATGAGCGATCCGAACAACCGGAGAGCCTACATATCGCATGAATTGCAAAAGGATTACGATGATCAGTTGAGTGAACTGCAAAGGTTGAGCCGTACGGATTGATCATTATAATACACCCAGAGAAAAAAGCAGGGCAAATGCTGCCACTATTAAACTCAATGCAGAAATAATCAGCGGCCACCAACGTGTTTTGTAAAGCCATTTGGTATATTTCAATTCTTTTTCTGCTTTTTCATCGGCAATCTGTTGTCTATTTATTTCTTTTTCTCTTTTATCCCTTTCGTGCTTAAAATATTTTTCAAGGCTTTGGTATTCTTTCCAAATTTCATATCCACGTATACTAAGCTTAAATTTGCTTCTATCTGATTCGACAAATCCCTTTTCTTTTAAGTATCTGGCAATTCTAGATATTTCATAGCCGTTTTTATTCTCCCGTTCTATCCATCTATCAAGATCTGTATGTGAGGGATAAACCATATATAGACTAGCCATTAGCTCTGAGGCTTTATTTATATCCATATTGTTTTTTTTCAAAGCTATAAATTTTTCTAACTACCCAAACTTCCAATCTGATCTAGAATAATTCCTGTCCTTTTTTCATCATTTGCAACATTATAATTTTACCGGCACACATATAAAACTTAATTCTTTTAACCATGAAAAAATTCATTCTTCTCGCTTTCGCTCTGCTCATTTCCACCCTGAGTTTCTCTCAGGTCAATGGGAATTTCGGGAAACTTCAAGTCAAGAAAAACGCCTATTTTTATTCCGATGTCACCATTGGTGGTGTTGCTTCATTCACGGATTACATCGATGCCTATGCCATCATTCTTGATGGTGACACTATCAATTCATTTTCAGATCTTGTTCCTGAACCGTATTCTCTTCCCGATTCAATTTCTGTCAATCAGCTTAATACTCTTAGCCTTATCCTTGATGGTGACACTATCAATTCTATTTCATCTTTTGATCCAACAAATGTTCCTTCTATTCCTTCTGTTGATTCTGATTCATTCTTGGTTCTCAGTAATGATAGTATCGGATATACTCTTTTGCAATTCTACTATTCCCTTACTTCCGGCTTTTTATCAACTAATCCTGGTATTGATTCTGTATATATGCCGAAGTTAGGCATTGGCCTTACCAATCCTTCAGTTGCATTAGATGTAAATGGGAGTATAAAGGCCTCTATCAATGTAGAAGCTGACACTGCTATTTTTGACTATTATAAAAACCTTCCCTGGACTGAAAATAGCGATGGTCTTTATTATACTGATGGAAATATCGGAATCGGAGTTGATACTGCTTTAGCTGATTTACATTTATCAGGCAGTTTAGTTATTTCTGATGATTCAATTAATTCACCCATATTTTTACCAAATTCTGTTACTGGTCGAACCTGGGGAGTTCAGTTTGACCATTCAGGTGACTATTCATCTTATTTCCCTATCGGCTCCGGAGTTACAATAGGAGGTGGTGAATTTGATGGAGAAAGACGAATCGTTACAGATGTTCAGTACGGAACATATACTGACATCTGGACTGATGGATCATGTTTGGGACTTGATAGTATAGCATACGATAATTTTACAAATATACCTTCCAAGATAGGGATTGGTACTGCAACGCCACAATACAAATTAGAGGTCAATTGGGAAACAAATGTTAATGCTGGCTTTTTTCGCGGAAGTACCGATACAGATATCACCGGAACATTTATGCGTGATTCAGACGGTGTTCTCTGGTACAAATGGATTGATAATACCGGGACTGTCCAAACAAGTACCACTAAACCCTGACCGCCATGCTCTTTTTATTATTCCTCATTACTGCCTTCGAAGATGGCCTCAACATTGCCTGGGGCCATACCGGTGCAAAGAGTATCAACTCTTTGTGGCATAAAACAGGTTTGGCCATGAGGATTTTGTATTGTATCTCAGCCTGCCTTTTATTCTTCCCCTGGGGAATGTATGTACTTGTTCCCCCATTGCTCCTGGGGTTCTGGCATGGAATAGTCCTTACATTGTTACTCGCCATGGTCCTTGGGAAATATTACTACGACTGGATCATCAATGCTACCAGGAACAAATACGAAGGGACCGATTTTAACTGGAGTTATTGCGGTAGTAAGGATCAAAAGTTCTGGCGTGCGGAGTTCTACATTTTTAATGTCTTAACCATTCTCTGGGCATTGTTCGGAGGATATTTTGTTTCATGGGTAAACTCTTAAAAATGAACACAAAGAAAAGCGGAAACTGGCTTAAGGATAATATCATGGGTATTGTCATTGCCGCACTCATTGGTATAATTATCTGGGGTGGCCAGCGATTTATGACCAACCAGGAAGAGATCAATCAGCAGCAACAGAAGCTTAATCTTGAATTTACCGGATCATCTGCAGAAACCTGTACCCGGGTTGATCAAAATACCGGTGCTATTGAAAAGCTTGAGAAAAATGACAGCCGGCAGGATGAGATCCTCATCCGGCACGAAAATGAAATCATTAACCTAAAACAACGATAATGACCAAGGAAACCTATCAGAAGATGATCGAGACACCTGATGGAGGCGTCTCATCATCGCGCGTGCAGAGCTGGGCCATGCAAAAGTTCTTTTTTTGGTTCAATATCCTGTATGTTCTGCTTTTTGCATTGATCACCTATGCCACCATGGGGATTGATGGTGTGCAAATGGGCATTGTATGGGTTCTTGCCATTTCATGGTGGGTGATTGATGTTATTCTGGTACTGGCCATCTATACTCCAAAGCAGCTAGCCAAACAACTTGAAGTGAAACAGCTAATTGAACTGGCCGGAAAGGCGGTAGAAAAAACCATAAAATGAGAATCAAAGACTCCAGCGTAAAGATCCAGGGAATAAGCACAGAGCTTCTTTTTGCCCTTATTGTTGCTGATCAGGTATATAAGGAAACCGGTCAGGAACTTGTCATTACATCACTAAATGATGGTAAACACTCAGTTACTTCACTGCACTATTCCGGCAATGCAGGAGACGTCCGCATTTATCGTGATGGCAAGGATCAGCAAAGACGAGATATGATCAAGGAGCGTCTGGGCATTGACTATGATGTGATTCTGGAGGGCAACCATATACACATTGAATACCAACCACGAAGGAGGTAACATGAAGACTTCAATTCGCATCATCATCTTTGCCATGATCATTGCCCTGGGATCTGGGTGTGCAGTTAAGAAAAAACTGACCACTGATATCCGCCATGATTCAGTATATATCACCAGCGACAGCGTGTATATTGAATACCGTGATTCGATTCGGATCGATACAGCCTGGATCCCCACTGATGAGGCCTACATTAAAGCTCTCCTGGAATGTGATAGCCTGGGCGAAATTCGCTTAAAAGAAATTGCTGAGCTCAAATCCGGACGCAATGTGAGACCGGAGCTCAGCCGGCGTGGCGATACCCTCATCTTTTATTGCGAGGTGGATTCATTTGCCGTTTACACTATTCTCAGAGCCAGAATTGAACGTGAGCACCTGATCCAGCAATCCACTACAACTACGGAAGATTCTACTAATATTGAATCTGTAACCGTTAAAAGGAGACTCCCCTGGTGGATATGGATGATCGGGGTAGTTGGATTACTATATCTGTTAAACCTTTTCAGACAGAAATTCAAACTATTCTGAGAAGCAACAAAGGCTCATCCAATCGGGTGGGCCTTTGTTGATTTTTGCAATCTCTTTTCCCTTCCGGAAGATCTTCTGCAGCTGATAAATGATTGCATATTCTTTCCAGGATCTCCCGGATCAACCCTCGACCAGAATACATATTGATTGCATTTTTGTATATTTGTAGTAACCTAAAAACCAATTACTATGAATAAGCTTAGAGAAATTATTGAAAATAGGATCCTTGAGGATGCATGCTTTAATATCATTGGAGATTATGAATCCTGCTCTTTCAGATGGAAATCATCTCAAAGAAGCCATGATCATTACGTATCAATAAACCAGGTCGCAGTTTATTTAAATATTAAACCAACTGTTGAAGTACCGTTATTAACAATTCAATCAGATTTATCGGTCTGGTTTTCTGATAAGATTTCATCCGAAAAACAAAAACAATTTGTTGATTATTTCAGAGGCGTTGGGATTGACTTAAAGCATTAAGCATAGCTATCGAATACCTTTATCTGCTTCTTTTTCTTAGTCTCACTAACATGAGCATAATCCATTGTTTGTGTTATGCTTGCATGTCCGAGCAATTTCTGCAGTGTGGCTACATCAGATGTTTTCTCCAGGAACAAAGTTGCGAATGTATGGCGCGAGACATGAAATGTGAGGCGCTTTTTGATCTTAACCAGTTTCGCACAGTCTTTAATGTAATCATTGGTCTTTTGATCTGAAAGCGACGGGAATATTGGGTTTATTGACCAGGTAGTCCCTGCATCCCGGATCAACTCTTTTGCCGGCTTGCACAGTGGGATTTTCACGGTTTCATTATTTATGTTCTTGGTCTTTTTCGGGACCATTACAATTGTATCCCCCACGATCATGCTCATGGATAGCTTTTTCACATCCTGGATCCGTAAGCCTGTGAAGCACGAAAACAGAAAGTACCTGAGTACTTTTCGATGGCCATCCATCAGTCCTTCCCGATGATAAAGTTCAATGAGTTTTCTAAGTTCACTTTCTGTCAGGTATTCTTTCTTTCCCTTAGGCCTCTTAATCTTGATGTTTTCAAATGGATCCGTTCTTATTTTTCCCTGCCTGCGCGCTCGATTAATATAGGACCTGAAGATCCTAAGCTTTTTGGAGATGGTTGCTATCGAATTATCTTTCCTGGTCAGAGAGATCTGCCATTGTTCGATAAACTTATGATCGATCTCTGAAAACCTGAGTTTCTTTTTGAATCTCCTCAGGTCATTCATTGCCGAGTTGTGCAGAATGATAGTTTCATCAGCGATCAGTCCCCGGCGTTTCTCTATCTCCTCAAAAACCCAGGGAAAGAAATCAGTGAATTTTTCCGGATGCAGGAATTCCGATTTGAATTTTCGAGGAGTGAGCTCCTCGTTCATCATTCTATACCGGGCAAGGATCTTACTTGCCCGGCCTACTGCCCGGTCGATAATCAGGTTGTATTCCACATACAATGGATTTGACCTTTTAACTTGTTTCTTTTCCGGATCCCAGTACTGGGGCTCTATGTCCACCCCCGTGTTGACGGTTGTTTTTTGTTTCATCAGGTGCAGCTGCAAATACACTGCAGCTTTCCCATCCTGTTTTATGTAACCGTCACGATACTTGACAATTATACGTGCCATAAATATCTTTTCAGTTTTTGTGAAGCAAACCTGCTTCAGCGGTTAATAAAACCCTTCTTGGAAATTCCTGTATTACAGGTTAGTAAGGAGCTCCCGTCGCCCGTTAGACGGGAGCCTTGGGGGTGTTCGTGGGCCCACCAG
>NPID01000988.1_pt2 | contig 18126 bp, 8 predicted proteins | sample 8637491 | NCBI WGS metagenome assembly NPID01 (sample SAMN07420843, study PRJNA396082) | bioreactor metagenome | isolation source: sample BA6 brine-fed electro-methanogenic bioreactor BA | place: Japan: Kochi | collected 2016-06-14 | reverse complement strand
CCGGAAGGGAATCGGCTATACTGTCCGGATGGTCACGGCCTGGTCTGGCGTTTGTCGAGCCAGCGGGTCTGCGACCGTCCGTTATGTCCGTCATCTGTATAGGGAGGCTCTCATGTCGCTCACGCCATTCCGCGCGATCAGGCTACGCGTGGCAGCAATTGCAGGCTTGGCAGTAGGTCTGTCCGTGGGTTTACCGGCGGAAGTCCGCAATCCAGACACGAACTGGTTCAAGGACGCGGGCTATGGCGTGTTCATGCATTTCCTGCCGGGGGATGCCCAAGCGCTGGCGAGAGTCGAGGAGTTCGACGTCGATGGATTGGCCCGCCAGCTCGAGGGGATGGGGGCGAAGTACTTCGTCCTGACCCTGGGTCAGAATTCGGGATTCATGAATTCGCCCAATGGTGAATACGAGCGGGTCACCGGCTATGCGCCGGGCGAACGCTGTTCGACACGCGATCTTCCGTTGGAGATCCATCGCGTGCTGGCGCCGAAAGGCATCCGACTCATGCTGTATCTGCCGTGCCAGGCGCCGAATCGTGACAAGCGTGCCCAGGAAGCGTTCGGATTGCCTCAGGGCCCGAAGGATCAACCCATCACGGTGGAGTTCGCGAAGAGATGGGCTCGCGTGATTCAGGAGTGGTCCGATCGGTATGGGGACAAGGTCGCGGGCTGGTGGTTTGACGGGGGCTACGAGCACATCGGTTTCAACGAGGCCATTGCTCAGGTGTACGCCGGGGCCGTCAAACAGGGCAATCCGCATGCGATCGTCACGTTCAATCCCGGCGTGAGGCTGATCCGATGGATGCAGGCGGAAGACTACACCGCCGGCGAGTTGAACGAGCCGTTTGAATTCGTCCCGACTGAGCGGTGGGTGGACGGCTCTCAGTGGCATGCACTGACATACCTCGGTTCGCGGTGGGGCGCCAAAGACACTCGGTATCCGGCTGACCGGTGGGCGGCGTGGATGAATTCCGTGCTCGCCAAAGGCGGGGTGGTCACCCTGGACCTGGGGCCCAACTATGATCCACAGGCCGGGGCGGTGGGGTCGTTCGCAGAGGAGCAGGTCGAACAGGTTCAGGCGATCCGCGCGAAGTTGGACGTGAAGTCCGCGGGGGGCGATCCTGCTCGTCTGAAACGCGCCGACAGTTTCTTCGGGCTGCACTTCGATTTTCACGCGGGCACGGACTGTACGGAGATCGGCAAGAACACGACACGCGAGATGATCGAGCGCGTGATCGAGGAGACGCACCCGGATTACATTCAGATCGACTGCAAGGGCCATCCGGGGCTGTCGAGCTATCCGACCCAGGTGGGGAATCCGGCGCCGGGGTTCGTGGGCGATCCGTTGCGGCTCTGGCGGCAGGTGACCGCGGAGCATGGCGTGGCACTGTACATGCACTACTCGGGGGTCTGGGATTCCGAGGCGATCCGGCGGCATCCTGAGTGGGCGGTGGTCAACGCCGATGGTTCGAGAAACAAGAACGCGACTTCGTTCTTTGGTTCATATGTGGATGAGCTTCTGATTCCGCAGTTGAGGGAATTGGCGGGCGATTACGGCGTCGACGGCGCCTGGGTGGATGGCGAATGCTGGGCGTCGCAGCCGGACTACGGGGATGCGGCGCTGAAGGCATTCCGCGAGGCAACCGGCATCGATACCGTGCCGCGCAGACCCGGGGAGCCGCACTGGTACGAATTTCTCCAGTTCAACCGCGAGGCGTTTCGCAAGTACCTGCGGTACTATATCAACGAGGTCAAGCGTACGCATCCTGACATGCAGCTTTGCAGTAACTGGGCCTTCACCGACCATATGCCCGAGGCGGTCTGCGCGCCGGTCGACTGGATCTCGGGGGACTACTCGCCGGAAGACAGCGTCAATTCGGCGCGATTGTCGGCCCGCTATCTGGCGCAGCAGGGCAAGCCTTGGGACCTGATGGCGTGGAGTTTTGCGCGACGCGGGGCGATGCGGGATGGATCGCGGCAGAAATCGGCGCCCCAGTTGCAGCGCGAAGCGGCGGTGGTCTTGGCGCTGGGCGGGGGCTTCCAATTCTATCACACGCAGCGGCGGGACGGTTCGATCCGGGAGGAGAACCTGCCGGTCATGGCGGAGGTGGCGGAGTTCTGTCGCGAGCGGCAGNNCCTGTGCCTCAGGTGGCTCTGCTCTATTCGACGGCTTCGCACTATCGCGAGATCAATGGCTTGTTCAATCGGGATCTCTCCCGGATCAGCGGCACGTTGCAGGCGCTGCTGGAGAGCCAGTGGGTGGTCGATGTCGTCGGCGAGCATCATCTGACGGGACGCATGCAAGACTATCCACTGATCGTGGTGGCGGAGTGCGACTATCTGGAGCCGGCCTTTAAACAGGAACTCGTCGAATACGTGCGAGACGGCGGCCATCTGCTGATCGTGGGACCGAGGGCGGCGTCTCACTTTGCCGATGAACTGGGCGTGAGTCTCGGAAGTGCGCAGCAAGAGCCTCGCTATCTGGCCTGTGATGACCGTTTGTGCGCTACGCGGGACGTGACGCAGACGCCTGTGTTGGGACCGGAGGCGAGACCCCACGGCCAATTGCACGTCGCTGACGATCTCGGTTCTGCCTCGCACCCTGCGGCGTCCGTCACTTCGCTGGGACAGGGGAAGATCGCGGCCACCTACTTTTCGTTCAGTCGGGGATATCTGGCGACGCGGTCGTCCGAAGCGAGGGCATTCCTGAGCGATCTGGTGCGACAGCTCTTCCGGAACCCGCTGGTGGAGGTGAAAGGCTCCTCATGCGTGGACGTTTCGTTGAGCCGGCTCGACGGCAAACTGGTTATCCATCTGGTCAACACTTCGGGAGCGCACTGGGACCAGGAAAATCCGCTCTTCGATTCGATCGAACCGGTCGGGCCGCTCGATATTGCGATCCGCGGACAGCGCGGGTCTGCCAGGGTCACTCTGGAGCCCGGCGCAGAACCCGTCTCGTTCGAGTACCGTGCCGGTCGGACTCATCTGACGGTGCCATCGCTCGATGTTCACCGTGCGATTGTGATTCAGTGATTCAACAGAGGAAACGAGAGCATCCTATTTTCTTGGGGGTCGGAATATGGCGACGTGGCTGGCGAAGATGACGGTCGTTCTGCTGACGATTGGGGGCGGCTTGGCCAACGCCCAACCGTTCAGTTGGCAGAAGGACTATGCGCGAGTCTCGCCCACGGGTGAGATCGAGTGGGCGCCGGAAGCGTTTCGGTTCGAGAAGGGTGATTCCGTTCGCTATATCGACTTTGAAGGGGGGCTTGACTCCAATGACGGGCTGACCCCCAACACTCCCTGGCGGCACCATCCGTGGGACGCGAAAGCCTCCGCAAAGGCGCGGGCCTGCAAAGGCATCCATACCTATGTATTCAAGCGGGGCGTCTACTATCGAGGCACGTTGAACGCTGGGGAATCGGGTGAGCCTGACGATCCGATCCGCCTGACCAGCGACCCTGAGTGGGGAACGGGGCTGGCGGTTATCTCCGGCGGCCATCGCATCACCAGCGGCTGGAGGCAGGGGGTTACGAATCGGAGTATCCCCAGATCGGGGAACGTCTGGTACATTGATCTGGATTTCGCGCCACGCACTGTCTATCTCGTCTCTCCGGCGGCGGGGTTCGCATCGGCGGATGACCAGATCCGGCGGATTCCCCTGGCGAGAATGCCGAACTGGGAGGTCTCCGATCCGGAGGACGTCAAGAGCGAATGGTGGCGCTGGGACAATCCGGGGCACCCCTATTTCAACCTGACGATGGAGTCGGAGGACGGGCGGAAGACGCTGGCGAAGGGCAAGGACACGAAGAACATCACCGGTCCCAAGGAGCTGTATCTCGGCGCGATCATCTGGGCGGAGTTCGGCTGGGTGGACGGGACGCCCTATCCGGCGTATGTGGAGGGATTCGACGCCGACGAGCACGCTTTGGGTTTTGAAGGGTACCTGGGCAGTGCCACGTCGCGGATCATCAGCCGGAATCATCGATATTACCTCGAAGACAAGCCTCACTATCTGGACGATCCCGAAGGGGAGTACTGGTTTGAGAAGAAGGGAACGGGCGGCAGGCTCCACATCATCCTGCCCGATGGGCTGAACCCGAACGCCCTGGCGATCGAGGTGGGTAAGGACGCCACTCTGATTGACCTGACGGGTCACGATCACATCGTTGTCAGTGGCCTGACCTTTCGCTTCGCCAACGTCGCATGGAATCTCACGGAGATTCCCTGGCTGTACGCGCAGAAGTTCCGGCTAAAGCAGCACCTCCACCCCGCCTGCGTGCGGGTCTGGGGACCGGCAGAGCATATCACAGTGGCCAACTGCACCTTCGAGCACGTCAACAGCGGCGTATTGATGAAGGCGGTCAACCCGGGCGATCGCATCGATCACATCGTGGTGCGCGACTGCGAGTTTCGCGAGACCGACCATCACGGCGTCACGATCGAGGAGGGTCTGCTCTGGGGCGACACGCTGCCCGACCGCGCGGGCCATCTATTCGACGTCAAGATTCTGCGGAATTCGCTGTACCGCACAGGGCTGCGCTCGCCTCGGATCGGCGCCGCCAACGCGATCAACGTGGACAATGCGGAGACCCTGGAGGTGGCGGGCAACGTGGTCTCGCGCGCCTGGCATGCGGGGATCAACGTTCGCGGATCGAAGATCAGCAGCAACGTTCGGGATTGCCCGCTGACGCGTATCCTGATCCACCAGAACAAGGTGACCGACTCGATCCGGACGGGCGACGACTGCGGCAATATCGAGACCTGGCAGGGCGGCAGCGCCTACGTGTTCAACAACCTCTCGGGCAACCCGGGCGGATTCCGCTACGACCACTGGGCGTCGGATCGGATGTCCGCTACGCCGGGCGGGGCGCGATTCGGAATGGCGTACTATCTGGACGGCGCCTTCAAGAACTACTACTTCAACAACATCGGCTGGGGCCTGAGCAACGACATCCGCAGCCAGCACGGCGCGACGACGATGTTCCAGGAGATCATCAGCTATCAGAACATGTTCTTCAACAATACCGCGCACAATTTCGTCAAGGGCACTCGACGCCAGGCGCCGCAGGCGGGACGGAACAAATTCCTCGGCAACCTCTGGGACGGCATCAGCGACTGGGTGTTCTGGCATACCAAACCCGCCAATACTCTCGAAGACGGCAACGAGCGTGACGCCGGTAAGGTCGAAACGGACTACGCCTTGGAGACCAATGCCTTTGCAGGCAACGTCTTCCACGATATCACGGGCAAGTATGGTGCGTTCAAGTCGTCGGGCAAGTGGCACCGCACGTTCGAGGAATGTCGGGAGGTGCTCAGGCAGGTGCAATCGATCGCCTGGGAACTCGGCGTAGTAGCGGACAAGCCTGCTATCAAGGACCCGGCCGACAGGGACTTCAGCCTGAGCGCCGATTCGCCCGCCCGCGAGCAAGGTGTGAAGTGCTTCGTTCCCTGGTCGTTGTACGCGATGGTGGGCGAGTGGAACTTCTATCCGGCGGGCGACGATCCGACTCGGATCCTGGATGAGCACTGGTACATGACTCCTTACTACTACGTGCGCGACAATTACTACCGGCAGCCGATGTTCCCCCTGACGGGTGTGAACATCACCGACGACAACTATGTTGACGGTCCGCTCGAGGACTGGACGAAAGGGGCCTGTACGTTCAACGGCATTGACGAATATGCGGTCTGCCCGAACGAGAAGCTGAATCAGACGCTGACGATCCCGATCCGATTCCGCTGGGACAAGAACGGACAGAGAGAGGACCGGGTGGTCAGCGGAAAAGATTTCAAAAGTCCTCAGGTGTGGGATTCCAATTTCTGTATCGAGGCGTATTTCCAGACCGATTCGAAGAACTGCGTGCTGGTGGAGAAGATGGCCGATTCGGGTTATGGGCTGGCTCTCGACGACGCGGGTCGGCTGGTGTTTGCGGTCCGAGGGCCGGGCGCCTCGGCGGAACTGAAGAGCGAGACGCAGGTCAATGACGGCGCGTGGCACCATGTGATCGCCCAAGCGGATCGCGCCGCGCAAACGCTCACGATCTACGTCGATGGTAGGCAGGACGCAGCGGGGCCCGGTCTCGGCGAGGTCTCGATCGACAACGACAGCGACCTGTTCGTCTGCGGAACGCCCGACGGACGCTGCTTCAAGGGAACGATGGACTTCCTGCGAATCGCGCTCGGCACGCTCGAGGACGCCAAGACGAGTATCGAAGAGCTTTACGCCTGGCAGTTCGACGGTCCCTTCCTGCGCGACTTCGCAGGGCGCGAGCCCGACGGCAAGAGAGACGCCGGCGCTCTGGAATTCGCCGACTGAGCGGTCTCCAACCCTGTAGATTACTGTCCGGAATAGACGAATTCACCCTGGGCGACTGACCAGTCGAGTCCGAAGTAGCCTGCGGCCACCGGCTCGGCTCGGAAATCTTCAGGGTCGACGCGCCAGACTACGCAGTCGGGAAAGCGGACGAACGGCACGAAGAACGAGGTTGCGTAGAGCGACCGCAGGCCGACCGGTCCCGTTCCGCTGACTGCGACTACCGAGGCGACGTCGCTGTCGGGTCGCGGCTGAATGAAGATGGTGGAGAGATCGTGGCCCTCGAAGCGGCGGTCGCCCAACTCGATCTTGCCTCGATGGACCTGCACGGGGCTGTGGCCCAGGAGCGAAGGCCACGCTGCGTTTGTATCCGCGTTGCCATAGAGCACGACCGTCCGATCTCGATACCGGGCAGGGTCGAACGCGGTATCCGCCACCACCTCCATCGACCCATTGCCACGATAGAGGAACGTCTCGGCGTCATACCGCGCCTTGGCGAAGGCCCCCTGGTTCTCCGCAGGATCGCCCCTGGTGCCATAGACCAGCAGGAACCGATGTTGCAGCTCCTCCTTGATGCTGCCGTAGCGGTGGGGGCCTTTGTTGGTCAGAGGGGGTCGGGTCGTGCTGCGCCAGCCTTCATCCACTCGTTCGAACCAGAGCTTGCCGGTCTTCTGCGGATAGGGAATATCGGTCAGCGTCTGTCCGTCCAGTTCGACCGTGATGGGTTCCTGAGCCAGTAGGTGATCGACGTCGAGTCGTAAGATGGCGACATTCTGGGTCGTCCCTTTGAAGAGACGCTGGCGGGGCCAGTTTTGCACGTGGGCGTTGCTCAGGTCCATATGGCGGATCTGTCCTTCGATGGCCAGCCAGTGATATTCGCTGGAGACGCCGGGATTGGCGGTGACGAATTCCACCTCGCGGATTGCTGCGGAGGGCGCCAATGCATGATGCGCGAACCGGTCGAACATGAAGGGCCAGTCGACGCAGGCGGAGCCACCATCGTTGTATTCGTTGCCCCACCAGTGGCCCTGATTCGGCTCCTCGTGATAGACCCAGTCATGATGGAAGCCCTCGAGCACCTCGACCATTTGCCGAGCCTGTGCGGCCGGGACATTGTTGTCGTCTCCTCCGTGGAGAATGTAAACGCCACGCCGTTTCAGATTCGATGCGAGCGCGACGGTCTCGCCCGCCTTCTGACCTCGATTGAGCAGCGCTTCTATGGGCGTTTCTTCCGCATCGCCATTGCGGCGCCGGGCATAAGACGAGCGGGAGAGCCATCCTGCGCTCGGGCCCACGGCGGCAAAGCGCCCGGGATAGGTGACACCCAGATGCCAGGCGCCATGGCCGCCCATGGAATGGCCGGTCAGGTAGATCCGGGAGGGATCGTGTTCGAGCGTTCTCTGCGCGACATCGAGTACCTCCATGGCATCCATCCGCCCGAAATCCTCCCAGTCGAAGCCATAGGGTCGGCGGTTCGTCGGGGCGACGATATGGAACCACGATTTGGGCGAATAGGCCCCTGCCTGCCCGTGGGCTTCCACCCCCGCGCCGTGGCACGACAGCACGATAGCGGGCGAAACGGCGTCAGACCGGGCGGACAGGAGGCTGAAATACTGCACGGTGCCGTCGATGTCGCTGACGAATGTGACCCTGCGACGCTGGTCGGCGGAAACGACCTGGAGACTCAGCGGCATGTCGTGAGAAAGGCTGCTGTCTGGTTTCTGTAGCCGGAGTGTGCCGTCGATCGTCTGAATCTCCAAAGGGCGGTTGCTGCGAATCCGGAATCCGACCTTACGCACGGTCAGAGCAGGAATCATCGAAATGGGAGTCGCCTCGCTGCTGAGCCCCGGCGCATCTACCGACAGGACAAGACCCTCGATGGCTTTCGAGGTCGCGTTGACGACGATTGCCGCGCCCCAGGTGTCCGCCGACTGGCCGGCGACCAGATCGGGCAACGTCATGTCCTGCGGGTGGAGGAAGACCGCCGAGGGCGGCTCATACAAGCGGACCTTGAACGACCCTCGCCCGGCGCGGAAGAGCAGGTGATTTGTCCCTTCGTTCAGCAAAATAGGCAAATGCACGTATCCATAATTGTAGATATCGCCCCCGCGCGGCAGGCCATTCACGTAGGCCTCGCTGTAGCCCGAGGCGTTGAGGACGAGCACTTTCGCCGCATCGGATTGGATCGGCGCATAGAGATACGTTCCCCGATCGCGCACGGTCCCGTCTTCGTCGAATTCGACGCGTTTCCATTGCCATCCCTCCTGACCTTCGGGCGACGAGCCCTCCTCGGGGGCGAATTCCGAGAGCGTCCGCTGGAGCAGTCGCTGGCGGAGCGGATCGCCGGCGCCGGCCAAGCCGAACCCGCGTCGCCCGCGCCCGGGCGCAGCCTCGCTGCGGGTCAGCAACAGACCAAACGGAGGCGAAAACGTCTGATTCTCTTCGGCGGCATACGCCGGCACCTCGAACAGGACCGTCGCCAGCAGGGCGATTGAACAGAGGCAGATGATGAACGAATCTCGCATGTCGTTTTCTCCTTCGCCTGGCAGCTATTTCTCCTCCGCCTGGAACCGCAGGTTGTCGGTGTGTTCGCCGATCTGGACGCGATCCGACGCTGGGGTCAGCGGCTCGCCATCGATCGAGACATCCTCGAACGTCACATCGCGGACATCGTGTTGCTCGTCGGCGCCGAGGATTTGCACGAGATACTGGCCTGGATGACCATCGATCGTGATATTCCTGAAGTGGATGTCGCGGATGAATCCGGGCACCTTCTTGCGCATGTACTGATTCACCACGGGACGCAGGCGAATGAACTCGGGCTGGCCCTCTCCGTGCATCCGCACGTTCTCGACGGTGACGTTTTCGAGCACCATGTCCTCGCCCGGCTCGAACAAGAAGGGCGTCATGGTGAAATGGATGATGTCCAGATTCCGCAGTGTGATGTCGCGCATGAACTCCGCGCGACTCTCGTGTCCCAGCAGGAAGACGCGCGCCCGATCGCACCAGAGAATCGAATTCTCCACCGTGATCCGCTCGACATTGGGGTTGTTCCCTTCGAAGTCGAGCCCTTTGAGAGCGATGCAATCGTCGTCGCTGCGGATGAAGCAGTCGGTGATCAGCACGTCCTGCGAATTGCACGGGTTGATTCCATCGTCATTCTGCACGCGGGAATTGCATAGCTTGACGTTGCGGATGGTGACATGCTGGCTGTTTCTGGGGACGATCGTCCAATGGGAGGAGCCACGAAGGGTGATGTCCCGGATCTCGACGTTGCGGCTGTTGCGGATGGCGATCAGGTTGCCCACCGGGCCTTTGCGCCACTGCCAGTCGGAGCCATCGAGGATGCCGCGACCTCGAATGCGAACGTTCGATCCCTGGACCAGCACCTCGGCCTTGACCACCGCTCCGCCCGCCAGGTAGAGGGTTTGATCGGTTCCGAGAACAATCTTTTCGGGTTTGTGCACTCCCGGTCCGAAATAGACCACGCGCTCGTCATCCGGCTCGGGAATATCGGTTTCCAGCGGATTGGCGAACAGGAGCAGGGGACCGCTTCGCCCATCCGGCTCAATGCTGAGCTTGCACGGACGATTGAGCGCCAGGGTGATCGTGTGATCGTCTACCAGGGTCGGCTTGATGCCGGTTGATTGGGGTCGGATGACGACGTCTCGAAGCGATCGCTGCGAGGTGATGCGTACGCTGACACGGCCCGACATGTCAAAACTGGCGAAGGAATACGGTCCGCCGTAATTCCATTGCTTGTCCGCAAAAGGCGGGTCCAGCGTTCGAGCGCGATAGGCGTCTACCTTCAGGTGCTCCACTTGGACGTCATAGTCCTGCGAAACGAAATCGTTGCTCGGCGCGGGGTAGACGACGACCGTTGGCTCGGCAGCAGAAGCCACCTGTGCAGTGACCGCCATCAGGATGAGCAGAAACCCTGCGGCGATGGAGGGCTTCCGTCTATAGCTTGCGGCCTTCAGACAACTGGCATGGTTTGACATGGCGTTACTCCCGGGTGATTCTGGTTGACAAAAGGCGCCTCATTCCCAAGGCGCAAGCTTGAAGTCTGGAGCGGCGGTTCGCCCGAATCGGATGGGGGGCGCTCCGCGCTCGAAGGCTCCGAGATCGGGGGCGTCTCCGACGAAATCTTCGTTGAATCCGGGAAGGACCACGCCGGCGTCGAGGATCGGATTGGGTACGGTGACGACGGGATCCGTGAGCGTCACCGTGCGGTCACCCTGCTGGATGTCCACCTTGCCCCACTCGATCTTAGTCGTCGTCAGAGCGGGGAAGAACTCGAGATTGGTGGACGGGATAAAGGCGGGCTTTCCACGTATCCCACGGCGCTCGACGGCATTGCCTCGGTCCATGCCCGTGAAGAGATCGTAGTCGAAATCGCTGGGTGGTTCGGCATCCCGTGACGAGGTCAGTCGGCCCGGGCAGTCGAAGACGTTGTTCCGCGTGACCGTATTGGGGTTGACGTGCCCGCTGAACACATGAAACGAGCCCCTCGGTTGGATCGCGGTATTGTGGAAGATAAACCGTCGGCCCCCGCCGAATTCGTCGCGTTGGCCCACCTTGATCATCGAGCCTCCCAGCGGGTCCCGGTGCGTGCGGCGGCTCAGACCGAACACGTTTCGAAAGATGTAGAGCGGGCCCTTCGACGTGCACGCCACCGCGATGTGCTGGAACGTGTGATGGGTGTAGTTGCCCCAGATTCGCACGTTCCTGTTCGCGCCTTCGCTCTCGATGGCGTCGTCCCAGACGTTGGCGATGATGTTGCCATAGATGTCGGAATCGCAGTTGGGACTGCCCTCGAAGCTAAAATTGGAGGAGCCCCCGATGGCGTCGTTGAATCCACGGTCCTCACTGGATCGGATCTCGTTGTAGCGAATGACGTTTTCGCCGGAGGAGTTGTTCAGGCTGATCGCCTGTGGTCCGGCGGGATGACCGTCGTCCCAATTGTTCGAGGCGCCGCGCGGGTTCTCAATGAGATTTCGCTGGATGGTCAGACGTCCCGCTCCTCGGTTGGCGTAGATGGCGCTGTCCATATTGCCTACGTTGCCATAGGTCTGGGGGCCACCGATCCGGCCCCAGAACGTGATGCGGCAGTCCTCGATGACGATATCGTGACGGTCTTTCCCGATCAGGATTCCATGTCGGGCGGCGTTCTTCAACTCGAGACCACGAACGATCACGTAGTCGGCATCAACGACGATACTGTAGTCGGCAGCGTTCATCACATCGATGGTCGCATGCCCGTCGGCGACCAGCAGGTGATATCCGTCGGGGGTTCCGGAGGTCTCCACACGCAAGGTCTCGCGATGCACACCGCTCTTGATGCGAGTGGTCCGACCGATAGGAAAGCGATCGGAGCGCGTTCTCCCCTGGGTGATGACTTTTGTATCGCCATGTGTCAGGGCGATCTCATACTGTGTCTCGGGCTGGAGACCGACGAGGCTGCCGCGATACTGACCGTCGCGCGGGTCGTAGACGAGATCGAGGCCCCGTTGCCAAGCGTTGGACCCACGCTCCCGATATCGCACCTGGCAATCTCCGTGAGATTCCGCCGTGTGATAGATGCCAAGGCATTCATAAGTCGCTACTGTATAAGTTCCGTCGGACGAATCCTGTGCCGAACCGAGACAGGGACAGATCAGTGCCAGCGTAATTACGAACGAAGTGACAGATGTTGTTCGCATCGTGAGGCCCTCATACAGCCGTGACGTGCCTGTGTGGTTTCCGTTTTCAAACCCGACTGCCATCATAGCGTGATTTCGGGCCAGCTCAAGTGTCTCTGTCCTCGGTGGCGACGAGGTGCACGCTCACCAGCGGAAGAATCGATAGGGATCGTCCCACTCTTCGGGGTCGTCGAGGTAGAAGCCGTTGAGCCAGCGTCCGGGTTCATCCGCCTGCGGCGGGCGAGAGAAGCGAGCGATGAGCGGAGTCCGTCCCTGCATCCCGAGGTTTCCGAGCAGGCGTGTCACGAGGCAACTGGTCCTACGGAACGTCCGCTTGAGTCCGAAGTTGTCACGGTACCGAAAATCCCAGGGGACCATCTGGCAGAAAACGATTCTGCCTTCGCCGGCGACAGCCAGCACACCGTCGCCGACGATTTCGGCACCCTCCGAGACCAGCGGCAGCGTGCGCGGGGCCCGGTTGTGCACATCCGCTGGTCCGACTCCGGCCAGCGGCGAGTCCATCGTGGGTGGGCCAAAGTAGGCGTTGATGTGCTCGGCCCTGGTCATGGAGACGCGAATCGGCAGCAGGGTGTCCACCTCCTCGTGTGTCAATCCAAGAGCGAGTATCCTTCCTCCCGCTCCCGCAAATTCCGCGATAGCACCCTTGTGCGTGGTAAGATTGCGGCTATTTGGACCCAGGACAAGCACGGAAGTGGGCTCGATCGTGCCTCCCTCGTAGGCCCGAACTTGGAAGCCGGCGGATTCAAGATGCTCGCGACCGGCCGGGGCGCCCGCATAGTATGCCGTTCGCTGAGGCTGCGGTTTCCATGCCTGCGCGTACTCGATGAGGTTTGCCACCAGGATCTCGGCCGCCGGGTCGGGTTCGGTGCGACCGGTCACGTCCAGTTGACAGAACAGGACCATGCCCTGCCCATCGCGGTATTCCACCAGGGGGCTGTACTGAAGGCTGAAGCCACCGTCCACGATCGGCAGAAAGTCCCCGCAGGCGGGCCTTTCGATCAGGACCGACGCGACGTTGCCTCGGTTGCCGCACCGCCAGGCGCGGGTCACTGGAATTCCGCACCAGTCCACGGTCGGCGCACCGTTGAACTTCGCGGAGCGTTCGTAGTCCAATCGCGGCGGCAGGATCGTCGATTCTCCTCGCCAGTCGCTCAGGTGTTCCGCCCTTAGACCTTGGAGAAGGGGATGATCGGGAATGCGCGGATAGACCTTTCTCAAGCCATACTCGGCGGTGCGGAAGCCAAATCGCTTCTCCAGTACATCAGGCGTCTGCTCGAAGAGAATGACCTTGAGGCCATCGCGAACCTGGCTGATGTCCGGCGCCGGCTCGTTCACGGTCAACGCTTCTTTGCCCACGATCAGCACGTCGTACGCATCGAGATCGCCCGCAGCGTCGACGGAGGCATAAGATAAGTGCATGTTGTCGAGCAGTTGCTTCGTCTCGCCCTTGGGGTCGAACACCGCGACTTTCGCCTTGGCCTCTGGCGGTGAGCGGCGTGGCAGGACATGGATGTCGAATGTGTCTTCCTGCAGGTTCCCTGTGCTGAATCGGACCTTGGCTCGCATTTCGTACCGGCCCGTCGGAACCTCTTCGGGAAGAGTGAAGCGCATCAGTATGCGGNNTCGGTAGGGAGACGCGATCCTGTCCCACGATGGGCTCGGGCAACGCCAAGGTCCACGAGCCTTCGGCGTCGATGGGTTCTCGCGAGTTGTTGATGACGATCAGTTGTTTGGCGACCGCTTCGCCAGGGGTGTAGTTGTGGTCCTTGCTGGTGAAGCTCTCGGATTTACCGGCGATGCAGGCCAGCAGCGGCTGGTTGTTGCGGAGAATCGCCTCGCCGGCGCCGGTGGCGATCCAGTCGGAACGTTCGTAGGCGAGATCCATCCGCTCGTAGCGTTCCTGCTGGAAATCGGGGCTGAATCCGGGACGCTGGAGATGCCGCCAGTCCGTTTTGAAGTCCTCGCGTTGATTTCGGTTCAGGCCGGGACGCAGGTTGAAGAGGATTCGGTGCTCCCAGGGCGAGATCGCTGAAAGACCCCACGTGCGGAAGGCCCGGCAGTTGTCGGTGAAATACAGGTTGAAGATGGGCTCTCGCTCGGGCAGGTCGCTGGAGCCCAGTCGGTGGGGGTAGTCCCAACGGTGCCAGAGCCTGCCGGCGCGGAACTGTTCCGCCTCCCAGCGCAGGTTCTGCTTCTCCTTTTCGCTGATCGCGAAGGCGCGGTCCCCGAGGAACTGGGCATTCCACTCCGCCAGGCAGAACTCCCACGGGACCGTGGCACTGCCGAACTCCCGCTTGCCGTCGTACCAGCCTCGGTACATCGCCCAATCCCAGGTGAACGGCGCGCCGTATTCGCACAGAAAGACCGGCTTCACTCCTTCGGTGGCCCAGTGTTCGAACCAGTCGGAGAGTTCCTGGGGTGGAACGAAATTCGGATAGAAGTTGCTCGAATGCATCGGCGCCAGATTGCCCGAGGCGTGGTGATAGACAATGCGGGAAGGGTCCAGAGCCGTGACGATGGCCTCCGCGCGGACAGCGCGTTCGACGTTCCGCTGGGCCCAGGCGTCGCGGGCGTCGTGGATGCCGTCGATCATGTCGGGGTTCATGTCCTCGCTGTAGCCGGTGGCGTTGTGGCTCATCGAGTACATCACGACGGAAGGGTGGTTCTGGGCGGCGCGGACGTAGAACTTCGCGTGACGGGCATATCCGTTGGCTCGGTCGGCGTCCGGCGCTTGCCAGTCATAATGACTGAAATGGGGCTGCGAGAGCGACACCAGCATTCCCACATCGTCGGCGGCGCGAAGGATCTCGGTGAAGCTCAGATGCGAACCGGGGGCGCAGCCGTAATTGTGGGTATAGACGAAATTGATGCCGAAGCTCTGAAGCCGCCGGAGGCTCTCGCAAGCAGCTTCGTAGGTGGCCATCGCGGCACTGACCTGGGCGTTATCCAGTGGGACCGCACAGAGGAAGATGCGCGTGCCGTTGAGATAGAAATCCCGCCCCTCGATCCAGAACTCACGGAATCCGAAACGGACGGGCCAGCCCGCGTCCAGTTCACCGCCTTGCGCATCCAATAGCGAAATCTCCGTGACGTACGTATTCTGTGGCGTATGGATGTCCCACAGCTTCTCGGGCATCCACTTCTCCGTTAGAGCGATACGCCCCTCGGTGAGGTCTTCCGCGCGAAACGGTTCGCTCGTGAACTGCTTGAGCGGTTGGCTGCCATCGAGTATTCGGACACGGACTGCGTAGTCGCGTCCGGCATCGATGCCTTCGAGTTCGAGATCGAGAGAAAGCTCCTCCCTGCGCACGGACGTTGCGATGCGCGCATCGGCGATGCGCGGTCCAGCAGGCGTGCTGACGAGAAAGGCGTCTCCGCACAGGCCGCGCCGGGCCACGGAGCCTTTGACCTCGCGCGCGTTCGCGCTGTCGCTATAGGAGAGCATTACCCCCTCCAGCGGCATGGCGACCACGAACAGCGTGAGCTGATGCGTTTGCCCAGGATGACAGAAGTCCGTAATGTCTATTTCACCGGCGGGGAAGCGGAGCGCGCCGGCGTGCTTGCCGTCGAGGTAAATAGCCGCATAGGAGTTCATATACTCCAGGTTCAAGGCGATGCGCCGACCGGTCCATGAGGCGGGAATCGTGATCTCGCGCTCGTACCAAGCGGCGGTCAATGGGCTCATGTCACGATCGCGCCAGCGGCGATGTGCGTATACCGTCTGACTGTCCTTCTGCATGTAGTCCGTGATGCCGGGCCAGCATCCGGGGACCTTGAAATACCCCCAGTCGCCATCGGGTAGCTCCTGCGCATTTGGCTCCGCCGGTTGCCAGCGCCAAAGACCATTGATGCAGATGCGCTCGCGCGTCGGGGTCTCCTCTCGGTAGGCGTTTGACAGATCCCACATCACCTGCACGCCGGTCGGCAATTCGGCGTCGTCGGATGCCGCTACGCCACGCCCTGTCATACACAGTAGGATCCAGCAGGCGGAGAAGGTGCGCATCCACTTCATGGTCCGGATATCTCGTCGTCTCATTCGTCTCGTCTCCTGTCAGTGATACGCTCGCAGGACGTCGTGAACGATACGCAGCCCTGCCACAGGCCAAGTCTATTGGAAACGTCGACGGGGATCAATCGCTTATATACGCAGCGAAAGGAGTGTGCCAAATCCTGCCTCCCGGAACGAGCGATGTACGACAGGAGGCGGAATCTGCGCGTGTAGCCGGATGGATGACACACGGCAGGCCTGGCGATCCCAGGCGTGGTCGTCATGGGACGTGGCGCGAATCCGCCACCATTTGCCGGCGGCACCCGAATCTTCGGGAGGGTGACTATTGCTTGTGTATCCTGCCGGCAGCGGTTAGCATAGGAGGTCTTTGGTGTGCTCGAAAAATCGGTCCATCCATCCGGTGAAGGAGACAAGCCATGGCATCAGATATGAACCGCCGCAAGTTCCTGGGAGTTGCCGCTGCCTCTGCGGGCGCGGTCACCATCGTACCGCGTCACGTGCTCGGAGGGGCGAGGCACGTCGCCCCGAGCGAGAAGATCACCGTCGCCAATATCGGCTGCGGCACCCAGGGTCTCACCGAGATGGTAGGGTTGCTCGCCCGGTCGGAGGTGCAGGTCGTCGCAGTCTGCGACCCCAACAAGGACAGCAGCGATTACGTCGAGTGGGGCAAAGACAGCGTCAGGCGCACGATTGCGGCGGGCCTCGGCAGGCCCGACTGGCGAAAGGGCGCCGGACGAGTGCCGGGAGGCCGCGACGTCGGCAAAGAAGTCGTGGAACTGTTCTATTCCGACAAAGCCCCTGGAGGTAGCTACAAAGGCTGCGCTTCGTATGCCGATTTCCGCGAGTTGCTTGAGAACGCCGAAGACATCGACGCAGTGAAGGTCATGACGCCCGACCATCTTCACGCGATTATTTCCATCGCCGCGATGAAGAAGGGCAAGCACGTCGTCCTGCACAAACCGCTGGCCAACCGCGTGCAGGAGGCCAGACGGGTGATCGACACCGCTCGTCAGACAAAGGTCTCGACGCATTTTCTGCCCGCCAGCCCGGGGGACGAGGTCCGCAAGGTAGCCGGCTGGATCGCTGACGGCGCGATCGGGACGCTGCGCGAGATCCACAACTGGTCGAATCGACCGGTGTGGCCTCAGTATGCGACGATCCCGACGGAAAGACCGCCGATTCCAAAGGGCTTCGACTGGGACCTGTGGCTGGGCCCATCCCTGCCCCGGCCCTACCACCCACATTATACGCACGCGGTGTTCCGAGGCTGGTACGAGTTCGGAGGCGGCGCGGTGGCCGACATGGGACACTACAGCCTCTGGCCCGTCTTTCAGGAATTCGACCTCGACGCTCCGGTGTCCGTGGAATCGACGCCGAGTCACGTCTGCACGATCGAAGACGGCGTGAGCAAGAAGATCCACAACGACTATTCGTTCCCGTTCGCCTGCACGATCCGATTCACGTTTGCGGCCAAGGGCGACCGACCCGCTCTCGATCTGTTCTGGCACGATGGGGGTATGAAGCCGCCGACGCCGGAGGAGGCTCGCGAGGACGACATCGAATTACCCGCCGAAGGGATGATGTTCGTTGGCGACAAGGGCAAGATTCTCGCCGAGTTCCGCTGCGAGAATCCACGGATTATTCCCCAGCGCAAGGCCCGCCAGTTCGAGGCCTCCAGGACAGCGAGCACCCACCAGGGCGATCGGCGCAGCCGAGCGGCGGCCTGGATCGAAGCCTTCCGCACGGGCACGCCTTCCTATGGCGACTTCCTGCTGGCTGGGCCGATTTCCGAAGCCTTCAACCTGGGCGCGATTTCGCTGAGAATGGGAGGCAGAAGACTGCTTTGGGACGCGAAGAACATGAAGGTTACGAACGTTCCTGAAGCGAACAACTACCTGGTCCGCGAGTGCCGCAGAGGGTGGGAACTGGCGTAGCCTGTAGTGCGCCGCTGGACTACGGCACGACGACGCGATCGACGAGCATCCCGTTTCGATCGATCAGCTCAAGGAGCGTGCCGGGGGCCGGAAGGTCGCGTGTGCAATCGCCAACGACGAAGAGGGCGCGACCTTGCGTCGGGTACTGGCGGCGCCGATCGAAGC
>NPID01002403.1_pt1 | contig 18137 bp, 14 predicted proteins | sample 8637491 | NCBI WGS metagenome assembly NPID01 (sample SAMN07420843, study PRJNA396082) | bioreactor metagenome | isolation source: sample BA6 brine-fed electro-methanogenic bioreactor BA | place: Japan: Kochi | collected 2016-06-14 | reverse complement strand
ATGCGCATGATCTCTTCATCTTCGGCGACCAGGATGCGTGCGGTCATATCTTGCCCTCTTCAGTTGTTTCGGTTTCATTCGGTAGCGGAATGCTCAGGGTAAAGACCGCCCCGCCCGCCGGGGCGTTGTGCGCGTTCAGCTCCCCCCCCATTCGATCCACCAGCGAATAAGAGACGCTAAGCCCCAGGCCCGTGCCTTCGCCGACCTCCTTGGTGGTGAAAAAGGGTTCGAAGATTTTATCCAGGTGCGCCGGATCGATCCCGGGCCCGGTATCGGAAATCCTGATGACCAGGGCATCCTCGGCGATCCGGCTGCTGGCGGTGAGCGTTCCGCCCTCGGGGCCCATGGCCTGCACGGCGTTGCCTGCAAGATTCATCACCACCTGCCGCAGCGCCTCCATGCCGACGACGACGGGCCGTCCCACCCCGAGCTGCAGGTCGACCCGGATCCTCCGGCGGCCCATGCAGGTGAGCTCCAGGCACTCCCGGATCATCTCGTCCACATCGCCCCGCTGGATGTTCAGGGGCTCCTTGCGGCCGATCTTCAGCAGTTGCTGCACGGTGCCCTTGATCCTCTCGACCCCCTGGCCGAGCAGTGCCAGGTAGCGGGTCTGCAGCTCCGGCTTGTCCAGGCTTCTTTTCATCGTCTGGATGCAGTTCTGCATGCCGCCGAGAGGGTTGTTGATCTCGTGGGAGAGGCCGGCGACCAGACGGCCCAGGGCCGCCAGTTTCTCGCTCTGAAAGACCTGCTCGCGGGTGGCGTCCAGCTCCTGCTGCGACTGTTCGAGGCGCTGACAGAGCTTGCGGTAATGGCCGGCCAGGGTGCCGATTTCATCATCCGGATCTCTGGTCAACAGCCCCTCGAATTCGCGGCGATCCGGATATTGGTCCATGGCCCGGGCGAGGATTTTCAGGCGTCTCACCACCAGACGGTCGAACAGCAGAAAGATGGTCAGCGACACAATCGCGATGGTGGCCAGGCCGATATTCAGCAGCAGCCGGTTGTTGGTTTTGATTTCGGCATAGGCCCAGTCCATCGGGATGGAGACGCTCATGCCGCCGCGGATATCGCCGATTTTATAGCCCGGATCGGTGTGACAGTTCAGGCAGGTACTTTCGACCTTCAGGGGGGCCATGTAGCGCAGCCGGTGCTTGCCGGAAAACGTCTCGATCGCGACCGTCTCCGCCGCCCCCCGGTCAAACTGATTGAGGCTGCGGCGCTCAAAATCATCCGGAGCATTATCGGGGTTGAGCGGATGCAGGCTGGTGACATTGAACTGCCCCATCCCCTCGCTGGCCGCATAGGCGGACAGCTCGCGAGTCACCATCGCCGGGTTGCGCTTCACCAGCCAGTTGCCCTGCTCGTCGCGGATCTGGCCCTGCTGCAGAAAGGGGTTCTCTTCGACCCCCGGCCCCTTGACCAGGAACAGCCCGTTGTGATCGGCCACCCACTGGCGGGTGATGCGGATCTGGTCGAAGAGCATTTTCGCCTGCCGGGTGGCCTGTTCGACCACCAGCTCTTCCTGAAAGCTGGAAGTCCGGTAAAATGTTACCCCGAAGGAACAACAGGTCACCAGCCCGACAAAAATGATGAACTTGGTTTTTAACTGCATGGCTGATAAGGCCCCGTGTGGACAGGAGGCTGTCGGGCTCATCCCTGAGCCGGAACATTCCCCCGGAAAATATTCATGGTGGTCTCGCCTGTTGCTACCAGATGGTAACACATGCCGGACGCCGGGGCTACCAGCCGGTAACAGCAGCAAGTCACCCGAAACCCCAAATGTTCGAAATATAACGGTTATTCTGCTGGCACAGCCGTTGCTAAAAGGAGCATAGCACCGTTTTCACGCCACCGCCACCAGGATCCGCAACCGAAAACCGCTCCTGCAACCAGCGACTGTTTAACCCATCCACCGACGATGGCTTCAAAAAATGACGAAAGGGGGCGCAACCGAAGACACACGCTGGGAGAGAGGAAATCAGAGGCGTATCGGAGGATAACCAATTACTCAAAAGGCTGCGTATGGAAACCAAAAAACTCATGACGTATGTGTCTGTCAGTTGTGTTGTGGCAGTCATCGGAATGTTTGCCTACGTGGTGAATGAATCCAGGATGCTTTCGTACCTTTCGAGCGATCCGAAGGTCTGCATCAACTGCCACACCATGAATACCCACTATGCTACCTGGCAGCACAGTTCGCACCGGGAGAAGGCCACCTGCGTGGACTGCCATCTGCCGAGGGATTCTTTCGCCAACAAGTGGATCGCAAAGGCCAAAGACGGCCTCAATCATTCACTGGCCATGACCCTGGGCAGCTACGGCAGCAACCTCAGAATCACCGACGATGCGGCCAGGCGGATCCAGGACAACTGCATCTCCTGCCACCGGGAAGCCGTCTCGCAGATGCTNNCTGGCCACCAGCGAACTCTATCATACCCCTGAAGCTGACGTTCAGATGGGTCGTCAGTGTTGGGATTGTCACCGGGAAGTGCCCCACGGAACGACCAGAACTCTGACAGCGACTCAAAACAATCTCGGCGTTAAGGAATTATAAATAATCAACCAGGAGAGCGACTCATGAGAAAATCAACCTTGCTGACAATCGTTTGCGTGATCGTGATGGTCCCCTTGCTGCTGCTGGCCGTTTCCATCAAGGAAAACAAGGCGGAGCAGCAGGCCATCAACGAAGTACCGAAGATCGAAAAGTTCGAACCGAGAAGTGCCGAATGGGGCAAGTACTTCCCGCGCCAGTACGATTCGTACATGCAGACCAAGAAGAGCGATGACATCAAGGACATGCTCAAGGAAAACCCCGCCCTGGTGGTCATGTGGGCCGGCTACGGGTTCTCCAAAGACTACAACGCGCCGCGCGGTCACTACTACATCCTTGAGGACAACATGAACACCTTGCGGACCGGCGCCCCGTTGAACCCCCAGACCGGTCCGATGCCGACCGCTTGCTGGACCTGCAAATCCCCCGATGTGCCGCGCCTGATCGACCAGAAAGGCGAACTGGACTTCTATACCGGCAAATGGGCCCGCCACGGCGGCGAGATCGTCAACCCGATCGGCTGTGCCGATTGCCATGACCACGAAACCATGAAGCTGAGCGTGACCCGCGATTACCTGAAGCGCGCGCTCGATGCCGAAGGGAGCAAGCCGTTTGCCGACGCCACCCATCAGGACATGCGGACCCTGGTCTGCGCCCAGTGTCACGCGGAATACTACTTCAAGCCGACCGAATGGACCGACGACCAGGGCCAGAAGCAGACCGCCAAGGTGGTCACCTTCCCCTGGGACAACGGCCTGTCCGCTGAAGACATGGAGAAGTACTACGACCAGAGAAACTTTGTCGACTGGACCCACAAGCTGAGCAAGACCCCGATGCTCAAAGCCCAGCACCCCGGCTATGAAACCTTTGTCACCGGGGTCCATGGCAAGCAGGGCCTCGCCTGTGCCGACTGTCATATGCCCTATGTCCGGGAAGGTGGCGTCAAGTACTCCAACCATCAGATCGGCAGCCCGCTGGACAATATCGAGAACACCTGCCTGAACTGCCACAGCGGCACCGAAAAAGAGTTCCGCGCCACCGTGGAGCGGAAACTGGAGCGCAAGGATGAGCTTTCGCGCACCGCCATGGAGGTGCTGGCCAAGGCGCACCTCGAAGCGAAAAAGGCCTGGGATCTGGGCGCCACCGAAGAAGAGATGAAGCCCGCCCTGCAGGACATCCGCCACGGCCAGTGGCGCTGGGACTACTCGATTGCCGCCCACGGTTCTTTCTTCCACGCCCCCGAAGAGACCCTGCGGGTTCTCGGCAGCGCCATCAACAAGGGCCAGGAGGCCCGCATCAAACTGCGCACCATTCTGGCAAAGTACAACGCCGCCGACTACGAGGCCCCCGACTTCTCCAGCAAAGAAAAGGCCCAGGAGATCATCGGCCTGCCGTTCGACAAGCTGGTCGATGAAAAGAAGCAGTTCCTCGACGGCCTGAAGCAGGAGTGGTTCAAGCAAGGGGCTGAAAAGGGGATTTACGATCCGAAATCGAGAGAGGGGATGGAACTCAAGACCTCTTACAAGTGACCCGGGTTAAGACGGCCGTTCAAAACAAAGGACTCAACAGGTCGCACAGCACCGAGCCTGTCCGCTGCAAGCGGGCAGGCTCGGTGTCCACTGGCCCCAGTTGCCGGGCAAAGCTACGGGGCGGTATCGGTCAGACCCGAGAGCTCCTTTTGAAGAGTTCTACCTGACCGGCCGGGCCGCCAGTTCCTCTACCACCCGGACCAAACCGGCCACCACCTTGGCCATCTCGGGATAACGGAGTTTTTCCGGCGTATCCTCCGGGCTGTGGTAATGGGGGTAGCGGAACAGGGCGCTGTCGGTGATCATGATCGCCGGGTACCCCTCTTTCCAGAAGGACCAGTGATCGGACCAGTCCACCCCGATCAGCCAGCCGGGGGCAACAAGCCCCTCGGCAGGGAAGGGACTGCGTTGCCGAAAGGCGGCCAGGCTTTGCTGTTGCAGGGCCCGCGAGGAATAGTTGGTGACAAAGGCGATGAAATTGCCGGTGGTGGGATAGAAGAATCGGAGCAAGAAGAACGGAAACGCCTGGCTTCCCTCGGCCTGCGAATAGTAGCCGATGGTCTCCAGCGAGAGCATCGCGACGATGTTGTCGCCCTTCTTCCTGGCGCGGCGGGCATACACCTGGCTGCCCATATCCCGGCTTTTGAACAGCGGAGGCTCTTCGTTGACAAAGGCCGCAAAGCGCAAGGTGCGTTCGGGCCGCGAACCGGCCAGCTGGCTGGCGATCTCCAGCAGGGCAGCGACCCCCGAGGCGTTGTCATTGGCCCCGGGCGAGCCCAGGACGGAATCGTAGTGAGCCCCGATCAGGACGATCTCTTCAGGCATGGATTTGCCCGGAATCTCGGCCACCAGGTTTTTCGAAACCTTTCCCTCAACAGCATACGCCTGCGCCCTGACTACTAATCCGGCCTTTTCCAGCGTCTTTTCAATATAGCCGGCGGCCGCCTCCAAGCTTTCGTACCGCCACAGGTTGCGCTCGCCGATCTCCCCGGCCAGGATGCGGACGTGGCTCTGGAGGCGTTGCTGCAGGGCGGACCCCGGTTCCCCCAGCGGCGCCGACGACTCCCCATACAGACACCGATCGGGAAACACCGCCTCAGCCAACATCATGGCTGCCAGCAGCAGGGTTATCCACGCTGTACTTAAGTGGATCATCCGCTTCAGCTCCCCGTAGGCTTGATCCTTCTATTATGACCGGGCTCTGCGGATTGATCAAAACCGATGGCCTCCGGGGGTGCCGACCCGGCTCCGGCGCGTCACTGCATCGAGGGATAGGGAGTATAAAGAGGTTTTTGGAACACCTCGTTGGATTTGCAGTCTTTAAACTCAAGAACTACCGCCCCTGCAACAGATCACGGTGAACAGAATCTAGAATCGCAGGAGTCTGATCCAGAATCTTGGAAATGTAGCGCAACTCCTTGGCGATGGCGCTGATATGCATCAGGTCAAAAATAGACATTTGTCGAGTGGGTTTTTGCCGCATGAGGTCTCCTGATCATACCGAAGTCTTTCAAATTCAATATCTTAGGGACTGGTCATGCCATGTTGAAATAAAAAATTCCAGCGTTAAAAGCAATATTTTGCTTATAGTTTCAAGAATTTATGACTTTCCGGATGGAAATTAGCTCGTTCCGGAACTTCCGCAGTTTCTCCTTGACCCTTGCCGCATTTTCGGGGCCGATGCGAATTAGGATCTTCCGCCCGGATGAAAGGGCTTCCAGTTCAGGATCGGCATACTTGTAGCGCAGAATCGGCTGCACCAGGCGGACCGGCTGCTCTACCTCCGGCGCGGTCAGAAGATGATCGATCACCTGGATCAGTCGGTCGTTGAAATAGCCCGTCGGGTATCCCAGACCCTTGTAGGCCGCCTGAATCAGCGGATAGAAACGGACATAGAGCGCTGCCAACGTTTCGGTATCGATGGCCTCGGCCAGCCTGAGATACGGCGTGTAACGCTTGTAGTTTTCCGGGCTGATCAACAGGCTCCCATCTTTTTCGGCCGCGACAAACGTTCCGGGGGCGGGCTTGGCCGGCAGGCGATTGATCGGCAGCTCCGCTTGCGTGAGGTTATCGACCATCAGCACGAAGCGCTGGATGAAATTGTCCAGAACCAGCAGCCTGTCGAGTTTTTGCCCGGAGAGGAGCCTGCTCAGCGCCTCCTGCAGGGTTTCGTCGCTCTTCTCCGGTTCAGACATGGGCTTGCCATCATCGACCTCCGCCGGTGCCGGGACTTTTCCCTGATCGGAGGGCTCGGGAACCGGGTAGCGGATGGCCGGCTCTTCGAATTTTTCGGGCTCGGGGCTGGGTTCGAAAACCGTTGTCGTGGGCCCCGGGGCCAGATAGTTTTTCCAGTAGAAGAAGGCCGCCACCGCGCCGATGGCCAGAACAAAAAACACCACCCAGAATGACGATTTTTTCATAAGCCTCGATTCCTGTCGTGAAGGGGATAGCGATCCCGGATCAAACCTCAACCTCGAATTTCAGTCCCTCGCCGCCGCAACAAGCCTTGTCGGAGACGTTTCCCGAAAGCCGAGCATGGTTTTCGTGCCCTGCCTGAAAAAGAGTATCGGAAATTAATAAGTTATCAACCCGCAGGACGGTTTCCGCGGGTTTACTGGAGGTCGACAGTCCTGTTTCCCGTCCTGATATAATGGGTATACAGGACGCAGGCTGGAGTTCTTTGGCAATTCTTCGCGCCAAAGAGCCGGCCACCCGGAGGAGCTTCGTTATGAAACGCCTGACCGTCATGATGATCATGGTCTGCTGGGCCGTAGGCGGGGGGGGATTCCCTTGCCCCTGGCCCATGGCCAGTCCCTCGGCCCTTCCGACCGGCGGGTGGTAACCGACAACCTGCAGCATTCGCTTGAAAGCAACCGCTCGACGGTCTGGATTAATCCGGATACTGGCAGTTCCGGGGATGTTTTGCTCGAAAAAAACTACAAAAACGGGCAGGGACTGTACTGTCGCGAATATACGCAGACAATCTACATCGACGATGAAAAACATCAAGGTCACGGCACGGCCTGCCGTCAACCTGACGGAACCTGGCGAATCGTTTCCAGCACCCCGCTTCGCAGCTATTCGCGGTTTGCCCCGGCGCCGGCCTACGACCTCTGGTATCCATACCCGGAAAGGCACTACTATCCCTATTATCCGTATTATCCATACCGTTTCCATTTCGGCTTGGACTACTTCTACTACAGCGGCCATCACCGTCATCATGGCCATCATCACCGGGGACACCATCGCGGGCATCGGCATCGTTGATGGGCAAAGCTGAAGGCGAAGGTGGGAGGCTGAATCAAATAAAACGACTTAAAAAGATCCAATGCGCACAATGCTTGCATTCAGAGTGATGAACATTAGCCGGATCTGGAGGAGAACCCATGTCACCTGAATTGTTCAAGATCGTTTTTCGTGGGGAGCTGATCGAAGGGATCACCCGAGAGGAGGCCCAAGCCAATGTCAAGGCCCGTTTCAATTACAGCGATGGCGCCGTGGCCAGGCTCTTTTCGAGCCGGTCGCTGATTCTGAAAGGTGAGCTGGAACAGGCCACCGCCCTGAAGTACCAGCAGGCTCTGGCCAAAGCCGGACTGGTCTGCGAGGTTCTGCCGATGGTGGCAGCCGCACCTTCGGCTCCCCAGACGGAACCGCCTGATGAGACTGCCGTGGCGGCGCCCTGGTCCCCTGAACCAGCCGTTGAGCCAGAACCGGTCCGGACGGTCACCACCAAACCGATTCCCGAACCGGTGCCCGAGGCCCCTCCCGAGCCGGTCATATTGGCCGCCGAAGAACCGGAAACTCCGGCCGCCCCGCCGATCGCCCCGGCAGAAGAAGACCAGGAGGACGATCCTTTCAGGTCCTTCGCAGCAGATGCCGCCGAGGTCGAACCGGACGGGGAAGCCGACGATCCGGCCCCGGTTCTGTTGACCAGGACCATCATTCAGTCGCTGAAACAGACCCGGCCCTGGGTCCGATTTATCTCCATTTTGCTGTTTCTCGGTGCCGTTTTAGGGCTCTTCGGTTCCCTGGCCCCGCTTGTTGCCGGTGTCCCGGGAATGCCGGGCGGATCGACCTACATGGCCGTTTTTGCCTGCCAGGCCCTGTTCAGCCTGGTGTACCTCATCCCTGCGCTGTATCTGTTCAAGTACGCATCTTCCATCGGCACCCTGGTCAGCGGGGGCGGCGTCGCCGAGCTGGAGACGGCCCTGATGTATCAGAAGTCCTTTTGGAAGTTCTCCGGGGTTCTGGCGCTTATCGGATTGATTGTCGGGGTGCTGGGAGTCGCGACGGCCGTAGTGATGCCGAGGTTGCTGGGATAAATCATGCGCAGGCAGCCGGTAGGATAAAAAAAGATTATATGTCGGGGCGTTTCCACTCGCCGACGCGAAGAGTTTTTTATATTTCTTTCCAGGTATGTAAACAATGAAACTCGTATCGTTCAACGTCAACGGCCTGCGCTCTCGCCTTCATCAGCTGGAGGCCCTCATCGACAAGCATCAGCCCGAGATCATCGGCCTGCAGGAGACCAAGGTGCAGGATGCCGACTTTCCCGTGGCCGCCATTGAGGCTCTGGGCTACCGGGTCGCCTATCATGGCCAGAAGACCCATTACGGGGTGGCGCTGTTGTCCAGGCAGGAACCGGCCGGTGTGCAGCTCGGTTTTCCGGGCGATGGCGACGAGGCTCAGAAACGCTTGATCTGCGGAGTCTTCGAGTTGCCTTCCGGGCAGAGTCTGCGGGTGATCAACGGCTACTTTCCACAGGGGGAAAACCGTGAGCATCCGGTTAAATTTCCCGCCAAGGAACGTTTTTATGCCGATCTGCAGCGCTACCTGAACGAGCATTGCGATCCTGCCGATGCGCTGGTGGTGATGGGGGATTTCAACATTGCGCCGGTCGATCAGGACATCGGCATCGGCCCCGACAACGCCAGGCGCTGGCTGCGCACCGGCAAGACCAGCTTTCTTCCCGAGGAGCGCCAGTGGTTCGCTGCCCTGCAGGGCTGGGGTCTGCAGGACAGCTTCCGGGTTCTCCATCCCGAGATCGCCGACCGCTTCAGCTGGTTCGATTACCGCAGCCGCGGCTTCGAGGCCGACCCCAAGCGCGGCCTGCGCATCGATCACATTCTGGTCTCCAGGGGGCTGCTCGACAGCTGCCGGGAGACCGGCATCGATTACGAAATCCGCGCCATGGACAAGCCTTCGGATCATTGTCCGGTGTGGGTGGAGGTTGAGCTCGGGTAGGGGGAGGCGCCAGGTCTTGTCTGAACAAATCCAGTTTGGGGCTTAAGCAGTCGTCGAGATCAGGTGGGTCAAAATGTCGCGCGGTGTGTCATTCACTGAGCACTTCTGACCCATGGGTGTGTGTCAGGCACGGCACATCGTGTAAAATATCAAGCAAATTCAGCCTCTTGCGTTGGTTTGAAAATTGGCACAAGTTTGGCTATTAGTAGAAGCCGAAACCTACGCGACCCGCTTAACGGGAAGCGGGCCCCGCCAAATTTCTACCATCTTCAAAAAGAGGAGACAGGCTCATGGGAGAACCGGCAAAAGCATTCTGGATCAACGAAGTCGAAGAGGATGAAGAACCCGTCGTCGCCGAATACGAAGACATCGCCTGCATCTGCACCGGCCTGCCGGATGAGAGCTGGAAGTTCGGCTCCGATTAATCGACGCTTCACCACAATCAGACCTTAAGCAAAAGACCCCCGGTGCGCCGCATCCTGGGGTCTTTTGCTTTTTCCGGAAAAATCTGCCGTTGATCCGCGCTCATCAGATTTGATCGGCGGCCCATTGCCCTTTGGTTGGCTCTGCAGTATGGAATCCTCCTGTCAGGGTTCTCCTTTCGCCTCATTTTCGGACTTTTCTTCCGGGGCCGGCTCCTGCGAAAGCTCCGTCGCTGTCGGAGCTTCCGTCTTTTCCGACTCCCTCAAAGCCTCCTCGGCACGCTGTGAGAGAACGCGGATGTTGGCCGGCGGCGCCGTCTGATTCTTGTCGACGCCGAAGTAGAGGGTCTGGTGCGGGAAGGGAATCTCGATCTCGAGTTCGTCGAACTTTTTCTTCATGCGGCGGTTGAACTCTCGCCCCACCCACCACTGCTTGATCGGGATGGTCTTGATGCGGGCCTTAATCACCACGGCACTGTCGGCAAAGGCATCGACGCCGAGCACCTCGAGAGGCTCAAGAATTTTCGGGCCGTACTCCGCGTCCTGCTGCAGGTCGGCGCCGATCTGCCTGAGCACCTCCATTACCTCGTCGACATTTTCACGGTAGGCGATGCCGACCTCAAAGACATAGAAGGAAAATTCCTTGGTCAGGTTGCTGACCGAATCGATGGCGCTGTAGGGAATGGTATGCACCGTCCCCGAGAGGTCGCGCAGCCGCAGAGTCCGGAGGGACACCGCCTCCACCAGCCCGCCCTTGCCACCGACGTTGACCACGTCGCCCTCGGAAATCTGATCCTCGAGCAGGATGAAAACACCGGTAATCACGTCCTGCACCAGCTTCTGCGAACCGAAGCCGATGGCCAGACCGAGCACCCCGGCTCCGGCCAGCAGCGGACCGATGTTGACCCCGAGCTCAGAAAGGATCATGAGCGAGGTGACCGCGATCAGCACGATCATGAGCGCTTTGCGGATGACCGACATCAGAGTACGAGTGCGGGCGCTGTAGAGCTGGGCGGCACCGTCATCGGTTTTGGCGTCGAGGTAGCTCTCGATATAGGCGTTGGCAGCCTCCCAGGCCACAAGCGCCAGCAGCAGGATGCCGCCGATGGTCAGCAGGGTTTTAACCAGGATCTGTCCGGGTTGGCTGGCGAGCCAGGCAAAAGACGCTACGCCCCAGGCCTTCAATATCGCCAGGGCGACAAGAACCATGATCACCAGGCGGATGGTCTTGTGGACGAGGTGGAGGTACCGGTTGGCTCGCTCCTCAAGACGGGGAAAACGCTCCTTGAGGTCTTCGCTGATTCGCAACCCGCGGGCCAGAAGAGCTCGCTCGCCGCGAAGAAGCGCGATGCCGGCCGCCAGGGCCAGAAACGACAGTGCCGAGCCCTTGAGAAGAAACAGGGCCCCGCCGGGAATCCGCAGCGCCCAGACGCCGTAGAAAAGAATGATGTAGAGAGTCGCCAGAATATGCCAGAGCCGTCCCAGCTGCTCCAGCGTATGGCGCACAAGCGGCCTCTCCGCGTTGCGGTCCTGGTTGCCGAGGTGGCGCAGATAGTTGTTGACCTCTCTGCGGTTCTGCAGCACAAGCACAATGAGCATGGCCGCGATCACCAGGCCGAGCACCCGCAGCAGCACCTCGTAGAAAGAGGCCGAGATCCCCAGCAGCAAGGCAACCTGAAGCGCCGAATAGCCGTAGATGACCAGCCCGGAGAGGCGCTTCGTCCAGATCTCGAAATAGTGGGCGCTCTCATCGGTGAGCTGCGACAAGCGCAGGCCCGGCGCAGTCGCCGCGAAGATCATACGCGACAGAATGATCACCAGGTGATTGATGATAAAGGCATTGATCCAGGTCAGGACCACCAGGCGGGTTTTCTGAAGAGGACTTATCAGCCCGAGCGTGAGGTAGACGCCGGCGGCAAAGATCGCTACCGGCAGCAGATCGAGGAGCAACCGGCCGAACAGCCGCAGCCCTTTTGACCAGATACGCGGTGCCACATTCACCCTCAGGGCGCGTCGCGGCCGTTTGAGAAACCGGCGCGACAGGAAAAAAGCTATGTATCCCAGAACTACCACAATCCCAATATGGATCAACACCTCGGCCCAGAAAGAACGGTTTTCGGGTACGCTGACCTGGTTGTTGAGCCAGTCGATCCCTTTGGGCAGTTCCGTGATGATGCCGGCCACCTCCATCACCGCCAGGGTGAATGCCTCGACCTGGGTCGAGAGCTGCTGCAACAGGGTCGAGGCGGCGGTTTTGACCTCGCTTTCCTGGTTTTTCTCTTCCCGGGCCTCCGCCAGAATCTCCAGCTGCCTGACCAATTGTTCTCGAGCCGCCGGGTCCTCAAGGGTCTTGATGACGCTCTGAATTTCTTCCTTCGAGTACTTGGGCGGTTCGGCCTGCTGTCCCCAGGTCTGCACGCCAGTGCAGAGGCAGAGCCAGACAGCAACCCCGAGGATTCCGATTCTTTTCCGGAAAATTGGATACCAAGGCATAAAAACTTCCTCCGATGTGGACGAAATCAACGGATACAGTTTACCGAACTCGCCGGAATCGTCCACCTGGGCTATGTCCGGTATCGGATGCTGAAGAGCTCTGACACCAAAAAAAACGGAAACAAACGGTCTGGGCACGTGAGGCGTGAGATGCTTTACGGACTTTCAAAATGCATTTATCAAGTTTGATCAGCGTCACTAGATCTCCACGGATCGGGTTTAGTCTTGAGCTCAACTCGCCGAACTTGGAGTATCTTGAAGTGGTTGCAATAAAATTCACCCCTTCGAAAGTGGAGCTCAGCACCGGTCTTTTATGTTGAGATGGGTGCATTTTTGTGCAGGAAGCTGGTAGGGAATTTCAAGAAGATGTCGCCTGTTTCGGGAAGTTCTCCCCCTTTTGGGGCATCTTAATTTGAGGGGGTTTGTAAGATCTTACAATTCCCCCCATCCCGTATCCGCTTTATACTTCGCGTCATCATTTAAAAAATGCCAATCCAGAGACACGGCCACATGACGTGATTTGGGGACGATTGGCAGGGTCCGCTCGTTGCCTGCGAAAGATTTATCACTTTTTGAAGCGGTATTCCACGATATGTTTCCAACGAGGAGGGCAAAATGAGTGATTTAGGGGTTACAAGGACGTTAGTGCAGTTTTCTCGGGAGCTCTACAGCAACGGTCTGGATGATGCGCTCAGCGGAAAGCTCAAGAGTTTGATCGCCGATCAGATCGGGTTGCAGATCGGCTGCGCCAGTCTACCATGGAGCGAAACCACCTACAGGTACCATGCCGAGAACTTTCCGGTCCGGGGCAATTCGACCATCGCCTATTACGGCAATGAGGTCAGTCCGGAGCAGGCGGCTTTCACCAATGCGTGTTTCGGCCACGCCCAGGATTTTGACGACACCTGTCTGAAGGTGCAAACCCATCCAGGCTGCGTCATCATCCCGGTCGCCTTGGCGATGGGCGAAGAGGTGGGGGCTTCCGGGGAGGACGTGGTTAAAGCCATCGCCGCTGGTATGGAAGTTATGCTGCGTGTCGCCCACTCGGTCTCTCCCGGATGTCTGCAACGAGGCCATCATACCCCCCAGGCTACAGGTCCCTTCGGGGCCGCCATTGTCGCCGGTCTGCTGTTGGGGCTGGACGAGGAACAGTTGTTGAATGCGATGGGGATTGCCGGGAGCTTTTCCGGAGGGCTCATCGAGTATACTCAGGCAGGCGGGTCGGTGAAGCGGATTCACGGAAGCATCCCGACGACCGCTGGGATACGCGCCGCCTATTTTGCTGCCGATGGGATGACTGGACCGGCGAGCGTTTTGGAAGGAAAAAAAGGTTTCTGTACGGTCTATTCCGACACAACGAACATTTCACGCCTTACCAATTTGTTGGGGCAGCGGTATTTGATCCACGAAGTCGCCCTCAAATTTTACAATTGTTGCTATTTTATTCATGCGCCTCTTGAAGCAACCTTGGAGTTGGTAAAAGCGCATGAGCTCAAGCCGGCGGATATCAAAACCATCAGGGTGGGCACCTGCAAACATTCTACGACCCATGTGGGACGGATCAGGGAGCCGGTTGACGCTCTGGGCGCTCAGTTCAGCCTTCATTTCACCCTCTCTCTGGCCCTTTTGCGGGAAATTCCCGGCTTGGACAGTTATGAAGACCATAATCTCTGGGATCAGGAAGTTCGTAATTTTGCCAAGAACGTCGAAGTTTATGAAGACAAGACCTGCACGACCGAATATCCGGAAAATTGGGGAGCAATTGTCGAAATAGTAGACAAAAAGGGAAATATCTGGTCGAAGCGGGTCCGGTTTCCCAAGGGCAATCCCGAGAATCCCATGAGCGAAGCTGAGATTCTCTACAAGTTCAATCGAAACGTCGAAGGCAAAATCGCGACTACTCAGGCCGAAGAACTCTATCGGCGAATCTCCAATCTGGAAACCCTGAAGGGAATTAAGGAGTTGACGCGGTACATGGTTTCTCCCCACCTGGGCTTGGGCAGAAAAAATGTTGCAGCATAAGTCGTATCCATCAATATAAGCCTTCTCCGCCGGACTCACCGTAAACCGGATGCCGTGAGTCCGGCATTCCCTGGTCTTCGGAGAGAAGCCAATGAGAATCCTCCTGATCATCATTTCCACCGTGCTTGCCTACTTTGTCCTCTATGCTCCTCAGCCGCTGCTGCCCCTTTTCGCCGACAAGTTCGCGGTGTCCGATTCCAGGGCGGCCCTGCTCACCACTGCCACCATGCTCCCTTTGAGCATTGCCCCCCTGACCTATGGGTATTTGCTGGAATACTTTTCCGCAGTGAGATTACTGCGGATGGCCATGCTGGGCATGGCCGTGTCCGCCGTGGGGTTCGCCTGCGCAACTTCCTTCAACGTTATGGTCGGAGTCCGGTTTTTTCAGGGCTTGCTGCTGCCGGCGGCATTGACCTCGATCATGACTTATATCTCAGCCACGGTGGAAGGAGACAAGCTACGGCGCATCATGGCCGTGTATATCACCTCCACCATCATCGGAGGTTTTCTCGGGAGGCTGCTGGCCGGCGTTTCAGCGACTTTCTTTCACTGGCAAACCTTTTTTTTCATTCTGGCCGGCTCCCTGGTTCTCTGCTTTCTGGTCCTCGGCCGGCTCAATACAGATGATGTACGCCTCCAGCCGGCAAAGCCAAAGATCTCGGCGATCCTCGAAGTGTTCAAGTCCAGCAACAATGCCAGTATATTTTTAGCGGTATTTTGCCTGTTCTTCGTCTTTGCCGCCCTGCTGAATTTCATTCCCTTCCGACTGGCTGAACTCCGTGGAAAACCCTCCGAACTTCTCACCGGCTTGCTGTATTCCGGATATCTCATGGGGGCGATCGCTTCCCTGTCAGCAGGGCGAATAACCCGTCTCCTGCGTGGAGAAATCAATGCAATGATTGGAGGCTTTTTCTGTTATGCGACGGCGCTTGCCGTCACGCTGGTGGCCAGCGAGTGGACGCTTTTTTTCGCCCTGTTCGCTTTCTGCGGGTCGATGTTTTTTGTCCACACCGTTGCTGCCACCCTGGTGAATCAAGGGGCTCAGAAGCGGGGCATTGTCAACGGTCTTTATGTTGCCTTCTACTACGGGGGCGGCGTGCTTGGTTCCTTTGCGCCGGGGTTAATTTATGAGCGTTTCGGCTGGGAGCTTTTTATCCTGTTGTTGCTGGGAGTTGCAGGCCTTGGCCTTTTCATAATCTTGCTCAACAAACTTCCCGGAAAAGCGTCGGCTCCGCTAATGTGTCTGGGGGAAAAACATGACCAACTAGGATGACCCGACTTATGTACAGCTTCTCCGATAAGGGCAAAGCCAGGGCGACCTGGTGACGCAAAGCCACGGGGCCACCAGATGGTCAGCCGGGTTTGTCGAAGAGGGAGTATGTTTTGCAGTCTTTTCCACAGCGGATGCAAACGCCTATCTTCGACATCAGGATAGGCGTTTATTTTTTGGAGGGGAGGCTACGTAATAAAGTCGTGATTGATTTGGACAAGGGCTTAAGTCTCGAATATCTGAAGCGATGCCGGTAAACCACGGACCGAAAGGAAACCGAAACAATGAATCTACGAAACAAACTGGTGGGAATCATTGCTGGAGCGACACTGATGTCCCTGGCCGTATTCTTCTTCATCAATAACGCCACCATGGGCGAGGTGGAAAAACTATCCGTGGATGAAACGGAACGCTTGGCGAATGCCGACCTGACCCATCTCGCCAATGCCGCCGTTGATCTTGCCGAAGCTGCTAATGGCGCTATTGCGTTTCAGAGAGAAACGGCAGTGAGAAATTATCTGCGCAGCATTGCGGACGGCCTTTACAGGAAAATCGAGACCATCGCCGCCGGAAAGACCCGGGAAGAAGTCTGGCCGGAGGTCCGCCGCCTCGTTCTTGCCGAAAAAATAGCCAAGACCGGTTACGCATACGGCATGAACAGTCAGGGCATTCTGACCATTCATCATAAAAGTGAAGGCAAGGATGTTTCGGGTAACACGCAAGAGATCCGCAGCAGAAAAAACGGCTTTACCACCTATCACAGCGTCACGGCCAAGCGGGACAAGGCCATTTATTTTCGATACTACGAACCGTTCGACCTGATTATTGCCCCGGGTGCATTTATCGATGAATTGGCTGATCTTTACGACCGGGAAGGCGAGGCGCGCTGGATGGCCAACCTCGTGGAAACACTCCAGGGAATCCAGATAGGCAACAATGGCTACATCTGGGCCCTTTCGGCCGCGAATGAAGATCGGGGAAATTATATAGTTTCACCCGGAGGAAGTAAGAATGGGCAAAATGCCCTGAAGGTCCAGGATGCCAAAGGGAACTTTGTCATCAAGGATCTGATCGACAAAGCCGTCCAGGCCGACGGAAAATTGGTGGGTCATACCTATTCGATGAAAATCGAAGACCGTTTTCATAACATGATCGCCAAAATGGCCTACCTACCCACCCTTGACTGGGTGATCGGGGTTAGCGTAAGCAAGGACGACCTGTTTGAAGGAAGTCATAAAATCACTTCCTCTTTCGGCCAGGCGCAGAATCGTATGGCGTGGGCGGGCGGAATTCTTCTGGTGGCCGTGGTCGGCATGGGATTGTTTTTCGCGCAGAAAATAACCGGGCCGATCAAGCGCATCGTCGAGATGCTGCAGCATCTGGAAGAGGGCAAACTCGATACGCGCCTGCGTCTCGTTCAGAAAGACGAAATCGGCAAAATGGCCACGGCTATGGACAGTTTTGCCGATAACCTGCAGCACGAAATTTTGACGGCCTTCGAAAAACTGGCCGCGGGGGATTTCACTTTCAAGGCGCAGGGACTGATCCGGGCCCCTCTCGCCAAGGCCAACAAGAATCTGAATCAGATCTTGGGCCAGATTTATACGGCCTCTGAACAAATCGCTGCTGGCGGTTCACAGATTTCCGATTCCAGCCAAGCGCTCTCCCAGGGGGCCACGGAACAGGCCAGCTCTTTGGAAGAGATTACCAGTTCCATGACCGAAATGGCCTCCCAAACCAAGATGAACGCCGAGAACGCCACCCAGGCCAACCAGGTCTCCGGAAAGGCCAAGGAGGCCGCGGATATGGGCAACGAGCAGATGAAGCAAATGGTCGGGGCCATGGCGGAGATCAACCAGGCGAGTCAGAATATCTCTAAGATCATCAAGGTGATCGACGAGATTGCTTTCCAGACCAACTTGCTGGCTTTGAATGCCGCAGTGGAAGCAGCCCGGGCCGGCCAGCACGGCAAGGGGTTCGCGGTAGTGGCGGAAGAAGTGCGCAACCTCGCCGCCCGTAGCGCGAAGGCGGCGCAGGAGACGGCCGAGTTGATCGAGGGTTCAGTGGTTAAAACCGGAAACGGTGCGCAGATTGCGGACCAGACGGCGAGGGCGCTTGGCGAGATCGTCAACAGCATCACCAAGGTGACCGACCTGGTTGCGGAAATTGCCGCGGCCAGCAACGAACAGGCTCAGGGTATTTCCCAGGTAAACCAGGGACTCTCGCAGATAGACCAGGTGACCCAGCAGAACACAGCCAATGCCGAGGAGAGCGCCGCCGCCGCCGAAGAACTGTCCGGCCAGGCTGGTCAGCTGCGTCAGATGTTGTCCCGGTTCAAATTTGAAACTCTTGACCGGACCGAAGCCAACAACACTTCGGAAGCCATGGAGAAAACCGTCGCGGTGTCCGCCTCTGAATGGGAAAAGCTTTCGGTGTGGCCTGAAAGCCCTTCCGCCATGGCAAGTGAAAATGCCCGGAAGGCAATTGTGTTGGACGATTCGGAGTTCGGGAAATACTGAATCGGGGCCGGACATCGGTCCCTTGGGTTTACAGGCGATCAAAAAAGGCCTCAGGTTAAGAGGCCTTTTTTCAGTAGTGTCCGGTTA
>NPID01002292.1_pt2 | contig 18150 bp, 10 predicted proteins | sample 8637491 | NCBI WGS metagenome assembly NPID01 (sample SAMN07420843, study PRJNA396082) | bioreactor metagenome | isolation source: sample BA6 brine-fed electro-methanogenic bioreactor BA | place: Japan: Kochi | collected 2016-06-14 | reverse complement strand
AGCTCGCCTTCAACCCAAAGCTGGGAGTGCATTGATACTGTGTCTGCAAGGTTGCCTTCTGTTGAGAATATGTGGTCAACCCAGATGGAGTCGGAGATAAGGTCTCCATAAATCTTGCCGTCAACTACGAGATCGCCATGGATTGCAACGGAATCGTCCATGTCAATCCAGCCACCGACAGCCTGTATGGAGTCAGCAATAAGCTCGCCCATAACACCGAATTGATTGTGTGCCCAGACTGTGTCAGCCATGTTGCCGGACTCGGAATAGAGGTCATCGCCGTAGAAGTTCTCGGAAACTGTAAGGTTGCTGTCAATGGCTACGTTCGCAAAGAAATTAGCATCTTCAACCACAAGGAGTTGACCATTGAGGATTGTATTCTCTCCAACGTATAGATTGCTGTCTATCTCTACATTGGCATGGAAGGCAGCATTTTCTGCTACATTCAATTCGCCATTGAGGTATGTATTCTCTTCAACGGTCAGGTTGCTGTCAATGGTTGCATTTGCGTGTAGCATGGCATTGCCATCGACCTCGAGCGTTCCCTGCAGGTGTGTATTCTCACCGACTACGAGATTCTGGCCAATATTGGCGTGATTGTCGACAAAGAATGAACCGTGAACCTGTGTTGAGTCGTCAATCTGGAGCATATCTCCCACAGCCTGAATGGAGTCAGCGATAAGCTCGCCTTCAACCCAAAGCTGGGAGTGCATCGAGACTGTGTCTGAAAGGTCACCATCTTTAGAGAATATATGATCAACCCAGATTGAGTCGGATATAAGGTCTCCATAGATCTTGCCATCTACGACGAGGTCGCCATGGATACCAACAGAGTCGTCCATGTCAATCCAGCCGCCGACTGCCTGAATGGAGTCAGCAATCAGTTCACCCATAACGCCGAACTGGCTGTGCATCCATACTGTATCGGCAAGATCACCGGATTCGGAGTAGAGGTCATCACCGTAGAAGTTCTCGGAGACTGTGAGATTGCTATCGATGTATACATCCGAATGGAAGTGGGCGTCCTGATCGACATCAAGGGTTCCGTCGAGATATGTATTTTCGTGTACATATAGATTATTGTCAAAGGTTCCACTGCCATGGACATGGAGTGAATCGTCAATGACAAGAATATCGCCCTGCGCCTGAAGGGAGTCAGCGATGAGCTCGCCCATTACGCCGAATTGGCTGTGCATCCACACTGTGTCTGCAAGATCACCGGATTCGGAATATAGGTCATCACCGTAGAAGTTTCCGGAGACTGTCAGGTTGCTGTCTATCAGCACATCTGAATGGAAAACAGCGTCCTCGTCAACCTCGAGTGTTCCCTCAAGATATGTATTCTCATGAACTGTAAAATCGTTATCTACAAAAGCATCTGAATGGAAGTAGGCATTCTGATCGACATCAAGAGTTCCGTGGAGGTAGGTGTTATCATCGACCGTCAGGTTATTATCGAATCTGCCGCTTCCATGGACATGTATTGAGTCGTCAAGATATATGACATCGCCTACCGCCTGAATGGAATCTGCAATAAGTTCGCCTTCAATACCTACCTGACTGTGCATCCATACTGTATCAGAGAGGTAGCCATCGCGGGAGTAGTGATCGTCTGTGAAAACGGCATGATCAACATAGAGATCACCTGTTCCCATTTCCATTTCCTCGTCTACACTTATGTATACATCATTCCAGAACTCGGAGACGCCATATACAGTAAAGTTATTTCCAATAGAACCATTACCGGTGACATCAAGATCACCGTCTACATAGCCGTCTCCATAGACATCGATGTCGCCGTCAACGATGACCGAATCGTCCATTTCTATCCATCCACCGACAGCCTGAATGGAGTCAACGATCAATTCACCGTCAATACGGAATTGAGAATGAGTATGGATCGTATCCTCCAGGAAGGCGTCTTTGCTGAACAGATGGTCAACCTGGACAGTATCTGCAATCAGATCAGCGTAGATCTTGCCTTCAACAAAAAGATCTCTTCCGAAGAATCCATCTCTGCCGACAGTCAGATCATTATCTGCGTGGATGAATCCGTTATATATAGTTACATTGTCGATTGCCCACTCTGCATCTGTGAAGACAAGGTGGTAATCTGTTCTGTAGCTTGATTCAAGGAGTGGGGGCTCTGTGACTGCGTCTGAACCACCATAGAGCTGATATCCGACACCGCCCATCGGCGAACGACGCCATCTCGGTGCGCCAATGTCGTGATATGTTATCGATTGCTCACCTTCAAAATAGAGGATAAGGTTGTCACCCTCTTCCATATAGAAGGGAAGGACGCCAATATTGAACCAGCCGAGAGTCATCGGAACGATCAGGTTTGAAGCTGGTCTGATTAGTGTTGCTCCCGAAACATCCCATGTTGTGGGTGCCAGAGAGTCATCTGTAATCTGTGCCCAGATTGCAACGTCATTGAATACATAGGGATTATGTATGAGAGGTGTCTCAAAGTCATTTATATATAAGCCAATAGATGTGAGTTCACCTGAGATGATACCGATTTCATCGCTGTGGAGTATGCTGATGCTTCTCCAGTTATAGGAAAGTCCGTCCATCGGGTAATTCCATGTGTCGGAATCCCCCTGACCAATATAGGAATGCTTGTCCATGTAGGATGTGTCGCCACCGAAATATCCGTGGCCATCGATCCAGAAATCTGCATCCTGAATTGTGGTGTCCTGATTGGCAATAACATTGCCCAGATCAACACTCGATACACCACCGGAACCGTAGCTGGAGATGATTATTCTGTTTCCTGTCTGTGATATGGAAACATTGGAGCCGGCTTCAAATACAATGCTGTCTGACAGCCATGTATATCCATCGGCTCTGAGGGCTTCTACGCCTTCAAACGTGCCGGATGCACCAAAGTCAGAGGGTACGTCAAGGATGTCGTCCCAATATATGGCACCGGCAGTATCGGCAAAGTGTGAGGTAAGGGCATAGTTTGCTGTTTCAGCGGTATATGCACTTGCTGCTACTGCTGCACTGTCAGCAAAGTCCGCATGCTGTGCATGATAGGCACCCACAGCCATCATTTCGGCTGTTACCTTCTGACGGGGTTCCATAACATCGCCGTCAAAGACGATTTCCAGATATATCCCATCATAGAGATGTTCTTCAGGGATATCCACGTCGATGATTGTAGAGAAAAGTCCTCTATCGACAAGGACATCTGAAGCAGAATAGGTTGCCAGAAGTGTTCCTGCCTCGGGTGCATTGTAGATACGGAAGCTAACATCGTAGCTACCGGAAATACCTATGCCGTATGAGTCCGTAATCTTACCCTGATAGGTAATCTCGTGTGCTGATAGCCCGGCGAAGGCTATGAAGCACAAGATGAAAAAGAATGTACTCTTTCTCACTTTGCCTCCTTCGATTGTTCTATTGGAATGCCCCCCAAAAGAATTCCATTTTTTTGTCATTTTGTAATCTCTCTTGTTGAAAATCGAAATCAAACTATCCATATATCTTCCTTTCCAAAGGACATAGAGCATGCCCCTCGATAATAATAAAATCAACGTCCAAGGTTATAGACCAACCCTGTCGCATCTCCATCATTTATGTACTAATTGATTTGCCCCCCAAAACAATATAGCTGTTTTGTCACAGATTTCAACTCTTTTTTTGTTTTTTTTGAAGTTAATTCAAATTTGATAGAAAATTTCAAGGTAAAAGAGCTTAAGTGTCTCTAAAAACGGTTTTTAACCCCATAATTTTCAGTCTCTTTTCTTCTGCTGAACTTGCTCTGTCCCCCAACCAATCGGCCCATAACGCATATGGTTTACACTTGATATTGAAAATTTTGCGGAAAAGGTCAATATTTCTTAATTAGATAGAAATTCGGGAAAAATATTTTTTCAGTTTTTGCCAATCTTCTTTTTGTTTGGATTAATAAGGGTATATTTGCCTGAAATAATTTGGGGAGGATTTGAATTGAAGAAGATGGCTGAATCATCGCTTTTTATATCAACAGCAATATGGGGTTCCACATTTCTTATCATAAATCTGCTTGTTGGGGCTAACTATACAATTAAACCCTATAATCTGCTCTTCCTGAGGTTCGGTATTGCTACAGTTGCAGCTATTGCAATCCTCAGACCTACCAGATGGCCACAAAGAAGAGAACTCATTGGGGGTTTGATTATCGGATTTGCAGCCTGGGCAGGGTATACCTTTCAAACCCTTGGGCTTGTCCATACGACACCTGCAAGGAGTGGTTTCATAACTTCCCTTTTTGTTGTTTTTGTTCCTTTTGTCTCGCTGATCTGGGAAAAGCAACCGTTGACAAGAAATATCATGATTGCTCTACCACCTGCAATTATTGGTCTTTGGGCTATCTCAGGTGCCAGTTTTGATCCGTCAGCCATTAACTATGGTGATAGGCTTACTCTTCTTTCTGCAACCTCATATGCCTTTCAGGTTGTTGGGATTCAGGTTTTCACACAAAAGGGCGACTGGAAGATCCTGACAATAATGCAATTTGCCTTTATATTTATTGCCAGCTTTCCTTTTGCGGTTAATGAAGGGTTAAGTTTCACCTATTCCTTCAACACCTGGGGAGCCCTTTTCTATCTTGGTTTGGTAGCATCGGTTGGGGCACTTGGCGTTCAGATGTATGCTCAAAGATTTACTACCTCCAGTCGTGCCTCGATGATCTATATCTCGGAACCGATTTTTGCTGCTTTGTTTGCCTGGATAGTTGGTGGGCATACAATGGCAAGGATTGAAATTTTTGGTGCGTTGCTCATTCTCATTGCAATGCTTCTATCCAGGGATAAACCTTCTCCAGCAAAGGGGGAGAGCACATATTCTCCTTGACATATATAGGGTATAACCTTTTTTTCACAAAATTAGAATGTATTAAAATACAAGAAGGATGGAGCATATGGGCGACTGGAACAAGAAGTTAGAAGGCTGGCAGGATAGCACATTGGCAAAGTTCCTTGAAAAGACTCCGGAAAGAAAGAGCGAATTTCTCACAGGTTCCTCAAAACCTGTTGAGAGGCTTTATATTCCAGAGGGAATGAGTGAAGAGCAGTTCAATGAGCGTATTGGCTTTCCAGGGGAATACCCCTTTACCCGGGGCGTTTATCCGACGATGTATCGAGGCCGGCTCTGGACAATGCGACAGTATGCGGGTTTCGGTTCTGCCGAGGAATCTAATCAGAGATATAAATACCTTCTTGAACAGGGTCAGACAGGTCTTTCCGTTGCCTTTGATCTACCGACACAGATCGGATATGATTCAGACGATGAGATGTCAGCAGGGGAGGTTGGAAAGGTCGGCGTGGCCATTGATACCCTTGCAGATATGGAGATTCTTTTCGAAGGTATCCCCCTCGACAAGGTTTCGACGTCCATGACAATAAATGCTCCGGCATCAGTGCTTCTTGCCATGTATATCTCTGTTGCAGAGAAACAGGGGGTTTCACGTGATAAGCTCCGCGGTACGATACAGAATGATATTCTCAAGGAATACATAGCGCGCGGAACTTATATCTTTCCTCCAAAGCCCTCAATGCGACTTATTACGGATATATTCGATTTTTGCTCCAAAGAGGTGCCGCGCTGGAATACTATTTCCATTTCGGGGTATCACATCCGTGAGGCCGGCTCGACAGCAGTTCAGGAGATCGCCTTCACAATTGCCGATGGCATTGAATATGTGCGTGGTGCTGTTAAGACAGGGTTGGATGTAGACAGTTTTGCAGGCAGACTGTCTTTCTTCTTCAATGCTCAGAACGATCTTCTGGAGGAGGTTGCGAAATTCAGAGCAGCAAGAAGGATATGGGCAAAAATCATGAAGGAGAAGTTTGGTGCTAAGAAGGAAAAGTCCATGATGCTTAGGTTCCATACCCAGACAGGCGGAAGCACTCTGACGGCCCAACAGCCGGACAACAACATCATCAGGGTTGCAATTCAGACATTGGCAGCAGTACTCGGGGGAACGCAGAGTCTGCATACCAACTCGCGAGACGAGGCTCTGGCCCTTCCAACAGAGGATTCAGTACGCATCGCTCTCAGGACACAACAGATTGTTGCCCATGAATCCGGTGTAGCAAACACTATCGATGCTCTCGCCGGCTCTTATTATATAGAAAAGATGACAGATAAGATCGAGGCTGAAGCACTTGATTATATCGAGAAGATCGAGGAGATGGGCGGAATGGGGCATGCTATCGAGAAAGGTTATGTCCAGAAGGAGATACAGGACTCTGCTTATAAGTTCCAGAAGGAAATAGAATCCGCAGAGAGAATCGTTGTTGGTGTTAATAAATATACTTTGAAAGAAGCGCCACCAAAGGACCTGCTCAAAGTCGACCCGAGTATTCAGCAGAGGCAGCTGAAGAAATTGGCGGATGTCAAGCAGGGAAGAGATAATGACTCAGTTGAGAAAAAACTGGAGGCCCTCAGAGAGGCAGCCAGGTCAGAAGATCAGAATTTGATGCCGTTCATTGTCGATGCAGTCAAAGAGTACGCCAGCCTCGGCGAGATCTGTGGAGTTCTCAGAGAAGAGTTTGGCGAATATCAGGAATCAATAGTCCTCTAAAAGGAGATAAAATGAGCAAACGTACACTAAGAATCCTGATAGCAAAGCCCGGCCTCGATGGGCATGACAGAGGGGCAAAGTACATTGCAAGGGCACTTCGCGATGCAGGCTATGAGGTTATATACACCGGCATAAGGCAAAAGGTGGATGCAATAGCAGCAACGGCTGTTCAAGAGGATGTAGATTTTGTCGGACTGTCCCTGCTAAGCGGAGCTCATAATGAGCTTTTTCCAAAGGTTGTGGAAAAGGTTAAAGCCCTCGGTGGAGACGAGATCGTGTTCTTTGGCGGAGGCGTCATTCCTGAGGATGACATCCCGTTTCTAAAGGAGCAGGGTATTGAAGAGGTCTTTACACCAGGCACACCAATTGATAAGGTAATCTCATTCATAGAGGGAAAAAGATCGTCATTGCCACAGAAATAGAGCGGTTGGTTGAGGGTGTGAGAGCTGGAAAGATTCCAGCGATTGCGCGCTCGATCAGTCTGATCGAAAACGACTCGGATATAAGACGACCTCTTGTGGACAGACTTTCTTTGCTTGGCAGCAATAGCAGGATATGGGGTCTGACGGGTCCGCCGGGTGCTGGTAAAAGTACGCTTGTAGACGGCATCATTGACATATTCAGGGCAAACGGCGAAAGGGTAGCTGTTATTGCAGTTGATCCGACATCACCATATTCGGGTGGAGCACTTCTTGGCGACAGGTTGCGGATGCAGAGCCATGCAACCGACCCCGGTGTTTTCATAAGAAGTATGGCAACCCGGGGACATCTCGGTGGGGTTTCCGGAAGGACATCCGATGTAATGAAGGTCTTCAGGGCAGCAGGATATGAGAATATTGTCATTGAGACAATTGGTGTAGGGCAGAGCGAGATAGAGATCGTCTCCATATCAGATGTTGTTGTTCTTGTGCTTGTTCCCGGTATGGGTGACGAGATTCAGGCTCTTAAAGCAGGTGTTATGGAGATCGGGGATATTTTTGCTCTCAATAAAAGTGATCTTGACGGTATTGACAGACTCAAGGCAGAGGTAGAATATAATCTGACACTGAAGTATGGAGATAGGGAAAGTATTGAAAACCCGGTTCTGTTAGTTTCTGCAAAGAATAACGAGAACATCGATAGTCTGATAGGTGACATGTTGGTATATTATAAAAGGATTGAGAGTGACGGGCGTTTAGAAATAAGGCGTAAATCAAGAATAAAGTCCGAGATTTTGACTTCAATACGCGAATGGCTATATATTACAATAGAAAAAACAGTATTACCTGAAGAAAAACTGGAGATGATAACGGATCAGATATATCTACAACAGGCTGGAATGTATAAAACTATAGATATACAGCTAGAAAATAGTTTAGATGGAGTGTGATATGTCACGGAAAATAAGTCATATAGGAATAGCAGTTAAGTCTCTGGAGGAGAGTTCCAAGCTCTATAAAGATCTTCTTGGACTGGACTATGAAGGTCAGGAAATCGTCGAAGATCAAGGTGTAAAGGTTGCCTTTTATCTTGCCGGCGATGTCAGGATAGAGCTGCTCGAACCTCTGTCTGATGAGAGTCCGGTTGCTAAATTCATTGAAAAAAGAGGGGAGGGCATCCATCACATTGCCTTCGACTCCAACGATGCTGAGGGTGAAATCGAAACATTCCAGAGCAATGATATACGAATGATCGACAAGACTCCGAGAAAAGGAGCTCATAGCTCTATGATAGCTTTTGCACATCCAAAATCAACCGGTGGTGTGCTCCTTGAGCTTTGTCAGAAAATGGATAAGTAAGATAATTTCTATAACAAGCATACTTTCGACACTAGCTCGAAAGAGGGAGGATGGATGAGCACAGAACGCAGAATCCTCGATCTAAAGGAAAGAAAGGAAAAGGCCCTTCTTGGAGGAGGTCAAAAGGCCATCGACAAGCAACATGCAAAGGGCAAACTCACAGCGCGAGAGAGGATTAATCTACTTTTAGATCCGGGCAGTTTCGAGGAGTTCGATATGTTCAAGCTCCACGAGAAATCCGAATTCGGCCTGGACAGGAAGAGAATACCCGGCGACGGAGTTGTTACAGGCTATGGTACTATCGATGGCAGGCTCGTTTTCGTCTATGCCTTTGACTTCACTGTTTTTGGAGGCAGTCTTTCCAAGACTGTATCCGAAAAGATTGTCAAGGTCTTAGATCAGGCTGCCAAGGTTGGAGCACCGGTAGTTGGTATCAATGACTCAGGTGGTGCCAGGATACAGGAAGGTGTTGATTCTCTTGCCGGATATACCGAGCTTTTCACACGAAATGTACTCTATTCAGGTGTTGTTCCTCAGATTAGCGCTATTGTCGGACCCTGTGCCGGTGGTGCTGTCTATTCCCCGGCTCTGACCGACTTTATATTTATGGTAAGAAAGACAGCCTATATGTTCCTCACAGGACCAAGAGTTGTGAAGACTGTTACCCACGAAGATGTTACATCAGATCAACTCGGGGGTGCGGACGTCCACGGCACTAAGAGTGGAGTAACTCACTTCACATTCGACAATGAAGAGGATCTTTTTATGGGCATCCGCTACCTGCTTTCCTTCCTCCCTCAGAACAACACAGAGGAAGCCCCGAGGGTTGACACAGACGACTTTGCCAACAGGATGGATGCAGATTTGAACTACATCGTTCCGGCTGATCCAAATAAACCATACGATATGCATGATGTAATCACCAGGGTTGTTGACAAGGGAGAATTCCTCGAGGTTCAGCCCATGTTTGGCCCCAATATTATTGTAGGCTTTGCTCGTCTCGATGGCAAAAGTGTAGGTATCGTTGCCAATCAACCATCTCAGATGGCTGGTGTGCTTGACATCAATGCATCCAATAAGGGCGCAAGGTTTGTCCGTTTCTGTGATGCATTCAATATTCCGATCATTACCTTTGAGGATGTGCCTGGCTTCATGCCCGGAACAGCTCAGGAGTACGGAGGAATCATTAAACACGGTGCAAAGATGCTATACGCATATGCCGAAGCCACTGTGCCAAAGATTACAGTCATTACGAGAAAGGCATACGGAGGAGCTTACACTGTTATGAATTCCAAACAGCTTCGTGGCGACGTGATCTATGCATGGCCTTCTGCGGAGATTGCTGTAATGGGTCCAAAGGGAGCATGTGAGATTATATATAGAAAAGAGATCGAAGCTGCTGATGATCCCCAAAAGGTGACAGATGAGAAGATCGAAGAGTATAGGGAAAAGATTGCGAATCCTTATATCGCCGCACAAAAGGGATATGTGGATGAGGTTATAGAGCCTAAGATCACAAGATACAAGCTGATCAAATCTCTTGCCATGCTTGAGAACAAGAGGGATACAAATCCCCCGAAAAAACACGGCAATATACCGTTATAGGGGAGGGATTCAATTGTTTCAAGAAGCACTTAACAATGTTGCAAGGCATCAAGGCTTTTCAATAGCAATTTTCGGCACTGCCTGGGTCTTCTTCGGGCTGGTCCTGATCAATGTTTCGGTGCATCTGACAAACTTTCTTTTTGGAAAGTTTGCCAAGACACCCATCGACGAAGCTCAAGAAGAAGTTCAGGAGATGGTTTGCGAGCCGGAGATCATTAAGTCTGATGTCCCAATCGAACATGTACTGGCAATCTTCACAGCTATAGAACTATACAGGAAACTCCACTTTGAAGTACCTGAATCCCGTTTGACCTTCAAAAGGGGGCAGGAGCAGCTCAATGGTTGGAAAATGGGCAATAAATTCGGACAAAGGGGTTAGAGCTCATGAAGGATATGAAACTAACAATAAATGGCAAAGACTATAAAGTAAAAATAGAGAATTTCGGCAGCGAGGAAGCCATTATCTCAGTTGACGGAGAAAAATACACCGTTGGTCTCAAGGATCTCGGGATCGAAAAAGCCCCTGACATTGCCCTTCAAGCCCAGGGTACAGTTCCCGTATCAACAGGTGGCACAAAAGCACCCAGGATGGCATCAGCACCTGTGAGTACAGGGGCAGCCCCCAAAGCTGCCACAGCAGCCAGTTCAGGAAATGTCATAACAGCACCGCTGCCAGGACTCATCATGGATATCAAGGTCAAGGAGGGAGACACAATTACCTCAGGTCAGAATGTGATGATTATGGAAGCCATGAAGATGGAAAACCATATTCCGGCTACCATGGGTGGAGTAATTCAGTCAATCGATGTCAAGGTCGGAGATTCGGTATCTGAGGGTCAGGTACTTCTAACCTTGGAGTGATTAAATGGAAATAGTTCAGCAAATACTTAACAGCTCAGGGTTCTCACACATGACATGGGGAAATCTGATCATGATCATCATCGGCTTGACAGCCATTTATTTCTCCATCAAAAAGGACTATGAACCCCTTCTTCTCATACCGATCGGTTTTGGTATTGTGCTCGGCAATATGCCACACATGGCCTCGCTCCCGATCGGTGTTTACGATTTGGCACAGGACCCAAATTTTGCAAATATGTCAGCACTTCAACAGACAAATCTAATAGCATACGACCTCCTGCACCATAATGGTAATGCCAGTGTCTTCAGTTTCTTCTATTTTCTTGTTAGAAAGGGAATATTGCCACCACTGATCTTTCTTGGTCTCGGTGCGATGACTGATTTCACAAATCTGATCTCAAATCCCAAATCCCTTCTTCTCGGGGCTGCAGCTCAGTTTGGTGTATTTTTGACATTCTTTGGTGCCCTGCTTCTCGGCTTCAATAATCTTGAAGCGGCTTCCATTGGTATAATTGGTGGTGCGGATGGTCCGACAGCCATCTTTACCTCTGCTCAGCTTGCACCGGAGCTCCTGGGGCCTATTGCGATTGCAGGATATTCCTACATTGCACTTGTGCCTGTTATCCAACCACCTTTTATGAGGCTTCTGACCTCTAAGAAGGAACGGCTGATCAGGATGCCGCCGGCAAAACCCGTCTCAAAACTTCAGAAGACGATATTCCCTATCATAACATTCCTTCTTGCATCCTTGATTGCTCCCGGAGCAATTACACTGATCGGTATGCTTATGCTTGGAAATCTCCTCAAGGAGAATGGCCTTACCGACAGACTGGCTAAAACAGCAGCCAACGCAGTTATTGACGCAGCAACGATACTGCTTGCATTCTCAGTTGGAGCGTCTACAGACGCAAGGGTCTTTCTGCAGTGGTCATCCATCAAGATCTTTATTCTTGGTCTGATCGCCTTCAGTGTGGCAACATGCTCGGGGTTGATTTTTGCAAAGATCATGAATCTGTTCCTCAAGAGGAAAATCAATCCTCTTATAGGTGCCGCTGGAGTCTCTGCAGTCCCTGATTCAGCAAGGGTTGTTCAGAAGGTTGCTCAGGAAGAGGATCCCCACAACTTCATCCTCATGCATGCAATGGGTCCTAATGTTGCGGGTGTTATTGGTTCGGCAATTGCCGCCGGGATATTTCTATCCCGCTATATGTAGTAGATGGCTATTCAAAAGAAAAAAAAACCGGCCGTAAAGCCGGTTTTTTTTATGCAATTGTGATCAGAAGAAGATCTTGGCAAGCTTTAATGCGCCCTGCTTCCAGGGGACCCTGTGCGTGACTCCAGTTTGATTTCCGATTTTTTCGTAGTTTTCCAGATACCATCTGTAATTTCTAACCAAAGCATCTTTGTTCGAGTGTGTCGGGGTGAAACCAAGCACATTTTCTGCTTTTTCAACTGATACAAATGATTCTTTCGCCACTGTGTCATAAATCCACTGATAAAGAGGGGAGAGCTTGAGTTTTTCAAGTATTCGAAGCATGAAAATGACCGGACCAATCGGCATACTTATCATTTTCTTTCCGAATCCCGCCTCGTCAAGTACAGCCTGGAAGTCCTCTTTGAGAGTAGTAAATTCTTTTGCACCAATATTGAATGTATCGTTGACAGTCTCGTCGTTGCCGGTAAGGCAAAGATAAATTGCCTGACAGAGATCTTCAACATCGAGGAGCTGGTATTTGTTATCTCCTTTTCCCAGGACGGGAAAACCGTGCCCATCCTTTGCCCACTCATAGAACATAGCGAATACACCCAATCTTTCAGGTCCTACGAAAGACTTAGGACGTATGATTGGGATAGTCATGCCATCATCTCTAAACTTATAGCAGACTTTTTCTGCGTCTATCTTGGCCTGTCCATATGGACCTACCCCAACCATGGGATCGGTCTCATAGAGGGGATGATGGTCGGGAACACCATATACTGCAGTCGATGAAATGAATACAAATCTCTTAACATTATGTTTTCTGGCGGCCTCAAGCAGTATAGTCGTTCCCCCCACGTCAGTGGAGAAGATTTCATCTTCCGAGTATAATGGTAGAGCGGCAGCGCAATGAACAACCATATCAACATCCTTCATCCATTTATCAACTGGCTCAGGGTGTCTGATGTCCTCAAGTACAGTGGTTATTTTATCTTTTGTATCCTCATAGTCAAAAGGTTGAAAGTCATAGGAAATTATCTCATGACCTTTTTCAAGGAGAAATCTAATCAGGTTTATTCCAAGAAAACCGCTCCCTCCAGTTACCAATATCTTCATTTGACCTCCTAATGATTTGCGGTGAAAATTATGAATAGAAGAGAAATAGTCAACGCAAAAAGAGAAATGTGACGATCCGGATTGAGCAAAAAGAAAAAAAAATGACAAAGATTCTGGATAAAATCTGACAATGATCCGCTTATCTCACTGAAAAATAGAAGTTTCATGCGAAAAAAAGCAGTCTTCTCAGCCACCAGTTCTGATACTGGAGAAACTCAATTATAATTGACTTACTACTTATTTTTACCTATTTTCTTTTTACATATGCTCGCATCGCTATAGATGCAAGGGATAGTAAATAAGAAAAGACATAGACTCAAGGAGGGATTTGTGCGGAATACAAGCCTGGCTTTGTTCATTCTCATTGCAATTATCGCGATGAGCGCCTTTGCGGATCCGGCACCAAAAACAATCAATTATCAGGGTAAGCTAACTGACCCTGATGGTGTCGCCCTTTCGGAACTTGATTTTCCGATAACATTTAGAATCTACAACGTTTCCACAGGCGGATCACCGCTGTGGGAAGAAACCCAATTGGTAGATATCAACAGAGGTCTATTTGATGTGATCTTTGGTCTATCAACACCTTTCCCAGAGATACTTGACTTCACTGAAAAATACTGGCTTGAGCTTGTCGTTGACGGAGAAACGCTGGAGCCACGTCAAGTTTTCTCGGCAGTTCCATATGCAATGAGGGCATTCAAGGCTGATACAGCGGCATATGCTCTCAGTGGAGGTGGTGTTGAGGGAGGTACTGACAATTACCTGGCAAGGTGGGATGGCACAAACGCTCTCGAGGCTTCTGCCGTCTATGAAACCGATGACGGAAGAATAGGCATCGGTACAACCACTCCGACCAACCCCAATAGGCTTCAGGTTGAAGGAACAGGCCTGCCTGGTGAGAAAGCTGTTGTGGGTAAATCTTCAACAGGTCCTGAAGGTTGGCTTGGTACACAATACTATGGTGTTTACGGTAACTTCGATGCATATAATTTCGGATATCTTGGTGCAAGTGGCTACGGTGTATATGCAACAGGTGAAGAGCACGCCGGTTACTTCATCGGTGATGTCGATGTGGTAGGTGGTGACCTTACTGTTGCAGACGGACAGATGGTCTATACAGACAACATAGCTGCAGAGGGCGCAGATACAGACATCCTTTTTGGATCAAATGTTGATCTTAACGGAAATGTAGTTCGCAATTCAGACGCAGCATTTCATGACGGAAATGTAGTTGTCGATGGCTCCATTGTTCCACAGGGCTCAAATGACCTTGGTTCAGCAATAGACCCATGGACAAATATCCATCTTACAGCTGCCTCTCAGCTTGATCTCGGCGGTGATACCGGTACAGAAGATCAGATTCTGAAGATTGATGCTTCAGGCAATCTTGTCTGGGGTCCAGATGAGGGCGGAACAGACGATCAGATGGATAATGAAGTTGAGCTTTCAGCACCCGGTTCTTTCGCTGTCATTGACGGCGAAACACATGTTGACGGAGCACTTGCAGATCTCGATGCACAGGTTTCAGCAAATGAGACAGCTATAGCAGCAGATCTCGATGGTGATCCTGCAAATGAGTACAACACGAGCATCACATTTAATGACGGATCAAATACTCTTTCTCTCACTGATCCCGGTGGAACACTCACAACAACAATTAATAATGAAGCCGATGATCTGACAGATAATGTTCTCGATGATCTGAGTGATGCAGACGTTTCGACGGCTTCCGATGGGGATGTTCTTGTATACAGCGGCGGGAACTGGGTACCTGGAACCGATGATGCTGGCTCTGACGATCAGCAGGATATAGAGGTGCCACTTACTTCAACAACTGATTTCGAACTCATATCTTCAGAGACCAATGTTCATGGTGCTCTTGATGAACTGGACAATCAGCTGAATTCTCATCTTCTTGATGATGCTGATCTCGATCCGGCTAACGAACTTATTACTGACTACACATACGACTCAGGCACACACGAGATGACAATAATCGAAGCTGGAGATGCCCATACGATCGACCTTTCTTCGTTGGCAGATTCAGGCACAGACGATCAGACAGATTCCGAGGTCAATCTCGACGATTTCGATCCTGATGCAAACTATATTACTGAAACTGGAACTGTTCATTCAGCTCTGACAGAGCTCGACGGACAGATTGCATTAAATGAGACTGCTATAGCCGCCAATGCCGCAGATATAGCAGCCAACAGGGCTGATATAGATATAAATACTGGTGATATTGCAGATCTTGATGGCAGGGTCACAGTAAACGAAGGCGACATTTCCACACTCCGCACTGATCTCGATGGACATATAGCTGCAGACTCAGATCTCGACGAGACAAATGAACTTATCACTTCCACAGGATGGGATGGCGCAACAAATACCCTTACAATAACTGAGGCTGGCGCAGATCACGATGTAGTACTGTCTTCCCTTGATCAGGATCTTGCCGATGTTCTTTCCAATGGCAACATTGCGAATATGGATATCGACATGGATGGTCATACATTAACTAATGTACCAGAGGCAACTCTTGTTGGTCAGCCGATGCCATTTGGTCAGACGGCAGCAGGAGATCTTACAGGAACCTATCCGGAACCTGAAATTGCGGATGATGCAGTACAATCATCGGATATCGACTGGGGTAGTGCTCCGGATCAGGTGAATGCAGGACAAGTACCTGCTGATCCTTCCACTATTGGAAGCTCATCCGGTACAGATGTACAGACCGTACTTGAGGATCTTGATGCAGCGATTACAACTGCCGGATCCTATCAGAATCTCTTCGAGAGCATAACCGATGGAGTAAATACCGCAACTGCAGATAATCCGACAGATGTATTCACCCTCGCAGCGGATGCACCACTTTCAGTTAATGTGGATGGTGTAACCATGGGAGCGACATATAGCCTGACACAGGCTGATGCTACGACTGATGGATACCTTTCCAGCACAGATTGGAATATGTTCAATGATCATCTTACCGATGATCTCGATACAGATCCAACCAACGAGCTTCAAGCACTTACACTAACTGGAGCCGATGGAAGTGATGTTGGAACAGTCACGGGTAGCGGAACCATGACTATGGCTGTTGAGCTGAACACAGGAAACGATGACATCATACCAGTTTCTAACGGAACTGTGAATACTGACCTTAATGCAGACCTTCTTGATGGACACCATGCTTCATATTTCGCTCCAAGAACTGAGTTGAACGATGGCGACAATACAACCACACCGGTTAGCTGGGATGATTTGACTTTTGTCCCCTTTGGATTTGCCGACGGTGTAGATAATGTAGATGATGCTGACAATGATCCCGGCAATGAGCATAATACAGGCTTTGCATGGGATCCCGGTACAAATGAACTTGCAATTACTGATCTTGGGGGTACGTACACTGTAGACCTTTCAACCCTCGATTCTGATGCTGACCTAACAGCACTTCAAGCCAGAGTGACAGAGAATGAGGACAGTATTGCCTCGCATCATTCTCGTATATCTTCCCTTGAAGGTGATCTGGGCGACCATCTTCTTGATGACGCTGTTAGCAAACATGATGCAGATCAGATAGACGTTGAGCTGGATGGAACATATTATGATCCTGGCAATGTCGAAGGCGCGATATCTGATCTTGACGGTGCAATTTCAACAATAGCTGGCGTAACAGGTTTTGACCATATAGCAGGTGAGGCTCTTACCGGTGCAAATTATGACGGCTCAGCAGATGTTACTTGGGATGTCGAATACGACGGCTCTACTGTAGGACTTAATGGAACTAATCAGCTTTATGTTCCGGACGGTGGAATAACTGAGACTCAGCTCAACGCTTCTGTTGCTGGTACTGGTATATCTGGCGGAGCTGGTACTCCACTTTCTGTTGACTATGGAACAACATCAGGCACAGCTGTAGAGGGTTCACAGACTGCTACTATTAATGCAGGCACAGGACTCATCGGCGGAATTGCAGACGATGAGCTTGGAGATGGTTTTGTAGCCGACATTGGTATTGATAATACATGGTTCGGCGGCGACGCTGTTATTGCCCCTGATGGCACTATAGAGATAACTGATAATGCTGTCCAGACCTCAGATATTGAATGGGGTCCAGGCGCCGAGCAGGTCAATGCAGAAGATGTTCCTTATGACAATACAACATCATCCATGCTCGCAACCGATGTTCAGAACGCAATTGATGAACTTGACGGAAGAGTAGACGGGGTAGAGGGTGGTGCAATAGACCACAACAGCCTTTCCGGACTTCAGGGTGGGGCTACTGATGAGTACTATCACCTCAGCTCAACTAATTATAATGTATTAACAGATGCTGATGCATCCATAGACAATGCAGATGCCACTCACTATCATGACGCTGATGCAATTGACAACGTTACGGCAGGGACATATGTCTCAAACACAAATGTTGATGCTGCACTTACAGAACTTGATGTTGCACTTCTTGCAACCGATGGAGCAGTGGCGGGCAATACCGCAGCAATCGGAGCCCACGTTGCAGCAGACCTCGACACAGATCCGACCAATGAGCATAACACAGCCTTCAACTGGGACACAGGCACCAATACTCTTACCATAACAGATGCAGGCGCAGCCCTTGACGTTGATCTTTCGAGCCTTAACTCGGATGCAGACGTTACAGAGCTCTATGACAGTGTTTACTCCCATCATGGTCGCCTCAATGTAGTTGAGGACAGCGTAACTTCCTATGGAACACGAATCGTTACAGTAGAGGGTGACCTCTCAGATCACCTCGCCGACGATGCTATCTCCAAGCACGACGCTGACCAGATCGATGTCGAAGCCATCGATGGTATATATTACACAGCCGGTGATCTTGAGACAGTTATCGACGACCTCGATGCAGCCATAGACGCAGCCGTAACCGGCGGTCTTGAGGACCACATCGCAGGCGGCGCCATAGCAGGTGCCAACTATGACGGTTCAGGCGAAGTGACCTGGAATATCATGTACGACGGTGCAAC
>NPID01004023.1_pt1 | contig 18196 bp, 16 predicted proteins | sample 8637491 | NCBI WGS metagenome assembly NPID01 (sample SAMN07420843, study PRJNA396082) | bioreactor metagenome | isolation source: sample BA6 brine-fed electro-methanogenic bioreactor BA | place: Japan: Kochi | collected 2016-06-14 | reverse complement strand
CCACGAAAAACTATGAAATCAAAGATTTCTGGTTTTTCGGGACTGCTGGTTATTGGTTATGAGTATCTGGTTATCCGGTATCTGGTATTAATTATCTTCATATCTTTATATATCCAAAAAAAATTCCGCCATGAAAAAAACATTCATTTCCCTGATCTTTGCCTGTTTCGTCAGCGCAGCATTATTTTCACAGGACCTTCTCTGGAATTTATCCACCGACACCCTGCAATTGTATTATCTCAAGGATGTTGTAACGGATGGGGATGGTAATGTTTATGCCGGGGCCGACGGGATCGGATCCGCCTATATTTTAAAATATGACAAGAACGGACAGGTTGTATTTGCAGCCGGTTCCGACAATGATGTAAGATTTAACTGCATGTACAGAAAGGATAACGGCCGGATGGTCATGGCCGGTGAAATTGACAACGGCGGCCAGGACGATGCCTGGCTTCTGGCCATTGATGAATACGGGAATGAGATGTTTTCCCAGACTTACGACCAGGATTTGCGTTCGGATGAATTCAATGATGTGGTTTGTGATGATGACGGCTATATCTACCTCTGCGGAAATTCCTATAACTCATCCATCGAACAATGCGGTGTTCTGGCCAAGTACGCCCCCAACGGCACCCCCGTCTGGATCAGGCTGTACAATATCGCAAACCGTCATATCCACTTCGACATCCTGACCTTGCACAGCAACGGCAACATCAGTGTAACAGGGATCAATAGTCCAACTTCCCCGGGTAATATAGAATTGCTGAACGTGACCTATGACAATAATGGGATGCAGCTATCGGAATACGCCGGTCTTGTCGGGGGGAAACAGGAGGTCCTGGCCGCCTTTGCCCTGACTGATGAAGAAGACAACCAGTATATCGGCGGACTGACCAGGGATAGCGGCATAGAAGAATCTTTCCTTATCAAGCTTACGGATAATAGTTTGACCTGGTTCCAGGGCAACCCTTCGGCAGGCGAAAGCAAATTTTTGGATGGATGCATGGATGCTGCAGGCAATATCGTTTGTTGCGGAGAACTTAGCGGAGTGAGCAAGGATGCTTATTGTGCCTGCTATTCTCAGAACGGAGGCCTGCTTTCAGAATTTATTTATGACAGTGAATACGGTCTTGAGGATATATTTATGAACCTGAGTTCGGACGGCGACTATATTTACGCCTGCGGTGCCAGCGAAGGACTGGGCACTTCCATTGATATGATCGCCATGAAGCTGAACTCAGACCTGGTGCAGATGTGGGATATCCGCTACAACAGCTTTAGCAGCGAATCCGAATACGGGGCCAAAATAAAATGCGATTACGAAGGGAATATCATTATCGGAGGAATTCAGATGGGCAGCCTGGGCTATGCCATGGATATCTGGAAATACAGCAATCCGCTCGGCATTGCAGAAAGCGGAAACAAGAAACCAGGCCGGTTCAGCATCTACCCGAATCCTGCAAAGGATTTACTTAATTTTGATATTGAGGGCTTAGGCACGAATACCGAATACAGACTGCTTTCGGCTGGCGGTGAAACCATGCTTTCAGGCAGGCTCAAAGGACAGTCTATCGCCATAGGAAAATTGAGCAGCGGGCTATATTATATCCTATTGAACGACCGGGGCAAGCAATACTATGCTAAATTTGTGAAGAAATAAGCTTTGAATGAGGAATATAATACAAGGGTTATTAGCATTTGTAATCATTGCTTCTTTTTCAATACCGATAATTGCCCAGGACGATGATTACACCTGGTGGAACAATAAACACAACTGGGACGGGCACTCCCCCTGGACATCCTATCTGACCTATTCCCCGGCCTATTTTGGGCCGAACGCCCTTCCGGTTCCCGAGATCCGGGATGCGGCGATTGACAGGAAAATGGGAGTAGAAAGCCGGGCAGACCTTCATTTCAGTAAAGGCGACAATACCCAGAACCTATTTTTGAAGCTGCATTATCCCTTCTGGGACGGAAGAATTGCCGTGGAGGTTTACGGGGTTCCCGTGGAGCATTTTAAAATGGATACCCTAACACGGGATAAGCGCGCGGGGCGCGATAAAGATGCCCGGGGCGTGGTGGCCGGCGATGTGCATTTCGGCACATTGATACAATTGCTTCGCGACAAGGACCGCTGGCCTGATCTATTGCTGGGCTTCAGTTTCCGGGCCCCGAGCGGTGGTGGACTGGGCAATGCACGCTACACCGATGCCCCGGGATACCACTTCGATGTTTCGGCCGGAAAAAGTTTTCCCCTGGGAGAAAAATTGCAACTCCGCCCCTACTTTATGCTGGGCTTTTACGTGTGGCAGACCAACCTGGAGATCAATCCCCAGAACGATGCTTTCCTGTATGGCGCAGGCTTATCATTACTGCATGAACGTTTCGAATGCCATGCCCGCTGGGGAGGATATAAGGGATACCTTAATAATGGCGACGCCCCCATGGTGCTGCGGGCCAGGGCTGCCTATAAATTTGCAAATGCGGATCTCAGACTCTCTTTTCAGCAGGGCCTGCACGATTTCGAATACAGCACCATCAGCCTGGGGGTGGTATTCTGGGTTAATGTAAGATGATGGACATTGAATTCGGGATTCTGTGACGCGCCTTCCTTTGATTATATGAGTATCCTTCAAGAGACAGTATTTACAGCTATTGAAATACTCTTTCATGCTATCAGAAACATAGCCCCCTGACCATAGTCGCTGGAAGGAATAAAATTTTAAATTTGCTGCTTCTACTTTTCCTCGATACTACTCATATGCGACAATGGAGAACCCCAAAAGACAAAATTGAACGGCTGGCGGACCTGATGAATGAGCAATCCGTTCACCCACTTCAAACAAGTGATGAATTGTTTTACATCTTCGATGCGGCGCTGAGTACGGAAGAAATTGATTTTCTGCTGCGCATGGGAGGCGGCACACATTCCCGCGAAAAACTGCATGAAAAAATCGGGCTTGAACAGAAGGAATTTGAACGCACCCTGCAGTCGCTGCTCTATAAAGGACCGGTGGCTGTTATTCGGGATGATGATGATCATAAGAGTTATCATATCATGACCATTTATCCCGGCTGGTTTGAATTTTACATGATGCGTGGAATTGATGATGCCGAACACCGGGAATTTGCACAACGCATCGAAAAGATGTATACAGCAGCTTATGAATTTGGTAATGAGGAGGTTATCAATGAATTGGTAAAAGATGTGGGACCCCACCTCTCGGTTGCGCTCACATCAAAGCCTAAATCCATTACCCTGGATAAAACCCTGACGGCTGAAAACCATGTGTATGAAGCAGCAAGCATCACAGAGCTATTTGCCGGCCTTCCTGATGATGAGTTCATCAGTGTCGGGCATTGCCTCTGCCGCTTTGAGAAAGAGCTTATCGGTGATCCCTGCAGGGCAAATATGCCTATGGAAACCTGTATGTCGATCGGGCCTGCTGCTGAGCACCTGATCGAACAGGGAATTTCAAGGAAAATTTCAAAAAATGAAGCCATCAGTATGGTGAAGAAGTTCCAGGATTTGGGCTGTATTCATCAGACAGGCAGAACCATTCCTTTAAAAAATTTCAAATCGAAGTATGCGGTGGATGTGATCTGCAATTGTTGCTGGGATTGCTGCGGCGTGATCGGAAATTATAACCGCGGATACCTGCCTTTGACGGTCACAGCCCATTATCGTGCAGAAATTATTCCTGAAAACTGTATTGCCTGCGGCAGCTGCGCGGATCATTGCCCGGTGGGGATCATCTCCATCGACAATGTCGCTATTATCAAGGATGAGTACTGTATTGGCTGCGGCCAGTGCCGGCACCATTGCGAACATGATGCAGTTCGTTTAATTGAAAACCGCAGAGTGGTATTCCTTCCCATGCTTGGTCGGGAAAATGCCCGTATTGCTCCGCCGGCAGAGCTTATGGCAAAGGTACAGGACGATCAGGAATTTGAAGAAAAAACTACTGTACCTGACCGCCAGGGAGCACTGGAAGTATTGGAAGAAACGCGTGAAAAATTTCTGCGCCCTGAATTGCATAAAGTCTTTAAGAAATGGAACAAAACCATGCTTTATCATTTTACGGATTTGGAAGAATACTGGTATTTTGAAATCGTTAATGGCATACCAGGCCCCCTGCAGCAAGGCATTATCGACAAGCCTGATATCCACTACACCCTTACCACAAATGTATTTATTGGCCTAACTAAGGGGACCCTTGACGGCTTTAAAGCGTTTCGAAAAAAAATGGTAAAGGTCAAAGCCCCGGTTTTTGATCTGATTAAACTTCAGAAACTGGTAGGATAATCTAGCCTTTGCATACAGCACTGAACCATAGATCGACCAATTTCCACGCTGGTCATATTGAACTGGTATTAATTTAACACAATGCAGGCAACTGATTCTTCTTAAATTTACACGATCGTCCATATAAACGCTATCTGGTAAAAGACTGTTTCAGCAAAGGCTCAGACCCTATAATATAGCTCCTACCGTGTAACGATGCTCTTCTATCCGGTCGTTCTGTCGGATGGATTTATCATTTTGGCTCAGTATTGTAACGGGGCAGCTTTAGGTAAGCCCAAAATCGAACAAACATAATCAGACGAATCTTCTATTTATACCCGAAAAGATATAGATAGATTATTGTGGGTATTAAAGTAATTGTTATCATTGCGCTCAAAGAACTAGATAGCTACCTGATTAGTTTTCTGACTCAAACTAAAGCAATCACTATAATAAACTCAATTAAACTAAAATGATCTACGATGAATAGGATTAAATTAATCTATTTGGCAATCCTAATACTTGCTAATACCGGGGCATTTGCACAAATTTCAATAAATACTGATGGCAGTGAAGCGGATGCTTCAGCAATGCTCGATGTTAAAAGTTCTGACAAAGGCATTTTAATTCCCAGGATGACAGAGCATGAAATTGCTTCAATAATATCGCCGGCAGACGGATTATTGGCATATTGCACAGATGATGGAAAAATATACGTTTATGTTCTTGCAGAAAATCAATGGAAAGAAATCCTATATGGCCCGGAAATAATTGAAACGACGGGCTTATACTCAATCGGTAGTGGTGGATCATGTGCCAACACAACTCTAAATGGGAGTTATTACGCGGGGATAATCCTTGATGCTACAAATACGATTTGTCTTGATGCAACTGTCAGCAATACCGGATATTGGAATATATCAACGGATACCGTCAACGGCTATTCCTTTAGCGGTAGCGGCACTTTTTCCACCACTGGCACAGTTCAGGTGTTGCTTGAGGGTACAGGCACTCCGATTTTACCTCAAACAGACACTTTTATATTATGCGCAGATATTGGTAGTGGAACCTGCACAACTTCCATCACTGTAACACCTGCTTGTGGAAGCACATTTACCGACTCCCGTAATGGGCAAAGCTACTCAACTGTGTTGATAGGAGATCAATGCTGGATGGCCGAAAACCTGAATATTGGAACAATGGTGGATGGTAATACTAATCAAACAGATAATGGTATAATTGAGAAATATTGCTATAATAACCTGGAAACAAATTGTGATGTTTATGGGGGATTATATCAGTGGGACGAAATGATGCAATACCTCAGTATTGAAGGTACTATAGGAATATGTCCGGCAGGTTGGCATTTACCCACAAACTCCGAGTGGATAACATTGGAAGAAAACCTTGGCATGTGTTCGGGTACAGGCACTGGCTGTTCAGGGGCTTCCGGATGGAGAGGAACAGACGAAGGCAGCAAGTTAGCAGGCAACGAGGCTTTGTGGAATAATGGATCTCTTGATCAAAATGCAAGCTTTGGGTCTTCCGGCTTCAATGGTATTGCTCAAGGGTACAGAGATACTGATGGATCTTTTTACCTTTTAGGCCAGTATACCGGTTGGTGGATTTCAAATTATGATGGTTCAAATGCATGGGGAAGGGAACTAATTTACGATAAATCAGAGGTTGGCAGAAGTACCGGCACTAAAGCATATGGCTTTAATGTTCGTTGTATCAGGGATTAATCCCTAATATACCTCAATCCTATTTATTGTTCTTACAGTATATTCATTGCTTAACAAAATTCCCCAAAAAAAGTCAATGCGTAATAGCGCTTATTTTGTCGCAGGAGCATTTATCGGATTTTTAACCGGGGCAGTATCTGTAAGCGGGCCTCCCCTGGCCCTTTTTCTGAACAGGGCTAAACTTAGCAACCGAAAGTTTCGCGAAATATTCGCAGCCATCAGCATTGTGAGTGCAATTGTTGCCATTTGGGTATTTTTTCAGAACTGATTTCAAGTCTGATACTTGTTATACATGCACTATGAGATCGACGATTCCCACGGCCGCTTAGTATGCTAACCAATACAACTATTTATTCAGAAAAAGCTTAAACAGCCATTACTGCTCCACGATCTCAACCCTCCTGTTCATGGTCCTTCCTTCCTCGGTTTTATTGCTGAACACAGGAACCAGCGATGATACTCCATAGGCTTTCAATTGCCCGGCATCCACTCCGTACTTGTTCACCAATTCGTTCATGACCGATTTCGCCCGTTCTTCGGAAAGGCTCCAGTTGCTTTCAAAAATGCCTTTGTTGTCGGTATGTCCAACGATGTAGAACTTTTGTTCCGGATTACTATTGATATATTCTGCAATGGTTTTCAAAGCCTTTTCCGATTCGGGCTTAAGGCTTGATTTTCCTGTGTCAAAATAGATCCCGTAGATGGCAATATGGCCTTTCTGCGTAATATCACTCGAAATATTATCGACAGAAACCAAACCGGTCTGTACCGCTTCAACTTCAATAACATCCTGCGTGATCAGGGTATATGCTTCCATCACGATGGTATATACCACAGCATAAATATCCTTGCCCGCCTCATGTCCGCGGGCTACCAGGAAGCTATGATTGTTGTTCCAGGTCGGAAATCCGATGCCCAGTCCGAATTTGCCATTGTTCAGGCCATGCCATTGCCCGTCGGCATCATAGTATTTGGCATGCCAGGTATGCGGGCGGTTGCTGAACCCGAGTTCTTCATTGGCAATGGCGATCATGATATCATATCCGGATTGCTGAAACCCGGACGTATAATTATGCATCACAAACTCGCAATTATTATCAGCTGAAACCGAATACTGTATGCGGGTTACTTTCCCTTCAAGCAGCATTGGGTTTTCCCAATCCAGCTCCCCCTTCTCATTCACCGGAAGCTTGTAGCTACCCCACTTTGTTTCCTGGTAAAACTCAATAATTGACCCTTCAAACCTGCTGATGGTCGGGTAATCCTGTCCACCTTCAATATCTGAGGTTCGCTGGGCCGAAGCAGGGATGATAACGATCGCATAAATAAAAGCGATCAGTAAAATTCTCTTTTTCATATCACGGTGGTTTTAGGGTTAATGGGTATTGACGAATGTACAACAATTATTTTACATATAAAAAAACTGAATACAACATCTTCAGCGAACACTATCATGGAATGAATTGTTAGAAGGTTTAAACATTTACTACTGATTCCACATACTATGAAAGCAAGAAAGCTTGCCAAAATCGCTGGCCTCAGCTATATCATCATATTTTTTGCGGCCATTTTTGCCAATTTCTTCGTCCTCGAATCCCTGCTCCAATCACCCCTGGAGAGCGTGCAGCACCATCATATGATGGTGCGGTTCGGGATCATGGCCTTTATCATCACGGTGGTTTTTGATGTGGTGGTGGCCTGGGCCTTGTACGAGTTATATAAATCACATTCCCTGAGCAAGTTAAGCACTTATTTCAGGATGATGCATGCCGCCATCATGGGAGTGGCCATCTTTGCATTGCCTCTTGCAGTTGCTTCTGAATCAGCTCAGGAAATCCTGCACCAGGTCGAAGTGTTCAATATCATCTGGCTGATCGGGCTTTTCTTTTTTGGAATCCACCTCATCCTGCTCGGGAACATCATCAGGAAACCAAAACTCATTGCCGTATTCCTGGTCATTGCCGGAGTCATGTACATGGTGGATACCACAGCTCATTTCATGCTTCCCGACTACGATGCCTATGCTTCCTTTTTCCTGGCCCTGGTAGCCATTCCCAGTATCCTGGGCGAAATGGCCCTGGCCGTATGGTTGCTGCTGAAGGGTGGAAAATAAGATCAATGAGGGATCATGGCCTTTACCAGCCTGGCCAGGAAAAACAGGATCACCAGGAAAAAGATGATGGCCGCCCCGGAGGGGATGTCGAACAAATAGGAGAAGATCAATCCCGCCAGGGTACCAAAAAGCGCAATCACCACTGAGAAGAACATGATGGCCTTGAAGCGCTTCACGAACATATTGGCGATGGTTTGCGGAATGGTCAGCAGGGAGATCACCAGGATGATCCCCACCACGCGGATATTGAACACGATGGTCAGGGCGATCAGGGTGATCATGATGTATTTGATCGCATCGACCGGCATGCGGCTGGCCCGGGCGTACTCCTCGTCAAAGGCGATGTAGAGGATATTCCTGAACTGCAGGGCAAAAAATACGATCAACGCCAGGCAAAGCAATGCCAGGTACAGCAGATCATCTGTGCCGACGGTCAGAATATTGCCGAAAAGGTACGACAATAGATTGGGCGCATATCCAGGGGTCATGAACACGAAGATCACCCCGATAGCCATTCCCAGGGCCCAGAGGATGGCAATAGCCGAATCCTCCCTGATCTCGGTCTTGCGGCTACTGTATTCGATCCCCAGGGCCGATAAAACGGCAAAAGCAGCGGCTCCCAGTATGGGATTGAATCCAAAAAAATACCCGATCCCGATGCCGCCGAAGGAAGCATGAGTGATCCCGCCGCTGATAAATACAATGCGTTTGCTCACAATGTAGGTTCCGATTATTCCGCAGCTTATCGCGGCCAGCACAGCGGCAAGCAGTGCATTCCTGATAAATCCGTATTCCAGCAATTCCATCATTCGTGATCGTGTTTTTTTAGTACGGTATGCGGCACGTCACCGTGAGTGATGAGCTGTACAGGGCAATTGTAGGAGGCCAGTTGCTTTTCGGTAATGATGTTCGAAGGATGGTAATGCAGGTGCCTGTTCACGCAGGCAATGCTTTTAATGTATGAGGTAATGGTTCCCACGTCGTGGGATACCAGTAAAATAGCCATGTGTTTATTCAGGTCCCGGAGGGTTTCATAGAGTTCTTTCTCGAACATATTGTCGACATAAGTATCCGGTTCATCCAGGATTATGAGTTCCGGTTCCGAGATGAGGGAACGGCAGAGGAACACCCGTTGCATTTCTCCCCCGGAGAGGTTTCCTATAGGCTTGTTTTTCAGTGACGTAATCCCCAGTTTATCCATCCAGTAAGCGGATTTCTCTTTTTCAGCCCTGCTGTGCCCGGTCAGGAGTTTATGCCTGGCGGGAAGGCCGGAAAGGATCACATCCTGCACCAGGATAGGAAATTTTTTGTCGAAATGATGCACCTGGGGCAGGTAGCCGATCTTGCTTTTCCCCTTGCTGTGGGGAATATTGTATTCCACCTTTCCCGAATAGGGTTTTAACAAGCCCAGGATAAGCCTGACCAGGGTGGTTTTCCCGCCACCGTTAGGACCGATAATACCGATAAAATCATCCTTGTGTATCGCAAAGTCCACATCTTCCAGCACGCTAACTCCGTTATAGCGTACTGAAGCATTTTCAACTTTTAATAAATATTCGCTCATGGAAGCAATGATTTATGCAGGGCATCGCTGATCCTGCGGATCTCCCCGGCCCAGTTCTCCGAAAGGGGATCGACTTCCACAACTTTCCCCCCGATCTCATCAGCGATCATTTTTGCATTCCGCTTATCAAATTCCTTTTGAACAAAGATAAGCCTAATCTCCTTATCCCTGGCCCGGTCGATGATGTCTTTCATATGAGCGGCAGAAGGTTCCTTTCCTTCATATTCTATCGAAAGCTGTTCCAGATCGTAAGGATCTGTCAGGTAGCCCAGGGAGGGATGGAAGATCAAATAGCTCTTGCCGCTGGCACCTGAAAGCTTTGATTTTGCATATGCTCCGGCAGCCTTGATCTCCTGCATCAATGTAGCGTAATTTTCACGGAGAAAGTCCTTCTGTTCCGGGAAAAGCTGCTGAAGCTCTGCATAAACGATCCTGGCCATCTCCGCCATATGTTCCGGCGACATCCAAATATGAGGGTCGATTCCGGTATGGGTATGTCCGTCGTGGGAATATTCCATTCCGCGCAGTTTCATACCTTCCGAAAGATCGGTGATTTTCATGTCAGGATTAAGTTCAGCGATGCGATTCATCCATGCCTTTTCAAAACCGATATGCCCGATGCGCAGGTAAAGGCTCGATTTTCCGAGTTTTTCCATTTGGGCGGCAGTGGCTTCCCAGGTAGCAGGACTGGCCCCCGGTGGCACCATCACCAACACCTCGGCAAGTGAATCCGCTATACCGTTTACCAGGTATTTTTGAGGTACAATGCTCACGGCAATCAAGGGTTTGTCGGCAATTGCCTCCTTCTTTTCCTGCCCGCAGGAAGCCAGGATCATCACGGCCAGAAGGAATAGGATCTTTCTCATAAATGTGCTTTTTGCAAAGTTAGGCAAATATTATCATGTCTGTTATAATCCCTGAACCCTGCACCTTGCACCTTGCACCCATTTTCATACCTTTGTCCCATGTTCACCCCCGACACCCGCTACCACAGCGAATTTACGATCAGTTCCTTTGATACGGACACCCGTGGAAGGGCCAGCTTGCCTTCGATATGCCGCTATTTGCAGGAAATGGCGGTACAGCATGCCGAACAGCTAAAACTCGGCTTCGACGATATGATCAAAGAGAACAGGGCATGGGTGCTTGCACAAATGCTGATCCAGCTTGAAACTTATCCATCCATGCATGAGAAGATCGGGATCACGACCTGGTCGAATGGCCCCGACGGGCGTTTCGCTATGCGCGATTTTGAGCTATTTGATGAAGCGGGAAACCAGATCGGCGGGGCCAGCAGCACATGGTTTGTTGTGGATATATCCAGCAAAAGCATTTGCCGCCTCGACAATTACTTTTCCGGCTACCGCTATGAAAATATTGAATTTGCCCTGGGAAGGCGTCCAGAAAGAGTGAAACCTTTTACCGACGGAAACAATGAACAGCGTTTCGGGGTTTACTATTCCGACCTGGACATCAATTCGCATGTGAACAATGTACGCTACATCGACCGCATCCTTGATCCTTTTCCTGCAGAATTCCGCGAAGCGAACAGCATCAGGGAAATCGAGATGAACTTTCTGAAGGAAGTCAAACTGGGCGACAGTATTCTCGTTCAATCAAAAAAGACTGAAAAGAAAGGTGAATATCAGCACTGTCTCATAAACGAATCCAATGGCAAGCCTTCGTTTACGGCCCGGACACAATGGGTTGAAGGATAATCTGCTTCAACTACCTGTTTTTAATACATCGCACGGAAAAAGCGGCCTTGTCCCAGGAATACTCCCTGGCAGAGCGATCTTCAGCCTCACTGAAAATACGACTGAAAGCATTGTGCCCGATATCATGGGTCGAACTCCAGTACCGGCCTTCTTCCCCTAGATTGTGAAATCCGGCTCCCTCCTCCAGGAAACCACCCGGCAATGCTCCGAAGCTGAATACATTATCGCCTTCCCCACCGGGAAACCATTCCACGATCGACTTTAAATGCTTTCCCGCATCAAGTCCCCGGAAAAAGGTCTGATCCCACTCCGGATCTCCGGGGTTAAAATGGCTGTCGGCATACCCTTCCAGCTCCTTCCACTCTGCATCAGTGGGAATATGCCAGCCATTGGGACAAATACCCTGGCCTCCCTCAACCGGAAAATATTTCATCATCTCTTCCCAGGCATACAAGCCTCCGAAGATTTCACAATTCAGGCTGTCATTATCATAACAAAACTTTTCGATCACATCATTATCAGAGGGAATTTCCCCGTCTGCCAGCATCCTGCCGATATCCAGGTTTTCCTTCAGCCAGCATTGCTCCCCGATCCCTACGGTGTGATAGACCTTTCCGCCATGCGGCAAACTAACCTGTCCGCCACAGGCTCCCGGATTACCGGAATGTTTTACCAGCAGATACCTTGTTGTGCTTCCCGTCATCCCATCCCTGTCAATCACTTCCAACACCACGGAGTAGTTGGAAGGATGTGTGTACATGGTCTGGAAAACAGGATTTGAAGAATATTCCGTTTCCCAGGCACCATCGCCATCCACATCCCAACGGAAGCGAAGTGAGTCAAATGGGTCTTCCAGGTCATACGTTTCTGAAGCATCGAATACAAAAAGGCTGTCGGTGTTCCCGCTTTCCGGTGCAATGCTGAACACCGCTACGGGAGGTTTCGGGGGAATAATGGTGTCGATGATCCGCACACTGATATCCGCCGAAGCCAGGTTCATGTTCTCATATGCATCGGCCCTGATCAAGTGCCAGCCGGTATCCCAGCCTTCCGTAATCCATAGAACATTATAAGGCGATTGCGTAGCTTCAATGAACTGCATGGTATCAATAGAAAATGTCACCTTCACGTCTGATCCGAATCCTAGCGGCATAGCCTCTATCAGCAGGGAATCACCCAGCTGTATCGCACTGCTGTCGGCAGGTTGCAATATATCACAGCGCCAGGTCTGAACCGGAGGTTCAGGATCGCTTTTCTTGCAGGCAAAGCCGATAAGGACAGTTGCAGCAAGCATAAAATGGATCAATGGCAGGAATCTTGATTTCATGTTTGTTGTTTCCGGATTTTCCCGGGCCTATAAAAGTACTAATTATCCAAAAGACTTTCATTCAGGGGTACGATTTTGTATCTTAGATAAAAAAAAGGTGTTATGAGAACGCTGAGCTTCCTACTCGCGCTGATGCTATGCTATGGCCTCTCGGCCCAGATCCCCTTCGAAACGCTTCCCTCTTACGAATCCACGCCCATGGGCCATTATGCCACCGGTCTGGGACTTGCCGATATCAACGGTGACGGCTGGAAAGACATCATCACCGCCAACGGGAATGATATACAGCGGCAGCGTTTGTGTGTTTATTACAACAACGGCGACGGGACCTTTCCACTGACACCCGACTGGCAATCGAACGATATTGATTATCACGGTCATCTGTCAGCGGGAGATATCGACCTCGACGGGGATGTGGATATCGCCGTATCAGTTTATCTGGGCCCTATGGGCTTCGGTTATCCGGGCAAGATCAAGGTATATTACAATACCGGGGTCGAACTGGAAGGAACGCCTACCTATCAATCGCAATACATGTACACCTTCAGTTGTGCCCTGGGCGATGCCGATGGCGATGGCGATCTCGATATCGCTGCAGCCTGCGGAGAGCCCTACAGCTCTGATTTTGACCATGGCCGTATTTTTTTTAATAACAACGGTACTTTTGATCCCGTTGCCGGCTGGGAATCAGATGTGGAAATGGGGGCTCTGGATGTGGAATTCGGTGATGTGGACATGAATGGCTTCCTTGACCTTATCTTCGTGTGCCAGTACACCGATAATTACATCTTCCTGGCTGATAACCAGGGATATATCGACCCCGTTCATGATTGGTTCTCAGACCTTCCTCAAAACTTCATGAATTCCGTTGAATTCGGCCTCCCCTGCACCACTGCATCACCATGCTTTGTGAGCACGGGCAATGACCAACTGGGTGGTGATGGGAAGATCAAACAATTCGTTTTCACTAATCCCATTCCGGCTATCTCGCCACCAGACTGGGAATCGGGTTATGTCGGAAACGGCTCGGGCATTCTCATGGCGGAAGTGAATGGCGATGATAATCTCGATCTGCTTTATGGAAGCTGGTGGGGACCACTGGAGATCCTGGAGGGCGATTGCGGTTTCTGGAATACGGTTCCAGCCTATACTTCTTTGGAAACTTCCGTTGTGGAAGCCATCCTGATGTCGGACCTGGGAAAATTCAATTACCAGACCGGGAACATGACCATCAAATCCCTGGCCGAACAGGGCGTGCTCACCCTCCCCCATCACATCATTGAGCGCATCAATACCGTAAGTGTGAACAGCCAGCAACTTGCTCGCAATGAATATGCCTACACCGAGTTGGACAACTGGATCAGTTTCAAAGACAACATTATGCCGGGAGATGTGGTGAGCATCAATTACGAATATTCCGCTCACGGCGATATCGTGATCACCAACTGGGACCCGGGTGTCGGGAATTTTATTTACTACAATATGAACAATCCGGTGGGCGTGGACGAGGCGGGCTCCATCCAATCCGTTGCCATAACGGACATATACCCGCAACCCGCCACAACTTTTTTTACAGTACATCATAGGGGCTTCCAAGGCAGCGATATTTCCATCATGATTTATGACCCTGCAGGAAGGCTGCTAAGAAGCGAAAATCTCAAAAATACCGGTATGGTAAAGCTATCATCGGGTGATTTAATGCCCGGGCTTTACTTGCTGCGGATCAGCGATGGCATGAAGGCTTCTGACCGGAAATTACTGATCAGCCATTAAAGAAGAATCTGCATTATTTCGATCACTTACGGGGCTGATCCGTTATTTTTTCGATCTTTGCAATCCTTAAGAATCAGGGATGAAGAGAGAAAAGCTTATCGGAGCACTGGCCATCAGCTTTGCTGCTGCCCTCTGGGGGGTCGACGGGGTCACCCTCACGCCTTACCTCTATGGCTTGAACAGCGTGCCCTTTGTGGTGCTGGTGCTTCATCTGCTGGCCTTTGCCGTCATGAACACCTTTCTGTTTGGGGAATACCGGCACCTGAAAACGTTTAGTTTCAGTGATGTCAGCATTTTTTTCCTGATCGCCCTTTTTGGCGGTGCCATAGGCACCATGTCGATGGTTCATGCCTTATTCCTGGTGGATTTCGAGAAGCTTTCCATCGTAATTCTACTTCAAAAACTGCAACCGGTATTTGCCATTGCCCTTGCAGTGATCTTCCTTGGGGAACGGATGAAACGCTATTATTACCTCTGGGCAGGACTGGCCATCATCGCCGGTTATTTTCTGACTTTCGGCTTGCACAAACCCCATATCGATCCGGATGACCCTATCCTGGAGGCAGCCCTGTTTTCGCTGCTGGCGGCCTTTTCCTTCGGAAGTTCCACGGTATTGAGCAAAAGGATCTTAGGGAAATACAGTTTTTATACAGCCACATTCTACCGCTACGGTTTCACCAGCCTGATCATGCTGATCTTTGTCCTGGCTTCCGGGCTTCAATACAAGGTACTTGAAGTTACAGAAAACCAGTGGTATATTTTTATTCTCATTGCCCTGACCACAGGATCCGGAGCTATTTTCCTGTATTATTACGGACTGAGGAAAGTACGCGCTGTGATCGCCACTATTTGCGAGCTTCTCTTTCCCACAACAGCCATCATCCTCGACTACCTCATTCACGGCCAGGTCTTAAGCTGGGTACAGTGGATCAGTGCATTTGTGCTGCTTTTTGCCATTATCAATTTGAACCTTTCGAATTCCAGGAGGGCCATGAGAAAGGCTGATAAGGCCAGGGTTTAATCCCGGCATGAAATTTTCCATTGACTTGCAATAAAAAATATTTTGCGTAGTTTTATTTGTTGAATCATGAAGATCACCGTTGATAAAAACATACAACTTCATAAACTCCGCCAGAAAAGCGCCCCTGAAATATACGAGTGCATTGACCATTCGAGGGATTTTTTGAAGGAATGGCTTCCCTGGGTAGAGCAAACCCGTTCGGTCAGGGATACGGAAAAATTCATTCGTTCGGTACGTGAGCATAAAGGCCCACTGGCCGAACTGGTATTTGAAGTCAGGATGAACAAGAAGGTGGCCGGGCTGATCGCCTTGAAGGATGTCGATCTCTTGAATAACAAGGCTGAGATCGGATACTGGCTGAGTCGTGAAGCTACCGGCAAAGGCATCATGATCAGGTCATGCAAAGCATTGATCGATCACGCTTTTGGCGAGCTTGAACTCAATAAGCTCTGGATTCGCTGCGCCGTTGAGAACCTGCGTTCGTGCAATATTCCCAAGCAACTGGGATTTACCTTCGAAGGGATCGAACGGCAGGGCGAAAAGCTGCACGGCAGGTATATCGACCTGAAAGTGTACAGCCTGCTCAGACGGGAATGGAAGAAAAACGGAGGAAATTCGTAAAGTGCCAAAAATATATAGAGTCCCTTAAGCCCCGGTAGGGGCGGGACAGATGTTCAACCAAACAGATTTTTATGCTTGAGCCTGTTAGAGAGAAATTTGTCAAGAATGGCGTGGTCATGGAAAACTGGCAGTATGATCCTGCCTGGTTCAGGGGAAGAAAAACCATTTATGAGGTCATGCGGGTGATAAACGGCACCCCCCTATTTCTGAGCGATCATATCGACCGGTTTTTACAATCGGCCATCAAAGCGGGGTTCCCTGAGCTTCCGTCACCGGAAGGCATCGTGAATGGATTACAAAAACTCCTTGAATCCAATCCCTCGGATGACGGCAATATCCAATGCTGCCTGGTGAGGGAAAACGGGAAAGCCCATTTCCTGTCCTGGTTTGTCGAACACCATTATCCTGTCCCGGAAGACTATGAAAACGGAGTTAAGCTCCGCAGCCTGAAGGCCATTCGCAAGCAGCCCGGCATCAAAGCCTGGAATGCAGAATTGCGCAGCAAGACCGGCTATCTGCTCAAAAATTCTGATGTTTATGAGATCCTCCTGGTCGACCGCAAAGGATATATCACCGAAGGCAGCAGATCAAACGTTTTCTGCATTCGCGGGAATACGGTCTTCACCCCTCCCGAAACCAGGGTTTTGCCCGGGATCACCCGGCAGAAGGTTTTGCAGATATGCGAAGAGAACCTGGTCCGCGTCGCGGAAAAAGAAATACCCTTTAAAGAACTGGCCTTTTACGAAAGTGTTTTTATCACCGGAACATCCCCTCGGGTTCTTCCGGTCGTCACGATCGACAAATACCGTTTCAATCCCCAAAATGATATCCTTAAACGACTGATGGCAGCCTACGACCAATTGATCGAAGCTGCCATCAGCAAATAGAATTGTTGTTTTATTTTGTACAGGGATCAAAGAAGTTTTTCTCGAAACGCTTCAGCGGAATCACTTCACCTGTCCTGTATTGTTCTTCCAGACTCCATCCACTGCCATATTCCCCTACGCTGGTCACCCTGAACTCAGTACGGCGGTTCATTTGATGTTCTTCTTCAGTACATTCAACACCATCAGCGCAATCGTTCACAAGCTTGGTTTCACCATATCCTTTGGCGGTCATCCTGGCAGAATTAATTCCATTCAGGACGAGATAGCGCACTGCTGATTCGGCACGTTTTTGTGAAAGGTCAGTATTGTACTCATCGCTCGCCCTGCAGTCTGTGTGTGAGCTCAATTCGATGGTAATGGGATGTTCTTTCATGATCTTCACCAAATTGTTTAGGGGCGGTTCGGCATCCGGACGGATATACCATTTGTCGAGGTCGTAATAGATATTCTCAATTTTGAAAACCTGATCTACTTCGTAGGGGGCCAGCACAAGGTCTTCCGGGTTAATGGCTTCTTCCTTTATCTCAAGGGCGGTGCAATCATCCATGTAAGCGGTCTTTTTACCCAGGATAGCATAATCTGTACCGGGTTCAACTTCAGTGCAATAGGTTCCTGTGCTGTCCGACCTCAGGATCAGGACTTCGTTGCGGCTTTTGTTCAGAAAGAATACAGTTGCACCTGCCAGGGGCTTTCCGTCCGGGTCAACTACTTTCCCACAGATTGTTAATACTTTACGGCCCAGTTCAAAGGCATAGATATCGTCACCACCAATACCGCCGGGGCGGTTAGAACTGAGGAGGCCGGTTCCCAGGTCATGGTTCAGGGATATCCCGAAATCATCATAAGAGCTGTTCACGCCCGTCATCATGTTTACAGGCTCATTCCAGCCTTCTTCTGCCGGACTTGCAAAAAAGATATCCAATCCGCCATAGCCCATGTGGCCTTCGGAAGCGAAATACAAGCTTCCGTCCTGGTCAATAAAGGGAAACATTTCATCCATCACGGTATTGATTTCCGTTCCGGCATTTTCGGCAGCTCCCCAGGCATCACCTTCACGCTTGCAATACCAAATATCCGTTCCACCCTGTCCGCCGGGCATATCCGACACAAAATAGAGGGTATTCCCATCGGCTGAAAAGGCC
>NPID01004224.1_pt1 | contig 18248 bp, 14 predicted proteins | sample 8637491 | NCBI WGS metagenome assembly NPID01 (sample SAMN07420843, study PRJNA396082) | bioreactor metagenome | isolation source: sample BA6 brine-fed electro-methanogenic bioreactor BA | place: Japan: Kochi | collected 2016-06-14 | reverse complement strand
TGGGCAGAGGGGGAAGGAACGCCTGGTGCTTCCTGGTCCCGGGGGAAGGCTGCTCTCCGGAAGCAATGGAAAGGCTCAGGGTGCTTGTCTCCACATCCGACGGTTTCGTGGTGGCGGAAAAGGACCTCAGGGCAAGGGGCCCGGGTCAGGTTCTTGGAACCGCTCAGCACGGTATCCCGGAGTTCAGGGTTGCGGACCTTACGGAGGATGCCGGGCTGGTTAGAATAGTCAACTCAATGGAGGCCATTCCGTTAGAAAGGGTCAGGAGCCTTCTGCCCAAAGAGAGGTGGAGATACTGCGGCATGGAGCTGCCCGGGGTGTGACCGGGGGCTTGACACCGCTTCCAATAAGAATACTTTTATCAGATACAGCAGACTAGTCGGTTTTTTCATTTTTCTGGTCCCGGAAGGCCACTGGGGGGGACATGGCAGCAAGCGGCAATTCTAAGGTTCAGAGGCTCATCGATTCGGCGGAGGAACTGGCCAGGAAGGGCGAGAGGCAGAAGGCCCTCACCGAATTCCACAAGGTCCTGGACATTGAACCGGACAACCGTGAAGCGAAGAAGAGGATTCTGGAGCTCGAGCGGGAAGTAGCGGCAATGCGGAACTTCCGCAAGACCAGGGATTCCAGAACCCATAAGACCGGAAAGAGCGTAAGCTCCGACGACTTCGTCGCCGAATGCATTCAGCGTTCCGAAGAGGCCTTCAAGCAGGGGGACGAAGTGCGGGCCCTCCAGGAGCTTGAAAGGGCCAAGAGGCACGATCCCGACAACAAGGCGGTGAAGATAAAGATCCTCACCGTCCGCCGCCAGATCAAAACGGACAATCTTTACGACCTTGCCCTTGCCAAGCTCCGGGACGGCGATCCCGCAACGGCGGTGAAGAACGCCAGGACCATATTCAACGAGTGGCCTGGAGCTCCGGTCCTGGGGGATCTTCTCGACAAGATAGAGGCCTATGAGCCCTCCGCCGCCCCACCCCCTGAAGAAATTGAGGAGATAGAGGATCTCGAGGAGATAGAACTCGAGGAGCCCATGGAGGAACCGGAGGAGGTCCCGGCTCCCAAGGCCCGGAAGCAGGCGAAGAAAACCCCTCCCCCGGAAGAGAAGAAGCCCAGGGAGACCACATCGCCCTCCGAGGCGGCAATAACGTCCATAAGGGCCAGGATATCCCGAAGCGATTACGCCGGAGCACTGGCGGAAGCCCAGAAGGCCAGCAGGAACCATCCCGACGATCCCACCATCAAGGAGCTGCTCACCAGGCTTGAGAGCCTTGCAGGTGACAAGAGGCCCAAGGAGAAACCCGCCGCGGCCCCTGTTCCGGAAAAGGTGGAGAAGAAGGAAGAAAAGAAGAAGAAGTCACTGCTTCCCATCATCATCGCCGTGATCCTCGCAGTGGTCCTCGCGGTGGTATTCGTGGTGAAGCCCTTCGGCGGTGGTGAACCGGCTGACGAACCAGTGACCGAACCGGTATTCGAGCCCTACACCGTTTCATTCTCGGTGGAGGGCCCGGAGAACTATTCCGTCTCAGTTGACGGCCAGGGGCTCGATAAGCTTCCGGACGGCACATTCGTCGTTGAGGGTGACTCCCCTGAACCCAGGCTCCTTGAGGTAAGGGCGGCGGGCTTTGAGACATACTCCAGCGAGGTATCATTCCAGAGCGGCCAGGCGGACACGAACACAATAAGCCTGGACACTTTGGGAACCACCACCGTTCAGATAGAGTTCGCCGCCAACATGCCCGAGGGAGAGGCAGAGCCTGAAGAGGGCGCCGTTGTCTGGCTGGTTGACGGAACCGAATCCGAATCGTCAATAGAGCTTCCCACGGGAATCCATGTCTTCCAGGCCGTACTCGAGGGTTACAACTCAGTGCCCGAGTCGATCCTGGTCGATGTTTCCCAGGGTCCCCAGCAGATCTCCCTGGCACTCCTTTCCCAGACCGAATCCCAGATCATCCTGGCCCTGGGTGCCGACATCCCAGGCGCTGGTAACTTCGCCATCGACGGAGACAGAGTGGGTACAGGCGTTCGAAGGATAAGCGAGGTGCTGCCCTACGGAACCCATACCCTGGTGGTGGACGTTGAGGGATACGAGACCTGGACCAGAACGATAACCCTTGGAGAGGGCGGTTACAGCGCTACGGTGGTCCCTGAGGAGATAATCACCACCGGCCGTCTGCTCATCGCCCCGGAACCCTGGGCCAACGTGACCATCGACGGGTCTTCAGTGGGGCAGACCCCCATGGCCCCCATCGAGCTGGAGGAGGGGACTCACACGGTGCTGCTCACCAACCCCGATTACGAGGATCAGACCCTCACCGTCACCATAACCGCAGGAGAGGACACCAGCATAAGCTACACCGCCGAAGCCGCCGAGCCGGAAGGTCCTGAGATAATCGAGGAGGAGCAGCCGGTGATCCCGCCGTTCCCCATATCCCAGGTCGGCCCGGAAACCCCCAGCCTTGCCAGGCAGATGGGCGACGTACACGGATACGTTACCCTGGAGGTGCTGGTGGGAACCGACGGCTCTGTGAGGAACGTGACCATAGTGAACGACGAGCTGGGTCTCGGCTGCGGCGCCGCCGCCGAAGCCGCCGTGCGCCAGTGGGTGTTCAACCCCGCCACACAGGGCGGGGTGCCGGTGGAACTCACCACTCAGGTGCAGGTGCGCTTCGACATAGAGTAGTGATGTACAGGAATACCGACAGCTGGGTACTCCACGCCGATGTATACGGAACACCGGAGGGCTTCGAGGTCTTTGTCGAGGTCCCCGGTGTTCTCCTCGAGGACATCGATCTGGAAGTTACCCCCCTTACCCTTTCCATCAGTGGAATGAAGAGAACGCCCTGCAGGGGCGCAACCGCACTTGGCATAGAGATCCAGACCGGAAGCTTCGAAAGGGAGATACACCTTCCAGCCAGGGTGGACACCTCCAGTGTCTCAGCCGACCTGAAGAACGGCGTGCTCCATGTGAGGCTGGCAAGGAAAACCCCGGTCAGGGTGACCATCCCTGTGCAGTCCGAAGGAAACACCAATAAATGACAAACGACGGAGACATCCCCGGGATCATACCACTTTACGTTTTCGATGAGGGCATTCTCATGCCCTATACCATCCTTCCCCTTACCGTGACCGACCCCGACATGATCGCGCTCATCGATCAGGCGGTGAAGGGTGAGAAGATCATAGGCATCGTGGCGGTATCGCCATCCGGTGAGAGATATCGCGTGGGAACCGCCGCCGGCATAATGAAGCTGTACCGTTTCCCCGGAGACGTGGTGAGGTTAACCCTGAAGGGTCTTTACCGCTTCCGGATCCTGGAGGACATGGACGTCGACGGCATCCCCTCCGCCAGGGTACGCAGACTCACCACCATCTACCCCGGCGATGTTGACGAGATGGAAGCATGGCGCCGGGCCATCGAGATGCAGCTGAGGAAGATAATGGAGCTTACCCCCGGGGTGCCCGACGAGCTTCAGCTGCTCACGCTGCTGCGAGACCCGGAAAGGCTGGGGTTCGTTGCCGCCAGCGGTCTAGAAGCCTCGGTGGAGAGCAAGCAGGAACTCCTCGAGGAGAACAGGATAATCCTCCGGTTCAGGCTGCTCCGTGAGATGATGAACTACGAGATACAGAGGCTGAAGCTCAGGGAGCACATCGAGGGTCAGGTCCGTACCGAAATGGAGCAGGACCAGAAGGAATACTACCTCAAGGAACAGATGAAGGTCATCCAGAAGGAGCTGGGCGGAGCCCAGGCCAACCCCGACGCGGCCGAGCTGGCCGAGAAGCTCTCGGAGAAGCTGCTCCCCGATTCGGCCAGGGAGGCCGCAGAGGAAGAGCTCAGCAGGCTTTCCAAGCTTCATCCAGGTTCACCGGAGGCCGGGGTCGCCAGGTCCTACATTGAATGGATACTCCAGCTGCCCTGGCTGGAGAGAACCGAAGACCGGCTGGACATCGACGAAGCTGCAAGGATACTGGACCAGGACCACTACGACCTCAAGGACGTGAAGGAAAGGGTGCTGGAGTTCCTGGCGGTGAGGAAGCTTAATCCAGAGGGGAAAGCCCCGATTATCTGCTTCGTGGGGCCTCCAGGCGTGGGGAAGACCAGCATGGGCAAGTCCATAGCCCGGGCCCTGGGGAGAAGGTTCGTGAGGCTCAGCCTGGGGGGCGTTCACGACGAGGCGGAGATCAGGGGCCACCGGAGGACCTACATCGGTTCAATGCCTGGAAGGATTATCCACGGGCTTAAGGAGGCCGGCACTTCGAACCCGGTTTTCATGCTGGACGAGATAGACAAGATAGGAAGGGACTTCAGGGGAGATCCCACATCAGCCCTCCTCGAGGTGCTGGATCCCGAACAGAACAATTCCTTCAGGGACAACTATCTCAATACTCCATTCGATCTCAGCTCTGTGAAATTCATAACCACCGCCAACACCCTGGACACCATCCCCGGTCCTCTCCGTGACAGAATGGAGATAATCCGCATCCCCGGGTACACCGAGGACGACAAGATACAGATAGCCAGAAAGTACCTGGTGAAGAGGCAGGTGGAACGAACCGGGCTCAGCGGCAAGGTCATAAGGTTCAACGAGAGCGGTCTGAGATGCCTGGTGAAGCGCTACACCAGGGAAGCCGGGGTAAGGGAGCTTGAGCGCAGTATAGGCTCCATCTGCAGGAAACGCGCGGTGAAGGTGGCAGGGGGCGACAACTCGCTGGTTACGGTTACCGAGTCATCGATACCCGATTTCCTGGGCTCATGGAAGTTCACCGGGGAGATGCGCCTCTCCAGACCCAGCATCGGAGTCTCCACCGGGCTTGCATGGACCGCTGTGGGAGGAGAGATACTGATGATAGAGACCCTCCTACTGCCCGGCACCGGCAAGCTTACCCTCACCGGTCAGCTCGGTGAGGTGATGAAGGAGTCGGCCCAGGCCTCCCTGAGCTGGATCAGGACGAAGCGACCCGACGAGATAACGGACACATCCAAAGTCGACATCCATCTCCATGTGCCCGCCGGGGCCACCCCCAAGGACGGGCCCTCCGCCGGGCTTGCCATCACCGCGTCCATACTCAGCGCCCTCAGCGGGAAACCGGTGGATAACCTCACGGCGGTAACCGGGGAGATCACCCTCAGGGGAGCTGTCCTCCCGGTGGGCGGCGTGAAGGAGAAGGTGCTTGGAGCCCTTTCAGCAGGCATCGAGACCGTAGTGCTCCCGGAGGAGAACACCAGGGACCTTGAGGATGTGCCGGAGGCCCAGAGGAAGGCCCTGAAGTTCATCCCTGTCTCTACCATTGAGGAAGCCATGAAACACCTTATCATCGGAGGCGAATGATGCGCGGTCTGACGGTCCATCTGCTTCTCGCTTCCATTCTCCTTGTATCGGGGTGCTACAAAGGCACCGGTGATGTCCTTGTACAGTCCGACGGCACCATAGTCCAGGGGACCCTTGAGTCAATGGGGTCCGGAAGGGCGGTCTTCGACAGCGGTACCGCAGGTTACCAGGGAGAGGGTACGATATGGCTCCAGGGAGGAAGGGTCCTTCGGGGGGAAACGGCTTTTTCCGAAGGCTTCTTCTCATCCGGTTCAAGGCGGGTTCCCGCGGACTCCGTTCTTGTGATAGTGTGGAGCGGCGAACCCCTTGAGACGGGCACCTTCACCGTGGACGCCGCCGGCGGCTGGCTGAACACCGGAATCCCGGTGGAGAAGGGCGAAATGATCGCCATATCCGCCCGGGGCGAGGTGGTAACCGAGACCGGCCGTTCCGGGCCTGACGGCCAGGAACGGTACTCCTCTTCGGTGGCCCTGGCGCCGGGTGCCACATCCGGGCAGCTGGTCTTCAAGGCAGGGGAACAGGGGATGCCGGTTGCCGCAGGCTCAGCCTGGACAGGCCAGGCCGAGGGAAGCGGGGATCTGTTGCTCGCTGTGAATGTTCCCTCCCATGGGAGCATGGAACCGGCGGGGGTATACACCGTTGAGATCATCTGCGGTCCCGGCGGAAGGGAACCCGGATCAGCGGCTTTCTATCCGGCATCCCGCTGATCGAAGGCTGGCTTGACTTGTCGGGCCCTCTCAGTTTAGAATTTATGAAGTTATGATATTAGTGATTGAGTGGTTTCCATAGGTCCGTGACCTTTGATTCGGAGGTGAACCGGTGAAAAACGCACTGTTCCTTATGATGGCTTTCCTCTCCGCCGCTTCCATGGCGGGTGTATACGAAGTCGGCTACGGGGATACTCTCTGGGACATATCCACCTGGTTCTACGGCACTCCTGAGAAGTGGACCGACATCCTGGCGGCCAACCCGGATCTCCGGGGCGCCGAGTATCTTATACCGGGCATGGTGCTGGAGATACCCAACGCCTCCACCGGTTACGGCGATCCGGGTTTCAGCAGCTACACCACCGAGATTCCCCAGGGCGCCGTTGTGATAAGGTCCAGCGAGCCTATTCTGTCCAGGCTTCAGCGGGAGGGGGCTGGATTCGTTTCCTACTCTCCCCTTTCCCCACTTGGGCACGTGCTTGAGACCAATGCCGAAGAAGAAGGTGTTTACAGGCACGACATAGCCCTGCCAGGGGACATCGTCGAGCTGGACATCGGAGCCGGAGAGGGTATCGAGGAGGGCCGGGTCTTTCACATCCTGAGGCCGGGGGAAACCGTGAAGGATCCTGAAACCGGAGCCTCTGGAACCATCATAAGGGTCGCCGGTGTCTGCAGGGTCACCCACACCACCCCATCCACATCCATCGCTCTGGTGGAGCACAGCTATCTGCCCGCCCGGGCCGGTGATGCCGTGGTTCCCTACCAGGCCGCGGGTGATATCTATGTGAACAACGGGCCCAGCGACCATCACGGCTCCGTATGGGTCCTGGGTTTCAGGGATCCTGACAGGTCCACCGGATATACATATGACGTGGTGTATCTCAGCGCCGGGGATCAGCAGGGCATTCAGCCCGGAGACGTGTTCACCGCCTATTCCGCCGGGGAGCAGGTCCGTGACACCGACCAGGAATGGGTAGCCACAGCTGAGCTGCCCATAGCAGACCTCGTTGTGCTCACGGTTGAGGAAAGGTCCTGCGCGGCGATGATAGTGAGCAGCAGGACCCCCAATCTCATAGAGACCGGAGACAGGCTCTTCCTCACCAGAAGCCAGACCGACTGACCCTGACCGGAGGTATCACTTGGCCTTCAAGATAGTCCTTCGGGGTGAAGAACCTTCCGGACGCATGCTCGCCCTTCTCTGCGCCAGGACCGGAGAGACCATCGATATGGTCCGCAGGTCGCTGGCATCGGATAATGGCCTCACTCTGGTGGAGGGGCTTACCAGCGAGAAGGCCGAGCATCTGAAGACTTCACTTCCTGAGGACGATTCCGTGGAGATATCGGTGGAACGGGAGATCGACTCCTGGACTGCGGTTCTCATGGGCTACAGGCCCGGCAGCCGTGGAAGGCTCAGGGTGGCCCTTCAGAAGATGAGCAGGCTCTCCACGGAGGAGGTCATACACTTTCTTGCCAGCATTCCGGTTGCCCTGAAGACGGGTATTCCCAGGAAGACCGCGGATAAGATAAGGGAAGCCCTTGAGCGGGAGGGGGGCATCGTCGAGATACGGCCCCATACAGGCATTGCCCCTCAGAGGGCCGAGTCACGGCCGGAGCCGGTGGAGACTGCCCTGGAAACAGGCTCCCGGGAAGCCGCGCCCCTGGATGAACCCCCTGGAAGGGAGCCTGAAATCCCCCCTCTCGTATCAGACACCATCGCCGCCATCACACCTGTGATGAAGGTCGATCCCCCCCCGGAGTTCTCCTTCCAGCCTCCGGAGAGGGACGCCGTCTCCGCACCTCCCCTGGCGGAGGACGGGCACCGTCACCGTGAAGAAAACCCTGTGCCGCACCCATTCAGGTTCACTGTTCCCGCCCGTCCCATTCCCAGGGTCATACCCCTGCCCGACGACTTCAGCCCCCCTGCGGTCAGCGAAGGCTGTGCCGTCGTACCCGTTTTTCTCCATCCCGTTTCAGGCAGGGAGCGCGAAAGGGTCGCATCCGTTCTGGCCGGCGCTCTGGACATAACCGGAGCCAGGGCCAGGGAACTCGTCGGGAAAGCTCCTGTGGCGGTCTGGGCCTGCACCGACAGGCTGAACGCCCTGGTGGCTCTCAGGGGTCTTTCGGAGAAGGGTGTGCCTGTATCTCTCATACCATCGGGTGAGCCCTGTGAGTACACCACCGTTCCGGATTCCTTCGCCGGCTGGGTGAATGGAAACCGGTGATCTCGTAGAATCGTTCCTGAACTGGTCGGTCCTGGCCAGAGGGATATCCCGCAATACCGCCGAGGCTTACAGCAGGGATCTGCTGGAGGCTGAGGAATACCTGAAAGACCTTCCATCGGCGGATTCAGCATCCATAACCGAATGGATACATCACCTCTCCCGCAACGGCAGAAGCCCCGCCACCACCGCCAGGAAGCTCTCCGCACTGAGGTCCTTCTACCGGTGGATGGTGGAGACCGGCAGGATCGAGTCCAGCCCCGCCTCGAGGATAAGGGCTCCATCAGGGACGAGAAGAACACCGCATGCGCTTTCCGTGGAGCAGGTTGCTTCGATGATCGAGGCGTGGGACGGAGAAAGCCCCCTCTCCGGCAGGAACAGGGCGCTTATGGAGCTTGCATACGGCTCGGGTCTCAGGGAGAGCGAGCTAGTGACGCTCACCGTGGACAGGGTGAACCTTCAGGAGATGTGGACCAGACCGATGGGGAAGGGCTCTAAGGAGAGAATGGTCCCCATGAGCGAACCATCGGTGATATGGACCGGCGCGTATCTGGACCGGTGGCGGCCGGGGCTCCGAAGCTCCAGGTCGGGCAGGACACTGTTCCTTACAAGGAGCGGCAATCCCCTTTCCAGGATGGCGGTGTGGAACATAGTCAGGAGATCCGCTGAGATTGCCTGTGTCCCCGGGAGGGTCCATCCCCACGTTCTCAGACACTCATTCGCGACTCACCTGCTTGAGGGAGGGGCGGACCTCCGGGTGGTCCAGGAGCTCCTGGGGCACTCTGACATCAGGACAACCGAGATTTATACTTCCGTGAGCCGGAAGCGGCTCTCGGAAGCGGTAAAGAAGTATCACCCAAGGGGAGGAGGAGAGTTCTGGTAAGGTTCCCCGCGGCTATTCAGGAACTGGAGGACCTTGAGTTCCTCTTCCGCAGGGCGGCCCACCGTTCCGCAACCGGACGGAATGCAATAAGGGTTCCCCAGCTGCCCAGGCTCAGACAGATAGCGGGAGACATCTCCAGGACCCCGTCCGGCGAGAGGGTAAGGGAGGTCTACAGGCAGGTAAACCTGTGGACCGATGAATCCGTATCGAGCACGTTCCTTCCCGGTCAAGGTGCCGCGGCGCTGCTGGAAGCCTCCGCCGCAGAGGCTTCCGCCCTGCTGGAACTGGGCTACAGGCGGGAGGACGGGATAGACTTCATAACTTCCCTTCCCGAACCCCACAGGAACCCGGTGAGACCGGTAACCCAGATAAGGGCCGCCATTCACCACCTGGGCGGTGACATGGCTCTGTTCCGTGAGCTGGTTCAGGTGCCGGAACCCTCCAGCAGGGCGCTGAAGCTGGTGTTCTCCTCCTGGCCCCTGGGAGGCAGGGTCCCCGACGCCTGGAGGCCCGACGAGAGGATCATATCACTGCATGTGGAAGCCAGGGACGCTTCGGTGCCCCAGGTGGTCACCTTCAGCGGGGACATGCTGGGTTATGCCGCCCTGACCCTCTGGGACCTGGCGCTTACCCTCTCATCCGAAAGCAGGACGGCCAGGATGCTCTATCCCTCCTTCAGGGCCTTCGCCGAAGATATCGGGGTTTTGGGTTCCTGACCTTTTAGTATTATCGTACCAGCTTCCATAGTTGCACCCGGGTGTAGTTCCCTTCCCAAAGAGAGGCGGGTAGTTCTTTGATGTCAGCAGCTGCAGCATTGGTATTGGCCTTCGCGCTGTTCGGGGCGGAACTCCCCGACGCTGGAGAAGTGCCGGGCATTAGCGGCGAGGCCGTGGTAAACGGAGCCGTTATCGACGGTTTTTCCTGGGTCAGGATACTCGAGACCGACTACGCGGTGCTCAGGGTAACCGCTGAACCGGCGGTCCCCATGACCGCATACAACGATCAGGGCGAGCCCCTGGCGGTGTCCGCCGACGGTTCTCCAATGGCGCTGTCCGCCTTCAGCGACTACTGGTTCTGGATAAGGGCCGAAGGAGAGGGAACGGAACTCACCATCGAGTACGTTGAGCCTTCAGCGCTGGAAGACAGCCAGGTCAGCTCCAGACTCACCTCCGCTGAAATGGCGGAGATATGGACATTCACCGCCGGGAGCACCGGCAGGTATATCTTTTCCCTGGCAGGGGCAGACGACATCTCCGACCTGGACCTTGAGATCTACGGACCCTCAAACAGCCTGTGGGCGGGAAGCTACAGCGTAAATTCCTCAGAGAAGCTCTCCACGGGTCTTCTGGAAGGGGAGAGCGTTCAGGTGATGATAAGCCGCTACAACAAGGGCGGTTCAGGGGAGTACACCCTGGAGATAGAACGCGCCGGCGACATGCGTCAGGTGGAGTCCGGCATGACCGGAGACGCCATAAGCGGAAATGTCCAGCGTTTCCTGCTTCCCCCCCTGGAAGAGGACTCCTTCCTCGAGCTGTCCTTCCAGGAGGACGGCGACCTGGACATTTACGTAACCGATATGCAGGGAACGGACATCGCCTCCTCGGCAACCTACTACTACACCGAAGGGGTCCTCCTTCAGGAGGGCACCCAGGGCGTGGTTGAGGTTTATCCCTACGACATCGGAGAGGACCTTGCATCATTCCCCTGGACCATTTCCATCTCCGGGGCGGGGGGAGAACTCGCCCAGGGCGAGAAGCTCACGGTGGACGCCGGCTACGGCAGCTCCCCCGTTCTCGCATGGACTGCGGCCGTCCCAGGGTTCTACACCTTCGAGGCGAGTTTCGAGAAGGGCCGCGACGGGGACCTGAGGCTCTTCGACGGGTTCGGGGAACCGGCGGTCTTCATGGCCACCGAGAGGGGTGACGAGGGCTTCTCGGTATGGATGGACAGTGGTGAAAAGGCCTGGGTGGTCCCTGGGTTCATCAACCCGTCCGTGGGAGGGCCCTGCACCCTTTCCGTGGCGGAGACGGAACCTGTGATACTCACCGGCCGGATCCACGGAAGGATAGACGACACCACCGATCCCAGGCACTACTACACCGTCAGGGGAGAGGCGGGCAGCACCCTGGTGATAGAGCTTCGCGGAGATCAGCGGAACCTGGATCTTGACATGCTTGTCAGCGGCCCGGGTTATGTGCTCCAGGCCGAGGGCGGCCTGAGCAACACCGACAGCGCCGCCGACGAATCCGTTGCGCTGTACTGCCGTGAGGACGGCTATTACGGAGTTACCGTTTACGCCTACGAAAAGGACGGCGAGGGAACCTACACCATCACCGCCGAGCGGATACCCCATGAGAGGCTTGCCCCGGGGGATGGCTCAGGGGAGACCTGGGCGGTTGTGGCGGGAATCAGCGGCTACCAGTCCCGGGCGGACATACTCTCCAGGGCCAGCATGGACGCTGTGGAGTTCCATCGCTTCCTCTGCGGGGAACAGGGGGTAGATCCGGATCACGTGGTCCTCCTTGTGGATGCCGAGGCCACCTCCGACATGTTCCTCAACGCAGTGGACGACATCTCCAGGAGGGCCGGTGAGAACGACAGCCTGGTGGTGTTCTTCAGCGGCCACGGCACCCAGGAGCCCCCGGGCTCCGGTGGAGGCGAGGAGTCCGACGGAATGAACGAGGTCCTCTGCTTCTACGACGAGGACCTCAGCGACGACCTGCTCAGCGAAGCCCTCTCCGGTTTCCCGGGATACTGCTACCTCTTCGCCGATGCCTGTCACTCCGGAGGGCTGGTGAACGACTTCGGCCCGGAGGACGGCGTACTGGTGGTAACCGCTGCGAAGGAGGACAGGTCGGTGAGTGAAAGGATACTCACTCCGATACTCCTGGAAGCCTCCAGGGGCGCCGCCGACACCGACGGCGACGGGCTGGTGACCGCCGGCGAGCTGGTGGCCCATGTTGATGGAATGCTGTCAAGGATCTGCCCGGTGTGCGACGCCGTGGTTGATGAAGGAATGGCCCAGTGCCCCGAGTGCGACACCGTACTGAAGGGCGAGTACAGGATCCCCAGGCCCGAACAGGGCCTGTTCCTTCCTGAGGGCCACATAGTCTGGAATCGGGAGATGTAATGGCTGGGGAAGAGAAGACCAGAGACCTGCACCCCCTGGAGAGGTCACTTCTCCAGTGGCTTAAAGACAATTCACCCTCCACCGACGGAAGCTCCATCCAGGGCACCGGTATGGATGAAGGCTCCTACAGAAGGGCTGTCCAGTGGCTCCTTGCCAGGGAGCTGGCCCGTGTGGTGAGCAGCTCCACAACGGTTACCGTGGAGCTGGGCCCTCTGGGCACCGAGAACATCGAGAAGGGCACCACCCCGGAGCTTGCACTTCTCGAGGAGATAATGAAGGGGGCGTCACAGCTCACGGAAGTACAGGAGAACACCCTGTTCGACCGGGGCAGATGGGGCAGCGCCATGGGGGCCCTGATGAAGGAGGGCATCCTGGGCAGATCCGAAACGGGCCTTCTGGTAAAGGACGAGACCGGCGGCGTCTTCAGGAAGGTCTGGGATTCGGTTTACCTCCCTGCCCGGGAGAACGGTTCCGTTCCGGTGGACGATCTGAGCGAAGAGGTCTTCCAGCTGGTGAACTCCAGGGCTCCGAAGAGGGGAAAGGCCAAGGCCGAGTTCGTCCTCAACGAGGTCACCAGGGCCACCCTGGAGATAACTCCCGGAGGTCTGGAAGCCCTTGAAGCCGCCGGCAGCAGAGTCTCCATCGGGAAGCTCACCAGGGAGATACTCTCCAGCGGTGAGTGGCGCGAAGCTTCCTTCAGGCGATACCAGGTGGACATACCCCCATCCAGGATGCACATAGGCAGGCTCCACCCCTACGGGGTTTTCCTGGACACAGTGCGGGAAAAGCTACAGGCAATGGGATTCCAGGAGATGAAGGGATCCCTAGCGGAGAACGAATTCTGGAACAACGACGCCCTTTTCATGCCCCAGTTCCACCCGGCCAGGGACATACACGACGCCTACTATCTGGAAGAGGGTGTCTCGGTGCCCCCGCCGGACATGAGGACCGGAGAACTGGTGAAGGCCGCCCACGAGAACGGCGGCGAAACAGGCGGCAGGGGCTGGGAGTACGACTTCCAGTGGGACAGGTCACTGGCTGCCATAATGCGTTCCCAGGGCACCGCCCTCTCAGCCAGGACACTGGGGTCGAACCCTGACATACCGGGGAAGTACTTCGGCATAGCCAAGTGCTTCCGCTACGATCAGGTGGACGCCACCCATCTGCCGGACTTCTACCAGGTGGAGGGCATCGTTCTGGGCGAGGAGATCAACCTGAGGCATCTTCTGGGTCTTCTGAAGCTCTTCGCCACCGAGGTGGCCGGAGCTTCGGACTACAAGTTCGTACCAGCATACTTCCCCTTCACCGAGCCCTCCGTGGAGATTCACATCAAGCATCCCGTGCTGGGGTGGTTCGAGATGGGAGGGGCGGGTCTGTTCAGGAGGGAGGTGTGCCAGCCCATGGGGATTGAAGTGCCGGTGATAGCATGGGGCCTAGGGCTGGACAGGATGGCCCTGATGGCACTGAACCTGTCGGACATAAGGGACCTTCTCACCCCGGACCTGAGCCGGCTCAGGGGGATGCGGGCCAGACCGGAGAAGCTTCTTGGAGGTGGCGCCAATGCCTAAGATAGAGATTCCCCTGGAGGACCTGCTCGCCCTGGCGAAAATGGACAGTGCCGAAGGACTGGAGGAAAAGCTGGAGCCCCTTAAGGCTGAACTTGATGGCTTCGAAGGCGACTATGTGAAGATCGAGCTGAACGACACCAACAGGCCCGACCTCTGGACAGCGGAGGGTGTTGCCAGGGCCCTGAGGTGCTACGCCGGGGAACGGTCCGAGGAGCACCTCCAGGACCTGGGCGAACCCGCAAGATACATAGAGGTAAGCGATGATCTGAAAGGCATAAGGCCCTACATAGCCGCCTTCACCGCAACTGGCTGGACCGTTACCGAGCAGGGTCTGGAAGCGCTGATCGCCTCCCAGGAGAAGCTTGCCGCCAGTTTCGGAAGGGATCGCAGAACTGCGGCCATCGGTTTCTACGCCCTGGAGGGCATTGACTTCCCGGTGAGCTACAGAACGGAAACCCCCGCCGCCAGGTTCCACCCCCTGGGCGAGGAGGGGGAGATGAGCCTCAGCGAGGTGCTTCAGCGCACAGAAGCCGGGATCAAGTACGCCGGGATACTGAAGGGTTTCTCAAGGTACCCGGTGCTCCGGGACCGCTCAGGTCAGATGCTCTCGTTCCCTCCGGTGCTTAACAGCAACGGAACCGGCAGGGTGGTCCCCGGGCAGTCGGCGCTGTTCTGCGAGGTAACGGGGACCGACTGGCACACCGTGAACCTCACCGCCACCATCCTTGCCTGCAACCTGGAGGACAGGGGGGCGGCGATAGAGCCTGTGGAGATTCGCTACGGCGACATGGAGGATACGGTCACCCCGGTGATCTATACAGATACACTCACCACAGACCTGGACCAGGTCTCCAGGGTGCTGGGCGAGGAGGCCCGGGAGCTTCCTCTGAAGAAGCTTCTGGAGAAGATGGACTACGGAAGCGTCCGCGTCTCCGGGAAAACTGTCACCGGTGTGATGCCCCCCTACCGCAGGGACGGCATACACCCCATGGACATGATAGAGGACATTGCAATAGCCAGGGGGCTCAACAATCTGGAACCCCTTCTCCCATCGGAGTACACGGTGGGTTCCGCCGCTCCTGTTGAGATGCTGGCCCGTTCGGTGAAGGACCTCCTTGTGGGAGCCGGGTGCGAGGAGATCGTCAGGCCGGTCCTTACCAGCCGGGAGAAGATCACGAGCCTTACAAGGACCCCCGGCGACCCCATAGCCATAAGGAATCCCATGACAGCCGAGTACGGTGTTGTTTCGAACACCCTCCTCCCGGCGCTTCTGGAGGTGGAGTCCGTAAGCGGGCACGCGGCGTTCCCCCACAGGGTCTTCTCTGTGGGTGAGGTTCTTCAGAGGACCCCGGAAGGAATGTGCGAAACAGTGGTGAACCTTGCCCTCACCGCAGGGGATGCGGATTTCGGCGACGTCCATTCGATACTCGGGGCGCTCTGCCATTACAGAAGCCTGAACCTCTCCCTGGAGGAGACCGATGACCCAAGGTTCATTCCGGGAAGGAGCGCCAGGGTGCTCATAGACGGGCAGGACGCTGGGATCGTCGGGGAGTTCCACCCCGGAGTGCTGGACTCCTGGGGTATAACCGTCCCGGTGGCGGGCTTCGAGCTGGTCCTGGAAAGGCTGGGGTAGCTCTGGCGAACTTCAGGCTCAAGGCTCCCTTCGCGCCCTCCGGCGATCAGCCGAAGGCCATAGAGAGCATAGTGGAGGGATTCGAAAAGGGGCACCAGTGGCAGACCCTCCTTGGGGTCACAGGCTCCGGCAAAACCTTCACCATGGCATCGGTGATAGAACGGATGAATCTGCCGGTGCTTGTGGTAAGTCACAACAAGACCCTCGCGGCCCAGCTTTTCGGCGAACTTTCCGGCTTCTTTCCCGACAACGCCGTGGAGTACTTCGTGAGCTACTACGACTACTACCAGCCCGAGGCCTATCTCCCCGCCAGGGACATGTTCATAGAAAAGGACGCCAGCCTGAACGAAGAGCTGGACAGGCTCCGCCTCAGGGCCACCGCAAGCCTTCTCAGCAGGAAGGACGTGATAGTGGTGGCCTCGGTGAGCTGCCTCTATGGCCTGGGCTCCCCGAAGGACTTCATGGGCACCGGGCTTCGAGTAAGCCTGGGGGACACACTGTCCAGGGACAGCCTTCTGATGAAGCTGGTGGGCATGCAGTACCGCAGGAACGATGTGGTCCTTGCCAGGGGCTATTTCCGAGTCAGGGGCGACATTGTCGACCTTGTCCCCTCCTATTCCAGCACCGGCATCCGCATCGAGTTCTTCGGCAGCACAGTTGACTCCATAAGGGGAATGGACCACATCACCGGAACGGTGCTTGAGTCCCTGGAGAGGACGATGGTCTTCCCGGCGAAGCACTTCGTGGCCGGGGACGCGAAGCTGAACCTTGCCATGGGCAGGATAGAGCGGGAGATGGAGGCCAGGGTCGCCGACCTGAAGCTCCAGGGGAGGATGCTTGAGGCCCACAGGCTGGAGACCCGCACAAGGTTCGACCTGGAGATGATGGGTGAAACAGGCTACTGCGCAGGGATCGAGAACTACAGCAGGCACATAGAGGGCAGGGAGGAAGGGGAGAGACCCTTCTGCCTCCTGGACTACTTCCCCGACGACTACCTGGTGTTCATAGACGAGAGCCACAGGACCCTTCCACAGATAAGGGGCATGTACCGGGGAGACCGCTCCAGGAAGGAAACCCTGGTCACCCACGGCTTCAGGCTCCCGTCAGCCCTGGACAACCGCCCTCTTTTCCTTGAGGAGTTCGAGGAGATGACCGGCAGGAAGCTCTGCATGTCTGCCACCCCGGCGGACTACGAGCTGGAGAGGTCATCCGCGGTGGTGGAACAGATCGTCAGGCCAACGGGCCTTGTGGACCCCGAGATAGAGGTTCGCCCTGCGGAGGGCCAGGTGGACGATCTGGTGGAGCAGATAAGGAGGGCCGTGGAGACCGGTGGCAGGGTCCTTGTCACCACACTCACCAAGAAAATGGCCGAGGAACTAACCGGCTACCTGAAGGGCCTTGAAATAACCACCAGGTACATACACAGTGAGATAGACGCCCTGGAAAGGGTCTCCATACTCAGGGAGCTGAGACTGGCCCAGTTCGATGTACTGGTTGGGGTAAACCTCCTCAGGGAAGGGCTTGACCTGCCCGAGGTCACCCTCGTGGCCGTGATGGACGCCGACAAGGAGGGCTTCCTCCGCTCCAGGACCAGCCTTGTCCAGACCGCAGGCAGGGCCGCCAGGAACAATGTGGGGAAGGTGATCTTCTACGCAGACGCGGTCACGGACTCAATGAAGTACGCCCTGGAGGAGACCGCCAGGCGCAGGGAGATACAGCTGGAGTACAATCGCACCCATGGCGTTACCCCGGAAACTGTGAGGAAGACAAGGGAAGAGATAATAAGATCCACGGGCATCGCGGACATAATGGGTGCAAAGCGGAAGGCCCGGGGAACCGGTACCAGTCAGGAAACAGAGGCAAAAAGCGTTCCCGAACTGGAGCGCATGATGATGGAAGCCGCTTCAAGACTTGAATTTGAGGAGGCGGCCAGGCTACGCGATATGATGCGGAAACTCATGGAGGAAAATCCCTGATACTCCCCCCCCCACGGGGCTTGACATGGGTTTCCAGAGGTAGAATGTTTCAGTCGTGACAAGGAAGATTAGGGGTTCGTGCTACTCAAACACAGAAGAAAGGAGAGTCATGAAGAAGGCAATGGCAGTTCTTGCTGTACTTTCACTTGCCGCTTTCGCCGGACAGAATGTTTCAATAGAAGCAGGTGTTGCCGGCAATGGTGACGGGGATTGGCTCCAGTACGACGATGGAACTTACAACTGGCTTACATGGGGCGGAACCTACAGGGGCGTCTGGTTCAACATCGAGGACTTCATCCCCGGAATGGGCGATGGTCTTCTGGAACAGAGCGAGCTTTGGTTCTACCACCATTCTTCCTATCCCTGGGATACCAGTGATGTCTACATCGAGCTCTACAACGGCGACGCGATGGGTCCACAGACCCAGCTCGATCAGACGATGGTCACAGCGATCCACGGTGCCCCCATCTATGTGGATTACGATCCCATGTTTGCTGTGGAAGCAAACTTCTGGTGCCTTGCAAACACCGAGATGAGTGCAGGGGGATGGCCCGCAATCCTTGGTGACAACTACCAGGGTGGTGAATCGCACAGCTTCTTCAGCGATGATTTCATCGTCTGGGAACCCTGGACGATCAATGACCTCGCCTGCAACTACTTCGTTCGCGTTAACTGGAACGAAGATCCCAGTGCCTTCGACAACACCACCTGGGGTTCGCTCAAGGCCACGTTCTAGTACACCGTACAGCAGTGCCTTAAGGCCGGCCTTCGGGCCGGCCTTCTCTCGTTTGGCCTTTCATAG
>NPID01002153.1_pt1 | contig 18262 bp, 19 predicted proteins | sample 8637491 | NCBI WGS metagenome assembly NPID01 (sample SAMN07420843, study PRJNA396082) | bioreactor metagenome | isolation source: sample BA6 brine-fed electro-methanogenic bioreactor BA | place: Japan: Kochi | collected 2016-06-14 | reverse complement strand
ACCGTACTAGCAGTAGATGAACCTGCATGGAATGTATATGCTTCCCTAAGTGAGGATGAAGATGAGAGAGCACTCTTCTTTGAAAACAGAGATCTGTTTGTAAGTGAAGTTTCATCCATTTTAGGAGTTGAGAAGGAAGATATAGATTCTAAATTAACAGATGATTTTAGATACACTTCAATTGCAAACGGGATAACAACAGAGAAAAAGAAGGCATTAGAACAAGCAGAAATTTTTGGCCCAGGCAGACAAGGTTTCGGGCTCTATTTTGAGAATGAGGAAAAAAGAGTTTACCCTAACAACGAATTAGCTGCACATCTCTTAGGTTTCATTGGACAGAATGAATTTGGAGATCCCGTTGGACAGTATGGAGTACAGGGATACTACTACGGAGATATAACTGGTAGAGAAGGATATTCCTACGAGGAGAAAGATTCTTCTGGGAATGTTATTCTCACAGCAGAATACGAACCTATACTGCCTAGAGACGGGAAAGATTTTAAGCTTACAATAGTTCCAAACTTACAAGCAAAAGTAGAGGAAGAGTTAGAGAAAGGAGTAAGAGAGAGCAGAGCAAAGAGTGGATCTGCAATAATTATGGATCCAAAGACTGGAGCTATACTTGCTATGGCGAACTACCCAACATACGATCCGAATGAATACTGGAGAGCTTCAGAACCATGGATATTAAGAAACCGAGCCGTGGCGGATGTCTATGAGTATGGTTCCGTTCAGAAGCCAATTACACTTGCGATCGCAATTGAAAACGACGTAATTGATGAAGAACATATTTGCAATGACACAACTGGCTATTTAGACCTTTATAAAGTAACTGGCTATGCTGACCTAAAAGGAGAGAGAGTCTATACCTGGAACAGGTTACCTGCAGGGAGATTAGATATCTCTGGGATATTTAGAACATCAAATAACCCATGCACAGCACTGATTGCCCTTGATACTGAATTCAATGAATTCTACTCATCCCTCAAAGACTTTGGAATTGGAGAATTTATTGGAGTCGGACTACAAGAAGAGAGTACAAGCTACCTTAAGTCAAAAGAAACTTGGACAAAGCTAGATACCATTACTGCTTCATACGGACAGGGAGGTATCTCTGCGACACCCCTACAACTTATCTCTGCATTCAGCACAATAGCAAATGATGGTGTAAGAATGAGACCATATCTAATCTCACAGATAAGTGATGAAAAAGAAGTTATTAATATTTCTCCACAAGTCGTAACAGAACCGATATCAAAAGAGACCGCAGATATAATAACAAGAGCATTAGTTAAAGCAGTCAAAAACAATTCTCTTACAGCACTCGGCAAACCTCTTTTAGAGTATGACTTAGCAGCTAAGACAGGAACAGCACAGATATCAATCAAGGGAGGAACTGGATACGATGAGAATCTCTCCAATGACACAGTTATTGGATTTGCACCTTCAGATGACCCTAAAATGATTATGCTTGTTAAGCTTGAAGAACCAAAAACAGCTGCTTATTCAAGTTTAACAACAGTTCCTGTATGGAGAGATATTTTCCTTTCTATTGCAGATGACCTGGAAATTAAGAAGGTTAATTGAGATAATACATATAGTTTATATTTATACTTATCTCTACAAAAATGGTAGACATACTAAAAACAAGTCTAGAGGCGCTATTTATTACAACAGTTATCTCTGCGATATTTGCCCCAATAATGATCTCAATACTTTATAAATTCAACCAGGTCAGTGGAATTAAAAAGTCCAAGATTGGAGCAACCGAAGGTGACAACAGTCTTTTTATGAGGATAATGAATAGCACATTGACAAATGGAACTCCAAACATGGGAGGGATCTTAATATGGATTTTAGTCCCCTTATTAACACTCGCTCTTGTTCCTATGACGCCTGTAATCAAAGTCTTCCTGATTGGTTTTGCACTTTTCGGTTTCTGGGGGTTCATAGACGTCTCAATATTTACAAACGGTTTTAAGAACAATGAAAAAGTGAAAGCTTTTCAAGAAACCTTTGAGTGGAGAATGGGTAAACTCACCTTCTCTATACTCTTAAATATAGGCGTTATGTATTTACTAAGAAGAACAGGAGAGGTCACCACAATCAGCATTCTAGATTTAATTGTAATAAACATTACACCAATAATACTAATAATAACTGGAGCTATTGGTCAATTTGCTATATATTCAGCAGAATTAACTGACGGAGCAGATGGTCTAATGATTGGAATTTTCACCATAATAAACTTCGCAATGCTATTCTTGCTAACCATCCAAGGTCAATATGAATTTATCCCAATCCTTGCAATAATCCTGGGAGTTCAACTTATAGACCTATACTTTAATATTCCTCCAGCAAGATTCTGGAACGGAGGTCCAGGAGCTATGCCCCTTGGGTTTAGTATGTTCTTTGTGGCTCTAGTCACAGACAACGTTGTGCCTTATTTCCTAATGTCTTCCATAACATGGCTAATAATGGCATCTAGTGCAATACAAATTATCAGTCTGAAATTCTTCAAGAAAAGAGTCTTTAAGATAGCACCAATACACCATCACTTCCAAGCTAATGGATGGCCTCAATACAAAGTAGTTATGAGGTTTTGGTTATTCACACTATTTACATGTATCTTGGGGATATATCTAGGTCTCCTTTAGATTAAAGCTCCTCACATTCAACCTCAGGACCTAAGCAGGTACATATACTGTTGTTTTCTGAATCTTTAAAGACATCACCATTTGAATAGATATTTCCGTTTGCTAAACATATCCTAAAGTTTGTCATATTCCCCTGATCATTTTGATACGACACCGAGAATCTAGATATGTCTACAAGGCTAACATTCTGAATTTCAAAAGTATTCCCAATTAAACAAACCCTGCTATACATACTCTCATCCCTGTTTGTTATCGCAGTCAAAACAATGCCTTCATCTTCAAGTTTATACATACCTGCTTGAACAGGAGGCTCATTAAAATCCCCACATAAAGATTCTCTTTCCATTACAACCCTTAGCAAAGAATCTTTGTACTGGATATCCACTAGCTCCGCTCCTGACAAATCTGGCTGATCCTTATCTAAGTAATTCCTAAAGCTATATCTAAAAGACATATCGTCATTAACAAAGTTCTCATAAGACATCCCCAAATCCTCTTCCTCACAAACAATATCTCCAGAATTGGAGCAAATACAATCCTGGCCACCCTTATATTCTGGGACAGGATCATTTACAGAATATTCAACACCCTCGTAAACACAAAAACCAATCCCCAGATTTCTCTGTAGCATTGCAAATAGTACCCCAAGGGAGCTTAATACCAAAACAAATGTTATTAACAACAACCAGTTCCTCTGTTTAATTTTTGCCATATCAAAATATATTTTACCATAATCTCGGAAAAATCCGTCCATCAACCATCTTCCTAAACTTTTTACATGTGTTAGAATAGGCCATGCACGACGCACATATACACTTGGCGATGGAGCCACTAAAATCTGATCTGCCAAAGATAATAGATGCCTTCCTAGAGAAGGGTGGTAAGTACATACTAACTCAGAGCACAGACCTTGAGGACATTGAGACAAGCTTAGAGATAGGAGCACAATACTCAAATACAATAGGGGTAGCCTTGGGTTTACATCCTACATTCTTCGAAGAAAACACCATAGACAAAGGAAGAACTAAAAACGTCACTGAAGAATCTCAAAAACTCCTTAACAAATTTATGACCATACTGGAAAAGAAGCTCCCTCAAATTAGCGCAATAGGGGAGACTGGGCTAGATTACTACCAGATAGGTTTGCAAAAAGATATTACCGCAGAGGTAAAAAAAGAATTAAAAGACATACAAAAAGAATCATTCAGAAAACATGTTCAAATTGCCGTTGAAAACAATCTTCCTCTAAGCATACACGCAAGAGATGTAAATGGGAGTAGCGAATGTGTAGAAGATGTTATTGGCATTGTAGCAGAAGAGGGAAGAGGATTAGCTCGAGGCTGCTTCCATAGTTACACCGGAGACATTAAGCACCTTCAACCAATTTTAGATCTAGGATTTTGTGTGGGATTTAATGCAATAATNNTGTGAGAGAGATTCTAAAGGCAACACCAATCGACAGGATTATCTTTGAAACAGATGGACCCTTTTTACCACCTCAATCCGTAAGAAAAAATAAAAAAATTAAGAACAAATTCGCACAGCCAGGTGATGTTAAAGAGATTATTGAAGTAGCCGCAGAGGTCAAGAATATTTCTGCTGAGGAGTTAGAAAAGGAATCAGACAAAAATTACGAAAAGGTTTTCTTAAGATAATTACAAGGCTCTAATCTTTTCTAGGATCAACGACACATACAAATTCTCCATGGGGATTATCCCCAAAATTCCTCTCATTTAAGACCTCTCCAACTTCACTAACTTTTCCATAGAAATACTCTTCCCTTAATTTTGATATATCTTTGGCTAGAAATATCTTCACATCTCCCAAAACCTTGGAAATTGTACCTAGAAAACCAATCAATCTTTTTGGCGATTCGTAGAAGACAAGAGTGTTGTGTAAATCTTTATATTCAGAGATTATTTTCTCCCTACGAGTTTGGCTCTTAGGAAGGAAACCAAAGAAAACAAATCTGTCCGTTGGAAGACCACTTACAGATAATGCTGCAGTTACAGCACTAGAACCTGGAATAGCAATTACCTCAAAGTCGGCTTCTCTTAAATGCCTTACAAGTTTGTATCCAGGATCAGAGATTAAAGGAGTCCCAGCATCAGAAATGAGTGCAAGATCTAACCCCATCTTTAATTTCTCTAAAATTTTCTCAAGAACTTTATCATGATTCTCATCTCTGTATGAGACAAGCTGGGTTTGAATACCGTGTTTCTCTAGAAGTTTTTTACTTTCCCTCGTATCTTCTGCAAGTATGAATGGGACCTTCTTCAAAATATCTACCGCTCTAAATGTCATATCTGAGAGATTTCCAATGGGAGTAGCTACTACATATAATTTACCTTTTATCATTTTATTAGCTTTAAATTTAAATCTATATCCTCGGAGATTTCTGCTGATTTAATAGCATCCTGTAACGTGTATTCTCCTATTCTTGTCCTCTCAAGTTCCACTGCAGTCGCATATGTTCCTAAGGATTCCCCAAGATCATGAACAAGAGTTCTAACATAGGTACCACTTGAACAAATAATCCTGAATGTGACGGTAGGCCAATCATAAGATTCTATTTCAAATTTCTTAATTGTTACACTCTTAGGTTGAAGCTTAACCTCTTTCCCTTCTCTTGCAAATTCATAAGCCTTCTTACCCTTTATTTTTTTAGCTGAAAATTGAGGAGGTATTTGATCTATTTCTCCAATGAAATTTTCCTTCACCACTTTATCTATCTTAGCTTTCTCTACAACTTCTAAACCAGAAGTCTCGCTCACCTTTTTCCCTGTAACATCCTGGGTATCTGTAGCATAACCAAATTCACCTTTAACAACATATTCCTTTTCCATTTCCAAAATCTCAACCATTCTCTTTGTATATTTCCCCAAGAGAATAATTAACAACCCCGTTGCAAAAGGATCTAGAGTTCCTGCATGACCTATCTTCTGACCGCGAGGTAGGACTCTTTTTAATTTTCTTATGACATCGTAAGAGGTAATACCCGCCTCCTTGTTTATTAACAAAATCCCGTCTATCATCTATTATATAGATGTAATATTAATAAACGGATTATACCATTATGTTAAACGGAATAAGCTTGGGAATAATGACTGTCATTATCCTTCTTATTGGAGGTTTTGTTCTAACTTTGCTTATTAATGCATTCTTAATACCATTATTAAAAACCCCTAAGGAAGTTATTGCAGAAATTATTGACATAATGGACCTCAAAAAAGAAGACCATCTTGTAGATTTAGGAAGTGGAGATGGGCAGTTACTTTTAAAAGCCTACAGTAACAGTTCATGCAAATGTACAGGCTATGACATATCTCCAGTGATGCTAATAATTGCTAGAACAAAGAAAGCGTTACAATTCCCACTAAGTAGGGATTTCTTCTTTGAACCTGAGGATATTTTTAAGGTAGATTTAGAGAAATTTACAAAAGTGTATTGCTATTTGGACGAAAAGAGTTTGGATATATTAAAACCAAAGCTTGAGGAATTTATAAAAAGTGGAGGTGAGGTTTACTCTTACAAACATTCTGTAAAAGGGATAGAAGGGGAGGAGAAAATCCCTCTTATAAACGACAAACCTCTTTACATATACAAGGAGTAGTTTAATCTTCTTCGATCTGTCTTAGTTTGTCCCTCTGGACAACTCTGTAAACTATGGGAAGTATTCTGACCAAGGCATCAAAGGTTATATTGGGATGATTGGTGTAATCATAGAGCATCTTACTAGCCTTCCTATATTTAGGAGTTACTTCAAAAGAGACATCATTATTTTGAATATCCTTAAAAGTTACGAACTCCCTAAAGAAATAGTGGTTTATTCCAATCTCGTATACTCCAGCACCTCTAGACAGATATACATCAACGATATCTCCATCAGCTTCAGAATTAGGAATTACTACAGTATCCTCTTTGTGAAATTTACAAGTTTCATCTACAAGTTCCTCAACATGTTCCTCTATTTGAAACAGTCTAATATTCCTATCATAATCACATAATCTATCACTCTTTCTTGAAATAGCTTCTTCGAAACTTATACTTTCTATAGACATGATTTTGTATTATTAAACTCTAGTTGCTTCTTCCCACTCATCTATCATTCTTGGGTATGACTTCCCAGGACCATACTCTACATTTTTAACAACAGTGAGAGGTTTCTTAAAACCAAACCCCAGACCTAAGAAAAAGTATGTCTTGTTTGTTGGAGTGAAAAATGTATGAACACTACCTGCCATCTTCATAGCTCTTCTGTATTCTAAAGCCTCCTCTAATTTTGTTGCGTCCTTTGGACCGTGCATATATGGCCAGTNNACCTATATGGCCAGTAAACTTTTAGGCCATTCTTTTCTAAACGGTCCACATAACTTTGTATCCTAGAGATTTCCTTCTGTGATGTGTTTTCATCGACATCCGCTATAAGAAACACCATATCTTCATCTACAGTCACATCCTCCTCATCTAGCTCTGCAGGGAGACCTTTCTCTTCCCATTCCCGAAGCAAATCTGCAAACCAACCTCCCTCTGAAATATACTCTGCGACAAAAACTTCCTTACCATTTGCAAGTGTAGCACCTATATCAAAATGACTCCCTTGTGAAGTTTCATCATAAAATATAACTATAACAGGAGCATCTGGATCAGCTATAGCTGCCTCATTCTGTGTACATATCTGCAAGCCTGTATTTGTTTGTACAGTGTCCCTATGAGGGAGATGAACCTTTATTGGATTCTCGCGGTTTTCTAAATAGTATACGAAGCTTTTGAATTTTAATTTAGTCTCTTCAGTAGCATTTCTAACACTACCTAAAAGAAATGTCTTTTGACCAATTTTTGAGAACCCTTCTTTTGACTCTATACTAGTTTCTATCTGTTCCATGAATTAAACCTATAAAATTATTTTGGAAATTATACCAAATTCCTTTACAATGAAAATAACGCTATAATTGATTATGGCAAATTATGAACCTCTAGCATCAAAATATAGACCTAAGAAATTAGAAGATTTTGTTGGCCAAGAACACCTCATAGGGGAGAATGGTCCTATTAAAAAATTCTTGGACACTGGGAAAATCCCCTCCATGATATTCTGGGGACCTCCTGGAACAGGGAAAACAACCCTTGCTTACATCATATCTCTTAATCTTTTCTACGACTTTCACAAACTCTTAGCAGTAAACAGCGGTAAAGAACAATTAAGAAAAATAATAAAGATTGCTACATCAAATAAGCAATATGGTAAAAAAACAATTCTTTTCCTGGATGAAATACATAGGTGGAATAAAGCTCAACAGGATGCCCTCCTTCCTTATGTTGAAAAAGGGTTAATAACACTAATAGGGGCAACAACAGAAAACCCTTCTTTTACAGTCAACACTCCATTACTTTCCAGAACAAAGGTCTTTGTTTTTAAACAACAAAGTGAAGAAGATATACAGGCTTTACTGAAAAAAATATCAAAGGCTGAATTCCCAGATTTGACTGTTGGGAAGAAAGAATTAGCAGCGATGGCAAATCTTTCCAACGGAGACATTCGCTCAGGATTAAATATCTTAGAAATNNTGAGGAAGATATCCTGAAGCTATTAAAAAAGATTGCAAAGAAAGAATTCCCTGACTTGGTGATTGGTGCGAAGGAATTAAAAGCAATGGCAAACCTTTCTAATGGAGACATTAGATCTGGATTAAATATCTTAGAAATGGCAAGCACCATAGCCATCTCTCAGAAAAAAGAAGAAGAGAAGAAAGCCAAAATTACAATGGAGATATTAGAAGACACCATTCAGAAACCAATATATTACGACAAGAATGGAGAGGAACATTACAACATAATATCCGCAATACACAAGTCCATGAGGTCCTCCAATCCTGACGCTGCTGCTTATTGGGTCGGAAGAATGCTAAGTGCAGGAGAAGACCCACTTTATGTTGCAAGAAGATTATTAAGATTTGCAAGTGAAGATGTTGGGAATGCAGATCCCAATGCTTTAACACTAGCAAACAACGTTTACGAATCTTGCCAGAAGATTGGCATGCCAGAATGTGAGATCTTTCTAATACAACTGGCAATATATCTAGCAAAAGCACCCAAGGACAACACTGCTTATGCTGTAGAAAATCTTGTAAAGCAAGACATAGAGAAATATGGAAACCTCCCAGTCCCTCTACACATAAGGAATGCCCCCACAAAACTAATGAAAAATATTGGCTATGGAAAAGGATATGAATATGACCACGATTTAGAATCTAAAAAATCCAACCAGCAGTGTATGCCAGACAAATTAAAAAACAGAAAATACTTAAAAAGCAATTAAGTGTTCACTGTAAAGTGGAAAACTTAACATAATATATATATAATATTCTGGATGGAAATTAAAAAAGACAAAGAAATAATAGAGAGGATTCTGAAAAAGGGAGTCGAACAGATACTCCCAACAGAAGATGCTCTCAAAGCTTTATTGGAATCAGGGAAGAGATTAAATATCTACCAAGGTTTCGATCCAACCGCAGACACCCTACACATAGGTCACACAGTAGGAATGAGGAAACTTGAAGACTTTAGGAAACTCGGGCATCACGTCATTTTCCTTGTAGGAGATTTCACCGCAAGAATAGGAGACCCATCGGACAAAGCTGCAACAAGACAGATGCTAACGAAGGAAGAGGTAGAACAGAACATGCAAGGATATGTCAAACAAGCCTCTAAGATTATAGATATCAATAACAAAGAGAATCCTGTAGAGATACTTTACAATAGCGAATGGTTGGAGAAACTTAACTTTGGAGACATAATAAAACTTGCATCCAAATTTACAGTCCAGCAGATGCTAAAAAGAGACATGTTCCAAAAGAGATTAGACAAGAACAAACCAATTCATCTAAATGAATTCCTATATCCAGTCATGCAGGGATACGACTGTGTCATGATGGACATAGATGTTGAAGTTGGAGGCAATGACCAGCTATTTAACATGTTGGCTGGAAGAGATTTAATAATGTCTGAACTAGGTAAAGATAAAATCGTTTTTACTGCAAAACTACTAGAGACTACAGACGGGACAAAGATGGGAAAGACAGAAGGCAACATGATAAAAATGAACGACAAACCAGAAGATATTTACGGGAAAGTAATGGCATTCAACGACGACATGATTCTTGGTGGCTTTGAAATCTTAACCTTTGCAACTATGGACGAGGTCAAAGAATACAAAGAGAGATTAGAGTCCGGAGAAAACCCAATGATACTTAAAAAAGAATTGGCCTTCAGGATAACCTCAGAAATAACTAGTGAAAAAGAAGCAAAGCAAGCCCAAGAGTTCTTCGAATCCGTTTTTCAGAACAAAGATAAAGATGTAGAGATACCAGAGAAAGAAGTTACAGAGAAAGAAATCCCCTTAAACCAATTACTTGTAGACATAGACTTTGCAAGTAGCAAATCAGAGGCAAAAAGATTAATAGAACAGGGTGCTGTTAAGATAGCAGACAAAAAAATCACCCAATATAACTATCCCGTCAATACTTCCAACCAACCAGAAATCAGAGTAGGAAGGAAGCTATGCAAGATTACATTCAAGGCATAGAAGAAAGATTTTCTAAAACCTTCTTCAATCCAAAAACCAAAACCTTTTTAAACATGGACAAAAAGATACAGAAAAAATTTAAAGAACTATTAAAGAGAATCCCCAAAGATTTCAGAGGGGATATTGAAAAAGCCTTTGAATATTCCTCAGATTCCCACAAAGAGGACAGAAGATTCGGAGGAGAACTCGTCCTAGAACACCTTCTAAACATAGCACTCCTTACAACTGAAGTTGGCCTAGATACAAACTCTGCCATAACAAGCCTTTTACATGAGACACCCGAGACAGAAGATAATCTTAAAAAGGTAGAACACCTCTTCGGTAAAGAAGTTGTAAATATGTTAATTAGACTCAAAGAGATAAAGAGAGCGACAGAGAGTCATGAAACTCCTGAAGAAGTAACAATAAAATACATATTAAATAGCTCCGATGAATTAAGACCTGTCATAATAAAAATCTTAGATACACTCTGTGACATTCGAGGAGTTGAAAACATCCCANNTCTACGCAAAGCTCTAAACATATATTCCCCCTTAGCTGAATATATGGACTTGAACGAAATTAAGAAGGAAATAGAGGAAAATGCTTTTGCTGAATACCTCCCAATAGAATATGTCAGTATCTCCAAGAAGATGGAGGAGGCAGAGGTCTGTGAAAAAACATTAGAAAAATACAGAACCCTTCTAGAAAAGACACTTAAAGACCTCCGGTTTGAGAAAAAAATAGAAGGCAGAGTAAAGTCCAAATACAGTATATACAACAAGCTCAAGAAGTATGAGAAAGAATGGATAAACCCAAACATCACAAGAGTCGACGACCTAATTGCTTTCAGAATCCTCACAAATAAGGAAGATGAATGTTTTTTTGTATTAGAGAAATTAATAGACAATGGAGAACCAGATTACGACCTTTTTGACGACTACATATCCAACCCAAAACCAAATGGATACAAAGCGATACAGTTTCCAATTAAATTCCCTGCCATTTCAGACTTGAAAATTGAAGTCCAGATAATGACAAAAGATATGTACTACCACAACACATACGGCCCTGCTTCACATATTGCATATAAAGCCAGCAAATCAAGATATGCTAAACCAACCAACGAATATGACTGGGTTGAAGAAATACATAAAAATTTCAAGAAAACTAAGAAAGAGAGAGAACACAAAATAAATTGCCCAATTAAATGCTCCATATACAAGGATGAAGTCTTCCCATTCACACCCAAAGGCATGATCCTGGACTTAAATAAAGATGACACAGCCCTAGACTTTGCATTCAAGCTACACACAGAGATAGGAAATAGCGCAACAGGTGTACTAATAAACGGCAAAGCAGCAAAGCTTTCCACGAAGTTAAAAACAGGAGATGTGGTAGAAATAAAAAGAGACAAAAATAAGAAATACCAAAAGATAGAGGCGTTACGAGACGTTAATTCAGAAACTACAAAATTCAGAATTAGAAATCAACTTTCAAAATATAGAAGAAAAGGATAAAATAGAGATATGAAGAAAAAGACTAAAAAGAGATTAAAAGCAGCCATAAACATAGGAATAGCAATAATCCTTGTAGGAGGAATCGTTGCACCAATACTGCTTAGCTTACTAGCAATCTAACAACACTACACAATCACAGATTTAAAAATTAGCTCAATCATATTCATATGAGCCTCTCCAAGAAAAGTCCAATAACAGAAATAAAAGGAATTGGAGAAAAACAGGCAGAAAAATTTTCTAAACTAAATATAGAGACAGTCCAAGACCTTTTATTTCACATCCCCTTCAGATACCAAGACACATCCTCCGTGATTAGCATTCAAGAATTCAAAGAAAGGGGGGAGGGGACCTTCCTTGCAGAGATAGAGAAAGTAACAACCGCATATTTCAAGAAAAAGATTACGACAGTGAGAGTAAAAGATGACACAGGTTCTTTAAGCCTTACTTATTTTAATCAAACATACCTGCAGAAAACACTTAAAGAGGGCGAAATCTACCTATTCAGTGCAAAGATAACTAAAAAAGGAAATCGCAAAAGTATATACAATCCTAAATTTGAGAAGTTCAAAGAAGACCCACAGAACCAAACACATCTCGGAAAGCTGGTTGGAATTTATCCAGAGACAAAAGGATTAAGCTCTAGGGTTATCAGGTCTAAAATAAAAGCGTTGGAGAAAGAAACCGGTGGCTTTGATAAGTTGGTTAAAGATCCCCTTAGCAAGGAATCCTTAGAGAAGTTCAATCTTCTCCCCCTAGTTAAAGCTCTTGAAAAAACACATTTCCCAAAAGAGAAAGAGGCTGTTGAGGAGGGGAGAAAGAGACTTGCTTTTGACGAAATGCTTAGAATTGCATTCAAAATAGAAGCACAAAAACTTAAACAAGAAAAAGAGGTAAGTGAAGCAATGGAAATAAAGTCTCCCATATTAAACAACTTCATAAAATCTCTACCCTTTGAATTAACCGATGATCAAAATACAGCCATAGAAGAAATTCTTCAGGATACAAGCAAAAAGAAACCTATGAACCGATTGTTAAACGGAGACGTAGGAAGTGGTAAAACAGTAGTTGCAGCAGTAGCAATATTAAATACAATCAAGAACGGTTACTCTAGCATACTAATTGCACCAACAACAGTTCTCGCGAAGCAGCACTACGAAACATTCAACAAAATCTTTAATGATTTTGATATAGACATAGAGCTCTGCATCTCCACTAAAAAAACAATCAAAAAAGCAGACAATAAACTCATCATAGGAACACACGCAATACTCTATGAGAAAGAACTTCCAAAAGATTTGAACTTAGTAATAATCGATGAACAACATAGATTTGGGGTAGAACAAAGAGATTATTTCAAACAAAAAACTAAAAACTCCCCACACTACTTAACAATGACAGCAACACCGATACCAAGAAGCCTTACAGAGATATTCTTTGGAGGATTAGATGTCTCTGAAATAAGACAAAAACCAAAATACCAGAAAGAGATAAAAACATACTTCACTCCATACAGAAAGCGTGAAGATTGCTTTAATTGGATAAAAGAAAAAATTCAAGAGAGTGAAAAGGATGGTGCTTATGAAGATCAAGCCTTCGTAATATATCCATTGATAGAAGAGTCTGAAAAGCTTAATGCAAAGGCTGTTTTAGTAGAAGTAGAATACCTAAAAAAATTATTTAAGGGATTAAAAGTAGACTTCCTGCATGGGAGATTGAAAGAGAGGGAGAAGGAGAAATTATTAAAAGACTTTAGAGAGAAAAAAATACGGGTGTTGGTTTCCACAACTGTCATTGAGGTTGGAATAGATATCCCAGATGCAACAATAATGGTCATAGAAGATGCAGAGAGATTTGGCCTAGCACAACTTCACCAATTAAGAGGGAGAGTAGGAAGGGGAGATAAAGAGTCTTACTGCTTTGTTATCCCTAGCTCTAATGTAGAAAAAGATTATCCTTCGCAAGAGAGATTAATCTATTTTGCAGACCATAATAGTGGTTTCGAGGTTGCAGAATATGACCTGGAGAGTAGGGGACCTGGAGAAGTTTATGGACTCAGACAATCTGGGGTTCCCAATTTCAAGGTAGCATCAATACATGACATTAAACTACTTAACAAAGCAAGAAAGCTTGCAAAAAAACACCTTAAAGAAGATAATAACCCAGAAAAAATCTTAGAGAACATATTTAGATGAAAATTCACATAGTTTTAGACAATATAAGATCTGTGTTTAATGTAGGAAGCATATTCAGATCTGCGGATGGTGCTGGACATGTAGAGAAAATCTACCTATGTGGGATAACTGCAGACATAGATAATCCTAAGCTAGAGAAAACTGCACTAGGTGCTACAGAGATGGTTCATTCAGAACACTATGATACTACAGAAGACGCTCTTGAAGAGATTAGGGATATGAATATCCCAATATACTCAGTTGAGCTTACAGAAGATGCAAAAAACTTTCAAGAAGTAGATTACCCTGATGAGCTAGCTCTAGTATTTGGCCATGAGAAAAATGGCGTAGATGAAAAGATCCTTGAGGAATTCTCTACAGAAGAAATAATGATTCCAATGAGGGGCCTAAAAGAATCTTTAAATGTAGCAAATTGTGCTACCACAGTGCTTTACGAAATAACAAGAAACAGCTAGAACCTCCTTTATAAAAACTTTATCTCTCTTTTTGCTACAATATATCATTATGGATTTAGGAAAGAGAATTACCATTGTGATATTACTGGTCACCATTGGCATTAGTGTCAAAATGATTCGGGACCAGAGTAGTAGTATCATAGACGCCCCCGAGATTGCTGGTAAAAGTAGTAGTTGGCTCTACAGAAAGGGGATAAAGATAGAAAATGATAGAGAGAGACTAACTTTTACAGAGGATGTAGAGATAACAATAAACACCAAAGAATTGATTGAACTTGGCAAATTACAACCGACCTGTAACGACATGCGATTCCTAGACGAGGACAATGAGTCTTCGATTGAGTTCGAAATACTGGGGCAACCTAATACAGAAGATGGTTGTAACAGCGAAAACACTAAAAGCTCGGTTAAAATAACGTCCATTCCTGCGGAAGGGAAAACAATATATCTCCTTTATGGAAATAGCACAGCCCCAAAGTTGTAATATCCTCCTCTACAAATATCTTTTCTAGCACTAAAGGCTGTTGACAACTTGGTGAAATTATTACAAAATGAACTAGTTATATGTATTTAAACTGACCCTTGATAAATATGTTTCTTAGAATTTTATCTGTTTTCATTCTTTCTTTTTCTATTTTCTCTACAAGTTTTTTAACCTTTGGAAATCTTTCTAGGGATGGTGTTGTCTATGCCCAAGAAGAAGAGGCCACACCAGAGGAGGAAGAAACCGAGGAGATTACAGAGGAAGAAGCAGAACCTTCCGTAGTATTGCTTAGTGTGATGATTAATAATGAGGCTGCAGAACTCATAGATGGGGATACGGTTTTGGTTAAAGCAGATGACGCAGTTAGACTAGCAGGTTCAGCAGAACCAAACAGTGAGGTTTATGTATACTTTGCAGAGAAAGAGTTAACTACTACAGCAAGAGAAGATGGTTACTGGTTTGTGCTTTTTAGCATAACAAATATGGAAAATGGTCAATATGTGGTAAGGGCAGGAGATGGAGAGTTAGAAGAAGCAGAAAAGATTTTAACACTTGTCTTAGGGGACAGTGATTCCTTGGTGGATCCCTTAGAAGATAGTAAAAATATAATAAAAATTATTACAGAAACTAAAACTTCATATATTGTCCCTATTATTCTAGTTCCTCTCTCGTTTGTTTTGGGCTGGGTTTTAGGTGTACTCACCAGTAAAAAGGGAAAAGTAAAAAGAAAGAAAAGTAAAAAATAAGAATATTTATACCTTAAGAAACCTTTGAAATGTTAAGTATTGGCGCTGATAAAAAGAAATTCACAAGAGTAATCTTATCCGTTATTGCTATAATTTCTCTTAGTCTAATATTGCGGTTTGTTCAATCTCCTATTCAGGCAGCCTGTTATAGCTCTGTTTGTTGTGGTTCAACAGGGTCGGGAGGATGTGTATATAGAGCTAGTTGTTATAGTTCCGAATTTAAGTGTGTTACAACACAGTGTGGAACAATGTGCTGTGACAAAGGAACTTGTGGCACTTGTACACCTCCCGGCTGCCCAACTGGATATACAACTACAAATACAGGTTGCTCGACAACAACTACCTCTTGTACGAGATATGACTGCCATGGCTCCTGTGGAACAAGTACTAGAACCTGCTGGCTTTTGAACTACGATGTATACTACGACGCGAATGGGGGAAGCTGTACTCCTACGAGTAGACTTAATATTTGCAGAGGCGGTTCAGCAGCAGGACCTTCCTGTTCTAGGACAAATTACACATTATCGGGATTTACAAAAACATCCGGGACTTGTACTTTTACCACTTCCACAGGGGCTTGCTCTTCAATTACCTCAGACATTTATATTCGTGCTGACTGGGCAATAAATACGTATACAGTTACTTATAACGCAAATGGAGGATCATGTACTCCCACTAGCAGGGTCGTAGATTATGGGAGTTCAGCGGCAGGGCCTTCTTGTTCAAGAGTTGATTATATTCTAGATACTCCTGCTTTCACAATAACAAGTGGAAGTTGTGCTGGGACATTCACATCCTCTACAGGAGCTTGCAGTAGTGTTACTGCAGCTATGACAATACAAGCAAACTGGACTCCCGATAATTCCGCACCAACTGCACCAACAAACCCTTGGATCAACGACACCTCGAGCCCTGCAGTGATTGCAGATACAACACCCTATTTCTCGGCAATATTCAATGACCCTGACACTGGAGACTACTCAGAACAATACCAGATACAAGTAAATACTAATAACACTTTTACTGGGACAAGTATGTGGGATACTGGGCTCACCTCTATGACACAAACCGCGGTAGGACAGAGAACTTCGAATCTTAACTATGGTGGCTCCTCCTTAAGCTTGGATGGTTCTACGTATTACTGGAGAATAAGGATGTCAGATGCAGCTTTGTTAACAAGCCCTTATTCTGCTGTTGCTCAATTCACCATGAACAGAGCCCCCTCAACACCTACTTACCTTGAAACGGAAGCAAATATAGACCCAACTTGTGTGTCAGAAACAACCCCAGAATTCACCGCCATATATAACGACCCAGATGGACATTCTGCTTCTCAATACCAGATACAGGTAAATACTCAGTCAGATTTTCTGGGGACAAGTATGTGGGACAGTGGACTCACGGGAGGAATCTCTACAACCAGTGGCTCAAGAACAGATCCCATATCTTACGCAGGAACAGCACTAACCTACAATGGAACAACATATTACTGGAGGATAAGATTTGCAGATGCATATGGAACGGTCAGTGGCTGGTCAGCTACTGGGAATTTTAAGATGAATATCCCTCCAACAGCACCGACACAACCATTAACAGAAAGCTTAGTAAATCCAATAGATATAGGAATTCTAGACCCAACATTCAGCGCAATATTTAATGATCCAGATACCTGTTCGACCACAGAATACTCAGCGAATTACGAAATAGAGGTCAATACAAACTCGAGCTTTACCGGCAGTGTAATGTGGGATACTGGACAAACCTCAATGGCCCAAACGAACAAGGGCTCAAGGTCTCCAGAAATTACCTATGACGGAACAGCTCTTTCCCTAAACGGCTTAACATATTACTGGCGAATTAGATTCTGGGACAGTGTTGGTTCAGTAAGCCCATGGTCCACGACCTCAAGCTTCACTATGGAAACAAACCAGACTCCAACAGCACCAACAGGACTTCTCGTAAATGGTATCACAAACAACCCGAGAGTTAACGACCCAGATCCAGAATTCTCTGCAATATATAATGACCCTAACCAATATGACTTCTCTAATTATTACGAAATTGAAGTTAACACAAACGAAACATTTACAGGAACTGTCATGTGGGACTCTGGTCAACAATTCATGACTACAACAACCCAGGGTGCCCGAAGTCCAAGCATAACCTACAATGGGTTAACGCTAAGTCTTGAGGGTGTAACATACTACTGGAGGATTAGATTCTGGGATGCAGCAAATGCTGTAAGTCCTTGGGGGACAGGAACTTTCACAACTGCAGGCTCATATGCAACGTTCCAGGACCTACAGTTTGGAGGAATTATCTTTGACATGCCATAGTTTCAAAACTTTCTAAGTTAAAAAATCCTTATAAATAGGGTATAATATCCCCATGAGCTTAAAATACGACTCAGCAAAAAAACTTAGAAAAGATAGAAACAAGTGGAAAGTAAGAACTCCAGAGGAATTTGACGAAAGAGAAAAGGTATTCCTAAGAGAAAAAATGCTACACAAAGAACCCACTATTAAAACCTTCGTTAGAATAACCGCAGGTAAAGCAAAAAATTTCAAACTAGAGATACCTAAAACGACAAGACCACTAACGGATAGAATGAAGGTACAAATCTTTGATATCCTCCAAAAAGATA
>NPID01004634.1_pt2 | contig 18321 bp, 15 predicted proteins | sample 8637491 | NCBI WGS metagenome assembly NPID01 (sample SAMN07420843, study PRJNA396082) | bioreactor metagenome | isolation source: sample BA6 brine-fed electro-methanogenic bioreactor BA | place: Japan: Kochi | collected 2016-06-14 | reverse complement strand
AACCTTTTTCTTCATTTTCATAATTGCTAAAACCTTCGTATTTGTCTTCACTTTTGCATGAAAAAAGAATTAATGCAAATAAGAAGACGAGTAGTGATGAATGAATCTTTCTCATAAATTTCCTATTAGTTATAAAATTAACCTGCTTGATCGTAATTTAATATTGAACTTAACCATTTTTCAACTTCTTTTGTACTCATTCCTTTCCTTTTTGCATAATCATGCACTTGATCTTTAGCTAATTTACCGACGTTAAAATATTTTGCCTCCGGGTGGGCAAAATACAATCCGCAAACAGAAGCTGCGGGAAACATCGCTAAACTTTCGGTTAAAGTTATTCCGGTCTTTTCTTCAACGTTAAGTAAGCTAAATAATGCTATTTTTTCTGTATGGTCAGGTTGTGCTGGATATCCCGGGGCAGGGCGTATGCCTTTATATTTTTCTTTAACGAGTTCTTCGTTCGATAAATTTTCGTCCGATGCATAACCCCAAAATTCTTTTCGTACTTTTTCGTGAAGCAGTTCGGCAAAGGCTTCAGCTAATCTATCGGCAACAGCCTTAACCAAAATGCTGTTATAATCATCGTGCATCGATTCGAATTTTTTAGTGAGTTCTTGTGCACCGATTCCTGCCGTTACGGCGAAAGCTCCAATGTAATCCTTCTTACCCGAATCTTTTGGGGCAATAAAATCCGACAAGGCAAAGTTAGGTACATCCTCTGCTTTCTGAGATTGCTGTCTTAAGGTATGAAATGTTTTCAGAATTCCCGTTCTGTCTTCATCAGTATAAACTTCGATATCATCACCCAGTGAATTTGCAGGGAATAAACCGCATACCCCGTTCGCTTTAATTGAACCGTCTTCAATTATTTTATCAATTAAATTATTTGCATCATCAAAAAGTTTTTTAGCTTCGTTTCCGTAATCTTTGTTGTCAAAAATTCTCGGATATTTACCTTTTAATTCCCATGTGATAAAGAAAGGAGTCCAATCAATGTAATTCCTAAGTTCAGAAATAGGGAAGTCGGTTAGAACATTAACTCCAAGTTTCTTCGGTTTTTTAATTGTACTTTCATCAAAAATTAATTTAGGGGAATTCTTTCTTGCTTCCTCAATTGAGATAAGTTTTTTCTCAGTTTGTCTTCGTTTATGATCTTCTCTAAGGTTTGTATATTCTTCTTTAATTTTATTGACAAAATCTTCAGCTAAGTTCTTGTTTAATAGATTACTAACTACGTTTACGCTTCTCGATGCATCAAGCACGTGAATGGTAGGTCTATCATATTCGGGAGAAATTTTTACTGCCGTATGAATTCGTGATGTTGTTGCTCCTCCGATTAATAAGGGCAAATCTAACTTCATTCTTTTCATTTCTTTAGCTACGTGCACCATCTCATCAAGGGAAGGAGTAATCAAACCGCTTAAACCAACTATGTCTACTTTCTTTTCTACAGCAGTAGATAAAATTTTATCGGATGGAACCATAACCCCTAAATCAATCACATCATAATTATTGTAACCGAGTACAACTCCTACAATATTTTTACCGATGTCGTGTACATCACCTTTTACAGTTGCAAGTAAAACAGTACCGTTACTTTGTTTGCTTCCGCTTTCTTTTTTCTCGGCTTCAATAAAAGGAATCAAATATGCGACTGATTTTTTCATTACTCTTGCACTTTTAACAACTTGAGGCAAAAACATTTTACCGGATCCAAAAAGATCACCGACAACGTTCATTCCATCCATTAAGGGACCTTCAATAACTTGAAGTGCCGAAGGTAATTTTTTGCGAGCTTCTTCTGTGTCTTCTTCAATAAAATCAACGATGCCTTTTACAAGAGCATGTTTTAATCTTTCTTCAACCGGAGCGTTTCTCCATTCGGCTGATTTAATTTCGGATTTATCTTTTTGTTTAACGTTCTCGGCAAACTCTGTCAAACGCTCGGTTGCATCTTTTCTTCTGTTGAATAAAACATCTTCAACTCTTTCTAACAAATCTTTAGGAATTTCCTCATAAACTTCCAATTGTCCCGCATTTACAATTCCCATATCCATTCCTGCTTCAATAGCGTGATATAGAAAAGCCGAATGAATTGCTTCTCTGACCACATTGTTGCCCCGGAAAGAAAACGAAACATTGCTTACGCCGCCTGATACTTTTGCCAACGGCAGATTTTTCTTGATCCATCTTGTTGCTTCGATGAAATTAACAGCGTATTCATTGTGTTCATCGATTCCCGTAGCGATAGCGAAAATATTCGTATCGAAAATTATATCTTGCGGAGGGAAGCCGACTTTCTCGGTTAGTATTTTATAAGCTCTTTCGCAAATTTTAATTTTACGTTCGTATGAATCAGCTTGTCCATCTTCATCAAAAGCCATAACAATTACGGCAGCACCGTAACGCAAAACCTTCTTTGCCTGAGTTATAAATGCTTCCTCACCTTCTTTTAAACTAATTGAATTGACAATCCCTTTTCCTTGAAGGCATTTCAATCCCGCTTCAATAACAGACCACTTAGATGAATCGAGCATTATGGGAAGTTTTGCAATTTCCGGTTCCGCTGCCAAGAGATTCAAAAACTTAACCATAGCCTTCTCAGAATCAATCATTGCCTCGTCCATATTTATATCGAGAATTTGAGCACCGCCTTCAACTTGCTGACGCGCAACGGATAAGGCTTCTTCATAATTTTCTTCTTTTATTAACCGTGCGAATTTTTTTGAGCCGGTAACATTTGTCCTTTCGCCTATATTTACAAAATTCGTATCGGGGCGAAAAACAAGCGGCTCCAACCCGCTTAATCTTAGATAAGGTTCAACAGTAGGAATCTCCCGCGGTTTGTGTTTGGCAGCCATTTCTGCAAACACTTTTATGTGATCGGGGGTTGTACCGCAGCAGCCGCCAACAATATTGTAAAAACGTTCTTCTGCAAATTCCTGCAAGACTTTTTCCATCGTGAAAGGTGATTCATCGTATTCACCAAATTCATTGGGAAGACCGGCGTTCGGATAGATTGAAACAAAACAATCGGCAATACGTGATAACTCTTGGATAAACGGTCTCATCTGTTTTGGACCGAGAGAACAATTTAAACCAACGCTTAGTAAATTTTTTACGTGTGAAATAGAAATCCAAAATGCTTCTGTTGTTTGTCCCGAAAGAGTTCTCCCGCTTTGATCTACAATAGTTCCCGATATCATAATCGGAACTTGCTGGTTTCTTTCTTCAAGCAAATCTTGAATAGCAAAAAGTGCAGCCTTAGCATTAAGTGTATCGAAGATAGTCTCTATGAGAAGTATATCCGCACCACCGTCAAGTAAACCTTTAGCCGCTTCTTTATAGGATTCATAAACTTCGTCAAATGTAACAGCTCTAAAACCGGGATCGTTTACATTCGGTGAAAGAGACAGTGATTTGTTCATCGGGCCAATTGCACCGGCAACAAATCTCGGTTTACTCGAATCGACTTTTAATTTTTCTTTTACCGCTTCTTTAGCAATTTGTGCGGCTGCTTTGTTAATTTCATAGGCAAGATGTTCGGTCTTATAGTCGGCTTGCGAAATTGAATTACCGTTAAATGTATTGGTTTCAATTATATCTGCCCCTGCATCAAGATATTCTTTATGAATTTCTTTTATGATTTGCGGCTGAGTTAAAGAAAGAATATCGTTATTGCCTTTTAACTCATTGGTATGATTCTTTAATTTTTCTCCGCGGTAATCGGCGTCGGTCAATTTATATCGTTGAATCATAGTTCCCATAGCACCGTCAAGAACCATAATTCTTTCTTTGAGTATATTTTTTAATTCGTCTATTAACATAAAAGTATAACAACCCTCTTTTGAAGATGAAGCCCAATATAGTTAAATTAGTTTTCAATATAAATTACGTAGGAGTTTATAAGTATGATAATAGTTACCGGTGGTGCGGGATTTATCGGGAGTGCAGCAGTCTGGAGACTTAATCAATTGGGAAGAACTGATATTATTATTGTTGATGAATTGCGAGACGGCGAAAAATGGAAAAACTTGAACGGACTTAAATTTGCTGATGTTTTTCATAAGGCTGACTTTTTAGATATGGTGATGGATAATGAAGTGCCTTTTAAAATAGAATCAATTATACATCTCGGAGCTTGTTCATCAACTACAGAAAAAGACGCCGACTATCTTTTGCATAACAATTATGTTTATACTGTAGAACTTGCAAAGTATGCACTCGAAAGAGATATTAGATTTCTTTATGCTTCTTCAGCCGCAACATACGGCAGCGGAGAAAAAGGTTACAACGATAATGAAGATGAATTAGAATCACTCCGTCCGCTAAATATGTATGGTTACTCAAAACAAATGTTTGATCTTTGGGCTAAACAGAATAAAGTCTTAGATAGAATCGTTGGTCTGAAATATTTTAACGTATACGGACCGAATGAATTTCACAAAGGAGATATGCGCAGTGTAGTGCATAAATCGTTCGAACAAGTTAGAGATACAGGTCAGGTTAAGTTGTTCAAATCGAATGATGAAAAATATGAAGACGGCGGGCAGATGAGAGATTTTATTTACGTTAAAGATGCTGTTGAGATGACTCTCTACTTTTTAGAAAATCCTCAAGTTAACGGAATTTATAATATCGGTACAGGCAAAGCCAGAACTTGGAATGATTTGGTAACTGCAGTATTTAATGCTTTGGGTAAACCTGTAAATATCGAATATATTGATATGCCGCAGCATCTCGTAGGCAAGTATCAAAATTTTACCCAAGCCGAAATGGATAAAATAAAAGAAGCCGGCTATACTAAGGAAATCACATCTCTTGAAGAAGGTGTTGAAGACTATGTAAAAAATTATTTGCTGAAGAATGAGTACTTAGCGTGGTAAAGTTATGTTTTGTCATTCCCGCAGGTTTTAAGCGGGAATCTTATCGTGTTATATTTTTTAACTTATCCGTTTGTTAGGAGCAAAATGAAATTAGCGACACTCTGTTACATACAAAAAGATAACAAAACATTAATGCTTTACCGCAACAAAAAAGAAAACGATTATCACGAAGGTAAATGGAACGGACTTGGCGGAAAGTTTGAACTTGGTGAATCTCCGGAAGAGTGTGCCATTCGCGAAATAAAAGAGGAAGCAGGACTCACGGTAAAAAATTTGGTGATGAAGGGATTTATAACTTTTCCTTTGTTTGACGGCAAGGATGATTGGCATGTTTTCCTTTTTGTGATTAATGATTTTGAAGGGGAGTTGATTGATTCACCTGAAGGAGAACTTGAATGGATTCCCAACGAAAAACTTACAGAAATTAATTTGTGGGATGGAGATAAAATTTTCATCCCTTGGCTTTTTGAGGATAAATTCTTCAGTGCAAAGTTTGTTTATGAAGAAGGTAAATTTAAAAATTACGAGGTGAATTTTTATTAGGGATAGACACAGATGACCAAGCCAATTGGCGGGCAGGTGCAGATTTAATATGATCAGCGAAGATCATAACCATATTAAAAATCTGCGTTCCGTTGAGAAATGTTACTCCTTATTCATCACTCTTCTTTTCATAAATCCGCAAAGCATATCATTTACATAAGATGAATTTTCAACCGGGGATAAATGTCCTGCTCTCGGAACAATTGCAAATTCAGAATCTTTAATTTTATCAGCCATATCCCGCATTACAGTCGGGGGAGTTAGCTTATCGAAAGAACCGCCCATTACAAGAGTGGGAATTTTAATCTTCTTCAAAAATTTTGTTGTGCTCGTTCTTGATACCATTGCAAGCAAAGAACCTTTAACACCAACAGGACTATGACCTTTGCCTACATTCTTAATGTTTTCTACTGTGGCTTTCATAGTCTGCAGTGATTCTTCGGCAAATAACCCTGGAATTAAATCATCAATGAATTTATCCAAGCCTTCAATATTTATTTTGTTTATGCCCTCTGAACGTTTAACTTTTCCGGCATCATCATCAGCATCGCTTTTTGTATCTAATAATATTAAGCCGTTAAACCTAGATTGATCACGCTCTACAGCTCTTAATGCCACATAACCACCCATTGATAAACCGCATATAACAGGATTGCTCAATTCCATTTCGTGCATAAGCCAGAACAAATCGTCAACAAAAAATTCCATCGTGTATTGTCCGTCACCTACATAGCTTTTACCCAACCCTCTAATATCATAAGCAATTACTCTATATTCTTTTTGGAGTGCTCTAATTTGACTTGCCCACATCGTGTAATCAAATGGAAAACCGTGAATCAAAATAATAGCTTGTTTGTTTTTGTCCCCTAAATCGTGTACCGATAAACCGTTAATCGTAATATGCATAACACCAACCTCTAATTTTTGAGAAAGCAAGATAAGAAATTCTTAAGGAATCCTGAACCAAATTCGGAAACCCAGCAGTTAAATTTAGACTAAACTCAATTTATTGGAAAGCCATTTTGTCTAATATCTTACAATACTTGCTTTTTGGTTTGTGATTTTATAATTATTTGTATTAATTAATATAACAGATTGAATGAGTTATGGAGGAAATTTATCACAATTAATTTGTTCCGACATAACAAACAAATTATTATGATGAATCTCTCACTTACATATAAAGGGCAATTCCTGAAGAAACATTACAATCGTAACTTCGGTTACCTTTCTACTTGCATGTGTTAACTCTATCCGTTTTATCTCGCAAAGTCTGATCAACTTACTTTTAAAATAACTATTCGATAATAATAAATGGAGAAATTTATGAGCTCCCAAAAGATTATTGGGTTCGAGGAATTTTCGGACAATCTTTTAAATATACGTCACGGTTACACGTCTCGCTTTTCGGCAAAGACCGAAATACAAAAATTTATTAACGAACTTCTCCAACTATTGTTCCCGCATTTTTCGGAACAGATCTATTATGATAGTAAAGAAATTGAAAGTAAACTTTTACTTCTCAAAAGAAATCTTCACTTCATAATGAAATCCATGAACGGCAAAATTGATTTCAGCGAAGAAAAACTTGATGATTTTTTCAAAAAGGTGCCAGAGATAAACGACAAACTATGGAAAGATGCAGAGTTTATCTTTCAAGGAGACCCGGCTTCGGAAGATATTGACGAAGTGATTTTATCTTATCCCGGATTTTTTGCAATTGCTGTTTATCGCTTTGCACACGAGATTTACAAACTTGGCATCTCAAAATTGCCGAGAATTATGACAGAGTACGCACACCAGTTAACCGGAATTGATATTCATCCTGGTGCGGAAATCGGAACTCCTTTCTTTATTGATCATGGAACCGGGATAGTAATTGGTGAAACGGCTAAGATTGGAGACCGTGTAAAAATATATCAAGGTGTTACACTTGGAGCACTGAGTGTCGATAAAAAAATGAAAAATGTAAAACGTCATCCTACCATTGAAGATGAAGTTGTTATATATGCACAAGCAGTTATACTTGGCGGTGAAACAGTAATTGGTCATAACAGTGTAATAGGGGGTAATGTGTGGCTCACGCAAAGTGTTCCTGCTTACTCTGTAGTTTACCATAAAAGTGAAATAAAAGTTAGAGAAAGCGGTAATTATAAAGAACCCGTAGATTTTGTTATTTAATTGAAAGGAGTAAAAAATGAAATATACTAATATAGTTGAAGCTATCGGCAACACACCTCACCTGAGGATCAATAAATTATTTGGCAATCAACATGAAGTGTGGATGAAGCTCGAACGAGCGAATCCCGGCGGAAGTATTAAAGATAGAATTGCAGCATCAATGATTGAAGACGCCGAGAAGAAAGGGCTTCTTAAAGAAGGAAGTATAATTGTTGAACCGACATCTGGAAACACGGGAGTTGGCTTGGCAATGGTAGCCGCTGTTAAAGGTTACAAATTAATTTTGGTTATGCCTGAATCAATGTCGATTGAAAGAAGAAAATTGATGGCAGCTTATGGAGCCGAATTTGAACTCACCCCAAAAGAAGGCGGAATGAAAGGAGCAATTAAAAAGGCAACCGAAATTGTTGAAAAAAATGAAAATGCATGGATGCCGCAGCAATTTGTTAATCCGGCTAATGTGGAAATCCATAGAGAAGCAACTGCAAAGGAGATACTTAACGATTTCCCGGAAGGATTTGATTATTTAATAACCGGTGTTGGAACCGGCGGACATATAACCGGTGTTGCCGAAGTATTGAAAGAAAAATTTCCAAACCTGAAAGTTTTCGCAGTAGAGCCTGCTGCCTCACCAGTTATCAAAGGAGGAGAACCGGGTCCTCATCCTTTGCAGGGTATCGGCGCGGGATTTATCCCGGAAAATCTTCATACGGAAGTTCTCGATGGTTCAATCCAAGTCGAAAAGGAAGAAGCATTTGAATTCGCAAAAAGGGCAGCTAAGGAGGAGGGATTATTGATTGGAATTTCCTCCGGCGCTTCACTGGCAGCAGTTAATAAAAAGTTGGTTGAAATTCCCGTAGGGAAAAGGATTTTAACATTCTCTTACGATACAGGTGAACGTTATCTTTCTGTTGATGGATTATTCGGTTAATTGTCTTTAAAGATGGCATCTCTCGTTGAGATGTCATCTTTAATACTCATCTTACCCTTTAATAACCCCAACCGGTTTTATCTTTGCAACTTTTGTACTGATACCCGCATAATGCATAATATCAACTACATAGGAAACATCTTTATAAGCATAGGGCATTTCTTCGGCAATAGTTTTATAGCCTTTTGCTTGAATTGTTATTCCTTGCTGTCTTAATTCGTCAATCAAATTTTTTCCTTTGCCTGCTTTTAATGCTTTTCTTCTACTTTGTAATCTTCCGGCACCGTGACATGAGCTGCCGAAAGTTTCTTCCATAGCTTTTAAATTTCCAACAGAGATAAAGGAGTACCTGCCCATATCACCAGGTATTAAAACCGGCTGCCCAATGTTTCTATATTTCCCCGGTATAAAATTACTACCCGGCGGAAATGCTCTTGTTGCCCCTTTGCGATGAACACATACTTCTTTCATTTCGCCATCTATTTTATGCTTTTCAATTTTTGCTATGTTGTGGCAAACATCGTAAATCAAATTAAAGTTAAGTTCCGCTTCAGATATTTTAAAGGTTTTTAATAAAGATTTTTTTGCGAGATGCATAATTATCTGCCTGTTGTTCCACGCAAAATTAGCTGCGCCGCGCATTGCACCGAGATAATCTTGACCTTCCTTTGATTGAATAGGTGCACATGCTAACTGCTTATCGGGTAAATTAAAATTGTATTTCTTCTCCGCTTTAATGAGAACTTTCAAATAATCATCACAAACTTGATAACCCAAACCTCGTGAACCGGTATGAATAAGCACAACCATTTGTCCCTTAAACAAACCGAAAACTTCTGCAGCTTTTTCATCATAAATTTCATCAACAATATCTATTTCTAAGAAATGGTTTCCCGAACCGAGCGTACCTGCTTGGTCTTGTCCTCGTTCAATAGCTCTGCTCGAAATAACATCCGGCTCTGCATCGGCTAATTTCCCTTTTTCCTCGGTAAATTCAATATCATGCTCATCGCCGAAGCCTTGCTCAACTGCCCATTGACTTCCTTTTACTAATATTTGTTTTATCTCTTTTGGTGAAAGTTTCCTGATTGCACCGCCTGCCCCGACTCCCGTGGGAATATCTTTGAAAAGATTTTCAATTAATTTATTAATCTTGGGTTTAACTTCATCAAATTTTAATGATGTACTTGCTAATCTAACTCCGCAATTAATATCGTAACCAACACCACCGGGAGAAATCACTCCTTCATTAATATCGGTTGCGGCAACACCGCCTATAGGGAAGCCGTATCCCCAATGAATATCCGGCATTGCTAAGCTGTATTTTTGAATTCCGGGCAGATGTGCAACGTTTACAACTTGTTTAATAGCTTCGTCGTTGCGAAGAGTTCCTTCAAGCATATTCTTTGTAGTGTAAATTCTTCCCGGTACAAGCATATTGCCTTGCTTAGGAACTTCCCAGAGATAGTCGGTTATTTTATTTAATTCGTATCCGCTTATTTGCATAGTTGTGCCAACAATATTTTCTGATATGATATAATTATAAAAGGAAAGTACTAAATGTCAAAAACAATTCGAGTTGTATAGTTGCCGTCTACTTTTTTTATTTCCAATTGATGGTAGGTAACTGCTTTAATCTCTTCTTTGAAATCAATTTTTGTCGGTTGTACAGTTAAACCGGCAAGACGAGCAGTCATTTTATAGCCGTCATTTTTATGCAGACTAATATTTTCAACTCCCGTACAGAACCAATTTTTTGAAAGGAACAGATAATTAACCTCGCTTAAAAAATTTACAAGTAATTCTTCAAGTGAGTTAGCTTCAAAATCCAATTTTATTTTTTCATCCTCGTATAAAATTTCTGCATCGAGCATCGTTTTGTTCCATGCATCAACAGCGCAGAAAAACAATTCTTCAATTGTAGAAGCAGTTAGTTCTACGGCAATGTCTGCAGTATGCTCTATGAATTTGAATTTATACATACTGAAATGTCATGAATTTCAGGATGAAAAGAAACATCAAAAGTAATTGTAGAATTAAAAATAATACAGATATCTAATCTTAAATACTCCTGCCCGGTTAACAACGTGCATTTTGTTTGGAAGTAAATTTCCAATTTCATTAAACTGATCACTTCGGTCTTGAACTTCGTTGTATGCAAAATAAATCCAGCTCTTCGGAGAGAAATTGTAAGAGAAAAGAAAACCGATTATAAATCTTTCAAATCTGTCGGTTGAGCGAACAAAGACATTATCGAAGTAAACTCTCAATTTTAGGTTGTTGAATGGAGTAATTGTAACAAAGGGACGTGAATTGTAAGTTATGTCTTCAATATTTCCATCGGGATTGCCTTCGATAAACATATCATAAGATGTTCCGATAAAAATTTCATTCATCATCTTCCAACTGAAAGAAAGCCCCCACCACGAATAAAAAGCAAGCCAATCGCGAATAAAATTATATGTATGCTGATAACCTCCCCAGAGATTACCATTCCAATCCGGAGATATGTTATACCAGGAGCTTAGCGTACCGCTGTAAGAAGAATATTCAACATTATCGTCTTTAGCTTTACCGGCATCGAGATTTATTTCAAATCCCCAGTTGTCACGGAACTGCATATTATAACCAAGTACGGCAGACCAGTCGGTATATTCATCTGCCTTTTCCCAGTTAAATGCAGGTCCTCCATAAATTAAAATTGATTTGATATAACCTGTATCAAACCACCAACGCGGACCGAAAAGCGCGACAGTTTCAAAAGTACCTTGCCAAGGAACAAATCCGATTTCTTGTATATCAAATTCATTACCGACATATCTTGCACGAACCATATTTATCCAAGATTCATTGAAGTTAGTTAGTCCAGCTGAAAACAAATAATCGCCCTCATCACCTTTGAAAGAACGGGCTGCTTGATAAGCAAGCTGCCAGTTTGAACCGCGGAAGGCTCCGTCAATATCCAGCACACCATAGTGATTGTACTCATTAAATTTTCCAACATAAAGAACACCAATTGAAGAGTTATCTAAAATTTGCTTTTTCAATCTTGCCGATGCAAAATAAGAAGTTGGTTCGGTAAATTTATCGCCGTCATCAAAATAATCGGTTTGTTCTGTTCGGGCAATAAATCCTCCGTATTCCCAATCGCCTAATCGCCCGAATGCACGAGTTCCGAAAGAAAGCGGAACTTCATTTCCGTCGGGCAGCTTTTTACCGATTCTTCTCGAATAAAATAATTCAACCGGTTTGTAAAATCCCGAGTTTTTCTGTTTACCCGAAGCGTTGAAAACTTCGCTTCCTTCGGTGAAAAATTGTCTTCGCTCGGAGAAGTAAGATTCGTATCTCGAGATATTAAAATCATAAGGATCTGCTTCAATCTGTGCAAAATCCGGATTGGCTGTAAACTGAAATTTCAACTTGGGTGAAGGGTTATAAGATATATCAAGTCCGGCATCTGCTTCCGTAGTGTATTCGTCGTTCCCTTCGTAATTTATTTTGGCAATTCCAACGGGATAAATCTCCAAGTTCATTCCGTGTCTTGTAGGCTTGAAGTTATCAAAAGCCAAGTAACCCCATTTGGAAATTCTTTGACCTTCGTTTTCCTCGTAAGGAATCCAATAAATATCTTCGCCGGTAATTGTTCTCCATCTGTCGAAATCGAGTCCCCACTTATCTAAATTTTCATTGTATTGAATTGATTTATAGGGGATTTTCATTTCTACAACGTAACCCCAATCATAAACTTTTGAATCTGCAAACCAAATTCCGTCCCAATCATAATCGCGGTTACGTGCATCATCAAGCAGACGCGCATCGCTTCTTAGACCGGAAGCGTAAACAATAAATTTATATCCGGTACTTCTATCATCAAATGTATCGAGCATAAGTGAAACGCCGTCACCTGCATAATCATCAAGAACTCCGGTTTGAATTTGTATCTCATCGTATTTATCGAAGCACTTAAAAAGACAATAAATAGCGTCATCTGTTGAAACGACCTTTGCAACTGTTTTTTGAGTTGGTTCTGTTTTGTTGTAGGGTGCGTATTGAACAAAATCGCTCACTGAATCGGCTTGAGACCAAATATCGTCAATCGCACCGTCAATAGTAATCTCTTGATTAATCTTTTTTAAGTGAAGCACTTTATTTTGATTTACGGGTTGAGCAGTCAAGTGCATTATTAAAGCGAGAAATAAGATTAGTGAAAATCGCATCTTGTCAAAATTCCGTATTTTTTTGTAGTTCGACTTTTTAGACGAAACTTTTCGTAGAAAGTTCGTCAGATAATTTGTCTTTTTACTTTGATGAAAAATTTAAAGTTGTGTGGACGATGTGAATACTGTAAAGTATACGAAAATGGAAGTGAACAAGTTTATAGATAAATGTTATTCTGTATGAAGCAGTTTCAGAAGTAATTCTGCCGCTGTTGTAGCCGGCAATTTTCCTTCAGATATTTTTTCTTTCAATTTAGGTAGTTCCTCTTTTACTTTCGGATGATTATAAAATGATTCTTTCAAACCATCTTCAACCATTCTAAATACCCACTCAATAGCTTGCTCTTTTCTTCTTGATTCGAAGATTCCAGAATCCTTAGTCAGTTTTTCAAATTCTCGTATCATTTCCCAAATTTCAGGAATACCTTTGCCGGTTAGTGCCGAACAAGTCAGCGCTTTTGTTTCCCAACCTTTTGTCGCGGGCTGTAAATAATGCAGTGCATTTGCATATTCAGATTTTGAAAGATTAGCCAACTGCTCATTTTTACCATCGGCTTTATTGATTACAACTGCATCAGTAAGTTCAATCACGCCTTTTTTAATTCCTTGTAACTCATCGCCGCCGCCGGGAATCAAGACAAGCAGAAAGAAATCAACCATTGAGCGGACGGTTACTTCACTTTGTCCCACACCAACGGTCTCAATTAAAATTACATCGTAACCGGCGGCTTCGCAAAGTGTAATAGTTTCACGAGTCTTGCGCGCTACTCCGCCGAGCGTTCCTCCGGAAGGGGAAGGACGAATGAAACAGTTTTCTTCCTTCGCTAATTTTTCCATCCGTGTTTTATCACCGAGAATACTTCCTTTTGAAATGCTGCTCGATGGATCAACAGTAAGCACTGCAACTTTGTGTCCTTGTTTTAAAAGATACATTCCAAGNNCGATTCAATCAAAGTGCTTTTTCCTGCACCGGGAGTACCTGTAATACCGATTCTTAACGAATTACCGGAGTGCGGAAGAAGCTTTTGCAAAACTTCTTGAGAGAGTTTGTGATGTTTTTGTGAATTGCTTTCAACTAATGTAATTGCTCTTGCGAGTTTTATTCTATCACCTTTTAAAACACCTTCAACATATTCTTCTACCGATAGCAAGTTGTTTTTTTTCGATATAATTGAATCGGATTTTTTACTGTTTGATTGAATGCCCTTTACAACTCTAACAGCAAATTCATCACCGGCATTTTCGGGTGTCCATTCGGGTTTATATTTGTTTTGTTCTTTACTCATATATTTTTCTTCGCAGTCTTAGGGAGTACCTTAGCTTTGCGCTCTCTCTGCGAGAAACGGTTTCACGCAAAGCTTGTAGAATAATTTATAAAGCTCGTTATGTTTTGTTTAGGTATTCTATCCTCAATATACTACAAATTTTTGTATCAAAATACATATGTAAAATATCGCATAAATCAGCTTTGTTGGCCATAATAGTGTTATGTGCGAAAGATAATATGCAAATTATTGCACTTTGCAATAAATATTTCTATTTTGACTTCACAAAATAATGAAATGTGTAGTTTATTGCACTATTAAATATGACAAAAAAAGAAATAGGAAAAATAATAAGAGATAGGCGAAAGTTTCTGAAAATTACTCAAAAAGATTTAGCTGAAATCGTTGGTTTGAGTTTACGAAACTTTGTTGATATTGAAAACGGAAAAGCAAATCCAACATTGGATGCATTGGGTAAAATTACAGATGCCTTGGGACTGGAAATCACAATAAAAGTAAATTGATATGAAACGTGATGCAAAAGTTTTTCATAACGAGAATTATGCGGGGACTTTATCGAAAATTGACGGAGAATACTTTTTTCAATATGACGATAAATATTTGCAAACAGATTTGCCGCCAATCAGTTTGTCTTTCCCAAAACAAAAAGAAGTATTCAAGTCAGATGTACTTTTTCCTTTTTTCTTTGGTTTACTTAGTGAAGGTGAAAACAAAAAACTTCAATGCCGCAGGTTAAAAATTGATGAAGATGATTTTTTTAGTCTATTGCTGGAAACAGCAAACAATGATACAATAGGCGGGGTAAGGGTGGTTGAGAATGAGAATTGATAAATGTCCGGCATGCTTAAAATCGGGTTTTGAAACATACTGCAATTCTTGTTTGAAAAAATTATTCGGTGGGAAAAAAGTAAATCATTATTTGGATTTTACTAGACCCGAATTTAACTCCGCAAAATTAGAAAGAAGTGACCGGCTTTCAATTTCCGGTGTTCAAATTAAGCACTCATTGAAATTAGAAAAGAACAAGTTGATTCTTACCGAGAAAGATGGTGAATACATTTTAAANNCCGGTGGAATGTTTAAGAACTTAGATCAAGTTCCTTACAATGAACATCTCACAATGCAAATTGCAAACCAAATTTACAAAATTGATACAGCCTTAAATGCAATTGCGTTTTTTGCAGATGAAGAACCCGCATACATTGCAAAAAGATTTGATAAAATGAAAGACGGAAAGAAAACATTGCAAGAAGACTTTGCACAAATTGCCGGACGAACAGAAGAAACAAACGGAAAAAACTACAAATATGATTTTAGCTACGAAGAAATTGCCGAGTTAATGAAATTACATGTCAAACCATATCAAATAGAAGTAGAAAAATATTTTCGTATAATTATTTTCAATTATCTTTTTTCAAACGGGGATGCACATCTTAAAAACTTTTCTCTTTACCGGAATGAAGAATACGGCGATTACTTATTGACCAAGTTTTATGATTTGTTAAATACTTCTATTCACGTTCCTGGTGAATCTGATTTAGCATTAGGGTTATTTAAAGACAATTTTGAGACAGATGCCTACAAAGCCGGAAGCAAATACACCAAACCGGATTTTGAAGAATTCGCAGAAAGAATAGGTATTAACCAAAACCGCTTCACGAAAATTTATGATGCGATGCTTGATAAAAGCGATCAAGTAAAAGAAATGATTAATGCTTCTTTTTTGCGTGATGACTTGAAGGAAGTTTATTATGAGAGTTATGTTAGAAAGTTGGAGAGATTGAGATATTAACAAACCAAGTTCCTTAAAGGAACTTGGTTTGTCTGTACTCTCAAAAAGCCGGATAGAACCCGGCTTTTCTTCTGCTTCTATTTCAGTATTTCTTCTTAACCAAACCGCTTATTTATCTCATTCATAATTTTAATTCCTGCTTCCGGAATCTGCGTGCCGGGACCAAAGATCAATACAGCGCCCGCCTCGTACAAGAAATCATAATCCTGAGATGGAATTACACCGCCGACGATTACAATTATATCTTCACGACCAAGTTTTTTTAGTTCTTCGATTAATTGCGGAACGAGCGTTTTGTGTCCCGCTGCAAGTGAACTAACGCCGATTGCGTGGACGTCATTTTCAACTGCTTGCTTTGCAGTTTCTGCCGGTGTTTGGAAAAGCGGACCGACGTCAACATCAAATCCCATATCCGCGTAGGCTGTTGCTACGACTTTAGCGCCGCGGTCGTGTCCATCTTGTCCCATTTTTGCTACCATAATTCTCGGACGCCGGCCTTCGTGCTCTGCAAATTCGTCGGTCATTTTTCTTACTTGTTCCACAGTTCCGCCTTGTTCTTCGCTGTATTCGCTGCTGTAAACTCCGGAGATTGTGCGTGTTGTTGCTTGGTATCTTCCACTAACTTTTTCAATCGCATCTGATATTTCTCCAAGTGTTGCTCTAACTCGGGCAGCTTTAACCGATAAATCTAATAAATTTCCGTCACCTGTGTCGGCACATTTTGTAATTGCTTCGAGAGCGGTTTGTACATCTGCTTCGTTTCGTTCTGATTTAATCTTCTCAAGTCTTCTAATTTGTGAACTTCTTACTGCTGTGTTATCTACTTCCAGAATTTCAATCGGATCTTCTTTGTCTAATCTGTATTTGTTTACGCCGACAATCGTCTCTCTACCGGAATCGATTCTTGCTTGTCTTCTTGCGGCGGCTTCTTCAATGCGCATTTTCGGAATTCCGGCTTCGATCGCTTTTGTCATTCCACCGTAAGATTCAACTTCGTGAATGTGTTCCCATCCTTTTTTGAGAAGCGCATCGGTAAGTGCTTCAACGTAATAAGAACCAGCCCAAGGATCAATAACTTTTGTAATGTTTGTTTCGTCCTGTAGATAAAGCTGTGTGTTGCGGGCAATTCTCGCAGAGAAATCCGTCGGCAGTGCAATTGCTTCATCAAGTGAATTTGTATGAAGAGATTGAGTATGACCGAGAGCTGCAGCCATTGCTTCCATGCAAGTGCGAACAACATTATTAAAAGGATCTTGTTCAGCCAAACTCCAGCCGGATGTTTGCGAGTGTGTTCGCAACGACATCGACTTTGGATTTTTCGGATCAAACTGCTTAACCAATTTTGCCCAGATTAATCTTGCTGCGCGCATCTTTGCAATTTCCATAAAATAATTCATTCCCTGTGCCCAGAAGAATGATAATCGCGGTGCAAATGCATCAATATCCAAGCCTGCATTTACTCCGGTTCTTACGTATTCCAATCCGTCTGCGAGTGTGTAAGCCATTTCCAAATCTGCTGTAGCTCCGGCTTCCTGCATATGATAACCGGAAATGGAAATGCTGTTGAACTTCGGCATCTCTTTCGATGTGTACTTAAATATATCGGCAATAATTTTCATCGACATTTCCGGCGGATAAATGTACGTGTTGCGAACCATATACTCTTTCAAAATATCGTTTTGAATTGTGCCGGTAAGTTCTTCGTGTTTAACTCCCTGTTCTTCGGCGGCTACAATGTAAAATGCCATCACCGGAAGAACAGCGCCGTTCATTGTCATCGATANNGGACATTTTATCTAACGGAATTTGATCGAACAAAATTTTCATATCCTCAACCGAGTCAATCGCAACACCGGCTTTACCGACATCGCCGGTAACACGCTCATGATCGGAATCGTAACCGCGGTGAGTTGCGAGGTCGAATGCAACCGAGAGTCCGCGTTGACCTTGAGCAAGATTTCTTCTATAGAATGCATTGCTCTCTTCTGCTGTTGAGAATCCGGCGTACTGTCGCACCGTCCATGGGCGCATTACATACATTGTCGAATATGGTCCGCGTAAAAACGGTGGAATACCAGACATATAATCAAGGTGTTCACAATCTTTAATATCGTCTTTAGTGTAAAGAGGTTTTACGTTGATTTTTTCCATCGTTTCCCATATGAAGTCATCAACCTCTTTGCCGGTTTCGTTTTTAAAGTTTTCTTTCCATTCTTCGTATGAAGTTTTCTTGCTCTTCAAGTCTAATTTTAATTCTGTAAAATTAGGTTTCATTTTTCAAACTCCGTTTGTGAATGTTAAATGCTCAATACTAAATGTTCAATGACCTTTGAGATTAGTTTGAGCAGTTTTAACAATCGCAGTTAAATTCTTATTAATTCATCAATGTCAGTTAAGTAATCTTTGTAATCAAGAGCAACTAATTTACTTTGCTGCAGTAAGCGCAGCCGATATCGTGTTTCACGAGCTTCTTTTGAAGCTAAAG
>NPID01005453.1_pt1 | contig 18326 bp, 14 predicted proteins | sample 8637491 | NCBI WGS metagenome assembly NPID01 (sample SAMN07420843, study PRJNA396082) | bioreactor metagenome | isolation source: sample BA6 brine-fed electro-methanogenic bioreactor BA | place: Japan: Kochi | collected 2016-06-14 | reverse complement strand
TACATGGTTACATGGTTAAATGGCTAACGGTTAACGGTCAACGGCTAAGGGTAAGTCAAATATGAGTAGTGAGTAGTGAGTACTGAGACTTTGAATATTGTAAATTGTAAAGTGTAAAATGTAAATTCCTCGTCCCCTTTTCTCCCCGACTCAATATCGGTTTCCGGAATATGGAATCCTTCCTCCTTACTGCTATTTGAGGTCATTATAAAACGCAAATAAATGGATAAGATCATCCTGCTCTTTAAGCTTGATGTTCTCCTTTTTCATGAAACTTTTGAGTAATTTTTGATGCTCCCCCAGTTCAGACAGCACACTTTTTTTACTGATATGCAGATGAGTCAGGGAGCTTTCACCACGGCAGGTGTAATATTCCTCAAGCCGGTACAGCTGGTCGTTGGTGGGATCACCATCGCCATCCGCCACGCGGTATTTAATAAAACGCCTCAGGAAAAGGCTGCATTCCCCCTGCGTAAGGCATTCGAACCAGCTTGCCGAAAGTTCCCCGCTTTCACGCGTGAAAGTGCAATACCTGAACTCCTGATCACCAATTCGGATCATTTCGACCTCTACAGGCTGTGCAAAGGCAAAGGTGTCGCCGTCGACGATGGCTTCCATCTTTTGGCTGTAAAGGTTGTAGCGAAACAGTCCCTCAATATTGCTGCCGTCTTTCAGCACGGCAAGGCCATCCTGCCAGTCCTTTTCGAGATACATTCCGCTTGGATCACCGTAATAAAAGCAATCAGCGTAACCACCGCTTCCGGTATTAATATCATTGATAGGCATGGCCTCCTCAACCGGCTGGTATTTGATCTCCGTCTCCCTTTGCTCAGACTGCCGGTTCTTCTGGTAGTTTTGCCCGATACTCACCTGAAACGGAAATAAAAAAAGTATGCATGCTATAAATGACAGTTGTGCTTTCATAGCGTATTGTATTTTGATTCGTTCCGTAATATAGTCATTTTCAGAGAAAAAAGCAAGAGATTTCGATCTTAACGGACACCGGATACCGGGTACCGGATACCGGATACCGGGTGCCGGGTACCGGATACCGGGTGCCGGGTGCCGGGTACCGGATACCGGGTGCCGGGAGTGCCGGGTTCAAAGTTCCCATCCATAATCCATAATTTGTCACCCTGAGCGAAGACGAAGGGCATAATCCATAATTTGTCACCCTGAACGAAGACGAAGGGCATAATCAAATACCAGTCTCCCGATTAATCTTATCTTTATAACATGAAAACCATCGGCATCATTGGCGGGACAACCTGGGTATCGACCCTCGACTATTATAAAATGCTAAATCAGAAAGCAAACCAGGCTCTTGGCGGGAATCATTCCGCCCGGCTGATCCTGTACTCGGTCGATTTCGACGATATCTTGCGCTTTAAAGCAGCAGGAAACGACGATGCCCTGAAAAAGATGATCCTCGATGCTGCCAATAAGGTCGAGTATGCGGGGGCAGAATGCCTTATGCTGGGGGCCAATACCTTACATATGCTGGCCGACTTCATTCAGGAACGCATCCCAATACCCCTTATCCATATTGCGGAAGAAACGGCCAGGGTGATCACTGCACAGAAGATCAGAAAGGTTGGATTGCTGGGAACGAAGGTGACCATGGAAAAAGACTTCTACCAGCGTAAACTGGCCTCTTTCGGGATCGAAGCCATCACCCCCGGCGATGCAGAACGCGACTTCATCAACAAAAGCATCTTCGAAGAATTCAGCAAGGAGATCTTCAGCGAAAAAACCCGCTCCCGATATCATGAGATCATTGGCCGGCTAAAGGAAGAAGGAGCGGAAGGGATCATACTCGGTTGCACAGAGATCCCGCTATTGCTCAAACAGGAAAATTTCGACATACCCCTCTTCAATACCACAGCCATCCATGTTGATGCTGCTGTTAAATTCGCTTTAACCTAATCAAACCAATATGAAAGACAATTTAGGATGGATCATGACCCTCTTTGGTACCGCCGTGGGTGCCGGGATCCTGTTTCTGCCCATTACTGCCGGTATTGCCGGCATCCTTGTTCTTTTGATCGTGATGCTCATCAGCATACCCGCAGTTTATTTCTCCCACAAGAACATCAGCGTGATGCTGACCGAATCGACGGAAAATGTAGATTATTCCGGGGCCATCAACGAATTTCTCGGTAAAAAAGCCGGTTTCTGGATCAATATCATCTTTTTTATCACCCTTTTCCTGCTGCTGATCGTATATTCCAGCGGTCTGAACAACGATCTGGGTGAATTCATGTTCGATGTGGGTTTCACCAACAGCGACCTCTCCCATTCCTTATTTCTCAGCCTCCTTATCCTGGGGATCCTCATCTTTGTGATCCGCATCGGCGAAAACATCATGCTCCGCTTTATGGGAGGCATAACGTTTTTGCTGGTGTTCCTCCTGATGGCGGTGTCGATCTACCTCATCCCCCACTGGAATATTGGTAATTTACTCCTTGTGAGCGACCTCCAAACATCCATCGATCAATTTCTCTTGCTGCTTCCCATTTACATGCTCTCCTTCTCATACTACCCGGCCATGTCGAGCATGATGATCGCATTCAGGCAAAAGAAGCTGAATAAGCACGAGATATTGGCCAAAAGCCGTTCAGTTGTGGTCTTCTCTATGCTCCTGCTCTTCGTATTCATCATGTTTTTCGTAGTTTCCTGTATTCTCAGCCTGGGCGAAGCCGACCTGGAAACAGCCATCGAAAAGAACCTGTCTGTGCTCACCATGCTGGCTGAACGATCCAAAGGTTCACCCATGCAATATGCCGGGCCACTGATCGGTCAACTGGCATTGATCACCTCTTTTGTCGGTACTTTCCTGGGGGCACGCGAAAGTGCGAGGGAACTTCTGAAAGACCTGCGGGAATACTCCCTGCGAAGCCGTAAGGGGCTTTTCCGCTTCATCGCTTTCGACGATCTTCTCCTGCTCAGTTTTCTTTCCCTCATCTGGGTGGTAACCATCCTGCACCTTCCCATACTTGACATCCTGGGAGAACTGGTTGCACCGCCCATTGCCTTCTTCCTGTGCATATTGCCGGTATGGGTCACCTACCGGGTACCACGCCTGAAAAAATACCGCAGTCCGGCATTGATATTCACCATCATCGTTGGTACAGTGATGCTCTTCTCTTATTTTGCCGGGAAAGTGCTGTAAGCGGCACGCATTATTTGAACCGGATCGCTTTCAGGGGTGAAATGCGCGTGATCACGAAAGATGGCAGGATCAGCATGAGGGTGCAGAAAACGAAAGTGCCCAGGTTCAGCAAAAGAAGTCCCGCCCAGGGAAAATAAATGGGCACACTCGAAACATAATAGGATTCTACGGGCAGCGGCACCAGATGGAATTGCTGTTGCAGCACACTGAGGCCAAAGCCTACGAGGTTACCCCAGAATAGCCCGATCCCGATAATATAAGCGGCATTAAGAATAAAGATCTTCCGGATGCTGGTATTGTGTGTACCCAGGGCCTTGAGAATGCCGATCATGGCGGTTTTTTCCAGGATAAGGATCAACAGGGCCGAGATCATCGAAAAGCCGGCCACCACAACCATCAGTACGATGATCACGATCACATTCATGTCCTGGAGTTCCAGCCAGCTAAAGATATGCTCATTGCTCTGCTTCACGGTCTCCGACTTGAGGTGGTAACCGATGATGCTCTTCAGCTCCTCCCCTTTTTTGTCCACCTCTCCGAAATCATCCAGCATCACTTCGAAACCGCTTACCATATTCTCGTCCCAGAGATTCAGGCGCTGGATCTGGCGGATATCGCCATACACATATACGGCATCCAGCTCTTCAAAGCCCGAAGAATAAATGCCGCTCACATGGAATTTCCGGCCACGAGGCTGCTTCTGCCCTTCTGTGACGAAGTACATGCGTACATCATCACCGGGCGAGAACTTCATTTTGCGGGCCAGCAGACCTGAAACAAGAATATCCAGCGACCTGGCCGAATCCGGGAATACGGGAAGCTCCCCCTCCACCAGCCAGTCTTGCATCACCGACCAGTCGTAATCCATGCCAACCCCTTTCAGGATCACTCCTTCCATCTGGTCATCCGTTTTAATGATCCCGCCCTTGGTGGCAAATACCTGGATATGCTTTATCCCTTCCACCGTATCCAGGTGGGGATAAAAAGGCTGGTCGATAAACACGGGAGTGGATTCGAGAGACTTATTGAAATCATAGCTGGTAATGGTAATATGCGACATAAAACCCGAGACCTTATTGCGGATCTCCCGCTGAAAACCGCTCAATACCGATACCGCGATGATCATCACGGCCATGCCCAGGGCAATGCTCACAATTCCGATCCTCACCGCGGGGGCGGAAAGGTTTTCCTTGCTCTTGCGAAGGATGTGCCTGCTTATGAAAAGTTCGAAATTCAAGACCGGAGCATGCTATACCCTGCAAATGTATTAAATTTAGGGCTTGATATGAATACCTTAAAAAGCATAGTCTTAGTATTCATGCTGGGCATCAGCCTGGCGGGATGCTCACAACAAAACACTGAACTGCAAAGCGGTGCATCCCTCACAGGGGATTACCTTCCGCTACTGATGGATAAAAACCTTGCCCTGGTCGCTCATCCTTCCTCCCTAATAGGCAATAACCACCTGGCCGACAGCCTCCTGGCCCTGGGCGTGAATATCGTAAAAGTCTTCGGGCCCGAGCATGGTTTTCGCGGCGGGGCCGATGCCGGGGAACATGTGCACAACGGCAGGGATACCAAAACCGGTTTGCCGGTGGTTTCCCTGTATGGAAAGAACCGCAAACCTTCCCCGGAATCTCTCGAAGATGTCGATATCCTTCTCTTCGACCTGCAGGATGTGGGAGTTCGCTTTTACACCTACATCTACACCCTTACTTATGTGATGGAAGCGGCAGCGGAAAAAGGGATCCCGGTTATTATCCTCGACCGCCCCAACCCCAACGGCTTTTACATCGACGGGCCGGTCATGGAAGAGGAACACACTTCTTTCGTAGGCATGCACCCGGGGGTTCCTGTTGTGTATGGAATGACCATAGGCGAATATGGCCGCATGGTGAACGGGGAAGGCTGGCTGGCCGGAGTTGCACAATGCAGCCTGACCGTGATCCCGATGGAGAATTACGACAGGAAGAAAATATATCCCTTGCCGGTAAAGCCTTCGCCGAACCTTCCCGACTGGCAATCCGTCTATCTCTATCCTTCACTTTGCCTTTTCGAGGGAACAGTGGTAAGCGTGGGCCGTGGAACCGATCATCCGTTCAGTATTTACGGACACCCCGATTTTCACACGGGGAGTTTTGTATTTACACCGGAATCCCGCCCCGGGGCAAAACACCCGAAACTGGAAGGCATAATCTGCTATGGCCAGAATCTCAGGGAATATGCCCGAAACTACCACGAAGTGGATAAACATTTCAATCTCACCTGGCTGATCGGGGCTTACGAGGTGCTCGATATGGATACTGCTTTCTTCCTCCCCTATTTTGAAAAACTGTCCGGTACTTCTTTACTGCGGGAGCAAATCATGAATGGCGTGGATGAATCAGCGATCAGGGCAAGCTGGCAGCCCGCCCTGGAGAAATTCAGGGAAACCAGGAAGAAATATCTTCTTTACAAGGATTTTGATTAGTTCGTCCGGCCGGGATAAACCTTCAGGGCTTCCTGCAGGGCCTTCATGGCACTCTTGAGGTCATCAACATTGAGTACATAGCTGATACGGACCTCATTCTTTCCTTTGCCTTTAGATGAGTAAAAACCGGATGCCGGGGCCATCATCACCGTGCTGTTATTGTATTCAAAATCGGTGAGCAGCCACTGGCAGAAACGATCGCAATCGTCGATGGGCAGGCGGGCCACAACATAAAATGCCCCCAGGGGTTTGGGGCAAAATGCTCCTGGCATATTATTGATGGATTCCACCACGATATCGCGGCGGGCCAGGTATTCCTTTTCCACGGCTTCGAAATATGTTGCGGGAGTATCCACAGCAGCTTCGGCGGCAACCTGCCCGAAGGTGGGCGGACTGAGCCTGGCCTGAGCAAATTTCAGGGCCGTCTTCATCACTTCTTTATTCCTTGAGATCATGCATCCGATGCGGAACCCGCAGGCGCTGTAGCGTTTACTCACCGAGTCGATCATGATCACATTGTCTTCGATGCCTTCCAGGTACATGGCCGAATAATGCGTATTTCCGTCGTAGCAAAATTCGCGGTAAACCTCATCGGTAATGAGGAAGAGATCGTATTTTTTAACGATATCCCGCAGCACTTCCAGTTCCTCCTTCGAATAGAGGTAACCTGTAGGATTGTTCGGATTACAGATCAGGATGGCCTTGGTCCTGTTGGTAATGGCCTTTTCAAATTCGGCAATGGGTGGCAGGGCAAAGCCCGATTCAATATCGGAAAAGATGGGAACCACATTCACCCCGGCATTGATGGCAAAGCCGTTGTAGTTGGCATAAAAGGGTTCCGGAATGATGATCTCGTCACCGGTATCCAGGCAGGAGTTCATGGCAAAGAGGATGGCTTCCGAAGCCCCCGCTCCCACGATGATATCATTTGGAGTAATATTAATATTGTATTTGCTGTAATACTCGCAGAGTTTTTCCCTGTATGAGAGGATCCCGGCAGAATGGCTGTAGGCCACCACTTTCTGGTCGAAATTGCGAATAGCATTCAGGGCCACTTCGGGGGTTTCAATATCGGGCTGGCCGATATTCAGGTGATACACCTTGCGTCCTTTTTTCTTGGCTTCTTCGGCGTAAGGCACGAGCTTACGGATTGGGGATTCGGGCATGCGGTGCCCTTTTTCTGAAATTGAAGGCATGAGCGTTTGAGTTGGGCTAAAAAAAAAAGGCTCAGAACTTAATGCACTGAGCCCGTGATTTCCTGTTTTACTTGTTCACCGGAGTTGCCCCGGTATTGGTTTCTTTTTCCGGCATTACTTCGGCCGGTGCTTTCACCACCTTACCTTTGATACGAAGCCGTACTGGGTTGTTGGTCGCGTTGCTGTAAACTGTAACCGTCTTATTGAAAGGACCGACCCTGTTCGTGGTATAGGTCACTTTTATGGCGTCACTTTTACCGGGAAGAATGGGCTGCTTGGGCCATGTAGGCACCGTACATCCGCAGCTCGACTTCGGGCGTGAAAGGATCAGGGGTTCTTTGCCATTGTTGGTAAATTCGAATTCACAACCTCCATCCGAATTTTGTAAGATGGTGCCATAGTCGTGAACTGTTTTGTCGAATGTAATGACCGGTGCATTCGGGTTTTCAACCGGTTCATCGGAAGTCTGGGCAGTCAGGTTGATGGCTGCAAACATTCCTGCTAAAAGGAAAATAATTGTTTTCTTCATCTTCACGTTTTTTTTAGATGATTGCCTTATGTGAATTGCAAAATTAATAATTATTGAGTTTGAATTCAATTTTGCTCTATTTTTATACTCTGAATAACAAAATCTGTTCCATTAATACACTCTTTTTATGAAAAACACCCTCATCCTGCTTTTTATTGTGCTTTTCACAAGCCTTGCGGCCTGTCATCAGCCTGCTACCAAAACCCAATCGGAACCACAGGTCAGCACCGGTATTGCCTCTACCGGCCCTGATGCCCTGATATATAAGACCAGGGCTGATTATTACCAGAAGGTTCCGGTAATCATGAATGCCGAAAAAACAGATATTGTTTCCTATCCGGCACCCGGCGACCTCCGGTACAGGGGCAAGCCCGCCCTGCCGGTCATCCTGGCCGAAGGTTACCTTCTCGACAGGCGGGGCATCAGTGAGAACGTAGCCTTTCTCGACATTACCTATGAAGACTATATGGCCCTGGAAAAGACGCCTCAAAAAGAAGAATTATTGCAAAATATCCTCGATAAGGATCCCCTGAGCGAGATGTACAACTGCGGCAAACAATCCCTTTACCAGGACCTGGAAAAAGAGCTTAATGCCCTGATCATCGAAAAAAAACTCGATAATTTCGTAAAGGTCAAATAATCAGTGAATTTCCCAGTAATAAATCAAAACTATACGGCCCTGAATGATGGCTGATAAGTATTCCGGTTTAAAATCATTCCATTTTTCTTAGCTTTGTATTAAAGCATATTGCTCCATGGCAGCACAAAAAAAATTCGGTGCATTCAGCGGTGTGTTCACCCCTTCCATCCTCACCATACTTGGGGTGATCATGTATATGAGGCTGGGCTGGGTCGTAGGCCAGGCCGGGCTTATCACTGCCATTGGCATTATCCTGCTTTCCCATGTGATCTCGGTTTCCACCGGACTGAGCATTTCCAGTATAGCCACCGATAAGAAGATCCGTACCGGTGGGATCTACTACATTCTCTCCCGCAGCCTGGGCCTGCCCATGGGAGGCTCTATCGGCATTACCATGTTCATCGGCACAGCCCTGAGTATTTCACTGTATATTATAGGTTTCAGTGAAAACTTCCTGGGCATCGAGATGATCCGCGACATTACCGGTCTGGGAAATACCATCGATGATTACCGCATCCTGGGCAGCATCATGCTCACCCTGCTCATGATCATTGCTTTCATCAGCACATCCATTGCCATCAAAACGCAGTTTTTTATCCTTGGAGCCATAGTGCTGTCGCTGGTTTCCGTTGGTATCGGACTTTTCACCGGAGACGGCGGTTCCTCTGCGGATGCTTCCTGGCTGCCACTGGCCGACGGCGTTTCAGCCACGACCGTATTTGCGATCTTCTTCCCGGCGGTTACCGGCTTTACGGCCGGAGTAGCCATGTCGGGCGATTTGAAAGATCCGAAGCGCGATATTCCTTTCGGCACCCTGGCCTCCATTGTTACCGGACTATTTGTTTATGTCGGGCTTGCCATTGCCTTTGGTTTCCTGGTCGATCGCGAAGTGCTCGTGGGCGATAAGAACTTCCTGATGAAAATTGCCTGGTCGTCGCCATTGGTTGTTGCCGGGATATGGGGAGCAACCCTTTCCTCCGCCCTGGGCGGGATCCTGGGCGGCCCGAGGATATTGCAGGCCATGTCGCGCGACCGCATCACACCCAAAGTCTTTGGAAAAGGCTATGGGGTAAACAATGAACCCCGAAACGCCCTGCTGCTCACCTTCCTACTGGCCGAAGCCGGGATATTGATCGGGGAACTGGATGTTGTTGCCGCTATTGTATCCATGTTCTACATCGCCGCCTATGGATTTATCAACCTGGCCTTTGCACTGGAACGCTGGGCCAGCGCCGACTTCCGGCCAACATTCCGTATTTCCCGCTGGGTTGGGATCATCGGCTTCGCCGCATGCTTCGGGGTCATGTTCAAGCTCGACACCCCGGTCATGATCCTCTCCATGATCATCCTTGCGCTGATCTATACCTATATTAAAAGAAAGAGGCTGGAGCTCGACTTCGGTGATGTATGGCAAAGCGTGTGGTCATCCATTGCCAGGAGTATTCTCCATCGTATCGACCGCAAAGGACTGGAAGAGCGAAACTGGCGGCCAAACATCATCCTTTTCAGCGGCGGAAGCCGAAACCGGCCGCACCTGATCCAGTTTGGCAAAGACCTTGTCGGAAACCAGGGCTTCCTCTCCAATTTCGATCTTATCCTGAACAAGTCTTCCAAGGTACTGTTCAAAAAACACCAGCAATCTGTAGAAGATGAGCAAACCCGCAGCAATGCTGGCATGTTCACGCGGCGGCAGGAATGCAAAGACATTTACGAAGGCATTGAAGCCATTGCCTCCACCTATGGCTTTTCCGGAGTCGAGCCCAACACCCTTCTTTTCGGCTGGGCCCGGCAAACCGAGGACCCGGTGCGTTTTGCAAGCATGATCCGAAGCCTGGGCGAACTCGATCTGAACATCCTGATGATGGATTACGATAAAGACCAGGGCTTTGGCAAGAAGGAGATCATCGACGTTTGGTGCCGCGGGGGCGGAAACAACTGTAACCTGGTGCTTTCCCTCATCAAGTTCATGTGGCTGTCTGATAACTGGAAGAATGCCCGTATCCGCATACTGATGATCAACTATATCAACGATGAGAAGGAAATGCTGACCCGTGATGTGGAGGCTGTGCTGGAAGAAATCCGTATGGATGCCGAGATCAAGATCATCAACAACCAGATCGAAAGGCGTCCTGTGAATGAATTGATAGAAGTTGAATCCTCTAATTCAGATATTGTTTTCCTGGGTATCCCCGATATCCGTGAAGGCGAAGAGCAAAGTTATGTAGACCAGGTGAACCGCCTTTGCCAGAATGTTGGAACGGTGGTGCTGGTAAAAGCTTCCTCCTATTTTAAAGATTTTGAGATCGGGCGCAGCAAGGGAATGGTAAAACAGGAAAAGTCGGAATACCGTGAAGGAGATGTTGAGCTGGTCATCAGCCGAAAGCTCAAGATACCGGAGGTTCCCTTCCCCGACGATCCGGAACCGGCCAATGCACTAAGAATGACCTATGAATCGGTAAAGGCCATGAACGATGAGGTCTTCAACAATTTTATTGCCGACCTCTTCAACCTCCAAAGGGCGGTTTATGCCGACATTATCCGCTACGCCAAGGCTCATCTCGATGAACTCAGGAACAGGATACCCGATATCCGGGGAAAAAAGCAATGGCGGACGGCCATCAGTGAAACCTACCGCGACATTTTCAGCAGTGTACAGGAATGCCTCGACGGGCAGCAGGCAGGATCCTTCAGTGAACAATCCGAAATATTGTCGGGCATCGTGGAAGTTTACCGGGAGCGATGCAAAACCATCATCCTTCAATCGCCGGAGATCCTGAAAAAGAACCTCAGCCGCAAAGACCTCAGCCTCCGCAGGCAAGATTCGGCACGCACCATAAGATATAAGCTCAGGAAAAGGCTCGCGTCAACATTTGGGGGGAGCAGCAAACAGCAATTGCGTTTCAGGAAACTGGTGGCTTCCCATTTCGATCGGCAGGTCTTTGCGGAACTGACGGAAGTATTCAGCAACTGGGGAATGATCAGCCTGCAGCAGGTGATCAAAACCCAGGGGCTCAACAACAAGATCTTCGACACCTATTTCCTTCTCAATAAGCTCAGTCCCAACGAAGAAACCATGGAGCTTATCCTCCAAAAAGAAGAGGAACTGAAGGAATACCGGGAACAGATCGACAAGCTGAACGAAGCTTCCCTGCATACCTTCTACACTCTGATGCAGAACAAAACCCTCTTTATTGTCCGCCAGATCAGTAAAGAACTCATGGCCGCCGATTCCACCGCCTATATAAAACGAAACGAAAAGGAAGCCAGCCACAGGGAAGAATTATCCGAGGCATTCAACACCATTCCGCAAAAATGGAAAAGGAACCAGGAACTCCTGAACAACTTCAGCCGCATTGAACTGGTCCTCTTCGATTTTATCACCCGCGCCAGGGATGTGCTCAGCCATTTGCATGATGCACTCCATGACCATATGGACAGGGCATACATCGATCATTTGAAAAACCTGGATGCAGCAAAGCACCATTCCACAAGCATTTTTCATGACAGCCTTTCCTCCGGTGCATCAGAATTGGACCCGGAAGCTTTTATCCGGGGCTGGAATGAGATCATCAAAGAGGCCCTTTCCGACCTGCAATCGCATACTGCGGAGGTCGATTCTAAGATCGAATTAATGGAGCGAAACACCTTCGATAATTATAAACAGGTCCAGTTCAGGGATTACCGGGCCGTAACACTCAGGGCAAAAAAAATGCTGGAATACATTCTTAAACAGGAATTTATCCAGCCACTCGAAAATGGCGCCAACGAAACGCGCGATTTCTTTGCCGGAGAGATCAAAACAAGCCTTGAGCAAGCCGGGCAGTGCATCAGCGTACTGAGCATGCTGAGCAATGAGGCCAGCAAAACTACCGATATGCACCAGATCAGCGCTTACCTGCAGCTTTTCGAAAAACAACTTGGAAATGCAGAGAAGAGCAGGCTGCGCATCCTGAACCAGGTGCGTGAACGGAGCAACGCACTGGCCGACAAGTTCTCCCTGAGTGCCATCACCCGCCGTACTTCCATCTTCCGGAAATTCGTTCGCTAGCATTCCGCCTACTTGCCATTTTTTGGCCAATTTTTTCCTAATTTAGCCCCGGATTACCACCCAAATCATAAATCGGAAAAAACAGAGACATGGTCACAAAAGAACTCATTGATCCAGGCAGTATTGTTGTTGTAGGAGGTTCCAACGATATTCAGAAACCCGGTGGAAAAGTATTGAAGAACCTGATCGATGGAGGCTTCAGGGGCAAGCTTTTTGTCAGTAACCCCAAGGAAACGGAAGTGCTGGGCATTCCGAGTTACCAGGATCCGGCCAGCTTGCCCGAAGTTGATCTGGCCATTATTGCCATTGCTGCAAAATATATTCCTGAAACGGTCGAATTGCTGGCCTACAAAAAGAATACAAAAGCGTTTATCATCCTTTCGGCCGGCTTCAGCGAAGAAAGTAAAGAAGGAAAAGCATTGGAAGAACGGGTCGTGAATACCATTAACAATGTTGGCGGCAGTTTGATCGGACCCAATTGCGTGGGGGTGCTTACCCCTGAATACCATGGTGTTTTCACACTGCCCATTCCAAGGCTGGATATGAAGGGTTGTGATTTTATCAGCGGTTCCGGGGCCACAGCATGCTTCATTATGGAAGCCGGGATCCCCATGGGTCTGCCATTTGCGCGAGTATTCAGTGTTGGCAACAGTGCCCAGATGGGCGTTGAGGAGATCCTTCGCTATATGGATGAAACCTACGAAGAAGGCAAAAGCCCGAAAGTAAAACTGCTGTATATTGAGAACATCGACAAACCGGCTCTGCTGCTCAAGCATGCTTCATCGCTCATTCGAAAAGGCTGCCGCATTGCAGCCATCAAGGCAGGAGCATCCGAAGCAGGAAGCCGTGCAGCCTCCTCGCATACCGGGGCCCTGGCCAGCTCCGATGTGGCGGTAAATGCCCTGTTCAGGAAAGCCGGGATCGTTCGCTGCCACGGTCGTGAAGAACTGATTTCCGTGGCCAGCGTGTTCATGCACCCCGAACTGCAGGGCAAACGCCTGGCCGTGATCACCCATGCCGGCGGACCCGCCGTAATGCTGACCGATGCCCTTTCCGAGGGAGGTCTCAAGGTCCCCCTGATCGATAATGACTACAGCGGGGAACTCCTGGAAAAATTATACCCGGGCTCTTCCGTGGCCAACCCCATCGATTTCCTGGCTACAGGAAACGCGGAACAACTGGGAGAGATCATTGATTATTGCGACACAAAATTCGACGAAGTCGATGGCATGGCCGTGATCTTCGGAACACCGGGGCTCTTCCCCATCTTCGACGTTTATGAGGTCTTGCACGAAAAGATGAAAACGGCCCGCAAACCGATCTATCCTATACTGCCCTCCACCCTGACCGCGTCGGAGGAGGTGCAAAGTTTTATCGATAAGGGAAGGATCATCTTTTCCGATGAGGTCGTCTTCGGACGTGCCTTGAGCAAGATCAATAACACCGGGAAACCGGTTTCGCAATACCCTGAGCTTCCGGAGGTCGATACCGTTCGCATTCGGGAGGTGATCGACAGTTGCAAAGATGGGTACATAGCCCCGGATAAGATCCAGGCATTGCTTGATGCTGCCGGGATCCCACGTGTGCCCGAAAGTGTGACTGATCAGATGGAAGAAGCTGTTTCTGCCGCGGAAGACATGGGCTACCCTGTAGTGATGAAAGCCGTCGGGCCGGTTCACAAATCCGATGTCGGGGGGGTACAATTAAATATAAAGGATGCCAAAGCGGTGCGGGACACCTTCCGTCAGATCATGAAAATACCCGACACCCACTCCGTTCTCCTGCAGCCCATGTTCAGCGGCATTGAACTTTTTGCCGGCGCCAAACGGGAAGATAAGTTCGGGCATATGCTGCTCTTCGGCCTCGGAGGCATCTTCATTGAAGTGCTGAAGGATGTCCAGGCCGGGCTTTGCCCCCTTTCGGAAGAAGAAGCAAGTGAAATGCTGAGAGAACTCCAGGGCTATAAGATCCTCGAAGGCGTCAGGGGGCAAAAAGGCATCGACCTAAGCAGCTTTGCCAGGATCATCACAAAGCTTTCGGCGCTGCTCATTACAGCCCCGGAGATCTTTGAGATGGATCTCAATCCCCTGATCGGGAATGAAGAAAAGATCATGGCCGTGGATGCACGGATCAACATCAAAAAATCATAAGCTCTTATGATCGTAAAAATTATTGTTATCGCCCTCTATGCTATTATGATCATCACGATCGGCATTGTGGGCCTGCGCCGCACCCGTTCGTTCAATGATTTTTTCCTGGGAGGCGGAAAAGTCGGGCCATGGATGACTGCTTTCTCTTACGGGACTGCCTATTTCAGCGCCGTTTTGTTTATCGGCTTCGCCGGAAAGATCGGCTGGAACTTCGGTTTTTCAGGATTATGGATCGCATTGTTTAATGCCCTGGTGGGCGTACTCGTAGTTTGGGGAGTATTCGGATGGAAGATAAAGCAGGTAGCCACGCGTTATAAGGTCAGCACCATGTGCGAATACCTCGAAAAAAGATACAACAGCCCCTTTCTGAAACTATCAGGGGCCCTGGTCATCTTCGTATTTATGATCCCCTATTCTGCGGCCGTGTTCATGGGGCTGTCGTACCTGTTTACCTCCAATTTCAACCTGGAATACTGGCATGCCCTGCTGTTTATCGGGATCTTCACGGCCAGCTACATTGTGCTGGGCGGATATAAATCCATGGCCATGATCGACATGATCTTTGGTATCATCATGACCCTCGGGGTGATCATTCTTTATTTCTCCACCTTGAATGAAGGGGGAGGCATGAATATGATCACCAACACCCTGAAGGCACTGGAGCCCAAACTGACTGCCGCCGTGGGACCTCCGGGATGGTGGCCATTGTTCTCCCTCATTTTCCTGACCTCCGTGGCCCCTTTTGCCATGCCGCAACTGGTACAGAAATTTTATGCGATCCGCGACCGCCGTTCGATCCGTGTCGGGATGATCGCATCCACCTTTTTTGCCCTGCTGATCGGTGGGGTAGCCTATTATATCGGTGCTACTACCCGCATATTCATCAGCCCCGCCGACCCTGAATTCAGCCATGTGTTCAATGCCGGTGTGCCCATTTACGACCGCCTCATGCCGGAGCTCCTGGCCAAAGTGATCCCCGAATCCCTCTCGGTGATCATCCTGCTGCTGATCCTCTCGGCTTCCATGTCGACCCTGGCGGCACTGGTGCTGATCTCCAGTTCTTCGCTGACCAAAGACTTTTATCACGGCTTCATCAACAAAAATGCATCCGACAGCAGGCTCACGCGATTGATGCGTGCCGGAAGCGCATTCTTTGTGTTCCTATCGGTAATGCTGGCCTGGCTCGACCTCGACACTATCGTGGCCATACTCGGCATCTCCTGGGGAGCCCTGGGATCCTTTTTCCTGGGTCCCTTCATCTGGGGACTTCTCTGGAAAAGAGCTACCCGCTACGGGGCGATCATTTCCGGAATATGCGGACTGGTAACCTGCCTGTTGCTTTATGCCACCGGTATGCCCAGCCCTTCGGCGGGAACCATTGGCATGATCGTTTCCCTTGCCCTGAATCCCCTGCTGAGCCTCTTTAACACCAAAACCACGGACAATGCGCAGGCTTTGTAAGATCACAGGCGTCCTTTTCCTCGCCCTGCAGGGCTTTAATGCCGCTGCACAAACGGGCGACTGGGGCATACGCTTCTCCGGCTTTGTGAACGCCCAGGCCTTTTTTGATACCCGGCAGATCGTGGATGCACGCGCAGGCATGGTGAGCCTCTTTCCGAAAAATGCCGAATACGACCAGGATGGGAATGATATCAATGCCAGGGCCCAGTTCAACCAGGCAGCCATGACTACTCGCCTGAGGGGTACCATTACCGGGCCCAATGCTTTGGGAGCCACAACCCTGGGGGTGATCGAAACCGATTTTACGGGATCCTCCAATGCCGACAACAACGGCATGCGGCTCAGGGAAGCCTGGGTGCAGCTGAGCTGGGCACACATCGATCTGATGGTGGGTCAATACTGGCACCCCATGTACGTTCCCGAGGTCAGGCCCAAAACCATTGGTCTGAACCTGGGGGCACCTTTTCATCCTTTTGCGAGGCACAACCAGCTCCGGCTGACCTGGAAGCTTTCCGATTTCAGGATCATTGGCGTGGCTGCTTCCCAGCGGGATTATGCCAGCTCCGGACCGGAGGGCCGCTCGCCGGTTTACCTGCGCAATGCAGTGCTGCCCAACCTCGATCTGCAAGTGCAATGGCAGCCGGGCCCGCACATTATCGGGGCCGGAGTGGACTATAAAATGATCCAGCCACGCCTTTCGGTAGAATTTCCCGGCCAGGGAGTGTACAAGAGCGATGAAAAAGTACGTTCATGGGCCATGACCGCCTTCGCGAAGTTCGAATTAAAACCTCTGCTGATCAAGACCCAGCTGGTTTATGGAGAAAACCTCACGGAGTTTATCATGCTGGGAGGGTATATCGAAAAATCCATCGACTCCGTCGGACATACCATATCCTATACCCCTACTACGCAGCTTTCCGCCTGGATGGACCTATCGACTACCGGCAAACGCGTAAAATTCGGCTTGCTGGCAGGCTATGCTCAAAACCTTGGATATCAAGGTCCGATGGAAGGAAAGTATTACGGGCTTGGAGAAAATATTGCCTTTATTTACCGGGCATCGCCCCGCTTTGAATGGTACTCCGGCCGCTTCATGCTGGGGCTTGAACTGGAATACACACTTGCTGCATATGGCTACACAGATACAAATGGCATGGTGCATGATTCAGAAGAATTCGGTAACTTGCGGTGCCTGGCTGCGGCCTTCTATTTCTTTTAAGAATATTGTTTATATTTGATCATTGTAACACGGATAAACATGAAGAACACTCCTATCGACTACCAGACGGTTACTCAGAAAATCAGCGAAAGTCCAATAGAAAGCGTAGGCAAAGCATCCATCAGGGATATCAAAAAACTGGTTGACCAGATCGAAAAAGCCACCGGGGAAAAATACATCCGGATGGAAATGGGAATTCCCGGTCTGCCTCCTACACAGATCGGCATTGAAGCTGAAATTGAAGCGCTCAGAAAAGGAATTCCGGCCATCTACCCCGATATTTTCGGCATCGCCCCGCTCAAAAAAGAGATATCCCGCTTTGTAAAGAATTTCCTGGATGTAGATGTCAGTGAAGAAGGCTGTGTACCCACAGTAGGGTCCATGCAAGGTGGTTTTGCCGCATTCATGACCCTGAACAGGATGAGAAAGGAAAAGAACAGGACCCTTTTCCTGGATCCTGGTTTCCCGGTACACAAGCAGCAGCACCGTGTACTTGGCATAGAATTCGACTCCTTTGATGTGTATGATTACAGGGGAGAAAAGCTTTACGACAAGCTGGATTCGGTCCTTTCGAAAGGCGATATTTCCTGCATGCTCTACAGCAACCCGAACAATCCTTCCTGGATATGTTTTACGGAAAAGGAATTGAAGATCATTGCCGAGCTCGCAGAAAAACATGATGTGATCGTCCTGGAAGACCTGGCCTATATCGGCATGGATTTCCGGAAGGATTATTCAAAACCCGGAGAACCGCCTTACCAGCCAACAGTGGCTCAATATACCGACAATTTCATCCTGCTGATCTCCAGTTCCAAAGCCTTCAGTTATGCCGGGCAGCGTATTGGCATGATGGTGATCTCCAACACCCTGTTTAACAGCCGCTTTCCCGACCTGAAACGATTCTATGTTTACGAGCAGTTCGGCTATGCCATGATCTTCGGTTCCATGTATGCCCTGTCGTCGGGAACTGCTCACACCCCGCAGTACGGACTTGCAGCTATTTTAAAAGCGGTAAACGACGGAGAATACAACTTTGTAGAGGTGGTGAAGGAATACGGCAAAAAAGCCGCAATAATGAAAAAGATGTTCCTCGAAAACGGATTTCACATCGTTTACGATAAAGATGAAGACAACCCCATTGCCGATGGGTTTTACTTCACCTTTGCTTATCCCGGTTTCAGCGGAGAAGAACTTTTGAACGAACTGATCTATTACGGCATCAGCGCCATCTCCCTGGCCATTACCGGCAGTACCCGCCTGGAAGGGATCCGCGCCTGCGTAAGCCTGGTGAAACGCGAGCAATTCCCCGAGCTCGAAAAACGCCTGAAGCAGTTTCATGAAGACCATGGGAATAACGAATAATGAACAAGGAACAAGGAATATAGAATTAGATTGTAGAGTTCTGATTTCGGATACCGGATACCGGATACCAGATGCCGGA
>NPID01002793.1_pt1 | contig 18350 bp, 17 predicted proteins | sample 8637491 | NCBI WGS metagenome assembly NPID01 (sample SAMN07420843, study PRJNA396082) | bioreactor metagenome | isolation source: sample BA6 brine-fed electro-methanogenic bioreactor BA | place: Japan: Kochi | collected 2016-06-14 | reverse complement strand
CCCGTCGGTTTCCTCCAGGATCATCCATATCTCTTCTGGTTACCTGAGCCTGCACGTCAGCGTTTATCCCCAGGCCGAAGAACTTCACCTGGACCTCGATCGGCTGGAGCGGGGCCTGACCAATATCGCCCGCCCCTGGGCTGCGCGGTTGCGCATGCTGCTGGAACATGAATACGGCGATATCGAGGGGGCGCGCCACTGGAAGAAATACAATGCCGGTTTTTCCCGCGAATACCGCACCCTGGTCCATCCTCGATTTGCCATCCGCGATGTTCGCGGGATCGAAAACGTGATCGAGACGGGGCGGGAAGTTTTCGATCTCTGGGGTCCGTTCCATGACGAGCAGGAATACTACCGGCTGCAATACTACAGTCCAAGCAAAAGCTATCTCAACGAGCTGATGCCCCTGCTTGAAAACCTCAACCTCTGGGTCATCGATGAGGTCGATTTCTCGGTGGTCCTCGACGGCCAGGAGGTTTTCATCAAGAGTTTTGCAGTGCGGGGGGATGCTGCGGCTACCGCCCGGCTCTCAACGCTGCGCGAGCCTCTGCTCGAGGCCCTCGGCGCGATGCGGCGTGGTGAGGCGGAAAACGATTACCTCAACCGACTGCTGGTGCTGACCGGCCTTTCCTGGCGGCAGATCGATGTCTTTCGCGGGTATCGCAATTACTACTTCCAGCTGGGCTCACCTTTCACCAAGCGTCGGGTGGCGTTTGCCCTGATCGACAACCCCAATGTCGCCCTGTTGCTCTTCAGGTACTTCGAAGGCCGTTTCAAGGTTATCCCCGAATGGGAAGATCCGCTGCGCCGGGAGGAGGAAGCCCTGTTCCCCATCCGCCAGCAGTTGCTCAGTGCCCTTGAATCGGTCTCCGATATCAACGAAGACAGCATACTGCGAACCCTTTTCAACCTGATAGACTCCACGGTGCGGACCAATTTCTTTGTCCGTCAGGGCCGGCAGGACTACTTCTTCTCATTTAAGATCAGCGCCATCGGCATTATCGACATGCCTGCGCCGCGGCCGATGTTTGAAATCTATGTCCACGCGGCCGACATGGAAGGCATTCACCTGCGGGGTGGTAAAGTCGCCAGGGGAGGGCTGCGCTGGTCGGACCGTCCGGATGATTTCCGTACCGAGATTCTCGGCCTGATGAAAACCCAGATGACCAAAAACGCGCTGATCGTCCCGGTCGGATCCAAGGGTGGGTTCGTGGTCAAGACCCCGTTCAGCACCAGGGAGGAGGGCGGCGCCCTGTCCAAAGCCGCCTACCAGACCCTGATCCGCGGTCTGCTCGACCTCACCGACAACCGGGTCGGGGACCAGGTGGTACGACCGGCTGGAATTCTTGCCTACGACGAAGAAGATCCTTACCTGGTGGTGGCGGCCGACAAAGGGACGGCCCACCTTCCGGATACCGCCAACACGGTCAGTGCCGAATATGGCTTCTGGCTCGACGATGCCTTTGCCAGCGGCGGCTCCTACGGGTACGACCACAAGAAACTCGGCATTACGGCCCGCGGGGCCTGGGAGTGCGTCAAGCGCCACTTCCGGGAGCTGGGGGTCGATATCCAGAATCAGCCCTTTACCGTGGTCGGCATTGGCGACATGAGCGGAGACGTGTTCGGTAACGGCATGCTGCTGTCGAGGCAGATCCGGTTGTTGGCGGCCTTCGATCATCGCCACATCTTCCTCGATCCGAACCCCGATCCTGAAAGCTCGTACCTTGAGCGTCAACGGCTTTTCGAACTGCCGCGATCTTCCTGGGAGGACTATGACGCTGAACTCATCTCCGAAGGAGGCGGCGTCTTTTCCAGGGCGGCCAAAGACATCCCGCTTTCCCCGCAGGTGCGCAAGTGGTTGGGGGTAAGGCATGAATCGATGGATGCCCAGGGGCTGATCCGGCTGCTGCTGACCGCGGAGGTTGATCTGTTGTGGAACGGGGGGATCGGTACCTACGTCAAGGCCGGGTCGGAAAAGCACGAGGAGGTCGGCGACCGGACCAACGATGGTCTCAGAATCGATGCTTCCCAGCTCAAGGCCAAGGTTGTCGGCGAAGGGGGTAACCTTGGCCTTACCCAGAAAGCGCGAATCGAATATGCACTTCGCGGCGGCCGCATCAACACCGATGCCGTGGACAACTCGGCCGGGGTAGACTGCAGCGACCACGAGGTGAACCTCAAGATTCTGATGCGCTATCTCAAGGAAAGAGATGTCGTGACCAGCCGCGAGGAGCGCGACCGGCTGCTGGGAAGCGTTACCGATGAAGTCTGCGAGGCGGTTCTGGCCAACAATTACGGGCAGAGCCTCTGCCTGTCCCTCGATCAGAATCGCTGCCGCGAAAATGTCGAGCCCTATCTCGATCTTTCCGAGCGTCTCGAGAATATCGGAATGATGGACCGGCGCGGGGAATTCCTGCCGACTCCCAAAGAGGTCCGGGCCCGGAAAAAGGGCAGCTATACGCGGCCGGAGCTTTCCATTTTGATGGCCTACAGCAAGATGCAGTTGTATCAGGCGCTGCTTGGGAGCGATCTGCCAGAGCGGGAGGGGGTCAGGGATTATCTCATCGAGTATTTTCCGACGCCCTTTCGCCAGCGTTTCGGCGAATACCTGACGGGGCACCCGCTGGCGCGGGAAATTACCGCCACGGTCATCACCAACCACGTGGTTGATCAGGCCGGCAGCGCCTTTATCAATCATCTCGCCAGGGAAACCGGGGTGTCATTGATCGACGCGCTGTCCATTTATCTGGCCTTCGACAAGATCCTGGATGGCCCCCAACTGCGGCAAAGCCTTTATTCACTGGACAACAGGCTGCCGGCCAGGCAACAGTATCTGATGCTCCAACGACTGGAAGACACCCTGGCGCAACTGTGTCGCTGGGCGTTGGATCGGGAGATGGAGATTCGGCCGGAGCCCGACCTGGTGGCCGAATACCGGCAAAAAGCCCTGACCTTTGCCAAGGCGCTGGGGGGCATTCTGCCCGAAGCGGAATGGCAGCAGTGCAAAGCCGAGGCCGCCGAATGGGAAAAGGCCGGCCTCGGTCCCGATGTTGGCCGGCAGGTCGCCTCGCTTTCCCATCTCGAGGATTTTCTACCGGTGGTCAGTCTGGCGGATCTGAGCGGCGGGGATCTGTATTCGGTGGCCAAGATTTTCAGTGATGTCAGGAAAACGCTCGAGATCAGGGATGTGCTTCAGTGGGTGAGGGCGGTACAGATTCGGGACCGCTGGGACCGCATGGCCCAGCAGACCATCAAAAGCGGATTCAGTTCCGCGGCTTACAATCTGGCCCTGGCGGTATTGCGGGAAGCCGACGGTAACCCGGAGGCATTTTTCTCCCGACGGAGGCAGCAACTGAAATTCTATCGAAAGCTCATGGATGGAGTACGCGGTGTTACCCCGGTCAATTACAACCCTTTCACCGTCCTGATCAGCGCTCTGGAGGGGATGCTTCCCTGATCGATTCCGGCGCTGCCCGGTGAAACAATTACCCCCTTTTTTCGGGCGCCGGCCATGGCGCCCGATTCGATTCAGGCTCCTCGCTCTCAGTGGACCCGGCGATAACAGGTCCCGGAATCGGCCATGTAGTCGCAGTCCTCTTCCGGAGCTTCTTCCAGTTCGAAAAGCCGATAAAGGTCATCGGGCACATCCTTCAGGATTCTGAGGATATCCTCCCGGCTGTGGCGGTCTTCGAAGACGTAAAGATCCTTGGTGCTGTCCTTGACGTCGAGGTTTCTCCCAATATCGGCCGACCAGTGGTCATGCCAGCGGATTTCATCGAGAATCTGCAGGGCTTTCATGGACACCTCCCGATGGTTGATTTTGCTTCCTACCTTCATTTTTATCGCCCTTTGGGGTAATTTCAAACGGATTGCTTGATATTTCTGCCGCGCGGCCTTGATTTTATCAAGGGATCCTGGCATAAACGCGACACCCGGAAAGCCCGCATGATCCCATCTGCCCGGGACGCAATAGTGCCCAAAAAAGGATTCAAAAGGAGATCCCCGATGAAAAAGCGTCAGTTAGGACCCTGTGTCACCTTTTTCCCCCAGCCGACCACCCTGGTCACCACGACCGGCAGGGACGGCCAGGCCAATGTCATGACCGCTTCCTGGGCGGGGATTGTCAGCAAGACTCCGCCGACCATGGCGGTGTCCCTGAATCTCGGCCGGCAGACCTATCGGAACATCCAGGAGACGGGCTGTTTCGTTGTCAATCTGGCGCCGGCCGCACTGGCGGTGGAAGCCGATTATTGCGGTCTTAAATCAGGGCGGGAGGCGGATAAAATCAAAACCGCAGGCTTTACTACGGCAGAGGCCCATCAGGTGGCGGCCCCGCTTCTGGCCGAATCGCCCCTTAACGTCGAGTGCCGGGTCAGCGGGGAGGTCGAACTGGGCGATTATCGTCTGGTTTTGGGAGAAATCCTTGAAATCCATGCCGCCGAAAACGCTTTCGACGACACGGGTAAGCTGGACCCCCATGCCTTCGACCCGCTGGTTTATCTGGGGGGGATCAGGGAGTACTGGAGCCTGGGGGAAAAAAAGGCGAATGCCTACCGAGATGGCCGGGAACTGTTCAATAAGAAAAAATCAGAATAAGTTCGATTGCTTGCAGATCGACACCGGTAAGACTCAAAAAGATGTGGACATATGTAAACGGCTTGTGATATAGAGTAAAACGCTTTTTTAAGAAGCCAGCGGCTCGCCCGGTACGTCGACCGGAGCCTTGAAACGCCGCAGGGTAATGATCGCATTTTTCAGATACCGCCTGGATCCACGGGACCGGGACGGAAGGCGATAGCAACTCGTCAGCGACGGGCCTCTGGGGGCTGCCGTCAACGACAGAATTTGTGCCTTCCGGACGGTGTCCGGAAGGCTTTTTACTTTTTCGGAGCAAGGGGCGAATCAGCGCCATGGGCAAGCAAAAAACAGTTCTCGATATTCAGAAGATGAAGGCCGAAGGGGAAAGAATTGCGGTTTTGACCGCCTATGACTACCCCTTTGCGCGCTTGATGGACTTGGCCGGGATTGACGTGATTCTGGTTGGAGACTCGGTCGGTTCGGTGGTTTCAGGGTACGATCACACCCTGCCGGTGACCATGGAGGAGATGATCTATCACACCCGGGCCGTGGTGCGCGGCTCCAGCGGGGCCATGGTGGTGGCTGACATGCCGTTTCTCTCCTACCAGGTCGATCTGCGCGATGCCCGTTTAAATGCCGGGCGGCTGATCAAGGAGGGCGGCGCTCAGGCGATCAAGCTCGAAGGCGGGGTCAACGTGGCGCCCATCATCCGGGCCATTGTCGATATGGACATCCCGGTGGTCGCCCATATCGGCCTGACCCCTCAGTCGATCCATCGCATGGGCGGCTTCCGTGTGCAGGGCAAGCGTGAAGAGCAGGCCGAGCAGCTGCTCACCGATGCGCTTGCGGTACAGGAGGCTGGCGCCTTTGCCGTCGTCCTCGAAGGCATTCCGGCGCCCCTGGCCCAGCGGATCACCGAGGCCCTGAGTATACCGACCATCGGTATCGGGGCCGGCATCCATTGCGACGGCCAGGTGCTGGTGATTCACGACATTCTCGGTCTGTGCGAAAAGTACTCGCCTAAATTCGTGAAACGGTACGCCGACGTTTCCGAGACCATCAGTCAAGGGATCCGGAACTATATCCGCGAAGTAAAAGACGGGGTCTTCCCTGGCGAGGAGCACAGCTTCAAATGAAAGCAGATCCTCAGGATTTGCCCGCAGAGAAATGCATGCGCAGATTCACTGACCACTGACCACTGACCACGAAAATGCAGACAATCAACGACATCAAAGACATGCAGCAGCGCTGCCTGACCGCCCGCCGGCAGGGGAAGCGGATCAGCTTCGTACCGACCATGGGCTATCTCCACGCGGGGCATCTCTCCCTGCTTCGGGAGGGAAGGAAACGCGGCGATCTGCTGGTTCTTTCCATTTTCGTCAACCCGGCCCAGTTCGGCGCCGGCGAGGATTTCGAGTCTTATCCCCGGGACCTGTCGCGCGATGCGGCCATGGCCGAATCGGTCGGCGTCGATCTGCTTTTCGCCCCGGAAGCCAAAGCCATGTATCCGGCCGGTTATGCAACCTTCGTTGAGGTCGAGAGACTTACCGAAACCCTGTGCGGGGCCAGCCGTCCCGGACATTTCCGTGGGGTGACCACAGTGGTTGCCAAGCTCTTCGGCATCGTTCAGCCCGACCTGGCCCTTTTCGGGCGTAAGGATTTTCAGCAACTGGCGGTTATCCGGCGCATGACCGTCGATCTGAACCTCCCCGTGGAGATCGTCGGCATGCCGATCGTACGCGAGGCCGACGGTCTGGCCATGAGTTCGCGCAATACCTATCTTTCGCCCGAAGAACGCCGCCAGGCCCTCTCGCTGATCGACAGCATTCGCCTGGCATGCCGTATGGTCCGGGGCGGGGAGGGCGACGCCGGCCGTATCCTGGCGGCGATTCGCGAAAGGATCGGGCGTGAGCCCCTGGCCCGGATCGATTATCTGCAGGTCTGCCATGGCTCGACCCTGGTCGACATGGAAACCGTTACCGATGATTCGGTTCTGCTGTTGGCGGTCCGAATCGGAAAGACCCGTCTGATCGACAACCATAACCTTATCGAGGAGGTCTAGAGCGATGACCCGAAAAATGCTCAAGTCCAAAATTCACCGTGCCACCGTCACCGGGGCCGACCTGCACTACGAGGGGAGCATCACCATCGATCCGGTGCTTATGGAAGCCGCCGACATCTACGAAAACGAATTCGTCGATATCTGGAACGTCAACTACGGTACCCGGTTTTCGACCTATGCCATTGCCGGTCAGCCCGGCAGCGGCACCATCTGCATCAACGGCGCCGCTGCCCGCCTGGTCTCCCGCGGCGATCTGGTGATTATCGCCAGCTGGCAGGAAATGGCCGATGCCGAAGCCAAGGCCCACAAGCCCAAGCTGGTTTTTGTCGACGAAAAGAATGCCCGGGTAGACCTCGAGCGAAAGCACGAGAACCCCGGCCAGGGCGAGTTGAAAAAGGCCATCTGACCTGGTGGAAACCCTTTTTCTTGGCCGTTACCTGCTCCCGATCACCGCGGCACCCATCGAAGACGGCGCCCTGCTGGTGCAGGACGGGCGGATTGCGGCCCTGGGGAAACGCAAGTCGATGACCGCCGCCCATTCCAGGGCGGCGGTCGTCGACTTTGGCGATACGGTTCTGCTGCCTCCCCTGGTCAATGCCCATACCCACCTGGAGCTGACCCATTTTCCCCTATGGGCCAGCGAACTCGGCGAGAGCGGGGAGCCCGAATCCTTTGTGGAGTGGATCCTCAAGGTCATTCGGGTCAAGCGGGGTATCGACCTCAAGCGCTACCAGCCCTCACTGGCCGACGGCATCCGTCGGTCCCTTGAGGCCGGAACCGGGGCGGTGGGCGACATCCTTTCCTGTTTTCCCGCCCGCAAGGCCTACTCCCGGGCCCCGATAGCAGGGCACCTCTATCTGGAAACCCTCGGCCGCGACCCGCTTCAGGCCCGCAGGGTCTTAGGCTCCATCGGGGAAATTCTGGATGAAGGCAGGGCGGGGGAGTTGACCCTCGGTCTTTCGCCGCATTCGCCCTACACCCTTTCGGCGGAATACCTCGAAGAGGTTCTCGAGTTCGGACGCCGGCGACAGGTGCCCGTCTCCCTGCACTTTGCCGAGTCCCCAGACGAAATCTCCTTTCTGGACTGTTCCGGCGGACCTCTTGCCGAACGTCTTTACCCCTTTGTCGGCTGGGCCCAGATGGTTCCCCCGCCCGCCAGACGCCGGCCTGCCGCCTACCTCGCCGACCGGGGTGGGCTCGGGCGCCAATCCCTGCTCGTCCATGGGGTTCAGGTGACCCGGGAGGAAATGGACCTGCTGGTCCGGACCGGTTCTACAGTCGTGCTTTGCCCCCGCTCCAATGCCCGCCTGGGCGTCGGCCTGGCGCCTGTCGAAAACTATCGCAGGGCCGGCATTCCCCTGGCCTTGGGTACCGACAGCCTGGCGAGTTGCGAATCCCTCTCGGTCTGGGATGAATTGGCCTTCGCCGAGGGCTGTTTTGGCCACCTGGTTTCCCCGGGCGCACTGCTGCGGATGGCCACCCTCCAAGGCGCTCAAGCCCTCCAGGTCGACCAGCGCATGGGGGCCCTGGAACCCGGTCGCGGTGCCAGCTTCCAGGTTTTTCGTCCCACCGCCATGCCCGGGCTCAAAGACCTTGAGGCGGCCCTCTGCAGCGAAGGGAGTCGTGGAGAAGTCCTGGCCCTCTACCTCCAGGGCCGGGAAGTATTGCAAATTGCCTGAAACCCTCCTATAATTGCCCCCTGTTGTCCATTTCTGGAGTTTCGAAATGATTGATTCATTTCGGCAACTTGAAAACGCCTGGTGAGCTCACCCATTTCCCGATGTATATGTTAAACTTCCACTAACACCGGGGTGAAGGAAAGTGCTATATGATCGAGGAACACGGGACCGTTATCGAACTCAAAGGCAAACACGTTGCGGCGGTTCTCTGTCAAAAGAGCAGTTTTTGCAGAAACTGTGCATCCATGGAGGCTTGCGAGGTCGGTAGCGACAACAAGAGCAAAATTGTCGAAGCCCACAATGCCATCGGCGCCCAGGTGGGCGACAAGGTGAAGCTGGCCACCAGCACCCGTAATTTCCTTCAGTCATCCTTCCTGCTCTACGTGGTGCCGCTGGTCGCCCTGCTCATCGGTGCGGTCGCCGGCAACCTGCTCGGTGAGCGGCTCGCCGGCATTGATCCGAATTTATTGTCCGCCATCATGGGGACCGCCTTCCTGGTTGGCGCCTTCCTGGTCATCCGGGTCGGCAGTAAGGCCATCCCCAAAGAAAACTACATGCCCCGAATTGTGGAAATCATTCCCCTGGACGACCATCTCCCCGACGATCTGAAAAATGGGCATTAAAATAATCGCAACCAACAAAAAGGCCTATCACGACTACTTTATCGATGAGGTCTACGAAGCCGGCATCATGCTCACCGGTACCGAAGTCAAATCGGTCAGGCTCGGCAAGGTCAACCTCAAAGAAGCTTTCTGTCGGATCAAGGACGGAGAAGTGTTCATCAACAACATGAACATCAGCCCCTACGAGTTCGGCAGCCGGGAAAACCCCGACCCGACCCGGATGCGCAAACTGCTTCTGCATCGCGAAGAGATTGACAAGCTGACCAAAAAGGTCGAAGAACGAGGGCTGTCCCTGGTTCCCACCAAAATCTACTTCAAGGACAGTCGGGCCAAGCTGGAAATCGGCATCGGTCGGGGCAAAAAACTTCACGACAAACGCGAAACGCTCAAGCGCAAGCAGCACGACCGGGAAACCGCCAGGGCCATTCGCGATCATCAGCGGTAACGGACTAAAAAAAGATAAGCACTTGGAATTCCGGTTTTTTTATGAGATAATGATTTTGCTTCTGATCCAGGCATACTGGACGCAATTACGACTCACAAATTTCGATTTTCAAAGGGGGTGCCAAGGTTTCGACGGGGGTTGGAAGCGAAGGTGGCATGTCGGGGACGCCAGTTGGCCTCGTTAAAAAACTGGCACACACACAAACGCCGACAACGACGTTTCGTACGCACTGGCTGCTTAATTGCAGTCACGTCTCTGGTTTTATCGCCCGCGTAGGGCTGGAGACGTCAATTTAGCGGGCTAGTTTCTGCAAGTGCCTGTGGTGCAGGAGCGAAATCAAAGCAGGCTCGCCTGTCAAATATCCTGTCTGTGGGAGCTTTGCCAGGTTAATTCAATACACAGACTAAACATGTAGAAGCCTTACGTGAAAGACTTTCGGACGCGGGTTCGATTCCCGCCACCTCCACCAGCCTACGCCAAGGCTTCGGCTGGCAAGCCACTTGCCGGTCGGAGCCTTCGGTTTTTGGCGTAGGCTGCCCGCCGAAGCTCGAAGAGCGAAGGAGGGCTGTTGTCATCCAATGAAAAAATGAAACAGTGAAGGGGAATGAAATACGTCTACCTCTTGCAGAGCCTTTCTCATCCCGACCAGCGCTATGTCGGCCTGACCGCAGATATCGAAAAACGCCTCGCCTCCCACAATGCCGGTCAATCCCCCCACACCTTGAAATATCGCCCCTGGAAGCTCGTGTCGTTTATTGCCTTTATTGATGAGGCCAAAGCGGCTGCCTTTGAGAAATATCTCAAGACCGGCTCCGGGAGGGCCTTTGCGAATAAGCGGTTCTGGTAAGGCCGAGGGTTTTATACCTGTTTTTTATTGAGCTAGGACGTCTTTCGCCAGGGCCAGATCTGGTACTGCAGAAAGGACAAAAGTCAGCCGGCTCTTTCTGTTAGCCGATTTCAGTCCCTCAATGGGCCGGAAAATCTAGAACGCAGCTATCTAGCTGGTCGCTATGTTGCGCTGCCCGTCCTTCCGCCAGCCCATGCTTTTTCTGATGAACCGGACCGGTGAAGGCAACCCCTCCAACCGAGGTTCACGAATTGGTTGATGATCTGCTGAACCTTCGGGGCTGACTGTGTATGCGGGGAATGAAGGTCAGAGGCGGGGATGACGGGAGTCGACCCGGAGTGACTGCTTTTTGGTTTCTCGGGAGAGCTCGCAACGACTTCCGACAATGTGGGATGGTGTATGGCGGGGCGAACTGAGACGGGGTTTATCTTCTGGAAAAACAGGCTGTTGTGGGCTATGATGAGGAGCCGTGTTGAGGGCGTTCTGTCTCTTGTCAAAGTATAGACGCGACCCCTCAGACGATTCCTGTGAAGCTCTTAAGTGAAGGGGCGGAGCCCTTGTGATTCATGGGGGGATATGGAGGTTGAGGATTGAAACGACAGCGCGCTCTCGACCTGCTGAGCCACAGCAAGCCAGAGCTGCAGGCCCGTTTCGGTGTGACCCGGCTGGCACTGTTTGGCTCCACCGCCCGCGATACGGCGACCAGCGGCAGCGATGTCGATGTGCTGGTGGCCTTCGACGGCCCGGCCACCTCCAAGCGCTATTTCGGAGTGCAGTTTTACCTGGAGGATCTGCTTGGCTGCCCGGTTGATCTGGTTACCGAAAAGGCCCTGCGACCGGAGCTGCGCCCCTACATCGAACAGGAGCGGGTCAATGTCTGAGATAGCCTCACGCGAAGACGCGAAGGCGCGAAGGGATATCGAGGAAGTGGCCGCGATTGTGGTCGATGCCTCGTTACAACTGCATAGGGATTTGGGGCCTGGGTTGCTGGAATCCGTGTATGAGGCGGTGCTGGCCAAAATACTCGAACGGCGCGGACTATTGAAAAAAAAAAAAAAANNAAAAAAAAAAACCGGTTCCCATCCGTTACCAGGGCATTGAGCTCGATGCAGGTTTTCGGTTGGATTTGCTGGTCGATGGACAACTGATCGTTGAACTGAAGTCGGTCGAAAACCTCCACCCTGTTCATCCCAAACAACTCCTGACCTACCTGCGCCTGATGAATCTGCCCCTCGGGCTGCTTATCAACTTCGGCGCACCGCTCCTGAAACACGGTCTGCAGCGAGTCGTCAACGAACATACCAACTTCGCGTGCATCAACTGGAGGCGCAGTCATGAAACCCGGCAGCGTCAAAATCGTCGACCGTGTCTCCGCCGTCGAGGCGATCAAGCGATTGAATGAAGAGGATCTGCTCTTTCTCAACCGGCTGATCGTCGAGAGGCTCAAGCTCATTTCCCAGGCCCGCGCCACCACGCTGATGACCAGCTTCACCAGAGGTGACCGCGTCGGCTTCCAGGCCCCGGACGGTCGCGCCATGGAAGGAATTGTGCTGCGTCTCAACAAGAAAACCGTCAGCATCGCCACCGACGACGGTCACCAGTGGAACGTCGCACCCGGCTTGCTGCGGCTGATTCAATCCGCGGGAGATGTCCGATGGCCATGATCCGCCAACCCGAAAACTTCCCGGATACGGTCAAGGATGTCCGGCGTCAGCTGGCACTCTCACAGGAAGAACTGGCCCACGCCCTCGGCGTGAGCTTCGCCACGGTCAACCGCTGGGAGAACGGCAAGACGGTGCCGTCGAAGCTGGCGCAGCGGCAGTTCGAGCTGTTTTGTGAGCAGAAAAAGAAACAGGGGGATCTGCTCTGATGGTCTTCAGCGAATACTCGGGAGAAGAAACCAACATCTTCCCGGATCTGTTTCATTCCGCCATGGCCCGGATCAATCTTGGTATGGAGACTGACGACAGTTCCGGGCGGGCCGAAAAGGGGATGGGTCGTGAGTTGACCGCCAAGGAGTGATGGCGCGGAGCCTTTGTGCTGATGATTCTTGTCTTGGGAATTTTGTACTTAGGAAGATTTCGTAGCAAGTTTTATGTCATGTAATCGTAAGGAGTAATGACGGTCCATGAACCATGTGATCCATAACGGCATCGTGAATTTTATCTGGGGTATCGCCGACGATGTGCTGCGCGATGTCTATGTGCGCGGCAAATACCGCGACGTGATCCTGCCGATGACGGTCATTCGCCGCCTCGATGCGCTGCTGGAGCCGAGCAAGGAAAAGGTACTCGGCATGAAGAAGCAGCTCGACGGGGCCGGGATCGCCAACCAGCACGCCGCCCTCTGCCAGGCCTCCGACGAAGCCTTTTACAACGTTTCGCCCTTTACCCTGCGCGACCTGAAGAACCGCGCCAAGCAACAACAGCTCAAGGCCGATTTCGAAGCCTACCTGGACGGCTTTTCGCCCAATGTCCAGGAGATCCTCGACAAGTTCAAGTTCCGCAACCAGATCCCCACGTTGATCGAGGCCGACATCCTCGGCCACCTGATCGAGAAGTTCCTCGACGGGCGCATCAACCTCAGCCCCAAGAGGGTAGAGGACGTGGACGGCAACGAGATCCTACCGGCGCTCGACAACCACGCCATGGGCACCATCTTCGAGGAGCTGATCCGCCGCTTCAACGAGGAGAACAATGAAGAGGCCGGAGAGCACTTCACGCCCCGCGACGTGGTCAAGCTCATGGCCGACCTGATCTTCCTGCCGGTGGCTGATGACATCGAATCGGGCACCTACCTCGTCTATGACGGGGCCTGCGGCACCGGCGGCATGCTGACCGTGGCCGAGGAACGCCTGGCCGAGCTGGCCGAAAGCCACGGCAAGGATGTCTCCATCCACCTCTACGGCCAGGAGGTGCAGCCGGAAACCTACGCCATTTCCAAGGCCGACCTGCTGCTCAAAGGCGAAGGGGCCGAGGCCGAGAACATGAAGTACGGCTCCACGCTCTCCAGCGACGCCTTCCCGTCGCAGGAGTTCGACTTCATGCTCTCCAATCCGCCCTACGGCAAGAGCTGGAAGACCGATCTGGAGCGCCTGGGCGGCAAGGGGGACATCAAGGACCCGCGCTTTGTCACCCAGCACGGCGGCGACCCGGAATACAAGATGATCACCCGCTCCTCGGACGGGCAGCTCATGTTCCTGGTCAACAAGCTCGCCAAGATGAAGCACACCACCCGCCTCGGCAGCCGCATCGCCGAGGTTCACAACGGCTCATCGCTCTTCACCGGCGACGCCGGTCAGGGGGAGAGCAACATCCGCCGCTGGATCATCGAGAACGACTGGCTGGAGGCCATCATCGCCCTGCCGGAGAACATGTTCTACAACACCGGCATCGCCACCTACATCTGGGTGCTGACCAACCGCAAGAGCGAAGAGCGTAAAGGCAAGGTTCAGCTCATCGACGCCACCGAATGGTACGTGCCGCTGCGCCGCAACCTCGGGAAGAAGAATTGCGAATACTCCGAGGAACACATCCGCGCCATCTGCGACCTGGTAGTGACTCCAATCGAGACCGAGAAATCCAAGATCTTCCCCAACGAGGCCTTCGGCTACTGGAAGGTGACGGTGGACCGCCCGCTGCGCCTCGCCGTTGACCTGAACCAGTCCCGGCTGGAACGGTTCGAGCGTACCTGCGTCAAGGCCAAGGAAGAGCCGCTGGTCAATCTGGCCAGTCGCGTGGCCGAGACCCTCGGGGCCGGTCCGCACCTGAATTTCAATGCCTTCATGGATGCCTGCGACGTCGATGCCGACAATCACGGCGTCAAACTCACCGCCAAGCGCAAGAAGCTGCTGCAAAACGAACTCTGCGACACCAGCGAGGATGCCGCGCCGGTGCTGAAGAAGGTTCACAAGCCGGGCAAGACCTCGCCCGATCCCATCCACGGCCTGTTCGAGGCCGAGGTGAACGATAAGACCTGCGTGGTCGAATACGAGCCGGATACCGCCCTGCGCGACAGCGAGCAGGTACCGTTGCTGGAAGAAGGGGGCATCGAGGCGTTCTTCCGGCGCGAGGTGCTGCCCTATACCTCGGATGCCTGGATCGACCCGGGCAAGACGCTGGTGGGTTACGAGATCTCCTTCACCCGCCATTTCTACCGGCCCGCGCCCATGCGCACCCTGGATGAGATCAAGGCCGATATCTACGCCTTGGAGCAGGAAACCGAGGGACTGCTCGAACAGATTGTCGGGGAGGCTGAGTGATGAAGCTGGCCCCTTATCCAGATTACAAGGATTCCGGACAGCCGTTTCTGGGCGAGATTCCGACTCACTGGGATCTGTTCAGAAACGGCCGCCTTTTTTCTCAGCGCAACGAAACTGGCTTCGGGGAGTTACCTATTCTTGAGGTCTCGTTGAAAACCGGTGTCCGCGTGCGCGACATGGAGAACCTGAAGCGCAAGCAGGTGATGTCCGACCGGGAAAAATACAAGCGGGCGGCCCAAGGGGATATCGCCTACAACATGATGCGCATGTGGCAGGGGGCCGTTGGCGTCGCGCCTGTCGACGGATTGGTTAGTCCAGCCTATGTCGTTGTGCGACCCTTTCCCGAGGTGGACTGCCGCTACTTCAGCTATCTGTTCCGCACCGCGTCCTACATGAACGAGGTGGACGCCTATTCGCGGGGCATCGTCAAAGACCGCAACCGGCTTTACTGGCAGGATTTCAAGCGCATGCCGTCACCGGTTCCGCCGGTTGATGAGCAGCGGCACATCACAAGATTTCTCGATGCGGTCGGCAGCAAGGCCCAGCGGTTCATCCGCAACAAGCGGCGGCTTATCGAACTGCTCAAGGAGCAGAAGCAGAACGTCATTAACCAGGCCGTGACCCGGGGGCTCGACCCCAACGTCAAGCTAAAACCCAGCGGCGTGGAATGGATCGGGGATATTCCGGAGCATTGGGTGGCCAGACGGCTCCGGACGCTGGCGGCGGTCAGGGCCAGTGGCGTCGACAAGAACACGAACGAGGACGAAGTCCCGGTCATGCTCTGCAACTACGTGGACGTTTACAAGAACGACCGCATCACCGCCGCTATCGATTTTATGAAGGCCACGGCCACGCCGGAAGAGATTCGCGCTTTTGAGCTGAAAGCGGGCGACGTAATCATCACCAAGGACTCCGAAAGTTGGGACGACATCGCCATTCCCACTTTCGTGTCCGAGGCTCTTCCCGGCATCGTTTGCGCCTATCACTTGGCCTTGATCAGACCGTTCTCAGGTGAAATCGAAGGCGAGTTTCTGTTCAGGGCGTTCTCTTCCGACCCAGTGGCCGACCAGTTCCGGATTGCCGCTACCGGTGTGACCCGCTTTGGCTTGGCGCAAGGTGCAATCAAGGGGGCGTTCTTCCCGCTCCCGCCGTTGGAGGAACAGCGAGCGATTATTGCTCACATCAATGAAAAGTGCGCCGAGATAAGTCAGGCGATTTCAAGGGCCGAGCGTGAGATCGAGCTGATGCGCGAATATCGCACCCGGCTGATTTCCGATGTGGTCACCGGCCAAGTGGATGTACGTGGCATTGAGGTGCCGGATGTTGCCGAGGACGAACTGCTGGCGCTGGAAGAGGACACCGCCGATGCCGATGACATGATCGATGACGAGGGGGACATGGATGAAACCGACTGACAAAACCCCTAAAAACAGCCTCGGCAAACCGCAGGACTATCCGCGCCTGCTGACCGAGATCAAGGAGCGCATCCGCTCCGCCCAGTACGAAGCCCTCAAGGCGGTCAACAAGGAGCTGGTCGGCCTGTACTGGGATATCGGCCGGATGATCGTGGAACGGCAGGATGTTGAAGGCTGGGGCAAGGCGGTGGTGGAACAGCTCGCCGCCGATCTGCGGGCGGAGTTTCCCGGCGTGGGCGGTTTCTCGTCCTCCAACCTCTGGCGGATGAAAGCCTTTTTCGAGGCGTACACCGGACTGGAAAAACTCGCACCACTGGTGCGAGAAATCGGCTGGAGCCATAACCTTGCCATCCTGGAGCGCTGCAAGGAGCCGCTGGAGCGGGAATTCTATCTGCGCATGGCCCGCAAGTTCGGGTGGTCCAAGAACGTGCTCATTCACCAGATCGACAACCAGAGTTATGAAAAATCCCTACTGGGCCAGACCAACTTCGACCAGGCGCTGACGCCGGAACTTCGCGCCCAGGCCAAGCTGGCGGTTAAGGACGAATACACCTTCGATTTTCTGGAGCTGGGCGCGGAACACAGCGAGCGGGAACTTGAACGGGCGCTCATCGCCCGGATCGAGGATTTTCTCCGGGCCATGGGCGGCATGTTCGCTTTCATGGGCAGCCAATACCGGATGGAGGTGGACGGCAAAGAGTTTTTCATCGACCTCTTGCTGTTTCACCGCCGTCTGCGCTGCCTTGTCGCCATTGAGCTGAAAGTCGGCGAGTTCCTGCCGGAGTTCGTCGGCAAGATGCAGTTTTATCTGGCGGCGTTGGACCGGCAGGTTCGCCAGGAGGACGAGAACCCCTCCATCGGCATCATCCTGTGCAAGGAGAAGAGCCGCACGATTGTGGAATACGCCCTGCACGACGCCCGCAAGCCCATCGGCGTGGCCACCTATGAAATCACCAAGACCCTGCCCAAGGCGCTGAAGGGCCAACTGCCATCGCCGAAGGATATCGCCCATTTGCTGGAGGACCTATGATGCCTACCGACACCAGCGAAAAGGGTCTGGAATCGATCATCGTCGCCTCCCTTGTGGAGGATGCCGGATACGTCCAGGGCGACCCGCAGGACTACGACCGCGAACACGCCGTCGACCTGGCCAAGTTGCTGCAATTTCTCGCCGCCACCCAGCCCGATACCTATGAGGCTCTCGGCATCGACGAGGAAGGCCCCAAGCGCACCCAGTTCCTGCACCGCCTGCAGGGCGAGATCGCCAAGCGCGGCGTGGTGGATGTGCTGCGCGGCGGCATCAAGCACGGCCCGGCCCATGTGGACCTTTTCTATGGCACGCCGACCCCGGGTAATGTAAAGGCGGCCGAGCGGTTCGCGGCCAACATCTTCAGCGTTACCCGCCAGCTCCGCTACAGCCGCAACGAGACCGCGCTCTCCCTCGATATGGCCGTGTTCATCAACGGCCTGCCCATCGCCACCTTCGAGCTAAAGAATAAGCTCACCAAGCAGACGGTGCTCGATGCTGTGCAGCAATATCAGCGCGACCGCGACCCGAAGGAGCTGCTGTTCCAGTTCGGTCGCTGCGCCGTGCATTTTGCCGTCGACGATCACGAGGTGCGTTTCTGTACCCACCTCAAGGGTAAAGGCTCGTGGTTTTTGCCTTTCAACAAGGGCTACAACGATGGCGCTGGCAATCCGCCCAACCCGGCCGGGCTTGCCACCGACTATCTGTGGAAGGAGTCCCTCTCCAAGGCGGGCCTGACCGATATCCTGGAAAACTACGCCCAGGTGGTGGAGGAAAAGGACGAGAAGACCGGTAAAAAGAGGTACAAGCAGATCTTCCCCCGCTACCACCAGTTGAAGGTGGTTCGCATGCTGCTGGCCAATGCCGCCGGGAGTGGCGTAGGCAGGCGCTACCTGATCCAGCACTCGGCGGGCAGCGGCAAGAGCAACTCCATCGCCTGGCTGGCGCACCAGCTCGTTGGGCTTGAGCACGAGAGCAAAGCGTTGTTCGATTCGGTCATTGTGGTCACCGACCGGCGCGTGCTCGACAAGCAGATCCGCGACACCATCAAGCAGTTCGCCCAGGTTTCCGCCACCGTCGGCCATGCCGAACATTCCGGCGACCTGAGCAAATTCCTCAAGGCCGGGAAGAAAATCATCATCACCACGGTGCAGAAGTTTCCGTTCATCCTCGACGAGATCGGCGACGAACACCGCAAGAGCAAATTCGCCATCATCATCGACGAGGCCCATTCCAGCCAGGGAGGCAAGACCACCGCCGCCATGAACCGCGTGCTGGAGGAGACCGCGCCCTATGGCGGCTCTGATGACGAGGGGGAAGAGACGGTCGAGGACAAGATCAACAAGATCATGGAAGGCCGGAAGATGGTAACGAACGCCAGCTATTTCGCCTTCACCGCGACCCCCAAGAACA
>NPID01011131.1_pt1 | contig 18374 bp, 21 predicted proteins | sample 8637491 | NCBI WGS metagenome assembly NPID01 (sample SAMN07420843, study PRJNA396082) | bioreactor metagenome | isolation source: sample BA6 brine-fed electro-methanogenic bioreactor BA | place: Japan: Kochi | collected 2016-06-14 | reverse complement strand
GCCTGTCCCCACACGGAGCTGTGCACATGCTGGGCGCCCTTGGGCTGGCCGGTGGTGCCGGAGGTGTAGTGAAGCACCGAGGGGGTCTCGGGGCCGGACTTGAAAACCTGGAACTCCTGCACACGGGGAGCTTCCTCCACGTCGAAGAATATCTCCCCCTCCTTGAGCTTGTCGGGGTTGCCCTCTATCACCACGATCTTCTCCAGGGCGGGGAGCCTGTCCTGTATCTTCCGCACCTTCTTCACGTGCTTCTGGGTGGTGAGGATCATCTTCGTTCCGGCGCTCTCCAGGCGAACCTCAAGAGATTCATCGCCGAATGCGGAGAAGAGCGGCTGGGCAACCGCGCCGGCCTTCAGTATTCCCAGGAATGAGATATAGAGACCGGGGATCTTGTCCATGAAGATGCAGACCCTGTCGCCGGGCTGGATGCCCTGGTCCTGCAGGAACTTGGCGTACCCGTTGGAGAGAACCCTTATGTCGTTGAAGGTGAAGGTCTTCTTCTGCCCGCCGAAGCCCTGCCAGATAAGGGCCTTCTTGTCGCCGTTTCCCCTTTCGCATACGCGGTCGGAGCATATGGCTCCTATGTTGAGGGTCTCCCCTTCCTTCCAGTCAAGCACTTCCTTCGCTATGTCCCAGCTGAAGTCCTTCCGTCTTTCTTCGTAGGAACCGATGTTGCTCAAAACGCACCCTCACTTCCGGGTTCAGCCTGCCTGGCAGGCTCCGATGTTGCCGATCCTTTGAATGCTATGCATCAAAATATGTGTTGGTACAAATAACCCAACCGCCGCCCCATGTCTAGGCTGTTTCAGCCGTGGGCTATCACAATGGCAATTGCGGCTTTCCTCGTGTGGGAGAGGGATACGGGAAGCTCTTTCACTCCGGCTTCCTGCATGACCTCCAGGGCCCTTCCGCTGAGTCTGAGGGATACTGCTCCGGTGCTTGTGTCCCTGATCACTTCCACATGACGGAACCTCAGCCCCTGGGCCAGCCCGTGACCCAGGGCCTTGAACGCCGCTTCCTTGGCGGCGAACCTTGCGGCGTAGTTCTCCCAGCTCCTCGTCTGACTTGAGCAGTAGGCCACTTCCTCCGGAAGGAACACCTCGTCTATAAGCTCTTGTGTGAGTTTCGCCCTGAATGTTTCGATGTCCACCAGGTCGATGCCAACGCCCTTTATCACACCCATCAGAAGTTCGGCTCCATGGTCTTCCAGCCCCTTCCACGGTTCTCTATGTACTGCCCGGGTCCGCCGTAGGCCCGGGAAAGGCCGGTGTCTATCATAATCACCCTTCCTCCGAACCTGGTCTCCACCTCCTCAACCACTGTGTGGCCCACAACGGCATATTCCGCACCGGCGGTGTCCAGGAACTGTTCGAGGGCCCGTTCAACGGAAGTGGACGGGTCGATCCCCCAGCCCCTGTACCAGAAGGGACCTTCTCCCCGGAAGACATTCGCCTGAAGGCTGTCAGACCGAATCGCTTTCCATACGGCTTCGTTGATCGCTTCTGGGGACATTGCGGAGAACTCCGGAGAGACGCCTCCGTGGAGGAATACCGTGTCGTTTATCCTTATCACCGCCGGGTGCCCGGAGATCCATCTTCCGTAAAAACCCCGGGGGCCGAGCGCCGTTGCCGCCTTCTCCATTCCCCCGTGGGAATCGATCTCTCCCTGATGGATGTACCTGAAGTCGCCTTCGAGATTCATTACCTCGTGGTTACCGGTGAGCTGATGAACCATTCCACCCTGGAGGGGGGCCTGTCTTTCCAGCTTCATGACAAGGTCCATTATCAGCCTGGAGTCCGGTCCCCTGTCCAGGAGGTCCCCGGTCTGAACCAGGTGGGTCTTCCCGCCGCACCAGTCCTTGTTGCCGTCGATAAGGCCCGCATGGCGGAGAACCTCCGCGAACCTGTGGAAGTCGCCGTGTACATCGGCTACTGCCACCACCCTTGGGATGCCGTTCCACCGGGCCGGACCGGAAATGACCACCATGGTCAGCAGAAGGGCGGTCAGCAGAGCCGTCAAACGCCCTCCCCTTCGATCTCTTCCCTGATGTTCAGGAGCTCGTCCGCCAGGTGACGGAGTCGCCTTTCCTCGATGCCAGGGAGTCCGAAGGCCCCGCCCCTGTGCGGGCTCATGACCACATTGGGCAGGTCTCCGAAGGGGAACCTGGAAGGGGGTGTGTCCTTTCTGGACATCTCGCTGTCGGGATAGGAGTACCAGACATCTATCCCCGCTGCGCCCAGATGGCCTGAAAGAAGGGTTTCGTACAGGGCCTCCTCGTCCACCACCGGCCCCCTGGCAACGTTCACCAGTACGGAGCCCCCGGGCATAAGGGCAAGCTCCTCTTTTCCTATCATTCCCCTGGTCTCTTCAGTGAGGGGAACGGCTATAACGAGGATGTCCGTGTCGGGAAGGATGGCAGGCAGGTCATGTGCCATGAAGGAGCCTTCCGCGGCGGTTCTGCCCACCGTTCTTACTCTGGCTCCCATGGAGGAACAGATCCGCTCCACCCTGCTTCCTATGGAACCTCTGCCCAGCACTGTGATCCTGCTGTCTTCAATGATCAGGCCTGATGGGGTGTACCTGGGCGACCAGTCCCCCCTCCTCAGGGCGGTGTCCGCGGGTATGATGAGCTTCGCCGCGGCCATCATCAGGGTTACCGCCATTTCAGCTGCGGCCACGGCGTTGTGGTGAATGCTCCTGAGCATTATACCGGGGTTGTGCTCCATGGTCGCGGCGGTGGACTCAGGCACTCCGGCGTAGGGCACCACAACCGCCTTGAGGCCCCGGCACATGTCAAGCTGCTCTGGGAAAACAAGTCCGGACACGAGAATGTCGCAGGAAGTGGATGCGGAAATCTCTCCGGCTGACAGGTCGAAAACACCCCCGGTAAGTTCATTCAGCCTCTCGAGGGTTTCGGTGGCGGGACCGCCGGCAATGTGGACCCTGATCACCTCAGGAGTACTATTCTGGTGGATGAAGAGCCTGATCCATGAACGGCCCTTGCGAAATAGACTCCCGGTGCTGTTTCACGGGTATCCCACCGGGCCGTTCCGGATGGGCTCACCGCCGCCGTTCCCATCACCCTTCCCTGAAGGTCGTATATCTCCACCACCGGCGGTTCTCCACCGGGCCAGCCCAGGGAGAACGAAGCCGTTCCCCTGGCGGGGCTTTCCATCGGCCTTATGGAAATGGCGGAGCCCTCCTCTCCTGATACTCCCATGGCATCCCCTGCGGTGAAGTAGTACTGGGGGCCGCCGGTAAACGAGACGGAAGCCACCGCAAGTATCACCTGGTCGTCGGGTTCCGTGAGGCCGTCCACGGTTATGGTACCGCTCTGGCCGGCTTCCTCGATGGTCATCTCCAGCACCTCTGGAGGTTGTGCGTTCCTCAGTGCCATCACCCTCACGGCGAAGTTGTTGTCGTCGGATCCGTCGAAGCCTATTTCCAGGTTGTCGAAGGGAAGATCCTGGAACCGGTAGTAGTCCGCCGCCCAGTGGCTCACCGACTTCTCCACCTCTACCGGATAGGTGGAATAGCTGCCGGAGGTGTTGAACGGCGGCAGGTCCTCCAGGGCGTAGCCGTACCTGCCGTCGCCTATGCTTGTGTCGTCAAGGAAGTTGGCCACTATCCAGTCGGCGAATACATCTTCGGTGTCCTCGGGGTAGCCGAAGGAGTCAAGCACGGCGTCGTACCCCGCCATGGAGTTCGCCGGCTCGTGAACCACTGCGTATACTGCTTCGTGGCCGCCGTAGCGTTCAAAGAAGTAAAGCGACCATAGGTAGGTCTGTATGTAGTCGGCCCATTCGCCGTCCCACACCGTGAGGTCGTTATCGGGATTGGAGTTGAAGGAGGAGATGTTGTCAGGGTGGCCGAAGAAGTACATGGCCAGTTCCGCCATTCCCTCGTCCACCCATGAAACCTCGCTCTCATCGTACTTCCAGTGGATCATGTGCTCGAACTCATGGGCGATGACTCCGTGCATGTAATCTCCCGAGGGGCCGCCGGTGCTCATGGTGTTCAGGTAGAGCACCTCGCACTCGTTGCTGTGGTAATCGGGAAAGGTGCCCTCGGGGTACTGGTCGAAGTAGAAGAAGAAGCCGTCGGCGGCCACCTCGAAGTCGTACCACATCAGGTATATCCTTGGGTCGTCATCCAGTTCGTCGGGTGGGGTCCCGAAGGAGAGGCTGTCTATCTCGTATATGCCCTGGTCGGGGTAGGGGCCTATGCTGGAGCTGTCCCAGTGCTCCAGTATGGAGTCCACATCGGCCTGGTCGATGGACACCTGCCACTCGGTGTCCTTCACCACCACATAACCCTTCTCCCCCACTCCCCGCACGGTGCACACATGCTGCTCGAAGTGAGGGGGCATGGGGTACCATGTCCACAGCCACCACACCCAGGAGTCGCCCACCTGAGGGTTGTCAGGGGGGCCCAGGGGAATGCCAGGATCCTGGATCGTGACATCCGGGCCGAGTTCCTCCACAGGGGGGATCTGGAACTCCCTGGTTATCGAGAGTCCGTGGGGAGCCGCAGCGGCGGCGGATACGATCACAAGACAGAGGATCAGTGAACTGCAGATACGCATGGGGTGCCTCCAATGTGCTAGAGTATTCTTCCCCGTGAACATATCCACATGGTTTTCTCGCAACAACGGACACCACTCCGAAATAACGGCTCTTTCCCATTGACCGGGAAAGGCAGCCGGGCAATCGTTATGAAGAATGGAGGTGGAAAATGGCAGGGAAGAATGATGTGATGAGTCTTCTGGAGGGATCTCCCTTCCCCTGGTGGTCATGGGATGTTGGAGAGAACAGGGTCTCCTTCAGTCGACACAAGGTTGAGAACCTGGGCTACAGGTACGAGGACTTCCTGGGTTGCGGATACGAGGCCTTCACGAACCTGCTGCATCCTGAGGATCATGAGCGTACCATGGATGCAATGAGGAAGGTACTCTCCGGGGCTTCGGAACTGTACCATATAGACTACAGGATACTGGCCGCCGACGGGAGCTACCACTGGTACATGGACAGGGGCGTGGTGGTAAAGAGGCTGGCCGACGGGTCGCCGGGTCTGATCCGGGGGCTGGTGCTGGATCTGGGCACCCACCTGAGGTCAGGAATACACAAGGATGAATTGCTGAGGCTCTTCCGCAGGGCCATGGCGGTTCACAGCGCCGAAGGGCAGGCGCTTCAGGTGTGTTCCAGCTGCGGTTCGGTTAAGGCGGGTAATACCTGGCTGCCGGCAACAGGAGACCTGGCCAACTTCCTGGCGGCTGAGAAGACCCATTCGGTGTGCGAAGGGTGCCTGAAGGCACTCTATCCCGATTTCGCCGGGGAGATACTGAGGGAGCTGGGCAGGGCGGGTTAAGGGCTACCCTTCCTATTCCTCCATATCCCTGAGCTGGCACATGAGGAGCTCGCCTGTGGTCTCGTTACGGAGATGGAGCCCGTTCCCCAGGCACCACTTCCAGTAGCGGCAGTCTGCGCAGGCTCCGGTCCTGGTCCACTCCCTGTTCCGCATGACCTGAAAGCGGTTCTCCCATACATCCAGAAAGTCGTCGCGGTAAATGTTTCCCTGGATGAAGTCGGACCTGAGGCTTGGGCAGGCTGATATGGAACCGTCGATAAGCACCGAGGCCACACCGATGCCGGCCCGGCAGAACATGAAGTCGTCGCGGACCTCTTTCTCGTAGCTTCCCAGAAAACCGTCGCAGCTGTACGACGCGTGGATGACCCCGGCTTCCCGGGTCTCCCTTATGAACTCCATGACCCTTCTCAGCTCGGCGCCTGTAAGCTTCATTTCTTCAGCTCCCGCGGCCCTGCCCTTGGGAAAGATGCTGAAGAGCCTCCAGCGCTTCACCCCTATGCCTTTGAGAAACTCCCTCACGAGGTGGAGCTGGTCCAGGTTGCGCCGGGTCAGGCATGTGACCGCGTCGAAGATGGGGATGGCGCTTTCCGCGGCGCACTGAAGGGCATTAACGGCCCTTGAGAATGAACCCTTCTTGCCCCGAAGCCATTCATGGGAGTTCTCCAGCCCGTCGAGGCTCACGGTGAGGCTTTTCATCCCGGCGGCGAGCAGGCTGTTCATCCTCCTGCGGTCAAGCGCCCAGCCGTTGCTCACGATGCCCCAGGGAAAACCCATACCCGCCATCCGCTCGCCTGCGCTCTCAAGGTCTTTCCTCATTATGGGTTCGCCGCCGGTTATGGCAACGGTGATCTTGCCGGGATCCATCCTCTGTTTTACGGACTCCAGCACCTTCAAAAAATCCTCCGCCGGCATGTCGGGAACGGAGGAGGAGGAGAAACAGTCGCTTCCGCAGTGACCGCAGTTCAGGTTGCAGCGGAGGGTGCACTCCCAGAACAGGTAGTTCAGGTCGTGGATAGCGGTCAGCAGTTTCCTGTGCTGTTTGAAAAGCTCCAGCTGGAACTGCTTCTTCAGGTCGGGTTTCAGGCTGGGCAACTGCTACCCTTCATCGGGTACGAGTTCGAAGTTCACTTCCAGGTAGACCATGTCGGGAAGGTCCGGATCCCGTTCCAGGGGAAGCAGGGTGTCTTCAGGCAGGAAAGAGCCGTTCAACGGTCCATCGATGTCGGTGAGCTCCACCGTTACGGTATCCGGAAGGCTGAACAGCGAAAGGTCCGCCTCAAGCCAGTAGTGGCCGTAGCCGTCGGAAGTTACAATGTCGAGTTCATCGGGATATCCATTGTGAACCATCCTGAGCTGGATGCCCTGCACCGGCTGGCTGTCCGAAGTCACGGTTCCAGTGATGTTCACCGCTGAAGGCACTCCGTAATCGGTACCAGCCCATCCGCAGCCCGAGGTAATCACACCCAGGGTTCCCAGGATGCTTCCCGACAGCCAGCCGGCGAACCTGAGAAGGCCTTTGCGGGCTTTACGGGCCATCAGTCCTCCCCGTAGGGTTCCATGTAAAGGTCAATAGTCAGGGTGGTGGTGGTCCCGATGTAGGGAGCCCAGATGAGGGTGTCCAGATCAGGGTAGGTATCAGGCCATTCACCCTGAGGATCCACCGCCCGAAGCAGCATTGTGTCGGGTATTTCCCAGGGTTCCAGCATGGAATAATCGTAACCTACGATGTACTCCCCGTTGCTGTCGGTCATGCCGTGCTGAAAATCCTCCTGGTCCGGAAGGGAGAGCCCCAGGTGTATATCATCGATCCCTGTGCTGTCCAGTGCGCACATCACCCTTCCGTGAACGATCAGGGAGTGATCGCTGCAGGGTGGCATTCCGTATGCCATGACTATCTGCTCACATCCGGTTGTGATAACTCCCAGGGCTCCGAGCAGGGCGGCCGATAACCTGCTGATCATCTTAAGGAGACCACGATGTGTCCGTTTTACGGCTTCGGCCATGACCTCACTCCAGAGGCTGAAGGTTAATGTCCACATTCAGTTCCGGGTCGTCACCGGTGGGCAGGGCCAGCAGGGTATCTGAGGTGTAGAACTCTCCGTTCTCCGCTCCGTCTACGTCGTCCGCCGTCAGCCCGATAGAATCCGTATAGGCAAACTCGTAGTCTTCCACGAAGAGGGAATAGGAGCCGTCGGCGCCTGTGAAGGCCTGCTCTCCCACGATCTGGGAGATCTCCTGGCTGAAAGCCCTCACCCTGATTCCTTCAACGGCGGTGCTGTCCGCAGCGGAGCGTACGGTTCCTGTAAGGGTAACGCTGTATCCTGGAACCCCGTATGTGGGTTCAGCGGCCTGGTAGCAGCCTGCTGTGATCACACCGGCCATGCCCAGGAGCCTGGCGGATATCGCCGCGGCTTTCTTAAGGAAAAACCTTCCTGAAACCTTCACCCGACAGCTCCTTTCACCGGCTTCCTGGGATAGTATACGATGAATCCTGTGATTGTTCCATGGGTGTTTGATTATCTGTCTGTCGAGGCTGAGACTTGACAATTCCACCGGGGAATGCATGATACCGCCCATGAAAAACAGTTCCTTCTCCCTCCGTTCCGTTCTTGTCAGCGCTTTCGCATGGCGCTGGTGGGCGGGTTCCTCCGCCCATAATTAACACTCTCTGACATTTACATCACTGTATCTGCAAATTGCTTCAAGGCAATAATATAAGGAGTGTGCCATGCGCAGGTATTCATCAAGGAACAACGAGTTCCTTTCCACCAGATACACGAATCTGAAGCCCTTCCTTCCATCCCTCCCCCCGCCGCCGGTGGATAACGAGGGGAATCCGGTGAACCCGGAGGTGCTCCGGGCTCTGTTCCCGGACGGGATGATAGAGCACGAGATAACAACCGCTCCAGAGGTGGACATCCCCGGTGAGGTGCTGGACGCCTACCGGGTATTCCGGCCTTCTCCGCTGGTGCGGGCACTGGCCCTGGAAAAGGCCCTGGAGACCCCGGCGAGGATCTACTACAAGTACGAGGGTACGAATCCGGCGGGAAGCCACAAGAGCAACACCGCCATCGCCCAGGCGTTCTTCGCCGCCAGGGAGGGTTATGCCGGCATAACCACCGAAACCGGAGCCGGCCAGTGGGGCAGCGCCCTCTCCCAGGCATGCTGTCACTTCGGGCTGGACCTGGACGTGTTCATGGTACGGGCCAGCTTCCTTCAGAAACCCTTGCGAAAGACCTTCATAGGTATCCACGGCGGCAGGGTGCACGCCAGCCCCAGCAACCTCACCCGGTCGGGTCGGAGCTTCCTGGAGAACGACCCCGAGCATCCTGGAAGCCTGGGGATAGCCATAAGCGAAGCGGTTGAAATGGTGGTTGGCAGCCCGGACAGATGCTACAGCCTGGGAAGCGTCTCCGACGCGGTGTGCCTGCACCAGTCGGTGATCGGCGGCGAGGCCATACTGCAGATGGAGGAAATGGGCGACTTCCCCACGGAGATAATCGGTTGTGTTGGTGGCGGGTCGAACTTCTCGGGCCTGGCCTTCCCTTTTATCGAGAAAACCCTTACCGGCGGTGATGCGATCCGATTCACCGCGGTGGAGCCGGTGGCCTGCCCCACCCTCACGAAGGGGAAGCTGATGTACGACCACGGAGACGCTTCAGGGCTTACCCCGAAGTACATGATGTACTCACTGGGAGCAGGTTTCGTGCCCCCTCCCATACACGCCGGAGGCCTTCGCTATCATGGGATGGCGCCTCTGGTAAGCCATCTGGTGAAGCTGGGAATGGTGACTCCAGCTGCATATGAGCAGGAGCGGATCCTCGAGGCCGGAAGGATGTTCGCCAGGGTGGAGGGGATCCTCCCAGCGCCTGAGTCATCCCACGCAATAGCCGCCGCTGTGGATTCTGCGCTGCGTGCAAGGGAGACCGGCTCCGAAGAAGTGGTGCTCTTCAATCTGAGCGGGCACGGGTTCCTGGACCTCTCGGCCTACGGAACCGCCTGAAGGCCAGGGGCGGCGGTCCTCAGGCCGCCGCCCCCGGTTCAGCTACTTGATGAGGCCGTATATGGCCTTGTAGTCCCTCTCGACGCTTTTCAGTATGGGAAGGTCCGTGAAACTGCCTATCTCCCTCACCGCAAGGGGTGAACTGGAGCAGACCCCTGAGATGGCGTGTGGAGCAAGGTCGAAGTCGTCGCTGAGTATCTTCAGACCGCCGGCTACACCGGCGGCATCCGAGGCGCAGAGTATCAGTCTGTGTATCCTGCTCTTGACCATGGGGTGGCGGAGCAGCATTGCGGTCTCTCTCTGGAAGATCCCGTCGGCGAATTCCAGCACCAGGTAGTTCCTGGGATTATTGCCGTATTTCATGTCAACTGAATGGAATATCCTCAGGAGTTCTTCCTCGCTGAGCATGTACGTGGACGGGTGGCCGAAGAAGGTGAAGTCTACCACCTTCTGGGCGCCGCAGTCCTGCATCAGAAGAACGTCCTTCAGGCTTGCTGTGCCGGTGATCTTCGCCGCTCTGACCCTTTTATCCATGGAGGAGAGGGCGTAGCAGCACGCCGCGGCGGCATAGCTCTTACCCGAGTTCATGGCGGTGCCTATGCAGAGGATGATCCTTGCGCCTGAACCGGTTCTTTCCAGGCGCTTGGGAGTTATGAGAACATGGTCGGCGGTGTTCACCACCTCACCGGTGGTATCGCACACATAGCCCAGTATCTTCACCTGGGTGGGCGACGCTATCAGCTCGTTGTGGTTCAGCATCTCCCCCACCAGGCCGCTTCTCGCCAGCATGTCCACGGTGGTGCATGGCGTATCGGGAACCATGCCCTCGTAGTGGTCGGGGGCGTACCTGTTACCGAACACGAACACGGCCCTTGTCCTGTCGTGGATGGTGTGTATCCTGGCGGAAACGCTCTCCAGGCTGGTATGGAATCCCAGGGAGACTATTTCCCCATAGATGAGGTCCCCCATCCTGGGGATCCTGTCCGGCATCTGGGTGTACGCCTTTATCAGCCTCCTTGGTACTGAGTACGCGGAGCTGGGAATAATGGCGTTAGGGGCTATTCTCTTCATTTCACCACTTTCTTCCTTTTTCCACCGGGTAACCGTGCCGGGAATCTATCGGTTTTCCCGTCGAAAGTGATAGTCCATCTATATTACTGCAGCTGAATATGTTACTATAGATGCACCAATGTTGTGCCCGTTACATGCCGTACTCAAGGTAACGAACCCTCCTGGAAGTGGGATCGTACCAGAGATATCTGAGAAGATCGCCGCCGCCGGATACGGAAGAGTTTATCTCCATACCGCTGAGTTCGCTGTTCCTGAACCAGTGGAACTCCCTTCCCTGAACTGGAGAGATGGCGGTGCGATCACCGGGCTGAAGCCCCAGAGAATCGATGATCCTGCTTACAACCTCCCGGTCGCCGTTGAAGCCGATCTGGTAAAGGGGATCGGCTCCCAGTTCGTCGGCATAGTAGAAGACGCCGTCCACTCCCTGATCCGGCTCGAATCGGAAGTGCCGTCTGAACCCTTCAAGGTTCGCTTCCGTATCGGGAACATCGTGGTCATAATCGCTGAAGCACCCGGTCTGAAGAAGCAGAAGTGAGATCAGGCAGAGAGAGAGCCTCATCCCTCATTCCCCTTTAAGGCCAGGAAAAGGGAAAGGAAGAAAAGCACCACACTGACAGGAAGGAATACGGCCCTCTCCGTGGAAGAGGCGGAGAAGAGATTCCCTGCTGTATTGAAGAGGAAATAGACGGTCATGACCCAGGAACCCGCGGCAAAGACCCATCCGGGAAGGGTCCTCAGTATCAGACCCGCCCTGCCTGCTGCGACCATGGCAAAGAGAACAGTGATCAAAAGGGCTACGATCTCCATTGTCACGGCATCTTCCCCGGAGACGGATCCTCCCCATACCACTCCGTCTGGCAGAAGACCCAGCAGCACACAGAGATGGAACAGGAAAAGAAGCCCCAGCACGGTCAGCGCCGCAACTCCGGCTTTTGCAGGTGTGAATCTGGAAAACATCATTGCCACTCCCTTCACTGGCAATATAAGGACAAGCCCGGGGAGGAACAGGTTGTAAACCTGCGAGTAACAAATGGTTGACAACCAGGGTTCAATGCTCTATTTTCGCCCTCCGGAAGGGGGTCGAAGTGTATTCCAAATCATCTGAAACCGTAAGATATCTCAGGGAGAGCAGGGATTTCGTCTCCGGGCAGGAGATAGCCGGAAGGCTGGGCATAACCAGGGCGGCGGTCTGGAAACACATAAACTCCCTGAGGGAACGGGGTTTCGGCATCACATCCGTTACCAACAAGGGCTACCGCCTGGATTCGGTTCCGGACCTCCCCTCGGAAGAGGTGCTCCATTCCCTTCTTCGAACAAGTCTTATCGGCTCGGTTATCGAATACCATGATGCGATACCCTCCACCAACACCCGGGCAATGTCCCTGGGGCACCAGGGTTACCCCCAGGGAACCGTTGTAACCGCAGACAGACAGACAGCGGGAAAGGCCAGGGACGGAGGCATCTGGGCCAGTCCTCCCGGGAAGAACTTATACCTTTCCGTACTGCTTAAACCGGGAGTCCCCGCCGACATGCTTTTCAAGCTGGAGGAAATCGCCCTCAGGGCGATGAAGGAAGCGGTAAACGCTTCCTGTCCCGACCTGCCGCTGGAGGTGCTGGACACCGGGCTTTTCTGCGGGAAGAACAAGATAGGAGGAGTACTCTGCGAGGCCTGCGGCGAGATAGGCAGGATACACCATGCAGTGGCCGGGGTAGGCCTTAATGTAACCCACCACCCCTCCAGTTCCCCTGCATCATCCATAACGGAACTCGCCGGTTCTACCCCTTCCAGGGCTGAGCTGACGGTAACGCTCCTTGAAGCCATGGAAACCCACTACCTGAAATGGATGGACACCGTTGAGAAAGGCTGAGGCCCTGGAATTGCTCCAGAGCGTTCCCCTGGATGAGGTGCGGGACATGTGCGCTGCAAGGAGGAGATCGGCCTTCGGGAAGAGGGTGGATCTGTGTGCAATAGTGAACGCCAGGAACGGCGGATGCAGTGAGAACTGCGCATTCTGCGCCCAGTCCGGGGTTCCCGGAGGGATCATGGAGAATGCAGGGACACTGAACTCCGTGCACGGAAGGGCAAGCGCAGCCGGCATTGGCCGGTTCTCCATCGTGACGAGCGGCGGGAAGGCTGGTGCGGAAGAACTGGAAACAGTGCGCGAAGCGGCCGGCATGGGCAGTGAGCTCTGCCCTCTCTGCGCGTCCCTGGGGCTTCTTGATGCGGATGAGATGAAGCAGCTGAAGGATGCCGGGTTCACAAGATATCACCACAACCTGGAGACCTCGGAACGGTACTTCCCTTCGGTGTGCACCACACATTCCTGGAAACAGAGGGTGTCCACGGTGGAAGCGGCATCACAGGCCGGTCTCTCCGTCTGCTCCGGGGGGATAATGGGGATCGGGGAGAGCGATGAGGACAGGGTCGATCTGGCCCTGGCCCTGTCGGAACTGCCGGTGGACTCCTTGGCCCTTAATTTCTATGTGCCTGTGGAAGTAGCCAGGATCTCCGGAGAGTACCTTTCCCCGGAGAAAAGGCTTCGGATCACCGCCATGTTCTTCCTCGTCAACCCGGGAAGGGAAGTGAGGATCTGCGCTGGAAGGAAGGGCTTCGGGGATATGGAGGGCATGGTGTTCGACTTCGGGGCAACGGGGATCATGACCGGGGATCTTCTCACCACCGCCGGAAGCAGCCTGGAAGATGACAGGCGCCTGATAGAGGAGGCCAGCTACCGCCATGGCATTTCCTGAGAACGAGCTGATGGAGCTGGGGAATGAAGGGCTCCGCAGGGAGCTCAACCTGGGGGATGAAGGCGGGTTGTGCTTCTCGTCCAACGATTATCTCGCCCTCTCGAGGAATCCCAGGGTTACAGCCGCCGCCGTCCGTGCCCTGGAGGAGTACGGAGCCGGAGCAGGGGGATCCAGGCTCATGGCCGGGAACCTCAGGGTGCACCAGGAACTGGAAACCAGGCTGGCCAGGCTGACGGGCATGGAGAGCGCCCTCGTGTTCGGCAGCGGCTACCTTGCCAATCTGGGTGTGCTCACCGCTCTGGGCAGTCGAAACGGCACGATCTTTTCCGACAGGCTCAACCATTCCAGCCTCAACGCGGGGGCCAGGGCTTCCAGCGGCAAAGTCATCAGATACCGTCATAACGACTGCGGCCACCTCAGGGAGATGCTGTTAAGGAACGGCTCCGACGGAATAAGGATCATCGTTACGGAATCCCTGTTCAGCATGGATGGCGATATTGCTCCCCTCAGGGACCTCAGGAGTCTGGCCGATGAGTTCCAGTGCCTGCTGATCGTGGACGAGGCCCATGCTACAGGGGTCTATGGCGGGGGAGGAGGCATCTGCAGGGAGCTTGGCGTGAAGCCGGATATCCTCACCGGAACCATGAGCAAGGCACTGGGAAGCTACGGCGGCTTCGTGTGCTGCGGAGCCTCCATGCGGGAATACATCCTCAACCGGGCTCCATCGTTCATATACAGCACAGGCCTCCCCCCGGCTTCAGCCGGTGCCGCTGCGGAGGCTGTGGACATCATACTGGAGGACCCCTCCCTGGGCACCGGGCTGCTCAGACTGGCGGAAGGGTTCAGGAAGGAGCTGGCCGCACGGTCATCCTCCGTTACCGCTTCCTCATCCCAGATCGTCCCCCTGATTGTGGGCGAGCCGGCGGCGGCGGTGGAGCTTTCAAGGACCCTTTCCAGCAGGGGTATAAGAGTAAAGGCAATAAGGCCGCCCACGGTTCCGCCTGGCACCTCCAGGCTGAGGTTCTCGGTGACCCTGGCGCATACCCCGGCGGATCTGTCCAGAACGGCGTCGGAGACAGGAGCCCTTCTGTGAAGAAGATACTGATAAGCGGCTGGGCAACCGGGAACGGGATATGGAGCGAGGTATCCAGGGAGCTGAGGGATACGGAGGCGGTGAGCTGGAACACCGTACTCACCGGCGACTTCTCGATAACCGAACCCTGCATCGTAGTGGGATGGTCACTGGGAGGCCAGATGGCCATGGACCTCTCCATGGGCGAAGAGGTCATGGGTCTGGTGCTGGTCTCCTCCATGACATCGCTGAACGACAGAGGGGTCAAGCCGGGCCTGGAGCCGGAAATGTGCTCCATGATCTCAAAAATGCTTCACAGAAGCAGGCGCGCCTACCTTACATCGTTCTTCAAGGAATGCGGAGCCTCCCCTGAAATAGTGCCGGAACTGCTGGACAACTCCGACCGGTTCGCAATGGAGGAGCTGATAGCAGGGCTCTCGGTGATGTTCAACCACATGGCCGTTCCCAGGGAGGGAGTTCCCGCCGTGCTGATACACGGTACCGACGACAGGATAGTCCCCTGGGAAACCGCCGTGGAGCTTTCCGACTCGGTACTAACTAACTCAAGGCTGATCACCGTGGAGAACGGCCAGCACATCCTTCCGGTCACCCACGGCGACCTTATAGCAAAGGCGGTGATGGACCTTGAGGGGTCACTCAACCTCTGATGCCGCACGGATCCGCTGCAGGTTCTCCAAGGCGGCGCCGCATTACGACAGGTACGCCGCTCACCACAGGATGATCGCCCGGGAACTGCTCCGCCATCTGGCAGGCCTCCGCTGCCAGAGGATACTTGAGCTTGGCTGCGGCACGGGGATACTGTCCCGTGGGCTGAAGAAGCTGTTTCCGGAATCAAGCATTCTGCTGACCGACTCCGCGCCGGGGATGGTCAGCGTGTGTCGGACCAGGGTTCATCCCTCTTCCCTGGTCCGGCACTCCCTCTGGGATTTCGAGTCCGCCGAGTTCCCGGGCAGTTTCGACCTTGCTGTGTCAAGCTGCGCTCTGCAATGGCTCGCGAGGCCTGAGGAGTTCGGGAAAAGGCTGTTCCACGCAGTATCCCCGGATGGATGGACGGCCCACGCAATACCTGTGACGGGAATGCTTCGGGAGCTGGAATCCAGCTTCCTCGGTACGGGATGCACCTCCCCTTCACTGGAGTACCTTTCCGGGGACGAGTGGAATGGAGTTTTCAGCGAAGCGGGTTTCTCCATCGCCGGGAGCCTCACAAGGAGATTCACAGTGATGTATCCCTCCCCTGCGGACGCGGTGAGGGCAGTTAACGGTATAGGTGCTTCCCTCTCCGGCCTCTCCCTGGGGGAGAGCGTATCCCCCTCCGCGCTGAGAAGGGCCCTTGGATACTACGGTGAAAGGTACGGCGCTCCCTGTGGAGAGGTGCCGGCCAGTTATGAGGTTCATTTCCTTCTTGCGCGGAGATCCGGGGATTGAGATCCATTTTCGTAACGGGAACGGACACCGACGCCGGCAAGACCTGGGTTACCGGAGGGATCGCCGCCGAACTGAGGCGCCGCGGTCTGGACTGTCTTCCGGCAAAACCTGTTCAGACGGGCTGCGTTAACGGTAACGCACCTGATCTCGACAGTGCCCTTTCCCTCTGTGGAGCGGTCGTATCCCGGGAACTTAACGAGCAGCTCTGCCCTGTGCGCTTCTCCGCCCCCTGCTCCCCGGACCTGGCCGCGGAACTGGCTGGGGCTTCCATCGACTTTCAGAAACTCGTCTCATCCTTGAGGGAGCTTGCTTCAACGAGATCGCTCATCGCCGAGGGAGCCGGAGGGATCCTGGTTCCGCTGGGGGGCGGAAGGACCATGCTCGACCTGATGAGGGAACTGGGCTGGCCGGTGGTCCTCGTTGTGAGGAACCGCCTGGGGTGCATCAATCACTCGCTGCTCTCCCTTCGAATACTGAAGGCAGCAGGCCTGGAGGTTGCCGGTGTGGTGATGAACCAGGCCGATCCCCCTGAAGAGCCCGTTTCCTCGGCGAATGTCCGGGCAATCGAGGAATACGGAGGGTTCCCTGTCATTGGCAGAATTCCCTTCTCCCCGGATGGAGTGACAGTGGAGATGTTCCGGGAGACCGCCGACCGGCTGGAGAGGTTCCTGAAATGAGCAATGCCGCAAAAGGACCGGGACACCTCTGGCACCCCTATTCCGACATCGATACGATGGAGCGGAGATCGTTCCCGGTAATGGCATCCGCCAGCGGGGTACGCCTTATCGACGATTCCGGGAAGGAGTACCTTGACGGGATCAGTTCCTGGTGGTGCGTTAACCTTGGTCATGGGCATCCCAGGATCGTTAACGCTATCGTCCAGCAGGCCCGAACACTCCAGCATTCCATCATAGGGGGAATGTCGCATGCCATAGCGGACGAAGCTGCGGAAAGGCTTGCGGGGGTAACTCCGGAGGGGCTGGAGATGGTGTACCTGGCATCCGACGGGGCAAGCGCAGTGGAAGCCGCGGTGAGGATGGCCCTGCAGTACTGGTGGAACACCGGCAGGCCGGAAAAAAAGACCATCATCTCCATTGAAGGGGGTTATCACGGCGACACCCTGGGTGCGGTGGGCCTGGGGTTCGTTCCCCGATTCCATCAGCCGGTGGCCCATGTGGTGAACAGGTCGCCCCAGGCGCCATCGCCCCACTGCTTCCACTGCAGGTACGGGCTCCATCCGGACAGCTGCGGCACAAGATGCTTCCAGGGCATGGAGAAGCTTGTCAGGGAGAACTCATCGACCACAGCGGCGGTAATAGCCGAACCCGTCTGCCAGGGGGCGTCGGGAATCAGGATCTATCCCGCCGAATACGTTCGCAGGCTCAGGGACCTCTGCACCGAAGAAGGAGTGCTTCTCATACTGGATGAGATAGCGGTGGGATTCGGAAGGACAGGAGAGATGTTCGCTTCGGACCTGGCCGGGATATCTCCTGACATACTCATACTGGGAAAGTCACTCACCGGCGGATATCTACCAATGAGCGCCTCTGTGGTCACCGGTGAGATCTACGATTCCTTCAGGAGCACCCCGGAGAGGGACAGGACCTTCTACCACGGGCACACCTTCGCCGGGAACCCCATTGCGGCGGCGGCGGCCTGCGCGGCCCTCTCGATCTTCAGCGAGTCCGGGGTGCCGGAGGTTCCAGTGGAGTTCCATCAGGCGTTCAGGGATATGGAGGGGTTTGACGGGGTTCACCGGACCGCGGCGCTGGGCTGGATGGGAGCGCTGGAGATAGAGGCTTCCGCCGGAGGAGGGGGAACCGCGGCAAGGGCGGCTTCCATAGCCCTTTCGGAAGGGCTTCTTGTAAGACCGCTGGGGCCGGTCCTATACCTCTGGCCGCCCCTGGTCTCCACCTCTGAGGATATCTCCCTGATGACAGGTATATTCGCCGGGGCGGTGAAGAAGGCCCTGGAGGAACGGTGAAAAGGGAAAGATATCTGCACAGGCTGGTTACCGGACATCTCGATGGCAGAAGGATACCCGCCCTTGAGTCGGGTGTTCCTGCTCTGCTGGTGCTGGACATGCAGAACTACTTCCTGGATCCGGCTTCCCACGCCTTCGTTCCCTCGGCGCCTGACCTTGTAGAACCGCTCAGTGAACTGGCGGAACTCTTCGAGTCCCGCGACCTCCCTGTGATATACACCAGGCACTCGAACACCCCTGAGAATGCCGGGGCCATGGCGAGAAAGTGGAGAACGCTTCCCTCGCCGGAAGACCCCATGAGCGGAATATGCGACTCATTCGACACATCCTGGTCCGCGGTGGTGGAGAAATCACAGTATGATGCTTTTCTCGGTACTCCTCTCCAGAGCCTTCTGGAGCAGCTTTCCGTCACCGCCGTGGTGGTTACCGGGCTCATGACGGACCTGTGCTGCGAAACCACCGCCAGAGCCGCCTTCACCAGGGGCTTCGACGTTGTCTTTCCCGTTGACGGCACGGCCACACTGAATCTGGACCTGCACAGGGCGACCACCCTGAACCTGAACCACGGCTTCACGCCGCCGGTGAGTATCGGGACGGTAAGGAAGGCGATAAACCGTGGCTGATGAGGTTGTTGTGATAATCGGAGCCGGTCCCTCGGGAATGGCCGCGGCTAATCAGCT
>NPID01004147.1_pt3 | contig 18381 bp, 17 predicted proteins | sample 8637491 | NCBI WGS metagenome assembly NPID01 (sample SAMN07420843, study PRJNA396082) | bioreactor metagenome | isolation source: sample BA6 brine-fed electro-methanogenic bioreactor BA | place: Japan: Kochi | collected 2016-06-14 | reverse complement strand
TTCCTAAATTATTTAAAATACTAACATCAACAGCTACATTATTGATATCAGTTATCCCTAAAACACTTAAAGCATCAAAGGCTAACTCTAGTTCATCACGATCTATAAACTCAACTGTACCTTGGGTTATTCTCAGAGGATCACCGGCTTGGTTGTTCATTGGCACAGCGACAACATCAGTTAAATCTAATAATTGTTTTGAAACAGTTGCATGTAGAATTGCTGATTCTAACAAGGTACCTACATTAGATATTAATGTATCTAAAGAAAGTGTGTCAATTGATTCAAAATCCTGTAAATCTAAAATTAAGATAGCTTCTAAGATATTAGTTAACTCTGTTTGAGCAATATACTCAGTTCCATCAGCTGGATCTGTGGTTCTAATTGTACCTCCATCTTGATCTAGTTCAGGAACAACAAGAACTGCATTTTCTTGTTCAGAAAAGTCAATTAAGAATTTTGCTAATGTAGCATTAATAATTGATGAAGCAAACAAAGTATCAGCTTTATCTGTATCTAATATAGTTGGATCAGCATCAGTTCCTAGATTATTCAAAATTGAAACATCAATTGTAACATTATTAATATCTGTAATACCCAAAATCTCTAAAGCATCAAATGCAGCTATAAGTTCATCTTTATCAATAAATTCTGTTTCATTACCGACAGGACCCGTAGTAATTCTCAAAGGATTTCCTAATTGATCATTCATTGGAACAGAAACAACATCCGTAAGATCTAATAATTGCTTTGAAACAGTAGCGTGAAGAATTGATGATTCCAATAAAACATTTACATTACTCAATATTTCACCTAAATCTAAGGTTTCAATATTATTGATATCTTGTAAATCAATAATTAAAATAGCTTCTAATATATTTGTAAGCTCTGTACGACTAATACTTTGTGTACCATCAATAGGATCGCTTAATCTTACAGGTGTTTCATCTTGATCTAAATATGGAACTACGATAAATGCATCAACTTGATCTGCAAAATCTATTAAGTAAGAAGAAAGAGTTGCATTTAAGATCAATGAAGCAAATAAAGTCTCAGCCTTATCAGGATCGAGAGCTGTTGGATCATCTTCAAGAGCAAGATTATTTAAAATTGAAATATCTACTTCAATATCATCAATATTAGTGATTCCTAATGTTGAGATTGCTAAAAAAGCTGCTTTGATTTCTTCTTCTGAAACAACATCTCTATTAACACCATCAACAAGAATTGCTGTTTTCGCTGAGCCAGGAACTGTTAAAACGTCCCCGCCCATCTCTAAAACTAAATTACCTACAGTGGCTGCTAAAATCTCTGATTCTAACAAAGTATCAATATCATCACCATCCAGTGTTAATGCCTTGGTAATATCGAAGCCGAGTTCCTCACACTCAGTATTACCTGGGTCACAAACCAATTGATTAGCTGCCATATGAACGGCAGAAACAATATTTTGCAATTCAAGTTTTAATAGATAACCATTTTCATCAAAGACAGAGTCAGGCATAATTAAAGTCATATCCCCGAGGTCTAAGTTTCTAACTAAATCAGTTATTGTCGCAACTAAAATACGCGATTCAAAAATCGTATTAATTGCTTCTACATCTAAATCAACTAAAGATGTAATATCTAAATTTTCAAAGTCGATATCAGCTACCTGTGAAGCTAAAGCATTAAATGCTAACAAAATATTTTCTAATTCCATTTCCCAATCTAAATCAGATGGAATAACTAGATAACTTAAATCAATATCTAACTCAGAGTTGCCACTTAAAACATTAATCAAAGCTTGAGTTACTATTCTAGATTCTAGAATAACAGTAAAGTTCATCGAAGCAATATTGGTTAATAGTAAATTCACATCACCACTTTGGATATCACCAATACTAATCCCTGTTGCTAGTACTGTAGCGACAATTTCACCAATAGCACTTATTTCATCGCCCCAGTTGATATCAGCTGGCACTGTTATCACTGACTGAACCACGGTACCAGCCGCTTCTAATACCGGCTCAATTGCTACATAAGCAGCTAGATTAATTAATTCAGAATCACCTAGTTCATCAAACAAATCTCTTACTAAATCAATTTCATCTGTATCGAAAGTAACAGTGTTGAAATCTGTGTCTGAATCTAATAAGTTTGCTGCATCAATGATATCAAATACCGTTGCGGCTATCTCACCTAATTGCATAATTTCTTCATCCCATGCTATTTCATAAAGTTCATCCACAGGAATAGTAATTTCGGTTTCAAACATATCTGAAGCTACTTCTATTCCTAAAGGAATAATAGTAGTTAATAAGTTAGATTCTGAAAGAGTTGTAAAAACATCACGAATATCTTGACCGCTTATACTTGCTATATCTCTAGTTTCAATAAAATCAGAGTTTAAAACAACACCAGTTGCTTGAGCGAAGACACCTAGTTCTTCTCTAAAAGCAATTTGTTCTTCTTGATATTCAATCGACATTACTTCATCAAACAAGAAGATATTTAACTGTTCAGGATCATCACCTTCTGTTTCTACGATAGTAATTGCTGAAGCTCCTTGAACAATAATATTATTGTTATAAGCATCAATCATATCATTCAATAAATCCATTGCATCCTCAAGTTGTTGCATTTCAGGAGATGTATCTAATTGGATTACGTTATGTGTCGCCTGATAAACGTTGCTTCTTCCCCCGGTATCTTCAAGTGTTTGTGATTGCGGAACCACACCACCAGCTACAACTGTCAAGCTTTCAGAAATATTAATAATACCTCCAAAGATAATTAGGGTTACAAAAACACTAATTGCCCCACTTAAAGTACCAAACAAAGCTCCCATTAAACGGTTCTTTGATTTATACTTAGCTTTTTCTTTACTTTGTTTAAAGAAGATTACTCTTACTATAAATAAAATAAATCTTATTAATATTTGAATTATTGTAAAATACAATAAAGCATAAACAATCTTTACCACAAAAAGTGCTAAAGAATCAACAAACTCAATAAAATTAGCATTCCCTAAGGTCGCTTGAAAATCATCGCCAAGTTGACCGGCCAAGAATGCTGGTATTGCCTCTTTCAAAGTTGATACAGATGCTAAGTCAGGAGAAACATTAGCTAAAAGACCTCCTAAGAAAGGCATATTTACATTATAAATAAAATTTATTACAATATCTAAAGTGAAAAAGAATATTGATATAAAAAGCAAAGTAAAGATAAAAACATACAATGCTTTTTTAAACCCCCTTATGTAACCAAATATAGCACCGAAAAGTAAAACAGATATAAATGCAATATTAAAATACATCGAAAAATCAAGATTAGCTGGCATTATATCCCTCCATTATCAAAAATATAATACTATTATACATTTAAACCTCAATAAAAAAAAGGATATAGACTAAAATGTTTCGAATATTTACAGTAAAACAGTGTAAAAAATCATATATTTATTATATAATATGCTTAAGATGTATTTTAAAGGGTGATTACGATGAAAAAAGCATTACTACTTATAACTTTAATCTTTAGTGTAGCTTTCTTAGGTGGCTGTGAATATATCACCTTTAGACAGGCTACTACTACCCAAGTTATCACAACTTTACCAACCAAGGTTAATGGGACAATTACTTTTAATGATATTGATTATCAAAATCTACCACTCTATCAATCTGCTACATATAGCATAACAAATATTAATACCTACAATGATATTATCCTAGACACCAAAGATTTTATCAGACACTCTAACATTCAGATTGTTACAACATTGTATGAAGAACGTTATCCGTTTCCTTGGTCTCCATCAAAAGAAGAGTTTCTTGTAGGCTCTTCATCTGGTTCTGGTTTTGTTTTCTTGGAAGATGAATCATTCTATTATGCTTTAACAAACTTCCATGTTATCAACCCAGAAGGTAATTTAGCTAGATATGAGATTATGACTTTCTCTGATGATGACTTTTCTACTGCTGAAGTAATAGCATATGATGAAGTCTATGACTTAGCAGTTGTAAAATTCTTGAAAAATGACCGTGAAGATATTACTTTAATCGATATTTTTGAAAGACTTTACTTTCAATTTACCCCCGGAGAATTAGTTTTTGCAGTAGGTAATCCTGGAACAATAACTAATAACGTTACCTTTGGCGAATTTAAAAACATGCAATCTCTTGAAGATGTAGAATTTAAAGTAATTTATCATGATGCAACTATTGCTAGAGGTTCTAGCGGTGGTGCTTTAGTAGATATCGATGGTAATTTGCTTGGTGTTAACACTTGGGGTTTACAAAACTCAGATGAATACTCCTTTGCAGTTCCAAACTATATTGTTTATACTTTCCTAATAAACAACGGAATCCTAGATTAAAACTCTAGGATTCCTTTTTCTATATTAAGTTCGATAATTTGGTTTGGATAATTATTAAAACTAAATTCTACCTTTGATTTTCCAGAAATACCGGTAGTTTTTAAATACACGGCAAATGATCCTCCAGATAAGGCGAATGATTTCGGCCCGACCACCTCTAGTAAATCATCTGTGAGAACATTGACTACCTCATTGCCATAGTTTAAAACGTTATCAAACTGATCTACCATCTCAACTACTACTCTAACCATATCATAGGTTAGGTCATGAGTTAGAACGTCTTTATCAGGCTTAACATTAATCTTACTAGATGATAGTTGTCCTTTATAAACTGTTTTAACTAAGTTTTCTCCAAGATACCCTTCAATCTTATATACTATAGGTTCTTCTCCTTGGTTTGATAAATACTTCATAAACAAATCAATTGCATCATTAAAATTCAAGACTTTTCTTAGTAACAGATTAGCCATCTTTAATTTATCTTTAAATGGTAAATCCACTCCGTGTTTATTGTAGCTTAATAAAAGGTCCTTAATTCTCCTTGCATCTTTAGGCTTGTAATTCTCATTCTTTTCAATCAGTTCACCAATAATATCTTCAATGATGATTGGTGGATGAGGTAAGTATGAATAATTATCCCCTTCTCCAAAATATGTTCCAATCAATTCATCATTACGATAGAGTTTTATGTAATCACAATTTGTATAAATAACAACTTCTGGTAGTTTTAAAAGATCATAATCTCCTGCAACCATATTACTTGCGACAAACAATACTACTTCTTCATCATTACTCTTTTGAGATTTATAGGCATATGCAGCATATTTTTCCAACCGATGCATATCTAAAACACCATGATGGCAAATCATATCGTTTGAACCAAATTGAAAATGAGTATTATAATCCGCCATACACCAGCCAATAGCACCTGAAACATTATCGTAATAATGACTATATTCAATGACATTTAAATGTCTTAAAGAATGTTCAATTCTTCTTGCTTCAGAATCAAATTTCTTTGTTGGAAAAACATGACCATTATATTCAGTAACTAAATATGGTGATTTAACTTTATTAACTTTTCGAGGATTCTCTAAGCCTGCATTATATCCATTATGAGAAAAATCATTATAAGTATAGACATCTTCTAATAACTCGCTCTTTTTAAAGTTTCTTACACCTCCAGTTTGTCTTGTTGGATCTAAGACTTTAGCTAACTGATTAGTTTTTTCATAGAAATCATGATCATCTTTTGACTCATTAATTCTAACACCCCAAAGACAAATCGAAGGATGATTGAAATGATGGTTTATCATTACTCCTAAATTCCTTAAAGTTAGCTCTTTGAAGCTTTCATTACCAATATAGTTCCATCCAGGTATTTCTTCAAAAACTAAAAGGCCGATTTCATCACAACGATTAAGAAAATGATCACTTTGCATATAATGAGAAGTTCTAACAATATTACAACCTAAATCTTTAAGGATATCTGCATCTTTCTCCTGCATTGATTTAGGTGCAGCATAACCCATATATGGATATGATTGGTGTCGATTCAATCCCATTAACTTGATCGGTTGATTATTCAATAAAAAACCATTTTCTGTAAATAAAACCGTTCTAAAACCAAATCTTTCTTTTACACAATCAATTAAAACATCATCAGCATTTAAAATCATAACCTCTATATCATATAGGTTTGGATTATCTAAATCCCAGCGTTTTATATCGGATATCTGTGCTGAAAGCACTCGTTCTTTAATAACTTCTTCAGTAAATATATGTTCTTGAACGAGTTTCTCATGAAAATACACCCTAACTTTAACCCGATAAGGATTATCTTCATCATTTATACTAATACTAATATTTAAAAGCATCTCATCCTGATTTAGTACATTGACATCATCAGCGAAAATGTGTGCTTTTTTTATGTAAATCTTCGGTTTAGAGACTAAAAATACTTCTCGATATATACCACTATATGGTAAATAATCAACTAAATTACCAAAAGGTGGAATGTCTTTGATTTCATGTCCATCAACCTTGACAACTAATAGATTATTTCCAAGTTTTACAAATTCATTCAATTGGACATTAAAAGGAGTATAACCCCCCTCATGAGTAAATATATGTTCTCCGTTTAAATATACCTCTGTTTTATTCATAACCCCTTTAAACTGGAGAGACAGTATATTAGCTAAATCCATTTCATTAATTTCAATAATACGAAAATATGTTCCGATTAACTGATAATCATTTTGATTGAAATAATTAAAAGGAAGAATTTTCATTGTATGCGGGATAGCAACTTTTTCAAATTTTGAATAATCAAATTCCTTATGCAAAAACTCTTCCTTAAACTCAGGAATAAAATGCCAATCATAGTTTAAACTCTTAGTTTTTCTCATTTTCATAAACCTCTCTAATATAATATATTCTTGAGCCAAAATCGCCCATTAATCTCACTTGCTCATTGTATCCTGTACCCATAAATTTTTGCTTGGGAATAAATCCATTATGAACTAAAATATCACCTTCGACAATTTTATCTTCTGTTTCAGTTTTGAAGAGATAACGATTTCTTAACAAATGAAACAACAAAGCTTTAGCATTAAGCTTTATCGGTAAAGCATGTTTAACTAAATGACCAAACATATCAAGGCTAAAATATTGCTCACGCTTTATAATTCGATATTTTTTCGTTATATCCAACATCGGTAACAAAATTTTACTAAACTCAGCATTTGGCTGCTCAAAATTCTGAAATATTCCTAATATCGCTTCTGTTTTATCTTCAGATACAACGACTAAATGCATCTCATTTTCTTGATAAGGGCTTGCTAAACGATAAAGTTTGCCAAACTGAAAAAGCTGTTGATGCGCCTTATAAAATTCTATTTGCTTTTTAATTACTTTTCTTTCAAATGGTGTCAATAATGAAATGTCTAATTCATAACCTAATAAACCAAAAGCACTAAGATTAAATCTAGTTTCAAGAGGTGTTTTTCTAATAACTTGCATTGAAGGTATGTCACTTACGTGAGCACCTACAACAGATTGAGGGTAACCAAAATATGTACCATATTGAATAAAATACCGTGAAAATGCATCAGTATTATCAGAAGTCCAAATTTGGGGCATATAGTAAAGCATACCTAAATCAAATCTATTTCCGCCACTAGCACAAGATTCAAATAATATTTTTGGAAATTTTCTCGTTAATCTTGATAGTAATTGATAAAGACCAAGTACATAAAGATGACCTAACTTACCTTGATCTTTTGGAGACAAGGAGTCACTATAAAGATCTGATATATTTCGATTCATATCCCATTTGCAATATTCAATATTAGCTGAAGAAAAAAGATTAGTCAAAACTTCATCTAAATAATCAACCACTTCTGCTTTCGCTAAATCTAAAACTAATTGATTACGCCCTAAGCTTGGTTTATGTTTTGGATGACTGATTACCCAATCCGGATGATTTTTATAAAGTTCTGAATCAAAATTTATCATTTCTGGTTCAACCCAGATTCCAAACTTCATATCTAACTTATTGATTTTCTCTGCTAATTTCACAATACCTAAAGGCAGTTTCTTTCTATTAACAAACCAATCTCCCAATGATGATGTATCATCATTTCTTTGACCAAACCAACCATCATCAAGAACAAATAGTTCTATTCCTAATTTTTTTGCTTTCTTTGCTAGTTTCAAAAGTTTTCTTTGGTTAAAATCAAACATAGTTGCTTCCCAGTTATTAAACAAAACCGGACGATTTATGTTCTTAAAGTCCGGATTAATTATATTATTTTTAATTAGATTATGAAGATTTTGACTCAATCTATTATAACCTTGATCACTGAAAGTTAATACGACCTCAGGTGTAATAAAACTTTTGTCTGGCATTAACTCCCAATAAAAGTCGAAAGAGTTAATTCCCATTTGAATTCGAATTTGATTATAAGGATTTCTTTCAACAATTGCTTCAAAATTGCCACTGTAAATTAAAGAAAAACCGTAGCACTTACCTTGTAATTCATTACAATATTTGTTACTTAATACAAAGAAAGGATTATGATCAGCTGATGAGACACCTTTTTTTGAATCAATTTTTATAATCCCTGGATTAATCTTTTGTTGATTTATCTGTCTCTCTTTAATCCAAGCTCCATCAAAGCTAGTTAAACTATAATCCTCATTATTAATATCAAGACTCATGCTTAAAGCTTTTTCAACAATTACTGGATTTTGTGATTTATTATTGATTACAATTCTTCTGGTAATAATATCTTGATCTTCAAAGCAAGAATAATAAAGAATAACTTCTAAACTTGAAGCTTGATCATATAATTTTATTTCTAAAGTATTTATCTTATCACCAAAGGCCTCTGGCATCTCTTGGAACTTCGGTTTGTTTTCAAGAATTTGATGACTTTGGTAGAGAAAATCGGTTATTCTTGATCCATCATTTAAACGAAAATGACACATAGGTTCACGAAAATCGCCTTTTCCAAAAGTAGGCATTTCTAAAAAGGCTGTATTCAGTGTAAAGGTTTTATCCTCATTTGAGTAAGCAACCTGTGAACCAACTTCTAATTTATGCTTTAACTCAAGGTTTTGATAATCAATATCAAAATCTAGTTTTTTTCCATAATAAAGATTGCCGAGATGTTTACTTGGCAATACTTTTATTATATATGATGTGTTATTAGTTTGAAGATGGAATATTTGCTCTTTAACAAATGCCTTAATCATTTTACTCCTCTTTGCTATAAAAACTTATTAAAAATCTTTTAAAAAATGGTCTAATCACTAAAAATACCAAAACTAAAATATAAATAACCTGTAGGGTAGCAGCTAATATAACTAATAATGGTTCTGAATACAGATAACCTAATATTATATTTTCAAATAATACTCCAGATAAAAAAGCTGGAGAGATTACTAAGAAATACTTCATTGATTCAGGAACAGCATTACTTAGTGATAAGAATGGTACAATTGAAAACACAATAATATAGGTAATATAAGATAAAGACATCGCAAAATTTGAGTTAGAAATCATTGCCAAAGATAAACCAATTAATATATGGAGAATTATTCCAACAAAAAAGACAAGAAGGAACAAAATTATATTAAAGTTCATATTCAAAATAACTTTCATGATAAAAGTAAAGATTATTAAAGGTACAATTTGCAAGGTGGTAGCACTTAAAACTTTAGCTCCAATAATTTCAACAGGTTTACATTCACAAGTTAATATTGGCAAAATCGTATTTTCTTCTCTTTCAATAAAAAATGATATTGAAAAAGTAATGACTGGAAAGACAAACACTGTAATATAAACGAAAATTAAAGGCTCTATATTCGCAAAAATACCCATTGTTAACCCAAACAATACCGAAAGAATGACAACCATATGAAGGATCCTGTAACTAATAAAATTGGTCAAATCATTCTTATATATTTTAATCAAATTCTTCATCACTTAACCTCACTTTGAATAACATCATTATAACTAATTTTATATATTGTTCTAATCTCAATAATTTCATTATTATTAATAAAATCATAAAGATTTAAATCATTTAGGTTTTCATAAGCTATTTCTACTGTTTTAAGGATACTTTCTTCATAATAATTGATAATTAGAGTTTTATCTACATAGTCTTTTATTTCTTTAAAACTATAACGCTTTACAAAGCCTTGACTATTTACTATATTTAGAGATTCAATGATTTCATCATTATAAAATGTATCGCTTATCATTATTATTTTACTAGTTTTAGTAAGAATTGGCAAGACGTGTTGATAAAACAATTTAAGTTTTTCTTTGCTAAAGAAATTATTCCTAAGATCTATTACAAGGTGAGTGGTTTCTTTAAGACTATGATAGAAACAAGTAATAAGAAAATAATAAAAGTTTTGATCTCGTTTTATAAATAACATTAAATCTTCGTTTAGATAACCTAATAGATATTTATTATTTTTCAAACTAGATTTTATGGCTTTAATAATAGCGTATCTATAGTTAAAAATAACCATTCTTATACTTCTCTTAATTTCCTTAATTATGTTTTTGTAGTTTGTAAATTCCTCAAAAAGTTCTTCCCAAGTGTCAGGATAAGCAAAATCTTGAAAAAAAAAAAAAAANNAGCAAAATCTTGAAATCTTGTTAAAAAAAACATTGGATTATTAATTAAATCCACTTCATTTAAAGCTATTTCTCTTTCAGAAGATAGATTGTTATTATGCGATTTCTGATTCAGAGTAAAACGAACAATATTTTTAATTTTCTTTTCAGCCTCTTCGCTCATTAAGATACTTATTGGAAAGTGAAAATATAGGTTATCAATAATAAGTCTTAACTCATATGACTGATTATACTCAGGAAAATCATTAAATTTGATCATGAAACGACGAAATAAAGGTTCTAGACATTCATCATTTATAATCGAATTAGCTTCACTGTCATTAAATCCATTAAATAAAGCATTAACATACTTTGTATTTAGCTTAAACAAATAATACAGATTTATGAATAACTCATATAGTAATTCGTTTAAAGAATTGGATTTTGCAATGCTATACTGTCTTTCATTAAATAAATCGATTTGTTTTACTATAATGTAATCAATTAAGGCGATATACAATTCTTGTTTATTACTAAAACGATAATAAAAACTACCTTTATTGTAATTTGAATTTTTTAGAATTTCATTTGTCGAAGCTTCAAAGTAACTTTTATTAGAGAACTCTTCTAAAGTCGAATCAAACAAGTTCTTATTTTCTAACAAAATTTGAGTTTTATCATTTTTTTTCATTTAACCACCCCTTATTATACCACATAGTCTATACTAACTAGTATAATATTATCATATTCACCGAATTTTGTAAAGAAAAATAACTACCTCTAATGAAGTAGCTATTTAAGTTTTAAATTGAATCTTTCTTGAAAGAACTCTCCTAAGAGGATTTTATCATTTTCGTTTTCAAATCCTTTATAATCAATTATATAAGTCTTACGATCATTAGTTTGAATTAAATAGAAATCTGGTCCTTGTCTTACTTTTTGAATATTAATGTAATCTACTGTATGAGTTTTTATATTAGCTACAGTGAAGCTTGTATCAGTAAAGACATACGTTTGCATTATTGGATTTTCAACAAGAGGAGAACGTTTTAACATCCTACTAGTTGTAAGCTTCTGCATTCCAAGTGTCAACAAGTAATAAACTAAAAGAATTCCTATTAATAGCGCTGCATATCCATATTGCTTTTGAATCAACATATATATAGCGAACGCTAAAGAAACAACTGTAATAATAATAAAATTTTTAAGCATATAAGATTTAAGATAAAATTTATTATATTTCAATATTAAATCTTTGTTATAAAGTGTGTTATTTGTTATTTGCATCTTTAATCTCCTTTATATTTTTATCTTTTTAAAAAGAATTGGATATATACCAATACCTATCAATACCATTATAGCATATCTGAGAAAATCTAGGAAACTTGCAAGAACACTAAGGAACTTTTGATCTACTAAGTTTTCTGGATTTACAACTAGATGGAAAACTTCTTTTAGTATTACTCTAGTTGCAAAAACGATAGCAACTCCTAACACAAATCTTATTATATTTTTTAGAACATCTTTATGATTACTAAAGTTAACATATTTATTCTCAAACTTTACACCTAATACGAATCCCATCAAGGTACCTAACATCTTAGCAATAGCTTCAGTATTGAAATAATATGCTTGAGCATCAAAACTACTATCACCAGCTTTAAAGAGATAATAAATCAATACGAAGACTAAACTTAACAAAGATACTACTAAAATAAGAAAATAGATTTTTGATAGGTCTTCTTTTTTGCTTAACCACTTATACATGTAATAGGTAATAACAATACCAATTGCCGCACCTGCTAAAACATCTGTTAAATAGTGCACACCAATGTACATCCGGCTTAAGGCTACCAAAGAAGTTATCACAATCGCAAGTATCAAAAGATATCTCTTCTTGAAAAATTGATATAAACCAAAGAAAACCGTTGATGCAGATTGAGTATGACCACTTGGCATCGAATAACTTCCCGATGTTTCTGGCCTTAAATTAACAATTGAGTTATCGACTTGAAAAGGTCTAGGTCTCATAAAAATAAGTTTTAAGACGCTGTTTAGTCCTAGAGAGAGAAACACAATAATACCTAAGCGTTCTCCTGCTTTCTTGTTTACAACCCAATAAACACCACCTAGAATGGCAATAACTATTAATTCTTCGCCAAACATTGTAAAAAATTCAAATAAGAAATCTAAGAAATCATTACGAATACTTTGTAACCATTTAATAATTTCAATTTCAAATACCACATTATCACAACCTTTACAATATTAATCCAAATATTATTAATCCCATAATCCCTGAAACAATCACAAGGAAAATTGGATGGATTTTTTTCCAAATTTTAGTCATAGTAAATACCACAATAAATATCAATAAAGTGCTCCAATGAATTGATATATCATTTAAATTAAAAATTGAAACATTGAAAATACTTTTTAATAGGAAGTTAATTGCAACTGAAAAAATAACGCCAACAACAATTGGTTTAACCCCTCTTAAAAAGCCAAGAACATATTTATTAGTTGCGAATTTATGAAAGGCTTTAGCAACAATTACAATAATAATAAACGAAGGTAATACAACACCCATAGTCGCAAAAATAGCACCTAATACACCTGCTTGATTATAACCAATAAAAGTTGAGATGTTTACTGCAAAAGGACCAGGTGTAGATTCTGAAATAGCTATAAAGTCAATTAATTCTGCTGCACTGGTAGTCCAACCCTTCCTTAACACTTCTTCAGTGATTAAAGGAATCATAGCATAACCACCACCAAATGTAAATAGACCAATTTTAAAGAAAGTGAATAACAACTCGAGCAAGAGACTAAACATTTTTTTCACCTCTTGTAAGTGTCAATTGATAGATTATCCCAACTACACCACCAATAACTATAACAGCAATTACAGGCAATAACTCAAATAAGACTAATCCAAAACCAATAAGGATTAACCCAAAACTCAGCCAGTTCTTATCTAGTTTCTTATACATCCTAATTGCCGCATTCAAAACCAAAATTGCGACACCAACTCGAACGCCTTTAAAAGCATACTCAACATAGACATTATCTTTAAATTGCATAAAAAAGGCTGCAATCAAAACAATTATTACTAATGAAGGAATTACCACTCCTAAAGTAGCAAAAGCAGAACCTTTGATGCCTTTTACTTTATGACCAATATATGTAGCAGAGTTAATTGCAATTGGTCCAGGTGTTGATTCGGCAATTGCAATTATATCGAGAAACTCTTCATCAGTTATCCACTTATACTTCTCTACCGCGTATTGATGGATAAAGGGAATCATCGCATATCCCCCTCCAAAGGTAAATAATCCAATTTTAAAAAATGTCCAAAATAATATAAATAGCATATTAATCTCCTAGTTAATTCTTGATAGCTTTAAAATTATCTAATTCCTTATTAATTTTTTCATAGACCAAATCACTTATTTCTACAGTATCCAAGTCTTTGTAGTCTTCATATTTTATTAAAGGTAATACTTTTAAGTATATCTTAACTCTAAAGAACTTAAACTTCTTTGACAAGTTATGCATATCATACAAACATATTGGTGAAATATCAGCCTTTGCTTTCTGTGCTAATTTGAAAGCTCCAGTCTTAAAAGGAATCATACTATTTGAGTATGATCTTGTTCCTTCCGGAAATATAGCCATCGGCTGTCCTTCCTTAATTTGCTTTATAGCTTCCAAGATTGCCATTAAAGCTTGCCTATCACCTGTTTTTCTTGATAAAGATACACAGCCAGTACCGACTAAGATATTCCTTAAAACAGGATACTTAAACAATGTATCCTTTGCTACAAAAGATAAAGGGTAATCTTTATAAACCTGTTTGATATAGAGCGGATCAGTATATTCAATATGATTTGAAAAAACGGCAAAGTTTGTGTCCTCAGGTAAATTTTCTTTACCGAGAATAACAGGTTTAGCCCTAAAAATAAAATTAAAAATATAATGGTTGTATATATCATAAAACTGATGTTTCCAAAGAACTTTTCCTGGTATTTTTTCTGTTATGAAGATAAATAGTACAAAAACAATCAATACTAAAAAAGTATAGATGAGGTTTATTCCTAAAAAAACGAGTATAACTTTGAAAATGTCTAATAACTTCAGTTTTATTTCATTGTTTAACACATAAACAAAGGTTAAACCAAATGAAACAACTCCTTGAAAGAAAGCTAACATTATTGTCTAATCCTTTCATAAACAGAAAAATTTAAATCTTGATTATCATCAGATTTAATTAACTGAAACTCAGATAAATCAAGGTCTAAATATGTATCACCTTCATAAACCTTTTTTATATGAGTTATATATAATTTATCTGCATAAGGAAAAGCTATTTCATAGATGGTTTTACCACCAATTACAAATATCTCTTCTTGATGTTCCTTTTGTAAAAAAGCTTCGAGATCACTAATCACTTCTACTCCTGGGTAAGAAAACTCCGTTAAAGATGCGACAATTGATTTTCTGTTTGGTAATGGTTTGTTTAATCTACTAACTATTGATTCAAATGTTGTAACACCCATTAAAACAGTTTTATTTAAAGTAATATATTTGAAATATTGTAAATCTTCGGGATAATTCCAAGGTAAATCATTATTTTTACCAATTAATCCAGTTGGATCCATTGCAAATATCATGCTAATCATTTTTATACAGCTACCTTTCCTTTAATACTTGGATGAGGATTATAGTTTTCAAGATAGATATCATCAAATTGAAAATCCTCAATATTAGACTTATCAGCTAAGATTAATTTTGGTAGAGGTCTTGGTGCTCTTGACAATTGTAAATTAACCTGTTCTAAATGATTCAAATAGATATGGGCATCCCCAATTGTATGAACAAACTCATATGGTACTAATCCGCAAACCTTAGCTACCATCATTAATAACAAAGCATAAGAAGCGATATTAAAAGGAACTCCTAGAAAAGCATCAGCGCTCCTTTGATACATTTGTAAAGACAATTTATTATCAAAAACATAGAACTGAAACATCATATGACAAGGTGGTAAAGCCATTGACGATAGTTCTGCTGGATTCCATGATGATACAATTAATCTTCGACTTTGAGGATTGGTTTTTATTTGATTGATGATGTTCATTAGTTGATCATATCCATAAAAATCTCGCCATTGCTTGCCATAAACCGGTCCAAGATTTCCGTGTTTCTTAGCAAATTCAGAATCTTTCTTGATTTTCTCAACAAATTCAGACATCGTTTCACCTTGATAGTCTGATGTTTTTTGAAAGTTCTTGTAAGGCCACTCGTTCCAAATCCTGACATTATTATCGACAAGATATTTAATATTCGTATCGCCGCTAATGAACCATAAAAGTTCATGAACAACTGACTTGAAATGGACTTTCTTTGTAGTTAACAAGGGGAATCCCTCAGTTAAATCAAATCTCATTTGGTAACCAAATGTTGAAATAATTCCAACATCAGTTCGGTCTGGTTTCTGACTACCTTTATCTAATATATGTTGTAAAAAATCTAAGTATTGTTTCATATCAATAAATAATTAAAAGAATTAATTATATCCCCTTTCATAAAATCTTTTCTTATTAAAAATTATAACATATTTTTCTGATTAAAAAAGAAATATGTGAAAAAACAGGCACCCTTGGGTGCCTATTCTGCTTCTGTAGTGTTCTTATTTAGGAATGTAATTTTTTCCACAATTATTTCCGGGTAAGAAAATACTTTTTTCTCATCTTGCATAAAATGCTTTTGTTGAATTCTCGCTTTAACCCCAACTGTATATCCTTTCCGACAATAACTAACAGTTGCTTCTGCTATCCCACTCCATAAGGTACATTTAAAGAAATCTGTTTCATAGTTATTTGATTCACCACTTTTAAAAGCTCTTTTTACTGCTAAATTTATTGTTGAAACCTTCATTCCATTATCTAAAACTGTTAGCTCTGGATCACTTACTAGTCTCCCGACTAAAATTAATTGATTCATCTAATTCCTCCTTGTTTAAGGAATTATAACAGTTATATCTATATTAAAAAAGCTTCTGTTTTTCATTTCAAAGTAAAAGATTCTAACTGTTTACTCTAACTTTTTCAAAACCAATTAAAAAGACAAAGAATTAACTTTGTCTAAATAATCTGTTTTATAAAAACATTTGATTTTTAGCGATTTTTAGAAATCGAACTTAACATCTTGACGTTTTTGTTCTTCAGCTTCAAAATATGGTTTCTTTGCCATTTTTATTGCATTAGCAACAATGCTTTGTGGGAAAGTAACAATAATGTGATTGATTGAAGTAACATTAGCGTTATAAAGTCTTCTTGCTGCTTGAAGATGTTCTTCCGTATTAGCAACTGCTGATTGAAGTTCCATAAAAACTGTATTAGCTTTTAAATCTGGATACTTTTCAACAACAACATTAATTCCTTGAGCAACTTGATTTAACTGATTGAAAAATTCTTCTTTATCCTTTAATGTTGCATCTTTAGGAATCCCAGAACGCCATTTAACCACGTTTTCTAAAGTTTCAGCCTCATGTTTTGCATAACCTTTTGTTGTCTGTAACATTTTTGTAAGCATATCAAATCTTTTTGTAAGAGCTACATCGATACCTGATTCAGCTTCATCAACTTTTAATTCTAATTGACGTAATTTATTCATTACCCCAATATACCAGAAAACGATTATTAATAACAACGCTCCAAATATAATTGCTACTACTCCACCTGTTCCAACTAAAAACATAATTTAATCCTCCTTAATCTTTCTTAAATAATTTATTATTAAGTTTTAAAGAAACAATAAAATCTTTAATAACTAATAAGTCTTTTTTAAATTCTTCAATCATGCTTTGATCAATATTTCTAAACATTTGTAATTCAAAAGTATTTTTGTTATTGTTAATTGCTACATATAAGAAATCTCCTAAAAAAGACATCTTAATTTGACCTGGATTTCTTTTTTCAAGGTGGAAAATAGCTTCCATAATATCTGGAGTTAGAATGTAAAAGGCTGTGAGGTCTTCTTCTGCATATGTTTTAAACTTCTTATTAAAATCGATTGATTCTAATTTTACCTTATTAAACTTTCTTCGTGAAAACGGTGAACCAGATTCAAGAACCTGAAGACTACCAACAAAGTCTTTATTAAACTTAAAACGGAATACTCGACCTACAAAGTAAGGAACATAATATGTTCTTGTTCCGTTCTTAGTATGTTCAACATGTTTTTCTTCAAGTCTAACATCACTAGAAACAAAATCAACATCATCTATTTTTCCTGCTATATAGTCTTCTGAATGGAACCTATCAGCTTTTTTTAGAAATTCCGTGCTATATACCTCCAAAGTTGAAAGTCCTGCAGTGGGGTTATATTCGACATCAGGTATTAGAGTTTTAAACATATCAGTTAGAACTGTGCTCTTAAACTCTTTTTTTATTTTATGGAATTCAGAAAACCCCATCCCCAGAAAAACTAATCCTGGTAAACCTAGTAATCCTACAAGAATAAATAATCCTGTTGATTCAGCTCCATAAGAAATCAAAAATACAATTACCGCTGCAACAATAAAACCAATTGCAATATAGATATTTTTTTCTGAATGTTTCTTTCTTGCGTTAAATTTATCAAACTTAGTATTACTTTCCATATCTTCCTCCTAGTAGTTTTCTTTATCAGCAAAAGCTACACATGCTTTTAAAGCTCTTTGCCAATTATAATACAGTTCTTTCCTTTTCGTTTCACCCATATTAGGCTCAAACAATTTATTTACTACCCATTTTTCCTTTATTGCTTGCTTATCCCAAATACCAATGCCAATGCCAGCTAAATAACATGCTCCCAAAGCAGTTGTTTCGCTTATAGCTGGTCG
>NPID01001845.1_pt2 | contig 18435 bp, 15 predicted proteins | sample 8637491 | NCBI WGS metagenome assembly NPID01 (sample SAMN07420843, study PRJNA396082) | bioreactor metagenome | isolation source: sample BA6 brine-fed electro-methanogenic bioreactor BA | place: Japan: Kochi | collected 2016-06-14 | reverse complement strand
GAAAAACATGTAACCGCTTTTATTATTTCAAAATTACAGAAGTATAAGGTGCAATCGTCAAGGTTTGACCGCTTAAATTAGCCATTCCTTTTCCAACATAAGCTCTTATAGTTGAAAATTCAAAATCGGTATGTAAACTAAGGTCAATGACCAACTCTGTATCACCTATATTATGAAAAACACCAACAGTAGAATTTTGATAAGTAGATAGGAATCCTCCAAAAGAGTAGTAGCCATCGAAGATAATTTTTTGATAATCTCCTCTAGCAATTTCTGGGTTAGCCTTTCTAATCATTATTAATTTTTTGTAATGGTTTAATAAGCTATCTTTGTCCTTTAGTTGCGATTTTACGGTTCCGTTATCTTGAGAATCAGGATTATAGGTTGCACCAAGCGGATCTTCAACGGTATCACGATCACCCCAAAGCATTGCAAGTCGCCGATTAGCATCAGTGTTTTCGGTACCTCTTGAACCTTTCATACCAATTTCTTCACCATAGTAGATAAAAGGATTACCATAAGTTAGAATATACAGATTCGCTGCCATATGCATCTCGTATCTTTCAAGACTCAGATACCCAGCAGCTCTATTCATATCATGATTGGATATAAATGGGGTAAGAATCGCTTCTGGATTATAAGATTCAACCATTAAACGATAGTTTTCTAGATAAGAAACATACCAATTGATATCATCTTGTCCTTTAGCTACCATTGAGACTGCACCGCTTAATTGAGACATACCAAAATCAAAATTACTAAAACTTTCATAATATGGAGCGATTAATGCATCTCCAGACCATACTTCGCCAACAATATACGTATCAGGCTTGATCTTTTTACATTCAGCAACAAACCAATTCCAAAACTCAATATTTCTTGTTTCATCATTTAAGTAAGGATATTTAGCTGCATCAAGTCTAAAACCAGTAACACCAAGATCGTACCAAAATTCCACAATATCAATTATTTCTAATCTCACATCAGGATTATCTAGATTTAACTCTGGCATAGATGGACTGAAATTACCTTCATAGTAGTAATCACCACTGAAGGGATGATAAGACTTTCCGCCCTCTTTTTCAGATTCTGTAACTAAGGTGTAGTAATCAATATACTTGTTGCTTAAATCTCCTTCATCCATCGCTCTTTTTGCTTCTCTAAACCATGGATGTTGATTTGACGTATGATTGAGAACTAAATCAATGATAACAGCAACATTTCTAGCTTCAGCAATATTCATAAACTCTTCAAAATCAGCTAAAGTTCCATATTTTGAATCAATATCTTTATAGTTGGTAACATCATATTTATGGTAACTAGGTGAAGGCATGATTGGCATTAGCCAAATACCTTCAATTCCTAAACTTTTACCAGATAAAAGGTCACCATCATTTAGATAATCGAAGCGGTTTACTAATCCTTGTAAATCACCGATTCCATCTTCATTACTATCAGAAAATGAGCCAACAAAGATTTCATAGTAAACTCTAAATATATCATTTGACTCCTCTGCTATTAATAAGTCATCTTTGATTTTATATTCTCTCATAGAATTACAAGAAATAACTGATATGCTAATAAAAATAGTTAGGATAAATATAATTATTTTTTTCATTCAAATCATCCTTTCTAACCTTTAACAGCACCAGCAGTAACTCCTTCAATATAGTATTTTTGCATTGCTAGGAATAATGATACAATCGGAATAGCAACCATTACACAACCAGCAGCGAAAATAGTAAAGACATTAGAATCTACTCTTTCGCCATACATCATATAATATAAACCGACTGCCACTGTGTGCAGCTCTCGGTTGGTCTCTCCGAGGATCACCCTAGCGAAGATGAAGTCCATCCATGGGCCAATAAACGCTAATAATGCAGTATAAATAATTATCGGTTTTGACAATGGTAAGACGATCTTACCAAATATTTGTGCATTCGTAGCTCCATCTAATCTAGCGGATTCTAGAAGTGAATTAGGAATAATATCAAAGAATCCCTTAGCTACATAAAATCCTAATCCCGCACCAGCGGAATACACTAGCATTAGAGCAAATAATGTTTGAGTTAATTGTAATGCTTTTAAAATATAATAGATGGCAATCATGGACATAAATCCTGGAAATAAGCCAAGAATAATTGCTATATTAAGGAAAGATTTTCTTGCCTTAAACTGTAATTTACTCATAACATAGGCTACAGAAAGTGTTAGTAAAGTTGACAATACAAATGAAACAGAACTAACTAATAATGTATTGAAAAACCATCTAGGGAACAATGTTTGGTTAAACAATCTTCGGAAGTTTTCAAAACCGATTGATTTAGGGAAGTAATGACTTACAACAATTCCTACTAGTTGGTTAGAACTGTTATATTCTACTCTAATTGAGTTTAAGATAATCCACATAATTGGATATAACCAAATTATTGTAAGGACAACTAATAAAATATACGATAATATTAAAGAGGTTCTTTTCGAAGCGCTAGCACTTTTTGGTGCTTTAGTACTTAAAGTAGCTGTATTTGTACTTATCATTGGAAAGCATCCTCCTCTTTATAAGATTTACTACGTCGATAACTAATAAGAGTAGCTGTAGCGGTAATAATAAATGTCATAATCGCGATAACAGAACCGATATTGTATTCACTTTCATCGATTGTTAGTTTATATAACCAAGTAACCAATAGGTCTGTTTCACCAGCTTTATAACCAGGAACAGTTGGTGCGCCTCCGGTTAAAAGATAGATGACATTGAAACTGGTTATGTTTCCGATGAATGATGTAATTAAGTAAGGTGTGGTTACAAAGAGAATGTAAGGGATGGTAATATTAAAGAATGCCTGTTTTTTTGTAGCTCCATCAATTTGTGCAGCTTCATAAAGTTCAGTTGGTACATTCATTAAGATACCACTTGTCATTAACATTGTATAAGGAACACCAATCCAAATATTGATTACAATGATGGTGAATCTTGCAGTCCAAGGATTATTAGCATTAGCTAAAAATTGAATTGGGGCATCGGTAATTCCTAGGGTTTGTAACATTGCGTTAATCGGACCATATTCAGCTAATAAGTTTCTCATTGCTAGTAAAGAAATAAACTGAGGTAAAGCAATGGTTAAAATAAATATAGTTCGCCATAACTTTTTAAGTTTAATTCCTTTTTTGTTTATCAATAACGCAAGAAGAATACCACCGATATAGTTACTAAATGTAGCAAAGAATGCCCAAATTAATGTCCACCCTAAAACTGGTCCAAAACGAACTGATATTTCACCTGTGCCTGAAAAGATATCAGCAAAGTTTTTGAAACCAACCCAATCAAACAAAACCTGTCCAGCTGGATGTTGAGCATCAAAATTGGTAAAAGCAATCAAAATCATAAATAATGTTGGTAAAACTGTAAACATGATAACTCCTAAAATAGCAGGGGTTAACATTGCTACATGGAATCGATCATCTAGTAAAGAGGCAATATCTTGTTTAAAACTAGTTGGTTTTTTATTTTCTCTAACGTCTTTATCAGCTTTATATGAACTTTTGATATTAGCTGAATAGGTTGCAAGAAAAATTGCGATCATCCCAAAAATTACAACTCCAAAAAGCAACATTAACATTGAATTATCAGTTGGATTGAAAATATCACCTTCATTAGTTCCAAGTGTGATGAAATTAATGATCGACTTAAAACCTAGAGGGGTTGAATTAACCTCAGGAGAAGCGATAAACATAAATAAGAAAGCCACTTGGATAATGAAGAAGATTAGACCTTTTAAATACTGTTTATGATAGAAATTACCCGCTCCCATAACAAAATGGGATAACTTAGTACCTAAACTACCATCTTTAAAGCGGTTGATAAAGTTTAATACCCCGTTTTTAATCTTAATTCCTAAGTTCTTGAAAAAAGATAAAAAGCGAGATATTACACTCGTCTTTCTATTTTCTTCTTTAATTTGTTCCATATTATCTCCTTAAGTTAATAGATTAAGGTCTTAGGCCTGTCTTCCACAATGATTCAACAATTTGCATTTGCGCTAAAATTTGTTCATGTGTTGTAAAATTTTGATCGTTATTTTCTAAGATTTCTAGTATTAAGTCTGGAGCACCTTTAGAGTAATAATATGTATTGTATTTACTTGAATATCCGAATGGTTGAGGTAAACCATATTCAAACATTCTTACTTGAGCACTTGCTAATTGTGCATCTAATGTATCTTCTTGAAAAGCAGTAAATTCATCAGCTGCATTCTTATATGCAGGAAGGTTTTGAACTTCTTCAAAAGATTCTTCTTGAACTTCTTTGCTTGTTAGGAATAATAAGATATCTTCAAGATATTCTTGATAATTGCTATTCTTTTTCATTAAGAATAGTTTTGCATCTGCGAAAGTACCTGATTGGTATACAGTTCCCGCTTCAGCATCACCATAAGCATCCGCTTCTGTAAGGGTAAATGAAGGAAGGATAGTTATTCCTAAGTTAGTATCTAGAGCAGCTTGAGCAGCATTATAATGCCAAGCTCCTCCGATGAAAGCAATTGAGATTTCATCAGACAATTCAACTTCCCATCCTGAGTCAGTTGGTGCTTTGGCTCCGTTAGGATGAGTAAAGAATCTTTGACCCCATTTGAGTTTAGCTATAGTATCATCCCCAGTACCAAAACAGTTTTCTTGAACACCATTTTCATAAAGTTTAAGAGAAGTATAACCTGTTTCTTTTTCTGTAGCTAATAGAATAAACGAGTTATTAAATCCATCAGCTCCAGCTAAAGAAAGAGCTTGTTTATTAGCTGCAACTGCAGCTTCAAGAATTCCTTCCCAAGTTTCTGCTTGAGTTTCAGTGATATATTCTTTGTTGTAATATAACACTAATGACTGAGCAATGTATGGTACACCAAATGTGTATTCCGTTCCGTTAACAACACCTTTAATCACTTCTAAGAAAGTATCAGGGTTGTCATTTTGAATCTGGTCTAATAAAGCTTGACTTTGAACAGGAGCAATGGCACTTGAACCAGTAATTAACTTACCTAAGTTATCATGTGCAGCTGTAAAGATATCAGCTCCAGCTTCAGTGTCATCTAAGAAAGTTGCAGCAGCTGTACCTGTATCTACACCAACTACTCTAACTTCATGTGGAAATTCTTCTCCAGTTTGTTCTAAGTAATATGCTTTATACTCTTCCATCTTTGCTTGATAGAAGCTTTCAGACTCACTACCTACCCAAATTGTGAGTGGTGCTTTTGCACCGCAACCTGCTGCAGTTAATACCACTATCGCTAGTGATAGAAACAATAGTAATTTTTTCATAATTTTCTCTCCTTAAATTTCTTTTATTTACCTATACTGTAATTTTATCATTTAATAAAAGCGTTTGCAAGGCCTTAGCAACTCATATAAAAATAAAGGGCTAAAAACACTATATGTTATCGTTTTCATTTTTTATGTAAGGTAGTATTCATTTAGTTGATATATGATATAATAATGTATATTAGTAACACTATTGGAGGAAAAAAAATGAAAAAATTATTCGTATTAATAGTAATGCTTTTAGGAGCTTTTTCGCTTTTGTCTTATGTTAAAGCGGATGAAGCTGTTTCAGAAATATACATTCATTACTATCGTTATGGTGGTGATTATGCGAATTGGAACGTTTGGGCTTGGCAGAATTTACCAGAAAGTTTAGAAGGTGATGGATATTCTTTTGTCGATGACGATACAGAAGCAGAATATAATTACGGTGGAGTAGTTACAGTAATTAATGTTTCTGAAGAGTTTCCTGATATTGAAAGACTAGGTTTTATTGTTCGCAAAGGTGATTGGTTAGAAAAAGACATTGATGCCGATCGATTTGTTGAAATTCCTGATATGACAACGAATGGTGAGTTTCATGTTTATCTGGTTGAAGGTGATACAAGAATTGGTACTTCGATTAATGATCCTAATGGACCTGACCGCTTTCCAAAGTTCAAAAATGCCTATTTTACTGATTTAAACGTAATAAGTTTTACCGCAACAGAAGAAATTGCAGAAAATAATATCGTTGTTAAAGAAGACGGTGTAAGCATTGCAATAACAGATGTTACAATCGATGGTGTAGATGGAGTTGTTACACTAGTAGATGAACTTGATTTTTCGAAATCATACACTATAGAAGCAACCTTTAGTTCTGACCAAAGTGTTAATGATTATGATGTTACTTTTGATGGTATTTATGACTCTATAGAATTTGAAGAAGCTTTTGGATATGAAGGCGATGATTTAGGAGCTGTTGTTAGTTCTAGTAAAACAAGTTTTAGAGTTTGGGCACCTGTCTCTCAAAGTGTAAAACTTAATTTATATAATACAGGAACACCACTCATAAGTGGTGGTACAGATACACCAATCAGAACGATTGATATGGTTAAAGATGTAAAGGGAACATATTACTATGAGGAGGATGCTAATCTTCATGGTACTTATTATACTTATAGTGTCACAAATGGTTCTGTCACGAGCGAAGTAATCGATCCATATGCAAAAAGCGCAGGTGTTAACGGTGTTAGAGGTTTAGTTGTTGATTTTTCTCAAGTAAATCCTACTGGTTTTACTTACAACAACAGAACAGACAATATTGAAAATCCAACAGATGCTATCATCTATGAGTTACATGTAAGAGATTTAACAACGCATTCTAGTTGGAATGGCAGTGAGGAAAACCGTGGTAAGTTTTTAGGCCTTGTGGAATCAGGAACGAAATATAGCGGCTTTAAGACTGGATTTGACCATATTGTTGACTTAGGTGTTACTCATGTGCAGATTCTACCATTCTTCGATTTCGGGGTTGTAGATGAAACAAAATTGGATGATGCAGACTATAACGTTTTTAACTGGGGTTATATGCCACTCAATTTCAATGTTATTGAGGGTTCGTACTCTAGCGATCCATATAATGGTTTAACAAGAATTACTGAACTAAAAGAAACGATTATGGCTTTTGATGATGCCGGCATTAGGATTAACATGGACGTAGTTTATAATCATACAGGTCTAACAGCGAATTCAAATTTTGAACTAATAGTACCGGGATATTATTTCCGTAAGACTGCATCAGGAGCTTTTAGTAATGGCTCTGGAACAGGTAATGAAACAGCGTCAGAGCGTTTTATGATGCGCAAATTTATGATTGAATCAGTTGAGTTTTGGGCGACTGAATACAATATTTCTGGGTTCAGATTTGATCTTATGGCTTTACATGATATTGAAACAATGAATCTTTTAGCAGAAGCTTTACATGATATTGATGAAACTATTCTTGTTTATGGTGAACCTTGGATGGGAGGAACTTCACCACTTGCTAGTGATTTACAAGCTGGGAAAGCCAACCTTTCTGAAATGCCTTTAGTAGGGGCGTTCAATGATGATTTACGAGACGCAGTTAAAGGTTCTGTTTTTGCAAGAGAACAGGGAGGTTATATTCAAGGGCAGTATACTTCGAATAATCGTAATCGTATTATGTACGGAATTGTTGGTGGTGTAGACTATCCAGGGATTGCTGCAGGTAGTTTATCTGTTTCCAAAGGACCATGGCATACAGTGCCAACGAAAACAATTAATTATGTAACTGCTCATGATAATAATACACTTCATGATAAATTATATTTAACCTTAGTAGAAGATGATCGTTTAGATTTAATACCAGCTTTACAGAAGCAAGCCAACGCAATTGTTTTGACTTCTCAAGGAGTAGCTTTTTTACATGCAGGTGATGAATTAATGCGCTCAAAACCTTTGGTTGGTAGTGAAGGATTTGATCATAATAGTTATGAATCACCAGATGAAACTAACCAAATTAGATGGGATAGTTTGGCTGATGAAACAGTTCAAAATGTAAATAGTTACTATAAGGGCTTAATCGCTCTTCGAAAAGCTCATCCATCATTCAGAATGCCTGATACTGATGATGTAATTAATAATATAACATTTGTATATAAAGACATTGAAGGTGTAATTGCTTTCGAACTAACTAATACAGCTAGTGGTGATAGTTTATCAGAAATCTTGGTTATCCATAATGCTTTAGATAAAGCAACAAGAATTAAGTTGCCTAGTGGTGGTGGATATCAAGTTTTAGTCAATGGTGAAAGTGCTGGAACTGAGATTATTGATACTTTTGCTGGAAATAAAACAGTTAAGTTAACTGCTAATTCAACTTATGTAATGTATAAAGATGTAAATGTTGAAGATTATAATCCAGCTGGAGTAATAATTGCTAGTATTTCTGGAGGTTTAGTTTTATTAGCTGGTGCAGTGTTTGTTGTTTTGAAGTTAAAAAAATAGATATAAATAAGAAAATAATCCTTCAATTATCTGGAGGATTATTTTCTTTGTTGTAAAAAATATGATTTTCAGCTAAACTATATCTTTAGGAGGTTCTTATGAATAAGTTAGTAGAAAAACTGAATAGCTATAATATTAATTGTGAGACTTTGATTATTTTAGGTTCAGGTTTAAACGAGTATGTTGAAAGTGTTGAAATTATCGATAGTTTTAACATAAAAGATATCTTTAATATAAAGACAGATGAATCGATTGGACATAAAGGAATTGTCTATGTAGTAAAAGTTGCTGGTAAAGCATTATATATTATGTCAGGAAGACTCCATTACTATGAAGGTACAGAAGATTATATTATGCGGGATATAATCCAAGCATTTGCTTATAGCGGGGTTAAAACTTTAATAGTTACAAATGCTTGTGGTGGAATGAATCTTAATTTTCAACCTGGAGACATTATGCTGATAACTGATCATATTAATATGTCTGGTCGTAATCCTCTAGTTGGAATGAATAATAATGATTTAGGTCCAAGATTTGTCGATATGAGTGTTGCTTACGATTATGAATATCGGCAAATTTTCAAACAAATCTCTTTAGAGAAGCACATTGATATTAAAGAAGGAGTTTATGTTAGCTATTTAGGGCCAAGTTATGAAACACCAGCTGAGATAAAGGCATTTAGGATTCTTGGTGGAGATGCAGTAGGAATGAGTACAGTTCCAGAAGTCATACTAGCTAGACATTCAGGTATGAAGGTTTTGGGTATTTCGATTATTACTAATTTAGCATCAGGCTTATCAAAAAGCAAGTTAAATCATGAAGAAGTTTTGCAAAACAGCAGAAAAGCTCTAAAAAACTTTAGTATATTGCTAAATGATTTTCTTAAAATACTTAAATAATCTTTTATCTAAGACAAAATAAGTAAAAAATGTTATAATATTTTCATATATTATCTAGTAATTTATGGGTGAGTTTATGAAGTTGTTTTTAAAAGAAAAAGGAGCTCTAGTAGTAACTTTTATCTTCTTTTATCTACTAATTGAATATATCACATTTGCATGGGTAGACTTCAGTGCTTTTCCCCAGTCTTTTTTTGTAGATTTTTTGTTTGCCCTTGGAGTAGGAACTCTAGCTTTTTTGTTTAAGTCAAACAAAGCCGCGATTATTTATTTAACGATAATTTTAGCTTTTGTCATGTCGTTATTCTTGATAAACGCTACAATGTATTCAGTATATTTTGACTTATTTACTTTACAACAATTAACTTTATTAGGAGAAGCTAGGAATGTATTCCAATTTGATTTTCTTTCAGTTAATTCAATTATTGTAGCTATTGTGATTGCAATTGCTTACTTTATTGTTTTAAGAATACTTTGGAAAAAAATGTATCGTTATTATGAAGATATACCCAGATATTATAAGAAAGCTTTTATTGTTTTGAGTTTTGTTTTTCTATTTATTTTTACTGCTTTTTCCAGTGGGACAAAGATTATGGATCGTTTTGTTAAAACTAGTAATGTAACCACTTTTAAAAGAGCATCTTTAGAAGAATATGGAATTTTAGGGTATTACTTCAAGGAAGCTCAAGTAATTGTCTTAGGAAATGATATAAGTGATTTTTCTGAAAATCAAGGAGAAGTAATTCCAGTTGAAGACTCTTTACCTAGTGAATATTTTGGCTTTTTAGAGAATGCCAATATCATAACAATTATGGTTGAGTCATTACAACCTTTTGCAGTAAATGAGGTACTTACACCTAATTTATATAAGATGACACAAGAAGGATTATATTTTCCTAATCATTATAGTGAGAATAAAACCAATGTATCTGAACTAATAGGTATAACAGGTAATTTTCCTTCAACATTATTTTTACCTAAAGGGTCTACTTATGATTTTCCTTATTCTTTACCAACAGTACTATCTGAAGATTATCGTACAGCTTTTTTTCACGATAATAATTCAACTTTTTATTCTCGTGGAAATGTTATGCCTATGGTTGGGTTTGAAGAATACTATTTTCATAATAATTTATTCCCTGGGGTTGAGCGTTGGAGTTGGAATGGGGATTATACCTTAGATAGTGTTACAATTGAGAAGGTTATGGAGTTCATGTTTCCTGAAGAAGATCCTTATTATTATTTTTGGTCTACACTATCTATGCATGGTCCTTATAATAGCGGACCTGAGAATAAACTTCTGTTTGAAGAGTTGGGTTATTTTGCTTTGATTGATCAAGCAGAAGCAAATGGAGAATGGGAAAATATACTTGCAGGAGGGGCTGAGGCCGATAGATTAAGGCTTCGTCATTACCAAGCTGCCGTTATGGATTTTGATAAGGCATTAGGTAGATTATTAGAAGAACTTGAAGACAAAAACCTTGTTGATGATACTATTATTGTTCTTTATGGCGATCATAATGTATATTATCATGATTTACAACTAATGATAAACAATACAAGTGCATCAGAGTTTTATAATATGAATATGTATAAATCATTTTTTTCGATATATAATCCATTATTAACAGAAGCATTCATTCAAGATAATGATTCAAATATAATAGAAAACTTTGTATCACCTTATAATATTGTACCAACGCTTTATGATTTGTTAGGTATAACCTATAATCAAAATCTTTTTTTAGGTGAATCAGTTTTTTTAGATACAAATAACGTCTTTTATTCGCATAAACTTACTGGTTTTTTTGATGATATAATCTACTCAAATGATGGGTATGATATTCTGTATTTTGATCAAGAAGTAAGTGAAGAATATATTCAAGAATTTCTTGCGGATTGCGAGGAGCAAATAAGAAGACTAGAGATTATTGACTATTGGTATGATATAACCAAAGAAGGTCGAAATTAGGTGAAATAACTTGGTTTGACCTTTTTGATTATTTTAAATAATTATGCTTGATTATTATTAGAAAGAGTGTATAATATCTCTCTGTAAGTTTATAAGGAGTTGAATAATATGTGGGATAAGATTTGGGAGTTTTTATCTAGTGTTCCGTTATGGGAAGTAGCTTTAATTTTAGTTGCAAAAGTTATTGAAGTAGCAATCAGTACTTTAAGGATTATTTTTATTGGTAAGGGATTAAGGAAACCAGGGACTGCTTTAGCCTTGGTTGAAATCCTTCTTTGGGTTTTTATTGCTTCGCGGGTTATTACGGGAATGCAAGAAACACCTTTAAAAGGAATTTATTATAGTATCGGTTTCGCTTTAGGAGTATATCTTGGTTCTATCCTAGAAAGTAGATTAGCAGTAGGGAAAGTTTTAATTCAAGCAGTGATTATGAAAGATGAAGCAAATACAGTAATCAATGCTTTGAGAGATAACGGTCATGGAGTGACTAGTATGGATGCTCATGGTAAATTTAAAGAACGCGAAGTTTTAATGATTTTTGCAAACAGGAAGAACAAACAAGAAATCATTAATCTGATAAAAAATAATGATGATGATGCTTTGGTAGTTGCTAATGAGGTATCTTATGTTCAGGGAGGATTTGTTAGTCCTTGGCGTAAATTAGCGAAATAAATGATAAACTATATATTGAAATTTGATTACGGAAAAAACTTAAAAAAAATAGTTGAAAAAAACCTGTAAATCATATAAAATATATAGTGCTACTGCAGGTGTAGTTTAATGGTAAAACGTCTGCTTGCCATGCAGATAATGGGGGTTCGATTCCCCTCGCTTGCTCCATATTTTGAAGAATGGGCTTTGAATACATAGTTATTCAGAGCCTTTTATATTATCTCTAGAGGTTGCTTAATATTTCCGAAAATGATATAATTTTCCTTGATAAATATTATTAGATAAGAACCACTGGTTGTTATAATATCGAAAGGAAACTACAATGGAAAATACTAATATAAAAAATAGTGGAATATCCGAGATTTTAAATGATAGATATTTTAGAGATTCTATATTATTGCTTGTAACTGCAAAAGATAATATTCCGACGGTAAGAAGTGTAGATTGTTTTTATTATCTTGGATCTTTTTGGATTGTCACAGATCTTAGAACTAATTATGTGAAAGAGATTCAAAACAATGAATTTGTAATGATTTCAGATGGTGGTCACAATCGATTTTGGAGTAGAGCTAAAATAGTTGGTCATCCATTGGAAGAAAGAAATAAAGAGATTCGAGATGTATATTTAAAAATCTTTCATCATTGGTATAAAGAAGTTAACAATGAGTTACTCCCTTCTGTCTGTTTTATCAAAGTTACCCCTTATAAAGGCTATATTCATAAAGATAGAAAAGGTTATACTTTTAACATAGATGATGATGTTGTAACAATTGATAAGACTCATCATCATATTGATGTAAAACTAGAGCCGTTTTGGGATTGATGATAGAAAATTAATATTAAATAACAAAACTTGTTTCAATCGAGAAACAAGTTTTTATATTTTTTTTAGTTAAACTATTTCTATGTAAAAATAATGTGATATAATGAAATAAATTATACAATACAAAAGAAGTTCAGGTGGATATTGCAGTAAATTGTTTGTCTGTCTTTTTTGCGTGTAAAAAAGGAGGGTATTATGAGGAAAATAGTTTTAATGGTTATAGGTGCTTTCGTTTTATTGTTAGTCGCTTTTGGAATAAGCATTGCAGTTAGTTATAACAATTTGGTAGATCTTGATGAAGATATTAGTTATAACTACAGTCAAATTGAAAATCGTCTTCAGGAAAGACATGATAAGATAGGTCAAATTTTAGGAGCTGTTGAAGGGTTACAAGAGCATGCAGAAACAATTTATGATGCAATTACTGCTGCAAGAGCTGCTTATGCTAGTGCTTCTAGTACTGGGGACATCGAGGCTTTAATTGCTGCTGATGCACAAGAAGCTTTAGCTTTAACAGATTTACTAGTGGTGGTTGAAGATAATCCACTAATTACTGCAACTTCAGCTTATAATGGTTTGATAGATGAAATTTCATCAATGGAATCAGCTTTATCAGTTGCAAGAAGAGATTACAATATAGCGGTTCAAAGCTATAATGCTAAAGTGAGAAAGTTTCCTACCGTAATCGTTGCAGGAATGTTTAATTTTGATGGAGATTTACCATATTGGAAAATGAATGATGGCGCTGATGAGGTTCCGGTTGTAGACTTCGGAGATTAACATGAAAGTAAAAGGTTTTTACTTTCTTCTTGTCACTGTAATTGTTTTAATTATTTATTGGAGTATTTCTGGAAACAGTGAATACCCAAGGCCAACAGAAGACTACTATGTTAATGATTATGCTGAAGTTCTAATGCAAGCAACAAGAAGAACGATAACCAATGAAGGGGATCGTCTTTTTGAATATACAGAGGATGAAATCGATGGGGGAGCGCAAATAGTATTTGCGACTTTTAGAGTTGATAATCTAAGTGAGATTGCTGATTATGATAAAACAGAAATTTTTAGACAATGGCGGATAGGTAAAAACGATATGGGTTTGCTTGTTTTACTGTTTTTTATGGAAGATGATATTAATGGTTTAGAATTGGTTGAATCCCAAATCGAAACTGGATATCGCATGGAACAGTATTTAACACCAGCAGAACTTGGAAGAATTCTTGATGAAACTTTATATAATGAAGAGTTTTCCTATTTAATTGATATGGGAGTAGCAAACTTATTGTATGAGTTATTGACAGAAGTATATGTAGGTATCTATGGTTATGATTCTTTCGACTATGATATGGATGTTTACTTTGATTATTTAATGTCTTATGTACCAGATACAGATAGTGAACCATCTGCTATGGGACTTTTCGTGTATTTATTATCGCCGTATTCAACTTTTTGGGAAAAGTTTTTTACAGCATTACCATTAATATTTATAGTGATTTATGGTGGTGGATTAGGGGTTATCAGTAAAGCTGGTGGAGGATCATCTGGAGGTATGGGCGTTTTCAGAAGAAGGAGATAGGAGGATTTTATGTTTGATAATTTTCGGAAATGGTTAAGTATAAAAAAAGAACAAAATGCAAGAGGCTTAATTTTAGCCGCGATTGTTTTGTTTAACGTTTTACTATGGTTGGTTTCATCTTTATTAGCATATATCATAGCTCCTGATTATTATGGTAATATTATTGTTGCTTTATGGAGTTCAGGGATAACTTGGATGCTGGAACCTGGTTTTTATGATCCGGCTTTTCCTTATGCAATAAGAATTATCTCAATTATTGTAATAATAACTTCGATGATTACCTTTACTGGGGGTATTATCGGTTATGTCAGTAACTTGTTTGGCTCAGTAATTGAAAATGCAAGAAAAGGAAAAGGGAAACTATTTCTTAATAATCATATTCTAATTCTTAACTGGAATCATAAAGCTTTGGAGTTAATTGCTGATTACCGTTATGATGATGAAACAACATCAGTTGTGATTTTATCATCCTATGATAAAGAAGAAATTGAGCAAGCAATATCTAGAAAACTCTATGAAAAACGTCATGATGGTAATAAGCTAACGATTATAGTTAGACAAGGTGATGTGTTTTCCAAAAGTGATTTAGATGCAGTTTCGATTGAAAAAGCAAAATCAATTATTATCTTAGCAGATAATACTAAGTTATCGACCACTTTTAAAGAAGATATAACAGTGATGAAAACTTTAATGTTAGTTTCGAAAATGAACTTAAAACAAGAACCAACAGTGCTTGTTGAGGTGAAGGATCAGTTAACTATTCCTTTAATCAAAAATCAAATTGCTAGACATTCACAACTTCAAGATCAAATCCTCCCGATTTTACCTGATGAACTAATGGGAAGATTAATCGCTCAAACTTTATTGATGCCTAATCTTAATAAAGTGTTTCATGAAATTTTTTCTTTTGAAGGGGCTGAATTCTATACGACAAAACAAACTGATCCAATAGAGTTTGGAAAATATCATTCTCATTCAATTCCAATTTTCAACGGAAAAGATGGTTTATATGTTTTAGCAGAAAGCGAAAGAAGTATTGATGTTTTAAGAGACAAGCCGATTGAAGAATTTCGAAAGTTTAAAGTTGTTGATATGACTAGATTTACTGAAAAGAGCATTGTTATTTTTGGAAAAAATCGTAAATTGCCATACATATTAGATTCATTAAAACTTTATGAAAAAGAAAATGAAATAAAAATTAACTTAACGATCATAGAGTCTAATGATGCAGGGATTATTGAAGAATATACAAAGAATATTACTAAGATTGATCATATTCTAATCTTATCAGAGGATAATCTTGATCCCCAAGATTACGATTCTGATGTGTTAATAACACTTTTACTAACTCAAGATATTGCTAAAAAACACCAAGCAGAATTTGTAGTTGAATTGCTTGAACCAAAACATTTTGATATAGCGCAGAGTTATAATGTACAAAATACTATTATTAGCAACGAGTATATTAGTCGGTTAATCACTCAATTAAGCAAAAACCGCAGACTTTATAGTTTGTTTACAGAGTTATTAACATATGATTCAGGCGAGGAAGACTCTGCTACATTTGAAGTGTATACTTATAAGGCAGATACAATCATAGAAACCAATTTTCCGATTGAATTTTCTTCAGCTTCTGAAATGGTTTATTCTTTTCTAGTAAATTCTGGAGCAGGTCATATACCTATTGGTCTTATTCAAAATGATCAATTAGAAATCTTTAAAGGCAATCTTGATGTTCAGAGAATTATCAAAATTAATAAAGATGACTTAATAGTTCTTATCTGTAAATAGAATCTTGTTGTTTGAAAACTATTATTGATTTTGAATATATGGTAAATTCGCTATTAATTATCTATTAAGATATTGAAAATTATTTGTATATGTTATACAATAATAGAAGAGGTGTCTATATGAAATATATTGTTAATGATTTTGAAACAAGATATTTTGCAGGTATTGAATTAATTGGCGGTCTTAAGGTTGACAGCGATGATTTCAAAAAGATACCAAAACTATGGGATGACTTAATGGATTTATATATTTCTGACATTCCTAATAAGACTATGCCTAACAAGTGTATAGGCTTAGAGATGTATCGTTTTGATTTTATGGAGTCAAAAACCTTGGATTATTTTGCTTTGGTTGAAATTACCGATTTGTTTGAAGCAAATGAAGAACTAGTAACAAAAAAATTACCTAAGGGCAAATACATCAGTTTTCCAATTCTCTTTGATGATATTAGAGCTGAAGTTCAAAAAGTTTATAATTATATCAAAAAAGAGAGAATAAATGTGCATTTAGGTTTTGATGTAGAAGAGTATCTTCCAACAGAAGATTATAATAAGCCAGGAGCTAAACTCTATCTAACATTTAAACTTGAAAATAATTAGATAAATAGAGGAGATTTTATGAAAAACACAAGAGTTTTTTACAAGGAAGAAGCAAAGTCAAAAATGGTTGGCAGATATGGTGATGTTATTCTTTATCTACTAGCAACCGGGATAGTAACTGGTATCATTACAGCGATATCAGATAATTTCCGCGCTACAGTGGAAAATGGTGTTATTGTTGATCCAGGTAACCCTACTTTATTATCATTGTTTAGTATTATTTCATTTTTAATTGCTTCAGCGTTTGCTTATAGTACAATCAGTGTATTTATTGATGTTGCTGACAATAGTGAAATTAATGTTCTTGATAAGCTAAAACTAGGATTTGTTAATCAATATGGTCGAAATATTATTTTGGTTTTCATGCAACAATTGTTTACGTTCTTATGGGCATTATTATTAATTATACCTGGAATTATCAAAGCTTATGCTTATTCAATGGCTATGTATATCGCGAATAAAGAACCAGGAATTGATGGTTTAGCAGCAATTTCAAAATCAAAAGAAATGACAAGAGGTCACAAATCTGATTTATTCATGCTTGATTTATCTTATCTTGGCTGGTATATACTTGGAATCTTTACCTTTGGTATCTTATGGTTATGGGTTATTCCGAAACATTTTACCGCAAGGACTTTCTACTATAATGAAATTTATTATGGAAGTCATGATTTTGATAAAGAAGTAAAAGTTGAAGAAGAAGAGGAAGCTTTACTATAAATAATTACTAAGGTCCTTAGGGACCTTTTTTCTTTGAAAAAAAACCTAAAATGTCCCTGTTAATAATTAAATTTTATGTTATAATAAGTATGATGTAAGCGTTTGTAAAAAAGGAGAGTAAGTAATATTAATATGACAAAATTTACGAATGATTTAGAAATGATGGCGGTTGTAAAAGATAAACCTAAAGTAGGTTTTTCTTATGTTAAGAAATCAATAAGCACAGATCTTTTACCTGATGAGGTGTTGATTAAAGTTAATACTGTTAGTTTTTGCGGGACGGATTTGCATATTTATAAATACGATAATTGGGCTAAAAACAGGTTAAAACTGCCTCTGACAGTCGGTCATGAGTTTAGTGGTGAAATAATTAAGATTGGTAAAGATGTAACTAGGGTTAAACTTCACGATATCGTTAGTGCTGAAACCCATATTATATGTAATGAATGTGAATTTTGTTTAAGAGGAGAGGGACATATTTGTGAAAACACCAAAATCATTGGTGTAGATACTGATGGATGTTTCGCTGAATATGTAAAGATTCCTGCTCAAAATTGTTTTGTAAGTGATAAAAAGAATAATCCTTTACATTTATCTGTTCAAGAACCATTAGGTAATGCTGTTCACACAGTTTGTCATTTTGACATAGAAAATAAAGATGTTGTAATTTGTGGCTGTGGACCTATCGGGTTGATGGGTGTTGATGTCGCAAAAGCATGTAAAGCAAAAAAAGTAATAGCAATTGAAGTAAATGAGTACAGGAGGAAACTCGCTAAAGAGTTGGGCGCTGATTATGTGATTAATCCTGTTGAAGAAAATGTTGAAGAAAAAGTTAGAGAGTATACAAACCAACGTGGAGCTGATGTTGTTTGTGAATTTTCTGGTAATAAATATGCTATCCAATCAGCTTTTAAATATATAAAAGCTGGTGGTGGATTATCGATGTTAGGTTTACCTAGTGAAGACATCACCATTAATGTTGCTGACGATATTGTTTTTAAAGGAATTCATATCTATGGAGTTGTAGGTAGAAGAATTTATGATACTTGGTATAAGGT
>NPID01002395.1_pt3 | contig 18444 bp, 11 predicted proteins | sample 8637491 | NCBI WGS metagenome assembly NPID01 (sample SAMN07420843, study PRJNA396082) | bioreactor metagenome | isolation source: sample BA6 brine-fed electro-methanogenic bioreactor BA | place: Japan: Kochi | collected 2016-06-14 | reverse complement strand
CCGATTCGGATGGCGGTTGATGCCCAGGCCCCAACGGGCGATATCGGTCTGGTGCGGGCCCTGGTTGCCCGAGTCGCCGTTGCCATAGAGGCGCTGCCAGTGCCAGTCGTAGTGGAAGCGCGGGCGGGTGAGCTTGGGCGAGGTGTACGGAGCCGGGCCGCTCCAGAGGTTGAAGTCCACCTCAGCGGGAATCTCGTAACCGCCCAGTGCCCCGATGGAGCCGCGACGTTTGTAGCACAGTCCTCGGGCGAGTTTGACTTCACCGATGCCCCCGTCGGCGAGGAACTTCATCGCGTTCTGAATGGCGGGGTTCGAACGGCACTGGGTGCCGACCTGACACATGCGTTTGTACTTCCTGGCGGCGGCCACCAGTGCCGAGCCTTCGGGAATATCGTGACTGATGGGCTTTTCGATGAAAACGTCTTTGCCGGCCTGCATGGCCCAGACGCCGCACAGGGCGTGCCAGTGATTCGGCGTCGCGGTCGAAACGATGTCGAGCGACTTGTCGTCCAGCGCCTCGCGCATGTCCTTGACCCACTTGGGGCGCTTGCCCGTCTTGTCCTCGATGGACCTGCAGCGGGCTTGGCCCACCTTCTCGTCGACGTCGACGATGTAGGCGACCTCGCAGCCGTTACGGCCGGAAAAGGCGCTGATGTGACTGCCGCCCCGCCCCCTGCAGCCGACCACGGCACAGAGCAGCGTGTCGTTGGCGCTGCGATTCTGCGCGCAGGCCGTTGGGCTGATCATGGGGGCCGCCAGCATCGCCGCAGCGGTCGTGAACATCGAGTCTCGCAGGAATTCTCGTCTCGTTCGCTCTTTCATGATGACCGTTCTCCTCAATCTGCGCTCGTGGTCGGCCCCCAAGGACGATGCCTCAGGGCCTTGCTCGTAACCAGTGTATCCTGGATTTCCATCATTTCAAGCGACAGAGGGGCAATTCACTTGGTCCCTCGGACCGCCTGGCGCGAGGGCTTCAGAGCCGGCGCAAGCGGACGTCCTTGAACTGCACCTTCATATCTGGACCCTGGTGGACCTGGAGGGCCAGCTTGCCGCGACGAATCCGGCGGGGATCGTCGTCCTGAATCTCGCACATGACCACGCCGTTGATCTTCAGCACGATGTGCCCTCCCCTGGCCCGGACGGTGTAGTCGTTCCACTGCCCCTGGCGGACGTGTTCGAGCAGTTCGTTCGGGTCGGCCACCTGGCCGAAGACCTGGACCTCGCCTTCCGGGGTGACGTGCACCTTCTGTCCGCGTTCGGCCAGAATCTCCCGGCGGGTGTATTCGATCACCACGCCCGTCCAGCGCTGGTCGGCGGAGAAATCCGCCTGGCAGCCGATCAACGGCTCCTGCTCCATGCCTGAGCGTTCGAGACTGCGGAAGTAGATCCCCGAATTGCCGCTTTCGATTCGAAACTTGAGTCGCAGCTCGAAATCTTCGACGTCTCCGCCGGTCCAGATCAGGAAGTTGTTCTCGCAGATTCGGTTCTGCGGCGTGGTCTGGCCGGTAATGGCGCCGTCCTGAACGGACCACAGCCGGGGGTTGCCCCGCCAGCCGGAGAGGTCACGGCCGTTGAACAAACGGACGAAGCCGTCGCGGTCTTCCTGCACTCTCGCGCTGGGTGTGGCGTCGGCCGCCAGGTCTCCGGTGGCGTACTGAATGCCGTCGAGATAGAAACTGAGGATCTGCGGATTCCACCAGATCTCGGTCTTGTGTCCGAGGGCCGAGTAGAACACGCATCCCTGGCCATGGGGCTTGATCCAGGCGAGGGCAAAGTCGCCATCGTCGCGATGGATCCATGGGACCGTCATATTCGTCCGATCTGTATCGAGCGACAGCAACACGCGGAGGTGGTCACGGGAATAGGGATCGCGGAACTGGAAGATCTCCTCGCTGAGGCGGAAATCGCGTCCGTCGAACGCCTGGAGCAGCGGATGGGCGGGATCGTCCAGCTTGATGCCCACTTCTTCGTTCCACGGATGGCCCCAGTAAGCGGCGCCGATCAACTGCTGAAACTCGGGCCAATGGGTGTTGCCTCCGACGGCATGATGATAGGCCACGATGCCACCGCCTTGTGCGACGTAATCGAGGAGGCTCTGCCGAAGGCGTTTTTCCATCTCGTCAATGCCCCCGCCGTGATTCGCGAATTTCACCATGTCCGCTTCGGTCGGGCGAATCCAGGGACCATTGCTGTTGTTCATGAGGATCGCGTCGAACTGTCGGAGATTCTCGGGCAGGTACATGGCGACGTCGTCGCTGACCACGGCTTCGAAGGCTCCGGTCTTTTCCCCGAGCAAACGCATGGCGTACTCGGCCTGCGGAACGGAATAGCCCTTGTGCGGGCACTGCTCCATGAAGGGCGTGTTCCAGATGAGGACTCGGCGCGGCTGCTGCGGGGGCACGCGCGCCTCGTGGGGTACCGCCGCTTCGATGCGCCGGGCCTGATCGTCGGTCAACTGGGCGAATGAGACGGTCGCCAACAGGCAAATCGCCAACACACCGAAGAATCCATGGTGCAGGTGTCGTGACATAACAGCGTCCTCCTCTCGTCAAAGGGTCCATCCGTAGCGGTACGTGCGACGCAAAGCGGCGCCGGCCTGAGGCGGATCGGTGATCTTCATGGCCAAGGGGTCGTACGACAGGGGCTTGCCGTGGAGCGTAGCAATATTGCCCAGCAGAACGAATTCGGTCAGCGGCACGCTGTAGTCGAAATGGGACATGGCGGGTGGACCGCCTTTACAGGCGTCCAGCCATTCGTTCTCGTGCCCGCGCGAACGGGACAGCGATTCGGCGGGACCTTCGAAATCCTGGAAGTCTTCGGTCGGCAACAACGTTACTTCCGTGTTGTGACCGTTGGCGTGGAGCATGCCCCGGGAACCGACGAGGAGGCATCCCGCATGGTCCTTCCATTGCTTCTCGCCCGCGTCGCCCCAGTCCAGGCGGCGACCCATCATCTCTTCGATCATGGCGCGGGGGCCCGGCGCCTGTCCGGGGCCGTTGTACCAGTGCACCGTCACCGGCGGTAATGCGCCCCGCGCGGGGAAGTGGTAGTGGAGGATCTCCCATTTCGGGAAGGTTGCCTGGTGCACGCCGGAAAGTTCCACGTCGAGGCGTATCGTTCGGTCATCGCCCGCTTCGGGCTGCCAGAGGGCGTCGAGCTGGAGGCCTTTGAAGAACACATTCATGGTGTGGCAACCCCAGTTGCCCAATTGCCCGGTCGCGAAGTCGCGCCAGGTGTGCCACTCGACCCAGCGCGAGTTATAGGGTCGCTCGTGCGCCGGGCCCAGCCAGAGGTCCCAGTGCAGGTAGTCCGGAATGGGATGCTCCTTCTCGGGGAGGGGGCGTTGCCCGGCGCCGCCGCCAGTGTTCCAGGCATGCACTTCCCGGACGTCGCCAAGCACGCCGGCCTGGATCAATTCGACCGCTCGGCGAAAGGCTCCGCTGGCGGTGCCCTGGTTGCCCATCTGGGTGGCGACCTTGTGTTCGCGGGCCAGCTTGCGGAGCGTGCGGGCCTCGTAGATGTCGTGGGTCAGAGGCTTCTCGCAGTATACGTGTTTGCCCATACGAATGGCTCGGGCAGAGATCACCGCGTGGGTATTGTCCGGCGTGGCAACGACCACCGCATCGATTTGCCTATCCATCTCATCGAGCATCCGGTGGAAGTCCTGGTACTTCCTGGCCTGCGGCACCTCCTCGAACGAGAGACTCGCCTTGCGCTCGTTCACGTCGCACATGGCGACGACGTGACTGAGCTGGGGCATGATGCCGACGAACCAGCGGCCGCGTCCGCCCACTCCGATCAGGGCGACGTTGACCTTTTCGTTGGCCTGATAGCTGCCGAGGGATCGCCCGTCCTTCAGGACAACGAGCCCCGCGCCGGCCAATATTCCGTTCCGCAGGAACTCGCGGCGACTGCTTTGTTCGGGCATGACAAACCTCCCATGATGACCCTGAGATCGCCTGACCGGGTCGTTCTTGGTCAAACCTTGTTCCATTGTCCCACTGCATTCACGGCGAGGGCGATCAAGATGATCCGGCCCCGGTGCGGTCGTTCAGCGGCCAGCGTTGCTCATCCGTGCGCACGCGGCCTAGGATCTCCTTGACGGTGGCAATCACTTTCGGATGGGCATCGGCGACATCGTGCCGTTCGCCGAGATCGGTTTCCAGATCGTACAATTCGATCGGGGCCGACGGGGCCAGGCGGACCGCCTTCCAGCGGCCCATGCGAATCGCCTGTTTGGAGTTTCCCTCGTGAAATTCCCAGTAGAGATAGCGATGTTGCGGCTGGTCCTTTTGCAGCAGGGTCGGGGCGATGGAGATGCCGTCGATCTCGGTCGGCACCTCGGCGCCGGCCAGTTCGGCGAAGGTGGGCAGTAGATCCCAGAACGCCGAGATGTGGTCGCAGATGGTGCCCGGCTGAACTCGACCCGACCAGCGGGCAAGCATCGGCACGCGAATGCCGCCTTCGTACAGATCGCGCTTGATCCCTCGCAGCGGACCGTTGCTGTCGAAGAAATCAGGGTCGATCCCCCCTTCCCTATGGGGGCCATTGTCGCTGGTGAAGATCACGAGGGTGTCGTTGTCGATGTCCAGTTCTCTGAGTCGGTCGAGAATCCGGCCGATGTCGCGGTCGAGTCGACTGATCATGGCGGCTTTGCCTTTTTCGGGCTCGGGCCAGTCCTCATCCGCATAACGACCGTAGTCGGGGACCTCCAGTCCGTGGGCCCCGAACCGGGGCGCCTCGTTGTTGGCGTGCGGGATCGTATAGGACAGAAACAGGAAGAAAGGACTCTTCTCCGTGCCGATGAATTCAAGAGCTTCGGCGGTGAACAGGTCGTGGGAGTAGTCCAGCTTCTCACTGGCAAGGCCAACCAGCGTCTGCTGCCCTTCCTTGTAGTGCTGGGTCGGATGCTGAACGACGTTTCGCAGCGGGATTTTCTCGCCGTTTCTCCAGAGGAAATCCGGATAGTAGTTGTGGGCGTGCCACATGCTGAGGTAGCCGAAGAAATGATCGAAACCATTTCGGACGGGGTCCTCCGGCGGCGGTGGATGGCCGATGCCCCACTTGCCGATGCAGGCGGTCGAATACCCCGCTCGCTGAAGGACCTTGCCGACCGTGACCTCCTCCGGCTTCATCAGGACGTCCACGTTACCTCGCACGGTGCAATGACCCGTGTGCCTGCCGGTCATGAAGCTGCACCGCGAGGGGGCACAGACGGTATCGCCCGCGTAAAACTGGGTGAAGCGCATCCCCTCGGCGGCCATGCGATCGAGGTTGGGCGTCCGGATCTTCTGTTGGCCGAAGCAACCCAGATCACCATAGCCCAGATCGTCAGCCAGGATGAAGATGATGTTCGGTTTCCGTGGGGGCGGCGCAGAACGACTGTGCCGTGACAGCGTTGCCGTCGTCAGTACCGCAAGGCCCGCCTCTCGGAGGAATGCTCTTCGCGACAATGTCATGATCGACTCCCGTGACGCCCGAAGTCTTGGGCGACAGGAGGTGATGGTACATGAATCGGGCGGGCGCCGCAACCGCCCTATCCGGAGGCCAGTGGCGGCTGCGCGTTTTGGGCAGGGAGTCTGCACGTAATGGGATTGGTGTTCCTCGACGTCGGTCGTATGATAAAGGTGGGAGGGGCTGTTATGGGCCCTTCCCGGCGCCGGACCAGAGGAAGTGTGTGATGCCACAGGGACGGACGGAGGCAGGAATCATGCGTAAGGGCATCTTGGAGCGGGCGGCACTGTGGACGCCAGGGAGGCACTCCCCCAGCACACCNNNNCCGACCAGGACCTCCTTCTTAGAGACGAGAACGGTGGTGGTCGCCCGGTTTCCCTCACAGAAGGCGAATTGAAGAAATGACGATATTCTCTCATGGATTTCGCGCGGATTTCCTTTTGTTGGAGGTGCAGCAATGAAGACGCAATTCCTGGGTACTTCCGTTGCAGCGGTTCTGCTCTGCGCGCTGCTGTGCAGCGTCGGGCAGGCGGATCAACTGGCAGGCGTGTCCGATGTGACGGTGGTGGATGGCGAGCTGATCAGTTTCCGCTATGAGGGGACCGAGTACGTAGCGGGCAGCGAAGACCTCATGCTGGGCACGACGACGCGCTGGTATATTCCCGCCGGTGGCGCGGCGACGCTGTGGCCCGAAGGCGATGCAGCGCCGGCCGATACGGTCACCGGCACCTCCAACGCCAAGGCCGGCGACGTGGGCTCCAAGGGCGACAATTTCCTGTTCACTTCGAACGGCGCCACGGACATCTCGTCGATCGACGGGATCAACTATCAGGAGACGATCTTTCCGCTGCCGACGAAGATGATCTTCGTCTTCGAGCGGGGCGGCAACGACAACGGCACCGTGCAGGGCATCCTGGCCGACGGTTCGCTGCGAGCGCCAGTGACGCTGGCGGCCAACGGCGCCCCCTATGCCGGCACCGGCGTGGACGTCAACGGGCAGACCGCCTACGGGTACGTTTTCCTCAGCGATGAGCCGGTGATCGGCGTGCGCATCACCGCGTCGGGGCACGACACGTTGAGCATCCCGGCGGTGCCCATTCGATCGGATCCAAAGCAGAGCCATGATCCACAGCCGGCGGACGAAGCGACCGATGTGCCTCGAACGGAGACGCTGACCTGGGGTGCGGGAGAAGGCGCCACGGGGCACGACATCTACTTCGGGACGTCACTGGCAGACGTCAATGTCGCCAGCCGGGCCGAACCGAGGGGCGTTCTGGTCGCTCAGGGCCAGCCGGCGAGCGAATACAATCCGGGCGGTCTGGAGTTCGACACGACTTACTATTGGCGGGTGGATGAAGTGCTGACCGGCGGGGAGATCTTCCGGGGCGAGGTTTGGAGCTTCACCGTCGAGCCCCTGGCGTATCCGATTGCCGATGTCATCGCCACCGCCTCGGGCTTCGACGCCGAGGCCGGACCGGAGAACACCGTCAACGGCTCAGGGCTCAACGAGCAGGAACAGCATTCGATCGATGCGGGCGATATGTGGCTCGTCACCGCCGATGGCGAACCCGCCTGGATTCAGTATGAATTCGACCGCGTCTACAAGCTCCACGAACTGTGGGTCTGGAACTACAACGTACAGTTCGAACCGGTGCTGGGCTTCGGCGTCAAGAACGCGACAGTCGAATACTCGGTCGATGGCGCAGAGTGGACGACTCTGGGAGACGTCGAATTCGCCCAGGCTACCGCGATGGCGGACTACGAACACAACACCACGGTCGATCTGGAGGGTGTCGCTGCCAAGTTCGTCCGTCTGTCGATCAACAGCAGCTATGGCGTTCTGGGGCAATACGGTCTCAGCGAAGTTCGGTTCTTCAGCATTCCCGTGCAGGCACGGCAACCGCAGCCTGTCGACGGCGCCGCCGATGTGGCCCCGGATGCGGTCTTGACCTGGCGTGCCGGTCGCGAAGCGGCCTCGCATGAAGTCTATTTCGGCTCCAGTCAGGCCGAAGTGGACGATGGGACAGCGCTGATCGACACCGTCGCCGAAAATGCCTACGATCTGGGGTCTCGGGACCTGACGCTGGGAACGACGTACTACTGGAAGATCAACGAGGTCAATGAGGCGGAGGCGGTCAGCGTGTGGGAGGGCGATGTCTGGAGCTTCACCACACCGGCATTCTTTGTCGTGGAAGACTTCGAAAGCTACACCGACGACGTCGATGCGGAGAGGACCATCTGGCAGACCTGGAGCGACGGGTATGAAGACACCGCGAACGGCTCGCAGGTCGGCTATCTGGACGCTCCGTTTGCCGAGCAGGCGATCGTCAACAGCGGGCGGCAGTCCATGCCGCTGTTCTACGACAACACGAGCGGCGCGGCGTATTCCGAGGCCGAGATCACGTTCGATCCGGCCCAGGATTGGACGCGTGCGGGCGTTGCGACTCTGACCGTCCATTTCCAGGGAGCCCCTGACAATACGGGCGGCCAAGTCTACGTGAAGATCAACGGCGTCCAGGTCACCTACGACGAGGACGCCGACGCGATCACATCGGCTTCATGGACCCAGTGGAATATCGATCTGGCAGCGGTCGGGACAGACCTGGAAGACGTCGAGACGCTGGCCATCGGCGTCGAAGGCAGCGGATCGGGCGTTCTGTACGTAGATGACTTCCGGCTCTTGCCCGGGGCGCCTTCGACGGCGCCGGCCGGCATCGCCATCCGCGCTGCCGGCGGCGTCGAGGCCACCGGCAACGACGGCACGGTGCAGTCGATCGACGGGATCGACGCAGGCAGTCTGATTCTGGGGACCACCTCGACGGACTTCGAGAAATATGCGGATCACCCGGCAGCCGACGCGGACGACTTCGAACTGGGCACCTACGCGAGTCTGGATGATTCGACTTCAGTGACCGTGCGGTTCGCCATGCCGGTGACGACGATCTTCATCGTAGAACGCGGCGGCAACGATCAGGGCCTGATCCAGCCTCTGGACGAGTCCGGCAGTCCGGTGGGCGGCACCGCAGCATTCGCCCAGAGCGACTGGTTCGGACTCGGTCTGACGATTGCCGGTCAGGCGGCCGGCGCCATGGTCATCACCGCGGACACGCCGATCTGGGGCATTACGATCCTGCCACCGATCGGCGGCGCGATCGGTATCGATCCGGCGTGCATCTGCGCCGTGCCCGCTCCATAGAATGGGACGGGATGGGCAGGCCTCAATGAAACCGCTTGGCGGCGCGAAGGTCTGCCTCTGGCGAGAATGACAACGGGCCCACGTTCTCCGGTCAGAGCGTGGGCCTTTCTTCTGGCGCCCCATGCGATGAGGAAGAACGATCGGTGCATTTTGGGTAGCGCTTCTGCGCGGAATGGGATTGTGGGCGGGGTGTCGGAATCCTACAGTAGCGATAGCCGCGACTGGTCTTTTGTGAAATCGTGACCCGAAGAGGAAACGTGCTATGCGAGTCAAGAGACACGCCACCGGTTTCACCCTGATCGAACTGCTCGTCGTCATCGCCATCATCGCCCTGCTGATGGGGATCCTGCTGCCCGCCTTGAGCCGAGCGAAGAAACAGGCCCAAGGGGTGCGCTGCCAGGCCAATCTCAAGCAGATCGGTCTGGCGATGCATGCGTACGCTTCGGACTACAACTACAAGGTGCCCCGCGCCGAGCTGCGTCCGGGGATCGAGATTTACACGGGTGTGGATATGCGGTGGCCGGTGTTGTTCATGCCTTATCTGGGCGCTGCNNGCGGCCCAGGGGGTCGAGAACTACTACGAGGTGGACATCTTCGACTGCCCCGGCTATCCGCTCAAGGAGCAGACGGTGGACTACTGCACCAATGCATTCGACCTGAAGGGCAGCATGACGGAGTTTTTCGGGTTCAGTCCGCTGGACGACTTCCGCCGTCCCGGCAGCACGGTCTATATGGCCGACTACGAGTACATTCCCGAGGGCGGCCAGATCAAGATCATCCTCCAGGATGACAGCCCCGACGTGATGAAGATCAAGATGCAGTCGCTGGACGTCTGGAATGCCAACCATCTGCCATCGGCAGAGGATAGTTCGCGCCGTGTGGCCCGCAACCGACACGGCAAGACCACCAATCTCCTCTTTGTTGACGGTCATTCGGGCAAGAAGAACTCCCTGGACATTACCGTCTGGGATTTCGGCGTGGCCCAGACCGAATCCGAGAACCCGTAGGACCTTCGCATCGCCCGGCGCGCTCTCCGCCATGGAATCGTCCGCTTTACGGACGGCGCCGTCTGGTGTACAATTCGTCCCTGACAACGGACACGACACTCCACGTGGAATGGGTCGCTATGTTCAGGGCACGAAAGGTCATCCTGCTGATTGCACCGACGCGCGCGTTCGATCGCGGGCTCCTCCAGGGGATCGCCCGCTATGCGAACGAGCGCGGCCCCTGGACGTTCTACCGCGAACCACCCCACTACCAGGCGATCGACTGGAAGAAGAAGGTCACGGACCGCCTCGGCTCCGGGCAGGTCGACGGCATCATCATGCGCGAACCCGAGCGGATCGAGGAGATCATCGAGCGCAAGATTCCCGGGATCTGCGCGCCGGTGACGCGGAGGACCATCGAAGGGTTCATCAACATCATCATCGACAACGACGCCGTGGGCACCATGGGCGCCGAGCACCTGCTGCAATGCGGGTTCCGCCACTTCGCCTTCTGTGGCATCCAGGGGATCTACTGGTCGGACAAACGAAGCGAAGCCTTCCAGAAGCGGATCACCCGCGCGGGGTTTCCGTGCCAGGTCTACGAACCGCCCCCGACCGAAGGGGTGCAGGCCTTGTGGGAGAAGGAAGAACCCGTGTTGGTTTCATGGCTGCAATCGCTGCCGAAGCCGGTGGGGATCATGACCTGCAACGACGATCGCAGCCAGCTCGTGCTGGACGCGTGCCATACAGCGCGGATTCACGTTCCGAGCGAGGTGGCGATCGTGGGCGTCGACAACGATGAGTTCATTTGCCGACTGGCCAACCCGGCTCTCAGCAGCATCTGTCTCAATGCCGAGCGAGCGGGGTACCGTGCCGCACAGTTGCTGGACCGCGTGATGGCGGGCGAACCCTGCCCGGAGACGATCATCGAAGGGCTGCCCACCCACGTGGTGGCGCGCAGCTCGACGAACATCCTGCTGGTCGAGGATCGGGTGGTCTCGGAGGCGATTCGTTTCATCCGGGACAACTCCGGACGTCCACTCCAGGTGGATGATGTGGCGGAGGCGGTGGCGCTGTCGCGTCGAACGTTGCAGCAGCGGTTCGCCAAGGCGATCGGTCGATCCGTCCATTCCCAGATTCTGCGCGAGCGGGTCAATCGGATCACCCAGATGCTCGTCGAGACGGACTTGACGGTGGCGCAGATCGCCGAGGAGATGAGCTTCTCCAGCGCCAAGCAACTGGACCGGGTGTTCACCCGCTTCCAGGGGACCACTCCGACGACGTATCGACTGCGGCACTGCATCAAGTAGCTTCGTGTCCCTGATCTCGTCCCATTTCCCGGTTATCTGCCGCTGCGCGTTTTGGGGCGCGGGTCTGCACGTTGTGGTATTGTGTCGACTCGCTTCGTCGAGGATAATTCGAGTATGTAGTCTTCTACGATGTATTTTTCCATCCATGGAGGTACCGAGGCCATGCGTAGACAGATCAGATTCCCTCTCTTCGTCGCGATTCTCGCTCTGGGTCTGGCGTGCGTTTCGTCGGCAGGTCAGATTTCGGGCGAATTGAAGACGTGGCACAAGGTGACGATCACGTTCGACGGGCCGCAGAGCAGCGAGACCGCCGAGCCCAATCCATTCACCGACTATCGCCTGAATGTCACCTTCCGCAAGGGCGAGAAGACCTATGTCGTGCCGGGGTATTACGCCGCCGATGGAAACGCCGCCCAGACGAGCGCCGAGGCGGGCAACAAGTGGCGCGTGCACTTCGCGCCGAGCGAGACGGGGACGTGGAACTACACGGTGTCGTTCCGCCAGGGCCCGGGGGTGGCGGTGGCGGAAGGAGACGACGCGGGAGAATCGGCGGGCTTCATGGACGCAGAGACGGGATCGTTCGATGTCGCCCCCACCGACAAGACCGGACGCGACATGCGAGCGAAGGGACTGCTCCGATACGTCGGCAAACACCACCTGCAATTTGCCGGCACAGGCGAGTTCTTCCTCAAGTGCGGCGCCGATGCCCCGGAGAACTTCCTGGCCTACGCCGACTTCGACGGGGACTTCAAAACCGATGGCCATAAGGACCAGTTCATCAAGACGTGGGAGCCCCATATCCAGGACTGGCAGCCGGGAGATCCCACCTGGCAGGACGGCAAGGGCAAGGGAATCATCGGAGCCATTAACTACCTGGCCTCGCAGGGCATGAACGTGTTTTCGTTCATCCCGATGAACATCGAGGGCGACGATCAGAATGTCTTTCCGTACCTCAGCTACGACGTGCGGGACCGCCTGGACTGCTCGAAGCTCGACCAGTGGGAGATCGTCTTCGAGCACGGCACCCGCAAGGGCATGTACCTGCACTTCAAAACGCTGGAGACAGAGAATGAGTTGCTGCTCGACGGCGGCGACCTGGGCCCACAGCGGAAGCTCTACTATCGCGAACTGATCGCGCGGTTCAGCCATCATCTGGCGCTAAACTGGAACCTGGGTGAGGAGATCAACGACGCGACGCACGAGCAGAAGGTCGCCTGGGCGGACTACTTCTGGGTGAACGATCCGTATCAGCACCCCATCGTCATCCACAACATGGGCGATCCGCATTACGACCTACTGGGCGACGCGTCGGCGCTGACGGGATTCTCGCTCCAGACCAACCGGCCCGATTTCAGCCAGGTCCACGCGCGCACCCGCGATTACATCGACCGATCGGTTGCGGCGGGCAAGCCCTGGGTGGTCGCCTGTGACGAGCCCGGCGATGCGACGCACGCGCTGATCACCGACGAAGAGGACCCGACCCGCGACAACGCCCGCAAGAACGCCCTGTGGGGCAACATCATGGCCGGCGGCGCGGGCGTGGAGTGGTACTTTGGCTACCAGCATCCGCACAGCGATCTGACCTGCGAGGACTACCGTACGCGTGAGAAGATGTGGACGCAGTGCCGTTACGCCCTCCAGTTCTTCGATCGCTACGAAATCCCGTTCTGGGATATGAAATGCGAAGACGAAATGACGGACAACCCTGACGATTACGTTCTGGTCAAGCCGGGCGAGGTCTATCTGGTCTATCTCAAGAACGGCGGCACCGTCACGGTGGATATCGGCCGGGGCAAGTTCAATTACGGCTGGTTCAACCCGCGCACGGGCGAAGGACTGGATGAGCTTCTCCACGGCGGCATCGCCGACGACAAGATCGAACTGAGCGCCCCGGACGGCAACGACTGGCTGCTTGTAGTCATGGGCAAGGGCCGACTGACACTGGCCTCCGATGGACCGCCGCCTCCCTCGGCGGAACCCCGACCCGACGGCAGCATGGTCCTCAGCGCCGTCGAGCATTTCGAGATCGTCGAAGGCGATGCTTTCGTACCGGCATACGTGATCGCGGACCACGAGGCACTGGCCGTCAATTCGAGCCGATACAAAGATCGATACGCCGCCGCAGTCAGAACCTTTGATGGTCCCGCTGGTCGGTACGACATCACGATTCACACCATGACTGAGACCGATGGAGAGTCGACGTACAAGCTCTTCACCGATGGCGAGGCGGTCGGCGCGTTCACCAACCCCGAAACGACCCAGGATTACCAGCCTGCCAGACACACCTGGAAGAACGTGAAACTCGAAGATGGGGATGTGATCCGAGTCGAATTCAACTCGGCCTCCAATGAGAAGAAGAAGTCGGGCGACCGCTTCGACTATTCGCGGGGCCGTTGGACACGACTGGTGCTCACACCGGTCGGACGAACCGAGATGGCGTTCGAGGAACGGAACGGGCTGGTCGCGGTCGAGGCGGAGCATTTCACGCGGCAAACGCGGGCCCAGACGCGACGCTGGCACGTGGTGACTGCCGAAGAGACGCCCTCGGTGCAGCCGGATGGCGACGACAATCACGCAGCAACCGCCAGCGGACAGGCCTATGTGGAGGTCTTGCCCGATACGCGGCGTACCCATGACGACAAGCTGATTGCGGGCGAGAATTTCTCGAACCAGGCGGGCCAGATGGCGGTGCTCTCCTATCCGGTTCATTTCACCACGCCGGGACGCTACTACGTCTGGGTTCGGGCCTATTCGACCGGCAGCGAGGACAACGGGCTCCATGTCGGGCTCAACGGGACGTGGCCGCCGTCGGGTCAGAGACTGCAATGGTGCGATGGCAAGAACGCCTGGCGGTGGGAAAGCAAGCAGCGTACCGAGCAGGTTCACTGCGGCGAGCCCTACAAGATTTACCTGGACATCACCGAGCCCGGGATGCACAGTATCTCCTTCTCGATGCGGGAGGATGGGTTCGAGTTCGACAAATGGCTGATGACGACGGATCGGGACTTTCCGCGTCCCGAGGACAAAGGCCCAGCATCGCGCGTTCGGCATGCGAAGGCGGAGCTCGCGCCTACAGGGGACAGCCTGTAGAGATTCGTTTCCAGTGAGGTGAGAATCGCGAACATGACACGCCAGTACAAGATCGCAGCAGTCCCGGGCGACGGGATCGGTCATGAAATCGTCCCGGCCGGTCTCCGCGTGTTGAACGTGGCGGCCGAACGGTTTGGCTTTGGGCTTTCCACGGAGACCTTTCCCTACGGCGCCGGCTACTATAAGAAGACGGGCGAATTCATGCCGGTCCATGCGCTCGATACGCTCCGGCGTTTCGATGCGATCTATTTCGGCGCCGTGGGGTTACCCGACGTCGACGACACGCTACCCGCCAAGTTGTTCACGTTCAAGGTACGCAAGGGCCTCCACCAGTACGTGAACTACCGCCCGGCCCGCCTGCTCGAGGGCATCGACGGACCGTTGCGGCATAAGAGCCCGCGCGACATCGATTTCGTCGTCATCCGCGAGAACGTGGAAGGCGAATTCGTGCAGGTGGGCGGGTTCGTACAGCCCGAGACGCCCGAGGGCTTCGCGATGGACACCAGCGTGTTCACGCGGGCGGGCACCGAGCGCATTGCTCATTACTCCTTCCGTCTGGCACAACGCCGGCGCGGCAAGGTGACCAACATCACCAAGTCCAACACTCTGATTCACTCACTGGCCTACTGGGATCGGATCATCGAGGAGGTCAGCCAAAGCTATCCCGACGTAACCTATAACAAGATGTACGTGGACAATGCCTCGGCCAACTTCGTGCTCCATCCGGAGCGGTTCGACGTCATCGTCACCACGAACTTCATCGGCGACATCCTGAGCGACCTGGGCGGCGCGATCATGGGCAGCCTGGGCCTCGGGGGCAGCGGCAACATCAATCCGGAGAAGGAGTATCCCTCGATGTTCGAGCCGATTCACGGGTCGGCGCCGGACATCGCGGGCCAGGGCATCGCCAACCCGCTCGGGGCAATCTGGTCGGGGGCATTGATGCTGGAACACCTGGGCGAAGGAGACGCGGCCGAGGCGGTGATCGAAGGAATCGAAAAGACGGTGGGGGAAGGCACGCTGCCGGTAGACCTTGGAGGCTCCGCCCGAACGGATGAGATTGCCGACCGTGTGATGGACCACATTGGGACACTGTAGGGAACCATGGCGCGTATCATCGATTTGACAATGCCGCTGGCAAACGGGCAACGAGGCGTCTCCATCGAGCCGGCTCGGATACTCGAGAAGGACGGCTGGAACGCCACGACGCTGGGCCTGTACTCCCACTGCGGCACGCACATGGATGCGCCGCTGCATTTTGGAGTCTCGAATCGGACGATCGACGCGATTCCTCCGGAGCGGTGCATGGGTCCCGCCTGGGTGGCGGAGCTTACAGGAATCGAACCTCGTGCCTTGATCGGCGTCGAGGACCTGAAGGAAACGGGGGACAAGGTTCGCCCGGGCGACGGACTGTTGCTGCGGACCGGCTGGAGCCGGCGCCTGGACAATCCGTCGTACCGAAACGCCCTGCCCCGCGTCAGTGTGGAACTGGCCCGGTGGTGCGTGGAAAAAGGCGTCCGCCTGCTGGGCGTCGAGCCTCCCTCGGTGGCGGACGTGAACAATAAGGAAGAACTGACGGCGGTACACCGGATCCTGCTCGGCGCCGATATTATCATCGTGGAAGGCCTGGCGCATCTGGATCAGATCCAGGGTGAACGGGTGACGTTCATGGCGTTTCCCCTGCGGGTCCAGGGGGGAGACGGCTCGCCCGTGCGGGCGATTGCCATCGAAGAATAGCGGAAAGGAACGGGAACATGAAACAGGACTACTTCCATCGGGTGGCGGCGCTGACGCCGACCAAGATGTGGATCAACAACGTCACGCCGGAAGAGGCGAGGATGGCGATCGCCGCCGGGGCGATGGGATGCACGCAAAATCCTTCATACACCTGGAAGATGCTCAATCACGAGACGGGTAAGAAACACGCCCTGGCGCTGCTCGATGAGATTCTGGACCAGTGCGAGGACGACAACGAGGTCGAGTGCATCCTTCAGCGGCAACTCGTGAAGGGTGTCGCCGATGAGTTCATGCCGGTGTACGAACGGACCCACGGCACCCACGGCTATGTCAGCATTCAGGGCGACCCGATCCACGAAGAGGACCCTCAGGTCATCATCGACGAAGGTCGCAAGAACCGCGAGATGAGCCCGAATATCATGATCAAGATTCCCGCTACGAGTGCGGGACTGGCGGCAATGGAGACGTTGATCGCGGAGGATACGCCGCTGAACGCGACGGAGGTGATGGGGCTCAGCCAGGTGATCGACGTCTGCGAGATGTACGAGAAGATCACCGCCAAGACGCGGAAGAAGCCGGTCATGTACTTCTCCCTGATTACCGGCATCTACGATGAGTGGCTGGCCAAGGAGGTGGCCGCCCAAGGGATCGACATCTCGCCCGATATTCTCTACCAGGCGGGCATGGTCATCGCCAAAAAGGTCTATCGCTTCGTGCGCGACAGAGGCTATTCACTGGGCTTCATCGGCGGCGGCGTTCGCGGCCTCCAGCATTTCACGGAGATGGTGGGTGGCGACGTCTGTATCACGATGAACTGGCAGGGGCATGCGGAGACGCTGCTGGCGTTGGACCAGCCGGTGGTGGCGCGGCTGTTCAATCCCGTGCAGGACCACGTGCTGGATGAGCTGCTGACGAAGGTGCCCGCCTTCCGACAGGCGTACATGGAGGATGGTCTGACGGTCGACGAATACGAGGAATACGGTCCGGTCTGCTATTTCCGGGACATGTTCGTCAGCGCCTGGGAGAACACGCTGGAACGGATTGCGGAGCGTCGTACGGCCCTGCGGGCACAGACCGCCAATCGGCCGTAACGAGAAAGGATTGACGATATGACCGAACGGCCTGCGCGGATGAGCCGTCAGCGATTCATTCTCATCGGCATCCTGTTCTTTCACAGCGTCAACACCTACATGGACCGGGCCTGCATCGCCTCGGCCGTCGACTACATCAAGCGGGACCTGGGCATCTCCGGACAGACGATGGGGCTGGTACTGGGTATCTTTGCGGTCGGCTACGCGCTGTTCCAGGTCCCGGCCGGTTGGATTGCCGATCGCTTGGGCCCGCGGAAGGCCCTGACGCTTGTGGTCTCCGTCTGGAGCATGTTCACCGCTCTGACCGGTGCGGCACGCACGGCCCTTCAGATGCTCATCCTGCGGTTCCTCTTCGGCGTCGGCGAGGCGGGGGCCTTCCCGGGTGCGGCCCAAGCCTTCTTCCGCTGGCTGCCGGTCAAGGATCGGGGCCTCGCCCACGGGATCAACTTCTCCGGAAGTCGGCTCGGCGCCGCCTTCTCGCTGTTCCTGATGCCCTGGCTGATCCGACAGATCGGCTGGCGCCTGACGTTTGTGGTGAACGGCCTGATCGGCATTGTGTGGGCGACGGTCTGGCTGATTTGGTTCCGCGACAACCCGAAGGACAATCGCAAGGTCAACGAGGCCGAACTCGCGTATATCGAGCAGGGCCGGGCCAAAGGGTTCACCGGCACCGTTCGGGCCTCCTTCGCCGAGGTCTTCACGTCGCTGAATATGTCGCTGGCCATGCTGCAGTACTTCGCGAGCAACGTTACGTTCTTCATCAGCCTGACCTGGCTGCCATCGTATCTCAAGGGGCAGTGGCCGGACGATCCAAGGGCGATCTACTGGTCCGCCATGCCCTTGATCTTCGCTGCATTTGCCAACTGGGCCGCCGGCACCATGGTGACCCAGCTCTTCAAGAAGGGCTACGAGGTGAACTCGCGAAGGGTCACGGCGATCGTCGGCTTCGCTCTTGGCGTGACGGGGCTCCTGCTGGCGACACAAACCGAGGATCTTCACCTGTTTGTTCTCTGGTTCAGCATCGCCACGTTTGGCGTCGACATGACGCTCAGTCCGAGTTGGGCGTTCTGCAACGACATCGGGGGCGCGAACTCCGGCGCCGTCTCGGGCTCGATGAACATGGTCGGCAACATCGGCGCCGCATTGAGTGCGATCATGNNTCCCGTTCTTCCGCGATCAGGCGACCGGCAGCGCCGACTCTTTCTTCCTCCTGGCGGCAGGCATCAATGTAGTGGCGATCGTGGCGTGGCTCGGCATGAATCCCAATCGTGTGTCAGATCGGAAGCTGTCTCCAGCCGCGATTCGGGCGCGTTTCCTGGGCATGCTGCTCAGCCTTGTGGCTATAACCGCCGGGGCGCTTGGCTACAATATCTATACGTCGGTTCGAGAGAAGCCGGCGCCGGTGGTCGAGCCGAACGACGCCGAGCCGAACGACGTCAACGAGGTAGAGAGCCCGGCCGTCGAATAGACGGGGATTCGTAGGGTGTGCTGTGCACACCTCCTCTTCAATGCGTAGGATAATGGTGGGCACAGCCCACCCTGCTGAGGCGATACACATGGGACAGTTCAAAGGCGTCTGG
>NPID01008279.1_pt1 | contig 18451 bp, 19 predicted proteins | sample 8637491 | NCBI WGS metagenome assembly NPID01 (sample SAMN07420843, study PRJNA396082) | bioreactor metagenome | isolation source: sample BA6 brine-fed electro-methanogenic bioreactor BA | place: Japan: Kochi | collected 2016-06-14 | reverse complement strand
CCCCAAAAATCCCTGGGGGGGCAAAACCCTCGACTGGCAGACGGAATCACCGCCCAGCCTGTACAATTTTGATGAAGAGCCTGAAGTAACGGAAGGACCTTACATCTACAACAAATAAAGAATAATGAACATGGAATATGGAAAGAAGAATACCATATTGCATGCCAAACGATAAATGCATAATTATATGGACACTACTACAGATCATGGAGCCCATATGCTGCACCGGGATGATGAAGGTTCCCGTATGGGGATGTGGCTCTTCCTGTTTACCGAGGTGATCCTTTTCGGGGGATTGTTCGCGGTGTATGCCGTGTACCGCTACCTCCACCCGGAAGCTTTTCACGCGGCATCCGGACAGCTTAATCTTACTTTCGGTGCTGTGAATACCGTGGTTTTGCTGACCAGCAGTCTGACCGTGGCCCTGGCCATTTCTGCCATTCAGCAAGGAAAAAGAGGGCATGCCCTGCTGTTTCTGGGGATCACGATTGCAGCGGCACTTGCTTTCATGGTCAATAAGTATTTCGAATGGGGAGCCAAGATCGATCACGGGCTTTTCCCGGGTACAGAACACTTTTTTGAGCTTCCTCACGGGGAGGCCCAGTTCTTTTACCTTTATTATTTCATGACCGGCCTCCACGGCCTTCATGTTATCGTCGGCCTCATATTACTGACTATCATGGGCATAAAGATCGTGCAGCGCAAGATCAACCAGGACAATTACACCTATCTGGAGAACAGTGGCCTCTACTGGCACCTGGTGGATGTGATCTGGATCTTCTTGTTTCCTTTGTTGTATCTCATAAAATAAAGAGCTATGAGCGAGCATAATACACACGTAGTACCCTATAAAAGCAATGTGCTGATCTGGATCGATCTCCTGATCATGACCTTTGTGACCATAGAGATCGCCGAGTTTAATTTTCACGACCTGACTGTTGTGATCGCCCTGCTGGTGGCCAGCATTAAAACATACCTGGTTGGATACTTTTTCATGCACTTGAAATTCGAAAACCGGATGTTCAGAATCTTCGTCGGCATTATGGCCTTGGTATTTGTTTCTTTTATGGCTATTTTATTTTTTGATTATTCATTCAGATAGGAGGAAGGATTATGTATTCAGGCGCATCAAATTTTGTTGAAGGAGTGGACAACGCCTTTATGGTGATCATGGGGATTTCGATATTCCTGCTGATCCTGATAACCATAGTCATGATCTACTTCATCATTCGCTATAATAAAAAACGCCACCCGGTAGCAGCCGATATCCGGGGGAATAACTGGCTGGAGTTTATCTGGACCATCATCCCCACTATCCTGGTGTTGCTCATGTTCTGGTACGGGTACATCGGCTATGTACCTATGAAACAGGTGCCCGACGATGCCATGGAGATCACGGTGGTCGGTCGCATGTGGAGCTGGACTTTTGAATATGATAACGGCCGGAAAAGCGACCGCTTGATTCTTCCCCATAACAAACCCGTTAAACTCGACCTGGTTTCCCAGGATGTATTGCATAACCTGTATATCCCTGCTTTCCGCATCAAGGAAGATGTTGTGCCGGGAGGGAATAACTATATGTGGTTTATACCACAGAAAGAAGGCAGTTACGACATCTTATGTGCTGAATATTGCGGACTACGGCATTCATATATGATCACCAAGCTGGAGGTGGTTTCGCCGGAAGAATTCAATGAATGGTACGAACTTCCACCCGACAGCATGATGAACCAGGTCGACGTGTGGTACGATATTACCCGGGCCAATGGCTGTATCGGGTGCCACTCCACCGATGGCAGCAAACTGGTCGGATCTACATTTAAAAATCTATATGGTGCGGAAAAGCTTGTTATTGAAGGCGGGGAAGAAAAGACCATCGTTGTGGATAAACCGTATCTGCGCCGTGCCATTTATGATCCCAATGCCGAGATCGTGAAGGGTTACCCGGTGGGGATCATGCCCAATTATACCGACCAGATCAGCGATGAGGATGTGGAAAAGATCATCCTTTATATTAAATCCCTTTCCGATGCAGGAGAAGAAGAGTAGCAGGGGAAGTACCTTTGCTGCTGTTCTGGAACTGGCCAAGATCAGGATCACCATCGCTGTGACCCTGAGCACCCTGACAGGATATATTCTTTATTCCGGAAATATTGATACAACTGCTTTGTGGGTATCACTCGGGGTATTTCTCCTGGCTTCTTCATCTTCGGCGCTCAATCAATACCAGGAACGTTTTACCGATGCCATGATGAGCAGGACCCGCAAGCGGCCGCTGCCTTCAGAACGCCTGGGAACCATATCCGCCTTTGCCGTAGTAGTGGTGTTTTTCCTGGCGGGATCTTTTGTTTTAAACTATTTTACCGGGCCTATCCCCCTTGGCCTGGGCTTACTGTCATTTGCCTGGTACAATGGCCTGTATACACCGCTCAAGTACCGGACGGTTTTTGCCGTGATCATTGGCTCCGTGATCGGTGCTATCCCGCCGGTGATCGGCTGGACTGCTGCCGGTGGCGAGGTCCTGGCCAGGCCGGCTCTTTTCCTGGCCTTTTTCATTTATATCTGGCAGGTTCCGCATTTTATTCTGCTGCTGATGCTGTACGGCAAGGATTATAAGGACGCGGGCCTTCCCGTGTTAACAAGCATTTACCCTGAATCCGGGGTGAAAAGGATATTCCTGGTCTGGATCGCGGGCACCGTGATTGCCGGGATCATGCTGCCTTTTATCAGCGGGGTGCAATACCTGCTATCTTCAGCGATACTGATCGTATTGTCGGGGGGGCTTTTCGCCGGAATGATCTTTCTTGTATTCTCCCTGAAATCATTCAGGGTGAAGCCGGCTTTTATCCTGATGAATGTTTACCTGCTGTTGGTACTGCTTATACTCTCCATTGATCACCTGGTGCAATAGGCGTCTTTTTGCAATCGATGATCAGAAAGAGGTAGCCGTTTATGCCTGTGATCCGGCCTTGCGGATCTTCATTACCAGCATGAGGACATACCCGATCGTCAGGAGAATTCCACCGGTGACACCGAAATAAGATAACAGCAGCCACATGGGAACATAGTCGTTGTTTTTCCAGAGCTGGCGTTCATCGTTCCAATAGGTCTCTTTGTCGATGCCCCAGGCCACTTCCTGCCTGGCTTCAACCGGGTTGAATTCAAAATCTTCGACGCGGGCGATCACGGTCAGGGTTTTATCCTCGCCCGGGATCCCTTCCGGGAAAACAATGCTCACTGTTCCGTTTTCATCGGTGTAGTTGCGATTTCCGCCAACCAACATATCGGCAAAGTAGCGTTTAACGTAAAAACCGATTTTGATCTCTTTGGCCGGGCTTTCTTCCCCGTTTTCAAGGACCTCATATACCCTGGCGGTGACCATTTTATTGGTGTCTTCCTCGCCGAATTCAATGAAAATGGCAGCATTTTTTCGTTCAACTTCCTCCCGGGGTTCCGCGAAAGTGCGGATATAATTGATCACATTCCAGAGGTCCTCGTCGGCGGAGGTCCGAAAGCTGGGCATTTGTCCGCGGCCTTCCTGCAGTTTATAGAACAGGGCTCCGTCGGTTTGGTCGGTAAAGGCTTTGGTGGTCATGTTACCGGAGGGAATGGCCCCGTCGCCGAGCCCGGTGGCTCCATGGCAGGCCTGGCACTGCATTGTATAAAATGCTTTACCGGCTTCAATGCTTTTCTTGTCCGGTTCTACTGGATTTTCAACTTCGCTGGCTTCAGCAGGCACATCCCATGGGGGAAACTGCGTAGTGGCCAGCAGCAGGAGGCTGCTGAAAACAAAGACCAGGACAAGGAGTTTTTTGCTGTGTATTTCTTTCATGATCCGTTTACTTTTGATCATTTTTTTCTTTTACTATTTCTTCAAGTTCTACTTTTTCATGCGGGTTCTTATGCCCGTTTACCTGTGCCATTTCCCAGACCGGGATGATGGGGAAGAACTTTGCAAACCAGGTGATGATCAGCAAGACGATGGCGATAGTCATCGAAGTGATGGCGATCTCGTAATAGGTCGGGATATAATGGGTCCAGCTCTCCGGCACATTCTGTATGGGCAATGTGGGGTTGAACTGGGTAGGGATCACGATCAGCATTCGCTTGGTCCATGCAAAGAAGATCACCGCCAGCGAAATAATGAACATGGGCAGGGGTTTTCTGAAGGGTTTGAATATCAGCAGGAAGATGGGGATGATCATCCCGAAAAGCTGCGTTGCCCAGAAAAGTCCTGATTCATGACCCACAAACAGGTCGAGCAGGTGCTGTCCGTCGAGTTTCTGCATTTTATAGCCTGGAACCAGGTATTCGTTTATATTGAAGTAGAGGTAAACCAGGCCGGTAAGTACCAGCAGTTTACCCATCATGTCGAATTGTTTTTTTGTAATGTAGTTCTTATAGGCCGGGCGTGCTTTTACGAAAATATACATGGCAGCGATCACGGCTGCTGCACCGACCATAAAGGCACCGGCAACGAAGTAGGGGCCGAAGATCGTGCTGTCCCACCCGGCCCTGCTGTTCACGGCGAAGAGCCAGGAGGTTACGGTATGAATGGCAAAAGCCACCGGCATGATCACAATACACATGGTCCATATGGCGCGCTTCAGCAGTTTCCATTGTTCAGCGGTGCCTTTCCAGTTCAGGGAAAGTATGTTATACATTTTGCGTTGCCATTTGGGGCGGTCGGTAAGGGTGTCGCGCATAATGGCGATATCCGGGATCATGGGCAGGTAGAGCAGGATGATGCTGATCAGGAGGTACACATTTACCACCGTAATATCCCAAACAATAGGGGATTGGATACGTCCGTGGAGGATAACATTCAGCACCCTGTCGGGGCGCCCCATATCCACTACGATGGTGATTGCTGCCAGGGCAACGGCCGCTACGGCAATGATCTCGGAAATACGGGTGATGGGTGCGGCCCACTCGATATTCAGGAGTTTCAGTATGGCAGTCACCAGGGAACCCACCAGGCTCACGGCTACCAGGAACACAAAATGCCCGATATACATTCCCCAGGAGGAATAATCGCGCATGGCAGTAACGCCCAGTCCGGTAAAAAGCTGGTAGATGTAGGCCATCAGTCCTACAACGATGATGAGCACCAGCAGCCGGGTCCAGAGTTTGTTCCTGAATTTTTCATCCCTTACCGGGTTCAGCAGTTCGCTGACCACCTGCTTCAGGCTTCTGCCGGTTTTGGGTATATGGGTTGTTTCAGCTGACATAGCTTAAGGTTTTTAATGGGTTGAATGCGATTCTTGTTCAGGGGAAGCCTCTGTATGAGATTCTTCTTTCAGGAATATCTCTTCTTTCTTATAGGGCATTCTCCTGTTTTTCGGGGGCAGGTAGTACACCTGGGGTTTGGTGCCGAGTTCTTCATGCACGGTATAGCCGGCCCCATCGCGGATCAATTTACTGAAGGAAACGGTTTCTCCTGTAGTCCCATTGGTGACGGCATCTTCCAGTTTGTCGCCAAAATAATATACTCCATTGGGGCAGGCCGATACACAATAGGGAAGTTGTCCTTTTCGCAGGCGGTCGGCACTGAAAAGGCATTTGGAGATCGTTCCTCTTTTCTGGGGCACGTTCAGTTCCACATCGTAAACACGTTCTTTTTCCTCTTGGGTCAGATCCGGTTCAAACCAGTTAAAGATGCGTGCTGAGTAGGGGCAACCGGCAATGCAGAAGCGGCAGCCAATGCAGCGGTGATTGTCGATGAGCACGATCCCGTCTTTGCGCTTGAATGTGGCATTAACCGGGCAAACCTTTGTACAGGGGGGATTATCGCAATGGTAGCAGGGTTTTGGCATGTAGTAGGGGGCCGTGCCTTCAGCATCCTGCATTTGCAACACATTGATGTGATGCTGTTCGGGGCGGAGTTCATGGGCTCCCTGACATGCTTCCATGCACTTGCGGGCGTTCTGGCAACGGCTAAGGTCGATCACCATGACCCAGTGATGCCCGACCAGTCCTTCACGGCCACGCTTTTGCTTCATACTGAGCAGTTCGTCGTAATTTTCTTCAGTGACCTCTGCCGGTGTAAGCTGGTTGGAGTCCACTTCCACCAGCCGGCCGTCGGTGGTCATCACCTTTACCTTATCGCCCTCTTCTTCGCCCGGGCTGCTGCAGGAGGCCAGAAGTCCTGAACCGGCAACTGCCCCGGCGCCCAGCATCAGGCCGGAACGTAAAAAATCCCGCCTTCCGCTGCTTTTGCTAGTCTTTTCCTTTTTCTTCATGAATATGAATTCATTGTTGATATTACCAAAGGTAAAAATAAAAGAAAAAAGAAAACAGGCAACAATTCAGGTATTGAAATACCTGATTATGATGTGATTTAAATGGGTTCTAAATAAGTGCGCGGAGGGATAAGGTGCGGGGTATCTGATGAGGGCTTACCAGCTTCCGCCGGCACCGCCGCCGCCGAAACCACCGCCGCCGAAACCGCCGAAACCGCCTCCGCCACCACCCCAGCTGCTTCCGCCGGAGCCGCCCCAACTACTGCCACCGCCCATCATGCTGCCCAGCCAGAAGGCGGTCCAGGGCGACATCGACTTGCTGCCAATGGTGCGCGAACGTCTCGAAGCGCGGCTGATCAGGATGAAGATGAGAATAAAAAAGAAAAAGGGCAGGAAGACCCACCAACTCGAGCCTTTGCCTTTATTGTATTCATCGGAAGTGTATTCTCCGGCAGCCAGTTCCATCAATACATTGGTAGCTGCATCCAGGCCCCCGTAGTAATTGTTTTGTTTAAAGAAGGGGATCATCTCGTAGTCGACGATGTGCCCGGCGGTAATATCGGTGATCGCACCCTCGAGTCCGTATCCTACCGAGATCCATGCTAAACCCTGCGCGCTTGCCGTCTTGGGCCTGACAAGCACCACCACTCCATTATCGAATTCCTGTTGCCCCACTCCCCAGGCATGGCCAATTCCGGTTGCGTATTCTTCAATATCATTTCCCAGAAGATCGTTGGTCATGACCACTACGATCTGGTTGGAGGTTGTATCATTGAAACGTACCAGTTTGTTCTCCAATGCATTGACCTCAGAAGCAGAAAGGGTACCGGTATAATCCACCACCAGTCGCGGAGGATTGGGCCTGGGCGGAACATTCTGCCCCTGCAGGAGATTCATTCCTAAGAGGATGAAAAAGAGTGGTATGATGGTTTTAAGGATTCTCATAATAATGCTATTTTTTACCAAAGGAGATCTCATCCGATAATTCATTCACATCGTCCGTCTGGTAAGGAAAATGTTTTTTCAGGTAGTTTCCGGTCCGGCCGATCCCGTCGATAAGCCCTTCGGTGAACTTTTCTTCCCTGAAGGCATCCAGCAGATCAAGCTTGAGGGTCTCCCAGAAATCGTTGGGAACCACCTTATTGATGCCTTCATCGCCGATCACGGCAAACTTCCTGTTTTTCACCGCCAGGTAAAACAATACGCCGTTCCTGAGCTCCGTTTCATGCATTTTCAGTTTCCTGAATACCTTGCTTGCCTGCTTTATAACATCGCCCTTGCATTTGGTGTCGATATGGACACGAATCTCTCCGCTGGTATCCAGCTCGGCATTCATAATGGCCTGTTTGATGTCCTCGCGCTGTTCGCGGGAGAAAAAATCTTGTGCTTTGCTCATATTATGCCGTTTTTATTCGTCGAAATAATCTCCAACATCAGGGGCTTCCTCAGCACCTTCTTCAGCTTCAAAATATGCTTTCTTTTCAAAGCCGAACCAGGATGCCAGCATACGCGGGAAGAACCGGCGGATATAGGTGTTGTAATCCCTGGTAGCCTCATTGAACTGCCGCCTGGAATTGCTGATCCTGTTCTCGGTTCCTTCCAGTTGCCGCTGCAGGTCCATATAGTTCTGATTGGCCTTGAGGTCGGGATATTTTTCCACTACAACCAGCAGCTTCGAAAGGGCCGAAGTCAGCCCGGCCTGCGCTTGCTGGAATTGCTGTATGCTTTCTGCATTCAGGTTGGCAGGGTCAATGTTCACGGAGGTGGCTTTTGCACGGGCTTCAACCACTTCAGTAAGGGTTTCCTGCTCATATTCCGCATAGTTCTTTACAGTTTTCACCAGGTTGGGGATCAGATCGGCACGGCGCTGGTAATTGTTTTCAACCTGCGACCACTTCTCGGTAACGCCTTCATCCAGGCGAACCATCTTATTGTAGGCACTGATGCCAGAAAGGAAAATCACCAGACCGAACACGATGATCAGCCCGATGATGATCAAAAAGCTTAATACTTTTGAATTCATATCTTTTATATTATATTGTTAGTCAATAAGTTCTATACTGCGCTTAACAAATTCGGTCAGGGCCTGGCCTTTCAGCATGTTTTGCGACAACAGGGCCAGGTCGTAAGCCTGTTTGATGATCTTGTCCTGCTCGGCATCCTTTTTAGTATCCAGTATCCTGGCAGTTAAGGGGTGGTTGGTATTTACCACCAGGTTCGATTGGTCAGGAAGGTTATCCATACCCATCATTCCGCCACCCAGGGCCGACATATCCTTCATTCTGCGCATGAATTCAGGACGTGTGATCATGAAAGGTACATCATTTTCGCTCAGGTTCTCGAAAACAACACTGAATTTTTCCTTATCGATATTTCGTTCGATAACGGGTTTCAGTTCCTCCTTTTGTTTGTCGTCGAGTTTGGAGGGCAGTTCTTCATCCTTTTTGATAAGTTTATCGATAGTATCGGAGTCGATCCTTGTAAAGCGGGTGGTGCTCTCCTTTTGTTCCATGGTATTGATGAAGTGGCTGTCGAGAACACCGTCGAGTACCAGAACATCATATCCTTTTTCCTTGGCTGCTTCCAGGTAGGAATGCTGTTCTTCCAGGTCGCTGGTGTACAGGATGATCAGGTTTTTATCTTTATCGGTCTGCTGTTTTTTAATATGCTTCTCATATTCATCAATGGTGAAGTATTTCCCATCGGTATTTTTGTACAGCATGAATTTTTTGGCCCTGTCGAAGAACTTTTCCTCGGTGATCATTCCATACTGGATGAACACCCGTATGTCGTCCCATTTGGCCTCGAAGGCATCCCGGTCTTTTTTAAACAACTCTTCAAGTTTATCGGCCACTTTGCGCATGATATAGCCTGAGATCTTTTTCACACTGGCATCGCTCTGAAGGTATGAACGGGAAACGTTCAGGGGAATATCCGGGCTGTCGATCACCCCATGGAGAAGGGTAAGGAAATCAGGAACAATGCCTTCAACCGAATCCGTAACAAACACCTGGTTGCAATACAACTGTATTTTGTCTTTCTGGATCTCCACGTTTTTCTTCACCTTCGGGAAATAGAGGATCCCTGTGAGGTTGAAGGGATAATCCACATTGAGGTGGATCTGGAAAAGCGGTTCTTCGAAGGTCATGGGATACAGTTCCCGGTAGAATTTCTTATAATCTTCCTCCTTGCAATCTGCTGGTTTTTTCTTCCAGAGCGGGTCGGTATTGTTGATGATCCTCGGTTTTTCAACCTCTATGGTCTTCTGGTTTCCGTCTTCATCTTTTTCTCCTTCCACCGGTTCATGTACTTTCTGGGTCCCGAACTGAATCGGCACCGGAAGGAATTTGCTGTATTTGGTCAGCAGGCCGAATATGCGGCTGTCTTCCAGGAATTCCTTTGAGTCTTCATCCAGGGATATGATCACTTCAGTACCCCGATCGGTCTTATCGGTTTCACTGATGGTGTAATTCGGACTACCGTCGCATTCCCATTGCATGGCTTTTGTTTGTCCGCCCTTTTTATAGGTCTTGGTCCTGATCACCACCTTGTCGGCGACCATAAAGGCCGAATAAAATCCCAGCCCGAAATGCCCGATGATGGCATTTTTTTCGGCTTCTGTTTTGGTTTTGAATTTCTTAACGAATTCTTCAGCGCTTGAAAAAGCGATCTGGTTGATATATTTATCGATCTCCTCGGCATTCATCCCGATCCCGCGGTCAATCACGCTGAGGGTCCCGGCTTTCTTGTCAAGCTTCACCTGCACGGTGAGATCTCCCAGTTCGTCATTGTATTTTCCGACTGATGCCAGGGTCTTCAGTTTCTGGGTAGCATCAACGGCATTGGATACTAGTTCCCTCAGGAATATTTCGTGATCCGAATAGAGGAATTTTTTAATGATGGGAAAAATGTTCTCCGTTTGTACGTTAATCTGTCCTTTTTGCATATCCATTCAATTGTTTTGTTAACTTCGAATGCAAAATCAAAGCATGTGCCAGAGGGTTGAAACTGCCATTTTGGCGCTTTTGCAGTGATCTTAATGCTTTTCTATGGGTACACTGATCAATGTTGCTGCAGTAATTGCCGGAAGCCTCATCGGGATCATGATCAATCGAAGGTTACCGCGTAAGATCATTTTGATCATTTTTCAGGTTATGGGACTATTTACCCTTGCGCTGGGGATCAGCATGTCGTTGCGCACGGAGCACTATATCCTGGTGATCGGCAGCCTGGTTTTGGGCGCCATCATCGGTGAATGGATCGATCTCGACCGTTATCTCAGTCACTGGGGAGAGAAACTAAAAAGAAAGCTCCGTTCCGGTAACGACAATTTCACCGAAGGAATGATCACGGCCTTTCTCATGTATTGCATGGGCGCCATGACCATCCTCGGTGCGGTTGAAGAAGGGGTGGAAGGTTCGTACGATATCCTGCTGATGAAATCCCTGATGGATGGAGTCACTTCCATCGCTCTCGCATCCGGGCTTGGCATTGGTGTAATGTTTTCCGTCATTCCGCTATTGGTATACCAGGGAGGACTCACGTTGTTCGCAGCTTTCATTGGTGACCATCTCACCGAAGTGATCGTGAACGACCTCAGCGCAACAGGGGGTATCTTGCTCATTGGCCTGGGGATCAACATCCTTGAGATCAAGCACCTGAAAGTTCTCAACATGGTCCCGGCCCTGGTAATCATTGTGATATTGTCATATTTTATTTACTGACGGCTTCATCTTACCAGCAGTTTCCGTGCAAGTTTTTCCTCACCGTCGTTGATCTGGACGATGTAGGTGCCGCTTTCAAGCATGCTGATATCCAGAGGTATGCCATTTCCCGCTTCCAGGTTTTTTTGCAACACAAGCCTGGATTGAATATCAAGGATATCCAGTCTGACGGTCGCCGCATCGGTATCGATATGCAGATTGACCACATCGCCGGCCGGATTGGGATAAAGGCTGAACGTCATCCCCTTCAGGAGTTTGGTATTGATCAACTGCCTGTTGTTTTCCGTGATCTCCGGAAGAAGGATTGACGATTTCTTATCCGGGCATCCGAAATACAGATCAGGATCAACGATCATGTTGGCCTCAGAACCCGTTAATGCTTCAAATCCCGGTCGCAGCATGATATTTTCAGAGGCGATCATTTCCAGTTCACCTCCCGGCAATATCCTCACATTTCCCTTCGGAACCAGGGGAGTAACATAGTATCCTGAAACGATTTTTTTCCCACGCAATGCCCATCGCCCGATCACATTTTTGTGCTGGAAATAGATATCGGTAAGGATGATCTCGTTTACAATATCCTCCAGAATGTCGTTCGGGAGCACATCATGCCAGCTGGTCGCCGAGGGTTCAATACATACATCAAACATGCTTTGCCCGTTGCGGATATCCATGGCACTGTAGTAGGGGATATAGGCCGGATCGGTGAAGCGCTCAAATTCGATGGTCGGGTAATACAGAGGAACGGCCACCGGGATCAGAAGTTGTATCCACCAGTAGCTTGCCCGTTTGATGATGGGCGACATGCTGGTCAGGTCTTTTGGCAACCACGACCCGGCCTGCCTCTCTGCCGAAGTGAGGTCGAAAGTCTTTACCGTTCCGCTGATGGGCCCAGTATGATAGGTGACCTTATACCAGCAGCCGGAGTTTGGATTGGGGGCCTCCGTGGAAAAGGATACCCCGATATTCCGGGTCAGGTGTGGATAGCCGTCTCCGTTCAGGCTGTTCAGCTCACTGAAAAAAGAAGTGTGTGTACCGCCGCCGGGATCATAGGCATTGTACATCAGCAGCTGACGGGCCGCAATATTGCTCAGGGCATGCTTGGCAAATTCATCGTTCCCCTCATTGTCTTTTTTAAAATTCTGCAAGGGTTCCGAAATAACAGCTCCCTGGTGCGGAGAATCAATGGCAATAAAGGTGTGTACCGGTAGCGGATTCCCGTTCTCTTCGGCTTTGGCAAGCGCATAACGCGAAATGATCCCGCCCATGCTCACTCCTCCGGCAACAATGAGTTCCTCCCCATAAAGAAAAGAAACATACTCCACGGCAGAAGCAAAAATGGCAGCATTGTTCCTGATGCTCTGTGTGCCAAAGGAATTGTCGAGAAGGAAAACGTCGTAGCCATTCGAATTCAGGCATTCGATCAGATCGCCGGCGGCATGATAATACATTTCCTGCCCATTGGTGTTGTAGGCGTCAAAACCTTCCGAAAACACAATGGCATTGAGGGCGTTCGCTTCATTGCCACTCCATTTTCTCAGGGTGTTGCCGGCATTGTCTTTGTATAGCTTGTCTGAAGCGGGGATCACTTTGATATGGTATTCGCGCATGCGGATAGTCTGGTCGTGAAAGGCGATCCTCACTTTCAGGTTGTATTCACCAAGCAGGGGAAACCTGGCAGATGATCCGTACCAGACAATGTCCTGCTTTGAGGAGCCGCTGTAAACCGTGGTCCAGCCACCATCATTGATATTCACCTCCAGTTGAAGCATGAAGAGCATGGCGGCAGTGGGGCTGAAGCGGCTGGTAAAATTGATGTAGTTGTTGTTTTGCTGGATATACACCGGGATCACATCCGCATTCAGAACGCAGAGGTGTACCCCTTGCATGATATTGGCCTTTTCTTCCCACTGGTAAAAACCGGGGTCTTCGGGAGTATTCCCGGTCAGGACATAAGCCGTTGATTGCGATTTCCAGTCGTCACAGATCTGGGCATTTAAGGATAAATTTGTCGTGTAGAGCAGTATGAGTATTATGAGCAGTTTTAGTCGTAGTAGTGTCATGATCTTATAGTTTTAATCCGATTTTCAATTGAAGGTTAAATGAGAAGAATCCCGCTGAACCTTCTTCAAAATTTTTATTGTAGAAGTATTCGTGCTGGCCGGGGTCCTGGCCTTTTTTATTTTCGTTACGGCTGCTGATGTAGCGGCAGCCGATCCCGGCAGAGGGGTCGAAATACAGGCGTCCTGTGATCCTGACCTGGTATCCGGCCATGGCGTGCAGGGCGAACATGTCCCTGTAAACATCGTATGTGTTGGGAATCCCGTTATTATAAGTTTCCTTCATTTCCGAATGGGTCCGCTGGTACACCAGCTGGGGACCGAGGTAAAACCCGCTGAAGGAATGCTTCCCGGCTTTCAGGCAGTAGCGGTATTCACCGGAAGCCTGATAGCCGGTGGTTTTTTCCGTTTTGATGGAAGTATAGGCCTGTCCGCAGTTTGCACATGGAAAAATGTACATGAGGTCGGCCGAGAAGGAACTTGATTTCCCTGCCGGGATCTCTGCGCCCAGCCGAATTCCCATGCTGTTTGTGACCTGGTCTCCCAGGAGGCTGAGGAGGTCGTACTTCAATACGACCCCTCTTCGTTCAGCCTTTTCGCCCTGGGCAAAACCACAGGAAGTCATTAAGATAAATGTAAACCATAAGATGATGCTTTGTTTTTTCATGTCTCGTATGTTAAAGTTTGCGTAAAAGAATTCTATCACTTATGGCGCACACCATATCAGAAGGACCTTCCCTCCAGCCTTGCTTGCATTGCTTCGATCTTCTCATCCTGACGAATGATATACAGGGTCAGTTCTTCGATCTTCCGAAGCAACAAACTTTCCATTTCACCAATGTTTAATCCCTTTTCACTAATCTCTCCGGCTGTGGGGATCCCGGGAAGGTGTCCGTGATCATTCACGAAATTGCCCAGCTTTTTCAAAGGCAGTAAGTCGTATCCTTCCCTGAATACATAGTCGGGCCAGTCTTGCTGCAGCTTAACCGTCACTTCTTCGGTGATGATGGCTCCATTCACGGCAAGCCGGTAGCCATAGGTCTTATCGGTGCCAAGACCTACATTTCCATCGGGTTTGATCACCATAAAATCCGAAAACCCTGTGTGCATGCTTCCAAAATTTCCGATGAGCAGGTCATGTGCCCCTTTTCGGTCGCCGGTCATACCGATAAACCAGCGGTACTGGCCCGTATTTGAAAGGCATAAACCTGTTGTTCCTCCTTCTGATAATTTATGACTGAGTTCAAGTGTGGTAACCGGATTGGCGGTACCGATACCCACCGAACCTGAAGGCCGGTAAGCATCTTCTTCGGTCAATAGCCAGTCGCCATCGTTGAATAGTTCAGGGCTACACCAGCTCGCTTTGCCATTTGCATCGGCACGAAGGATCCATCCGTCGATATTTTCATGGTAATGATCTTTATCGAATATGGTGATCTCCTTGGAGAATAAGTTGCCCTGCACATCCAGGTCATATTCCGGGAAAAGGGTGTTTACCCCGATCTTTCCCTTATCGAAAAGGTAATTCTTTGATGTTCGGAAGATCAGTCCGTGATCCATATTGCAGCGCAATCCGTGGTACAGGTCACCCAGGAAGATATCGCTGTATCGTTGGTCGCTTTGTTCAATGAAAAGACTCGCACTTTCGCCCGGGTCGGCTTTGATGTGAAGTTTGCTTTCCGGGTCGGTAACATTGCCGATCCCCACTTTTCCGGTTTTCTCCCGACCGGGAGATGGGCTTACAAACAGGCTGGGGTATATGCTGTTGAAGCCGATCATCATGCTGTTGCCTATAGTATTGTTTATCCTGTCGGAGGAATGATCACCGTATCCGTGACCCAGGATCATGGCACCTCCGGCACGGCTGTTCGCATGGCTGCCCATTACGAATGCGCCATTGCCTTCGGCGCTGATCCCGGTTCCGATACCGGCAGCATTCATCCCCGGCACACTTACATAAGAGCCTGCCGCAAAGGAGTATTGCCCGCTTGCCTGGTTGCTCAGACCTATCGCGCTTGAGACCAGTTCAGCACTGGAATAACTATGCCGGCAATTGGTGCACTGCGCCCAGAGAATATCACTGCCAATCACGAAATACAGTATGGTCAGTAGCATGATCGTTTTGGTTCTTGAGTTCATAATCGTTGTTTTTTAGTTTGTTGAGTAATGAATGAGTTCGTTGAGTTGTTGAGTTGTTCCGGATCACTCTCTATTGGTTAATACCCAAAAAGTGAAAATGTCCCCATTTTTTATTGCATTTTTTTCATTTTTAATCATATTTCCTCTCTTTAGCCCATGAATTCAGTCGCTTATTTATACCGAATTTGTTGTGCTTTCATGGAGTCTGATTGGATAGAATTTTATAAATTAGCCACGCTTATATACATTAATATCAAAAACTACGGATATGCAGAATATTGATTGGGGAAGCCTTCCCTTTGGTTATTTCAAAACCGACTATAACGTAAGGTGTTACAACAGGAATGGAGCCTGGGGCAAGATCGAAGTTTCATCTTCGGAATACATTAATATTCATATGGCTGCCACTTGCCTGCACTACGGACAGGAAGCATTTGAAGGGATGAAAGTGTTCCGCGGGGCGGATGGCAAGGTCAGGATATTTCGCTGGGAAGAGAATGCCAAGCGCATGCAACGTTCTGCCGAGGGAATTATGATGGCAGAAGTGCCCTCAGAGCTTTTCATTGAAATGATCACGAAAGTAGTGGCCCTGAATGAAAAATATATTCCTCCTTACGGAACCGGTGCGGCTCTCTATATCCGTCCGCTCCTGATCGGATCAGGTCCCCAGGTTGGGGTCAAACCTGCTGATGAGTACTTATTCATGATCTTTGTTGGCCCGGTAGGACCCTATTTTAAGGAGGGATTCCACCCGGTGAAGATGCAGATCGTAAGGGATTACGACCGCTGTGCACCCCTGGGAACGGGGCATATCAAGGTTGGCGGAAACTATGCTGCAAGCCTGAAGCCGGCAGCTCGCGCCAAGGAGGAAGGTTTTGCCTCCGTGATCTTTCTCGAAGCCAAGGAAAAGAAATATATCGACGAGGCCGGACCGGCCAATTTCTTCGGGATCAAAGGCAAGAAATACATCACCCCCGATTCACATTCTATCCTGCCTTCCATTACCAATATGAGCCTGCGGCAACTGGCTGCCGATATGGGACTGGAAGTGGAATTGCGCCACGTTACAGTGGAAGAACTCGGTGAATTCGACGAAGCAGGTGCCTGCGGTACAGCAGCCATTATTTCGCCCATTCGTGAGATATTTGATCGCGAGACCGGTAAATCATTTACCTATGGCGAAGGAGAAGCCGGCCCATACAGTACAAAACTGTATAATAAACTCAGGGCAATACAATACGGGGAAGAATCCGACCCATACGGCTGGACTACCGTTCTTGATATTTAATACGGGACCGGGCTCAGAGGATCCCTGCCTCTTTCATGATCTTTTCCATCTGCTGCTGAAGGGCAAGAGCTTCGGCTTGGGCTTTTTCGGCAAAATCTTTTTCCTTACCGGCATAAATGATCCCACGCGATGAATTTACGAGCATACCGCAATCCGGGGTCAGTCCGTATTTAGCCACCTCTTCGAGGCTGCCGCCCTGGGCGCCTACTCCGGGAACCAGCAGAAAGTGTTCGGGAATGATCTCCCTGATTCCGGCCAGCATCTCAGCTTTGGTTGCACCCACAACATACATCATATTATCCTTGGTTCCCCATTGGGAAGAACGTTGCAGGACTTTCTCATAAACGCACTCATTGTCGGCATTGGTGATCATCTGGAAATCATCTGATCCTTTGTTGGAAGTCAGGGCGAGAAGCACAACCCATTTTCCGTCAAATTCCAGGAATGGACCTACGGAGTCTTGACCCATATAAGGGGCCACCGTAATACTGTCGAAGTCGAGGTTTTGCAGGAAAGCCCTGGCATATCTTCCGGAAGTGTTCCCGATATCCCCCCGCTTCGCGTCAGCAATGGTAAAAACCCTTTTGGTTTTCAGGTAGGCAATGGTTTTCTCCAATGCCTGCCAGCCTTTGGTGCCATAGGCTTCATAAAAGGCGATATTGGGTTTGTAGGCCGCGGCAAGATGATGTGTGGCATCGATAATGGCCTTATTAAATGCAAAAATGGGGTCTTCCTCTTCAAGAAGGTGGGGAGGGATCTTATCGAGATCGGTATCGAGCCCGATGCACAAAAAAGATCTTTTGTCCCTGATCAGTTGAATAAGTTCCTGGCGGGTCATGGTTTACTATTTATCAAGTTCCTGTTTTAGTCGTTCGGCATTTTCAGCAAGCTGCAATTTATCGATCAATTCCTGCACATCCCCATCGATAATTTCCTGCAGGTTATACAGGGTAAGGTTGATCCTGTGGTCGGTCACCCTTCCCTGGGGCCAGTTGTAGGTGCGGATCTTGGCCGATCGGTCGCCCGTGCTGACCATTGTCTTGCGCTGGGAAGAGATCTCGTCCAGGTATTTCTTGTATTCCATCTCATACAGGCGTGTGCGCAGTACTTTCAGTGCTTTTTCATAATTTTTGATCTGCGATTTCTGGTCCTGGCAGGTTACCACCGTGTTGGTTGGAATATGGGTGAGCCTGACGGCGGAATAGGTGGTGTTTACCGATTGTCCGCCGGGGCCTGATGAACAATAAGTGTCTTTGCGGATATCTTCCTGTTTAAGCTCAATATCGAATTCATCGGCTTCCGGCAAAACCACTACTGATGCGGCAGAGGTATGCACCCGTCCCTGTGTTTCAGTTTTGGGTACGCGCTGCACGCGATGCACACCCGATTCATATTTCATCTGCCCGTAAACATTCTCTCCTGAGATTTCGAAAATGATCTCTTTGAATCCGCCCACGGTGCCTTCGGTCATGCTCACCTCTTCGATCTTCCATTTTTTCATCTCGCAGAACTTGATGTACATGCGGTATAGGTCGCCGGCAAAGATGCTGGCTTCATCCCCGCCCGTGCCGGCACGGATCTCCACCATGGCATTCTTGTCGTCCTGCGGGTCTTTGGGGATCAGCAGGTAGCGGATCTCTTCTTCCATTTTCTCCTGCTTTTCGGTAAGCTCATGCAGTTCAGCCTTGGCCATTTCCCTGAATTCATCATCTTTCTCTGTCTTGAGCACCTCCCTGGTCGATTCAATGTTTGCCAGCACATTGGAATACTCATGATAGGCATCCACGATGGGCTGCAAGTCTTTATAGTCCTTGTTGAGCTTGATGAATCTTTTCATGTCATTCATCGCCTCAGGTTCACTCATCTGGACTTCAATTTCCTTCCAGCGCTTGTAGATTCCTTCCAGTTTATCGATCATATTTTTTGCTTTTATGACGTATAGGGCTGCCAACCTTATTGGGGTTGGCAACCCTATACGCCAAATCCAGTTTCTTTAAT
>NPID01004248.1_pt2 | contig 18501 bp, 11 predicted proteins | sample 8637491 | NCBI WGS metagenome assembly NPID01 (sample SAMN07420843, study PRJNA396082) | bioreactor metagenome | isolation source: sample BA6 brine-fed electro-methanogenic bioreactor BA | place: Japan: Kochi | collected 2016-06-14 | reverse complement strand
ACAGACATTTTGGCTTTCCGTTTACCGTTGACCGTTTACCGTTGACCGTTAACCGTTTACCGTTAACCGTTGACCGTTAACCGTTGACCGTTAACCATTAGCCTTTATTTATCGGTGCAGCTTGCGTGATTTATTTTATTTCTTCAATGATTTCAGCTTCTTCAAAAATTTCTGTATTTCTTTGTGCTGACATTGACTTTCCTGTCGTACTTAGTCCTGTAAGAGGGAATACTTCGTAGCCATTTACAACTCGTCCTGTGAGATTAGTAACTAACATAGAATAATATGCTCGCTCAGTATGGTTTGGCATAGATGATTGGCCTGTATACATCATTCCAGGTTCATCAGTATCTCCCATTTGATTAAGTCTTCCTACGAGTTCTTTAATTCCGCTTTCTAAATTATTAATACCGCCTGTAATATTAATTGCTCCACCTAGTATATAATGTCCTGTTTGCGCATTACTAAAAATAGGTGTTGTGTTATTTCCGTTATCTTTAGTTACATTCCAACCAAGTTCACCTGGGAAACCAACTAAAGGGTCATAATTGTTTTGATGGTATGATGTAATGGTAATTGAATTTGGAACAAGAACAAGATTGCTTCCTTGGCCACCATAGAACAAACTATCAATTGCAGCTTCAATTGCAAAGAAATATGCTGAATCTGAAGGAGAGCCAAAATTAGTCAAATAAATTCTATTCATATTTTGATAAAAATCTTCTGCATTCTTTTCATCCCCGAAATTTAATTGATTAATTAAATCGGGATCAATCGTAACGGTTGCAGGTGCTGGATCATTTGCTGTTTGAGGAATAACCCAGTCAGGTGGGTATGCAAACATGTTTCTGTTTTCAAGAAGTGTATCGCTTCCAACAACAACGTCATGGAATGTATATGCATTTGTTTTATAAAGATAACCATTTCCACCAATAACTGAAACATTAGTTTCTGCTCCGGAAGGAATTCCTGCAATAGAATAAAATCCATTAGCATCAGTTGTCGCACTACCAAGTAATGCGCTTGTATTTGCATCAGTTATTTCAATAAGTTGGCCTGAAACTTTTATTGCGTTGTTTTCTGCATCTCTAAGTGTTCCTGTAGTTCTAATAAACTGAGAAATTGCTTCTAAGTAGATATTAATCATAGGATTAACATCAGGAACAAGATTGAATGTGTCAAGAGATGTTAATGTTGGATTTGGACCGCTTGCTTCTTTGATTGATTTGAACACATAATCAGATGAAGAACCTTCAATAGGTAAGTCTTCATAATAAAATTGTCCTGCAGTGTTTGTAATATATGTAACTGTGTCAATAGTGTTGTTTAATCGCCAAATTTGTACTTCTGTGTTTGGTTCGGTTCCTGACCCGTACCATACTCTAACCATTCCTTCAGCAAAGTTTTCAGGAACACCATCGGGGTTCATTTCAATATCATTTTGACCAACGAAAAGATTGTGTGCTTCTGTAAGTGGGATAAAAAAGTTACTTGCGCAGCCGTCTGAATTAATTGCGAATTGATGATTGTCTGCTTGGAACGGATGAACAAGACGATCTAATTGCGCAATACCTTGATCATTAGTATATGCAAATGTGGTATCTGTTTCTCCAATTCGATACACTTTTACTTCTGCATCTTGTGCAGCAGGAGTTGTACCGTCTATAAGAATTTCAAGTGTAACATTTGCTGTACGTTCTGCATCTGTAATTGGTGCTGGAGTAAATACAAAATCATTTCCAGGCCCAAGAGCCATATCAACTTCATGGCTTTCTGCATGGAACCAATTACTATTAGCATTAAACGCGTTAATAAGAATCGTATAATCTCGAGTGAAATTTCCAAACGGGTGACTAGTCACGCCATCGGCTGCATCAAAGGGAGCAATACCGTTTACTGTTTGTAAATATAATGTGTCTGTGTCTCCAGTTCGAACAATTTTAACTTGCGAACCATCACCAGCAGGCTCTCCATTTACTAAAATTTCAACTTGACCTGTTGCAGGACCATCAGGGGTGATATTATAATCCATCATCACATAGTTGATAATATCTGCCTCAAGCAGATGCTCTTCTATAGTTAAATCAAAGGGATCCCATTCAAGTACTCTGCCATCGGCCTGAATTTCGTATAGGTTGGATTCGCTTATCGCTGTTTTTTGTTCAGTCTGTTGCGCTGCTGAAAATGGTTTTCCAAGCAAGCAGTGCTGACCACGATATATGAACTTTTGTGCAGTCCCGAAGTCATCTGTGGCAATATATAGTCCATAAGGATGGCTGTCGCCGATATTTCCAAAAAGCAGGCTACCATCCCTTTCTGCTTTCCTTAGCTCTACCAATGCTCCCTGTATATCAAATATCCTGACAAGACCATTAAAAAAAGTATGTTCCTTTACATCCTCCTCAATACCAACTTCGGTATAGATATACAAATCTTCAAAAAAAGCAATACTGTTTACCGTATATGCCAAAGTGGTATCAGAAAGGTCAGGATCAATAGCTCTCACCGGCACGCCCTCTGTTCCCGGCAAGGTAAGCTCTAAATCGCCGTAATGTGGCGTCTGCGCATAAGAAAACATCCCCAGAAATGATATTAATACTAAAAAAATCAATCGCTTTGTCATATCTGTTGGTTTAGAGCTATCTGTGAATGGCTTGAGAAAACAAATATACAGACATTTTGGCTTTCCGTTAACCGTTGACCGTTAACCGTTGACCGTTAACCGTTGACCGTTAACCGTTGACCGTTAACCGTTGACCGTTTACCGTTAACCGTTTACCGTTAACCTTTAAAGTATAAGAATTTCGGTCCGCCTGTTCTCAGCCTTGCCTTCTTCCGTTTGATTGTCGGCAACAGGCTGCGACTTGCCAAATCCCTTGTATTCCAGGCGGCGCGGATCAATGCCGATCCGGATCAGGAAAGAATATACGGAACGGGCTCGTTTCTCTGAAAGTTCCTGGTTATAGCTTTCACTTCCGGTATTGTCGGTATGGCCGCAGATCATGATCCTTATCCCGGGATTGCTGACCAGGAAAGCGTTGAGCTTAAACAGTTCCACTTCCGAGCTTTCATCCAGGGCAAAACTGTCGGTTTCGAAGAAAATATTTCTCAGTGTAAAGGACTGACCGCTTTTCACAGCCTGCAGAGGAACATCCAGTCTGTAGGCATCTTCACGGAGGTCATTCTCTTCAAGGTTAAAATTTTTGGAGAAGAACATATATCCCGGTTTGGAAATGTTCAGGGCATAATTCTTCCCCCCGGGGAGTGCCGCCAGGTATTCCCCGTTCCCCGGCTCCGAGGCACAGCGCACGGCCAGTTCACCCGTTTGCAGGTCGATGAGTTCGATCTCAGCTTCCAGAGGTTCCAGGCTTTCGGCATCATACACCCTGCCTTCGAGATAGGCCACAGCTCGCGGCGCCAGTGATTCCGGCAGATCAAAACGGTAGATATCATAGCCGCCGTAGCCTTCGTCCTGGTCGGAGGAAAGATAAGCCGCCCTGCCATTGGTGCTCACTACGATATTGATCTCATCCCCTTCGGTATTTACCGGGTACCCGAGATTTTCGGGTTCTCCCCATTTACCCGTGCTGTCTTTGCGGGAGATGAACAGGTCAAAACCACCCATGCCGGTATGCCCTTTGGAAGAGAAATACATGCTTTGCCCGTCGGGGTGGATAAATGGAGCCATTTCCTCTTCAGGGCTGTTGATCTCCGCTCCGGCATTCACCGGGCGCGACCATCCCTGTCCCTGGGTAAACTTTGTCATCCAGATATCTGAACCTCCTTCTCCCCCGCCCCGGGAACTGGAATAATAAAGGCTCTGGCCATCTGCCGAAAAACATGGCTGGGAATCCCAGGAAGAGGCATTGACCACGCCGCCGAGGTTTTGCGGTTCTGTCCATCCGCCTGCCGCTTTACCACATACATAGAGGTCGCAACTGCCATATCCCCCTTCTGCTCCGCAGGATGTAAAGAAAAGGAAATTCCCATCCGGCGAAAGGCTCATCGCCCCGACATTCCCCAGCGTCTTGAGGTCAGGAAGGACACTACCGGCATTGACCCAGCCGGAGTCGGTCTTCAGGGCCATTTCAAAACCTTCCGTATAGTGCCCGCTAATCACCGAATCGGGTTGCATCAGGGTATACACCAGTTTTTTTTCGTCCAGGGTGATGGAGTTCACAAATTCATCGTGGACACTGTTCACCAATGGGCCCAGGTTTGTGGGCTGAAAAGGAACGGGATGCTCCGTGGCATATTTACGAAAAGCTGCCGTTTCGCGGAGGTTTTCAGTATATTCTCTCTTTTCCATTCTGATGCCATCAAGACTCAGGTAATGATCGAAGGCCTCCAGGGCCCCGGAATAATCACGGCTTTCCAGGCAAGCCAGCCCCAGGAGATAATGCAATCCCCCCTCTCCTTCCGGTTGCAGGGCAATGGCTGTTCTATAATGATCTGCAGCCAGCTCGAAACGGCCGCGATCCATAAGCATATCGGCAAGAAGGATATGGGGTTGAGCATACAGGGAATCGAGGCGAATTGCTTTCAGAAGAGTTGCTTCTGCTTTGTCTATCTGATTGGATTGCCATTCCTCCAGCCCCGTTTCAAAGGCTTTACGGGCTTTTTTCGAGGGCACATACTCTTCCGACTGTGCCATCAGTCCCGCTGAAAAAAGAAGCAGCAGGCAAAAACTCAGGATATGTCGGGTCGTATGAAACATACTGTGAAGATCAGGGGATCCTCATATATTTATGGCTTTGCAGGGAGATCTGCCATTGCGGATTGGCCAGGATATGATCGATGATCAGCGGCATCATGCTTTCGACTACACTCCATTCCGGCTGTAAATAAAGCATGCAGTCCGGTCTGACCAGTGCTTCCTGTTCCGCCGCCCAGTCCAGGTCTTCCTGCGTACTGATAATAACTTTCAATTCATCTGCTTTAGTATAGGAAGAAGGAACAGGTGGCTGCTGTCTTTTTGGCGAAAGGCAGATCCAGTCGAAGGTACCACTCAATTCATAGGCTCCCGATGTTTCCAGGAAGATGCTGATCCCTTCCTCTTTCAATGCATCACAGAGGAGATCCAGGGCGTACATCCCGGGCTCGCCACCGGTCAGCACCACAGCTTTTGCCGGGTAGGTAGCGGCTCTTCCGACGATATCCTCCGTTTTGGTGAGGGGATGGAGTTTTGCATTCCAGGATTCCTTCACATCGCACCAGTGGCAACCGACATCGCACCCGCCAATTCGCACGAAATAAGCTGCCTGGCCGGTGTTATACCCCTCTCCCTGGAGACTGTAGAATTCCTCCATCACGGGCAACATTTTCCCTTCGTCAAGCAGTATTTGATCTTTGGTATCCAAAATTGAATGAATTATTGAATGCTTATTCTTGTCAGGGGGTTGCTTTCCCATTTTCCTTTTTCCCTCCCCCTGGATCAAAGGTAGTGATATCCGTCCATTGAGAGGTGCTTAAGCAGAAGATCTGTTGTTCATAGGCCGATTTTTCGCAGGAGAGCAAGGCATTTCTCGATCGGGTATAGCAGATCCCTTCGGTCTGGGCCCCGAAAATACCGTCCATATTGATCCGGCGTTTATTACCGGAGAAAAAATCATCGCCCCGAAAATCGAACAGCATGAATAAAAAGGGCTTATAGTCCTTGTAACCGACAAGAATGATCTCGTTGTGCACCCGGCTGGATGCAGCACCGGTTACCAGACCATCTACCTGGAGGGTATCGAGCGAAAGAATGGAATATTGACCAGGTTCCTTTCCGAGGGCATACAAACGCGTGGTTTTCGATTTCCAGTTTTTGGTGAAAAGGTAAAGGCTATCACCAAAACTGATCATGGCTTCGCAATCAAAATCATGATCGCCAAAATTAGGTTCAAAGCTAAGCTGGTCAGCATAGGAATACTCAATAAGCTGGGTACTCACACTGGCATTGCCCTGGGCGGGAATGAGGCTTTTTGCCACCCGGTATATGGTCAGGTCGGTGCGGCTGCCTGCGTTATTTCCGATATCCCCCACATAAATATATTCATCGTCCTGTGTGATGTCTTCCCAATCCACATTTTCTGCATTTGCCAGGCTAATGGTTTGAAGGATATTTCCGGTCAGGGTATCCATCTTATAAATATTCGGTTCACCTCCACTATCGTTGAAAGTCCAGATGCCTCCCGCCCAGAAGATCAATCCGGAAGTTTCATCGAGGCTTGAAGGCAATTCCAGGCAGGATGAAGGGGTAAAGGTAGTTTCTTGATAAATACAACTGCCATTATTGAAAGATGCTTCCGGATCAAAATTCAGGGCGTGGGGATCCGTGCAACCCGTTTCCTGGGCACGGATCAGTTGAATGGAAAACATGGCCACGACCAACAGGATCGCCATGTAATTCCCCGGTAAAAAAAGCTTAGACATAGATCTCTTTCTTATGCGCTTTGAGGGTGTTTTGCAGCAGACCGACAATAGTCATGGGCCCTACCCCTCCCGGAACGGGGGTGATATAACTGCATTTTTTGGCGACCTCATCAAACTTTACATCTCCGACCAGCCGGAAGCCTGATTTTGTTTCTTTCGAAGGAATACGGTGGATACCAACATCGATCACCACGGCATCTTTCTTCACCATATCGGCAGTCACAAACTCTTTCACACCAAGGGCGGCGATCAGGATATCTGCCGAAGCGGCAATATCCTCAATATTTTTCGTTTTGCTGTGGCAGATGGTCACCGTGCAGTTGCCGGGTGAGGCCTTTCGCGACAGCAATATACTTACCGGGGTTCCCACGATATTGCTTCGTCCGAGTACCACGCAATGTTTTCCTTCAGTATCAATCTTATATCTTTCCAGCAATTGAACGATACCATATGGCGTAGCCGGAAGGTAGGCCGGGAGGCCGGATACCATGCGTCCGAGGTTTACGGGATGAAAGCCGTCTACATCCTTGGCAGGGTCGATGCTTTGGATCACTTTTTCTTCAGAAATATGCCCGGGCAGGGGCAGTTGAACGATAAAGCCATCCACTTCGGGATCTTTATTAAGGAAGTCGATCAGTTCCAACAGTTCTTTTTCGCTGGTTTTTTCGGGCAGTTTATACACGGAGGAAGTCATCCCGACGGCCTTGCAGGCTTTTTCCTTGCCTGCCACATAGGTCTGGCTGGCAGGATCTTCCCCTACGATCACCGCAGCAAGGTGCGGGGCTTCGTCTTTCGAATCAATGAGTTCAGCCACCTCCGCCTTGATCTCTTCCTTGATCTCTGCGGCTGTCTTCTTTCCGTCGATAAGTTTCATAAAACACTATATTTAAAAGGATTACCTCCGCATTCCGGGAGCGCCTTTCATGTTCTTCATCATCTGCATCATGTTCCGGCCACCGCCTTTGGTCATCATGCGCATCATCTTACTGGTTTCCTGGAACTGCTTTATCAGGCGGTTCACTTCCTGGATATCGGAGCCGCTTCCCCTGGCAATCCTCATCCTACGGCTTCCATTCAGGATTTTCGGGTTTTCACGCTCTTCGTGGGTCATCGACTGTATGATGGCCTCAATGCCTTTGAATGCATCATCGTCAACATCCAGGTTTCGAATGGCTTTCCCCATTCCGGGGATCATTCCCATGAGATCTTTAATGTTCCCCATTTTCTTGATCTGCTTGATCTGCGATAGGAAATCATTGAAATTAAACTCATTGCGGGCGATCTTTTTCTGAAGCTTCTGGGCTTCCTTCTCATCGAACTGGTCCTGGGCCTTTTCCACCAGGCTCACGATATCCCCCATGCCCAGGATACGGTCGGCCATCCTGTCGGGATGGAACACATCGATGGCATCGATCTTTTCACCGATACCAATGAACTTGATAGGTTTGTTCACCACCGATTTGATGGTCAGGGCTGCCCCACCCCGGGTATCACCATCGAGTTTAGTTAGAACAACCCCCTCGTAATCAAGCTGATCATTGAAAGCCTTGGCGGTATTCACGGCATCCTGACCGGTCATGGAATCCACTACAAAAAGGGTTTCCTGGGGGGAAACCTTCTTTTTGATCGAGGCGATCTCTTCCATCATCTGCTCATCGATGGCCAACCGGCCTGCGGTATCGATAATGACTACATTATAACCATTGCTGCGTGCATGGGTAATGGAATTGGAGGCGATCTTTACGGGCTCCTTGCTGCCATCCTCCGTATACACCTCCACGCCGATCTGTTCACCAAGCACTTTGAGCTGGTCAATAGCGGCAGGACGGTAAACGTCGCCGGCCACCAGCAAGGGATTTCTGCCCTTTTTGGCTTTGAGGTAATTGGCCAGTTTGGCCGAGAAGGTAGTCTTACCAGAACCCTGTAAGCCGGCAATGAGAATGATGGCCGGGCTTCCCTTATCGTTCAGTTCCTCCATCTGCCCACCCATCAGACTGGCCATCTCGTCCCTGACGATCTTCACCATAAGCTGCCCGGGAGAAACTGCCGTGAGCACATTGGCGCCCAGGGCCTTTTCTTTTACATCATCCGTAAAATTCTTGGCGATTTTATAGCTAACGTCTGCATCGAGCAATGCCTTCCTGACTTCTTTCAGGGTTTCGGCAACATTTATTTCAGTAATATGACCCTGCCCCTTCAGTACTTTAAAGGAGCGTTCCAGTTTGTCACTTAAGCCTTCAAACATAGTATTCTTGATTTGTGGCGCAAAATTAATCAAAATTGTGAAGCCCCTGGCCTGAGAATTGTATATCATCCCCCTGGCACAGCACATCAGGCCTTAACAAACACTTAACAATAAAGCAGTAAAAAGTGTTGACAAAACGAGGAAATATCACTAAGTTTGATCATCATTAATAAAAAATCATTCCCATGAAAAAGCTCTTTATCCTCCTTCTGCTGGTACCAGCATTGTTATCGTATTCCCAGGAAAATACTTCGGCCCCGGATTTTAGTTTCCCTGATGACCAGGGGACAATAACAGCTATCGCTGATTATTCGGAAATACTGGTCACCTTCCAGGAATCAACCGATCAGGCAGATCTCGAAATTTTTGAAGATCGCTTTCCTGCCCTGCTCAATGGAAAGCCCTATCCCCTGCCGGGAATGGAGATGAAGATATACAGCCTGGAATCAGCAACTTCCCGGAATGCTACAGATGCGGAATCCCTTCTTGAAGAGATCAGAACTTCCGATGGGATTCTTGCTGCTTACCCGGCTCTGTTCAGGAACGGAGACAAGGCTTACCTCGACAATAAACTCCTGCTGAATGTGGATAAGGAAGATGCCCGAAGTGAATTTATTTTAAGCCTTATTTCAGGCTTTTCAGGGCAGATTGAGGAAGAACTCGACCTCATATCTTCCACCACATATGCCATTCGTTTGGCGGCGGATGAAGATATATTCGCAGCTTGCCGCAGACTCATTAAACACCAGGAAGTAAATTATGCCCAGCCCAATTTTTATTTTACCGGGCATACCGGCTTCATTCCCAACGACCCCATGTTCACCGACCAGTGGTTCCTGGACCAGTCCAATGATGCGGATATTGATGCTCCGGAAGCCTGGGACGTGACCACGGGATCGGCTTCCATCAGTGTTGCCGTGATCGACGGGCACGGTTATGACCTTGCCCATGCGGAAATGAGCGGAAAATGGCTCTCACCTTACAATGCCGTGGATGATAATAACAACCCGGAGGCGATTGACAGTGATGAAAATCACGGGACTCCCTGCGCAGGGCTCATTGGTGCACTGACCAATAATTCGGTAGGGGTAGCCGGTGTGGGATACAATGTGCAGGTAGTGCCCATAAAAATGGGATTTAATTTCAGTGGTGGAACTTTTTCGACTTCGGAACTCCTCCTGACCCGCTCCTGCGAGCATGTCATGACCGCACCCTACTCCATTGTCGCCGTCAGTAATTCATATACCATGGGAAGCTGGGCCAATATCCAGGCAATTCGGAATGCTTTCAGCAATATGCGAACCGATTCCCGCAGCGGGCTGGGAACGGTAGTGCTGGCTTCCACGGGAAATGATAATGCCCTGAACGCAGAAGGCTATCCCTTTCGTTTCGCAAATGTGGTGGGTGTAGGCTCTACAGACATGTTCGACGTAAAAAGTTCTTTTTCGAATTACGGAGATTCCACCGATATCGCAGCCCCAGGTACGGATACATATACAATCGACCGGACGGGTGTGCAGGGGTATTCTTTCAGCGATTATTACGAATTTGGCGGAACCTCGGCAGCTTGTCCGATTGCAGCCGGTATTGTCGGGCTGATCGCCAGTGAAAATCCCGGATACACTGAAGCCCAGTTGCGCGAAAAGCTATACAATAGTTGTGATAAAGTGGGCGGGTACACCTACTCGAACAATCCGGCCTATGCCTATGGAAGCTGGAGCCAGGAATTGGGTTACGGGCGTGTGAATGCCTACCAGGCTGTGCTGGGCGGATCAAGCCTTGAGCCTCCCACCAACCTGCAGGCCACAGTCAGCGGCACCAGTGTAGAACTAAGCTGGACTGCACCCGGCGGTGGCGGTGGAAGCCAGGAAGAGCTGGTGTACGACAATAACACCACTACGGGTTCTTATAAGTACCCCGGCTATACAATGTCGACACAGATGTCGCCTTCCGGTCCCTGCCAGATCCTTAGCCTGAAGTTCTACACCACCCTCGAAGGAAGCGACAATCAATTCAATGCCAAGGTATTTAATTGGTCAGGAAGTCAGCCCGGAACAACGGAGCTTTACAACAGCACACAAACTGCCCTTGACGGCGACTGGGTGGAAGTGGATGTATCCGGTTCCGGTCTGAATGTGACCACAGATTTTGTTGTGGGCTTTGGAAGCTTTGCGGAAGAAGCCTTCCTGGGCTATGATGCCAACCTGAACAACGGCCGTTCATGGGATTATGATGAATCGGCACAAAGCTGGGGTTCCTGGGATGAAGCCTACCTGATACGGGCTGTTGTCCTGTATCCTACCGGCAAAACGGAAGAGCTTGGAGGACAGCTGTCGGCTGTCAAGGCCGTACAGGACAATAATTCACTCAAAGTTTCAAGCGGAAACAGCCAGACCGGCATCGAGCCGATTGCGAACCAGTACCGTAAATTACTCGGATTACTGGGCTACCGGGTTTACCGGGATGCTTCACCATTGAACAGCAGCCCGATAAGCTCAACATCGTACACGGATGCAGGCTTATCTGCAGGGACCTATTCTTATACGGTCACTGCATGGTATGATGAAGGAGAATCAGATCCGGCCGGCCCGGTACAGGCCACGGTTAGTGGAAGCACTCTGGAACCCCCGACAAACCTGCAGTCGAGTGTTAGCGGAACTACAGTAAACCTCGTTTGGACAGCTCCTTCCGGCGGAGGAAGTGAAGAATGGATCAAGTACCACGATGAAACTTTTGAATCCTCATTCGCCTCGGTTGATGGTGGAGCCGGCATCGCCCAGTTATTCACCCTGAGCAGCTATCCGGTCACGATCAGTGAAATACGATTTTTTACCACCAATTATAATTCGTGGGACCAGCCCCTGAGTGTGTACATCCTCAGCGGTGACGGAAATACTGTTCTGGGTGGCCCGTATAATACCACCGGGGTGAATAACAACTGGATCAGCATCCCGGTTTCCGTAAATGTCAGCCAGTCGAGCTTTATGATCGCAACCTACAATGATGACCCCGATGGCCCCTATGTTGGATGCGACGACAGCTTCTTCAATGAGAGCCTGTTTTTCGGGAGCCATACCAGCGGCTTTACCGAACTGAGCCAGCTCGGCGATTATGAATATGTAGGAAGCCATGAAGCGAAGGTAGCCTATCAGGACAAGCACCTGCAACGGGCTGTAGAATGGATACGCCCGGATGGCACCGCCCTTAAGGGAGGTTATGATTTCCACCCCGAGGGGGAAGGATTGTTTGCTGCATACCCACCCGACAACAGAGCCTTGCTTGGGTATAACATTTACCGCGACGGAACGAAGCTGAACGCCTCTGTCTGGACATTGACCAATTATGCCGACAACGGTCTTTCAGCAGGAACCTATAATTATTCTGTCACGGCAGTGTATGATGAAGGAGAATCCCCTGCAGCCGGGCCGGTGCAGGCCACGGTAAGTGGCAGTGGTTTGGAAGCCCCGACCAACCTGACTGGTGTCGTAAGCAACGACATGGTCACCCTTTATTGGATCGGGCCGGGAGGAAGTACCGAAGAAGAACTCATTTACGATAATGGCGAGGCCACGGGAGGTTATACTTATCCCGGGTTCACCATGTCCACGCAAATGTCGCCCTCCGGACCATGCCAGGTGCTCAGGCTGAAATACCTGACCACCCTTGAAACCGGAGATGATAATTTCTACGCCCGGGTGTATAACTGGTCGGGAAGTGAGCCTGGGAACACACTTCTCTACGAAAGTGAAGAATCTGCGCTGGAAGGCTGGACGGAGATCGATATAAGTTCAGAGAATCTGTTTGTAGATGGAGATTTTGTTGTCGGATTCGGATCCGTAAACGAAACTGCTTTCCAGGGCTTCGACGGAGGACTGAACAACGGCCGTTCCTGGGATCGTGACGAAACCGGCGGCAGCTGGGCAAGCTGGGAAGAAGCCTATGTGATCAGGGCTGTTGTCCTATACGGAGATGGAAGTGTTGCTGAGATTGGAAGCCCACAGGAATTTCTCGGTTATAATCTATACCGTGACAACGTAAAGATCAATACTTCGCTCATCACCACTACTTCCACCACCGACCAGGTTCCCAGCTGGGGGATATACAATTATAACGTCACCTCCGTGTTCGACGAAGGGGAATCTTCCTACTCAAATACCTTTGTCATGAGCTACGTATTTGGGATAGAAGAATTGCAGGCCATTGATATTGACCTGTATCCAAATCCGGCGAGCGAAACTCTTTTCCTCCGGTCTCCCTATGATATCGGCAGGATAGATGTTTATGGCATGGATGGAAAGCTGGTCGTATCACAGGAAATTGCAGGACGATCTTTCGACCTGGATGTAAGTGGGTATAAATCGGGATTTTACGTGATTCGGATCGTCAATGCGAAAGGCACGGCAAGCCTGAAAGTCCTGATCCGATAAGGATCATTACATTTTTTCAGGCACCCGGATACCCAGCAATTGCATGGCTGTTGCTATGACCCCCGCAGTGAATTCAGACAGGCTGAGCCGCATCGAAATTTTCGATGTATCCTCTTCCCTGAGGATGGGTATTTCCTGGTAAAACTGGTTGTACTCCCTGGCCAGTTCGTAGGCATAATTGGCAATTACTGCAGGGCTGAGTTCCTTTGCTGCTTCTTCCAGCGCGGCCGGAAAGGCATACAGCATCTTGATGATCTCCTTTTCCTTGGGGTGGATTTCGCCCTCATAAGGCGCCCTCTCCGGCTGAAACCCTCTTTCCCTGGCTTTTTTGATCAGCGACCTGATCCTGGCATGGGTATATTGTATAAAAGGCCCGGTATTCCCGTTAAAGTCGATCGATTCTTCCGGGTTAAAGAGCATGTTCTTTTTCGGGTCTACACGAAGGATGAAATATTTAAGTGCTCCAAGGCTGATCGTCTCATACAGTTCGTTTGCCTGCTTCTCATCCAGGTCATCGGCCTTACCCAGTTCATTGGCCATATCCCTTGCGGTAGCAACCATTTTATCCATCAGGTCATCAGCATCGACCACTGTACCCTCCCTCGATTTCATTTTACCTTCAGGAAGTTCGACCATGCCATAGGAAACATGAAAGATATTCTCAGCCCATTTTCTTCCGAGTTTCATCAGGATGATCCGGAGCACATCAAAATGGTAATTTTGCTCATTCCCGACAACATAGAGCAAGCGGCCGGGATCAAAATCATCATGCCTTAACTGCGCTGTGCCCAGGTCCTGGGTCATGTATACAGATGTGCCGTCGGCCCGGAGCAACAATTTTTCATCCAGGCCATCATCCTTCAGGTCACACCATATTGAGCCGTCTTCTTTGCTGAAGAGAATTCCTGCTTTTAGTCCTTCCTCCACGATAGTCTTACCAAGGAGATAGGTATCCGATTCGTAATAGATCTTATCGAAGTCGATTCCCAGGCGGGCATAGGTTTCATCAAAGCCCTCATAGACCCAGGCATTCATTTCCGACCAAAGTTGCCTGGTCTTGGCATCCTGCGCTTCCCATTGCTGAAGCATTTCCCTGGCATCAGTCATGAGGGGTGCCTTTGCAGGAGCTTCTTCGGGGTCGGTCCCGTCGGCGATCAGTTGATCTAGCTGTTTTTTCAGTTCCTGGTCGAATTTCACATAGCAATCACCCACCAGTTTATCGCCCTTAACCCCTGTAGATTCGGGTGTTTTCCCATCGAACCATTTTTTCCAGGCCAGCATCGACTTGCAAATATGGATTCCCCGGTCGTTGACCAGGTTCACCTTTATTACGTGTTGGCCTGAAGCTTTCAGGATCTCGGCCACCGACCATCCAAGCAGGTTATTGCGAATATGTCCGAGGTGCAGGGGTTTATTGGTATTCGGGGAGGAATACTCGATCACGACCGGTTTGCTATTCTTTGCATCCCGCAGACCAAAGGTTTTATTCGCGGCATTTTCTGACAGAAAACGGCCCCACCAGGCATCATCCACCACCAGGTTCAGGAAGCCTTTGATCACGTTAAAGCTCTTTATTTCAGGCATATTAAGTTGCAGGAAAGCTCCCAGTTTTTCTGCGGTTTCTTCAGGTTTTTCTCTGCTGATCTTAAGGAAAGGAAAAACGTTCAGGGTATAATCTCCCTCAAAATCCTTCCTGGTTTTCTGAAGGACAATGGCTTCCTGAGAAACCTCTGCAGCGTATAAGTTGTGAGAAGCCTTACAGGCTGTTGTTTTTATTTTGGTTTCAATCATTTTGTATGGTATTCACGGCAAAAATAATGGAAAATCGCACAGGGTTGCCAACCTTATTAGGGTTGCCAACCCTAATCATCTTCAAGATTTACCTCACGCAGTTTTCGCTCATCATGCATTTCATCGTGATAGTGAATAAAATCCTCAATATCATTAAACCATGAAATGGCTTCATTTCTCTTCAGCATACTCTTATGAAAACCCACAATATAATGGGGATAAGAACTATATGGATACTTTCTGAAATTCTGAACAAGCTGATGTTTCTGAGGATTAAAGTGAATATAGAAAACCAATCGTCTCAGGTAGTCCATATTATCTACTTGTATTCTTCTGAAATGCTTCCTAAACAAGCTTCCAGACCTACCTTCCTGTCTATTGATCGATAGTGCATAAGACTGAAACAAGCGTCTGAACTGGTGGCTCACCTTCAGATGATAATGAATATCCTCTGAATCCTTAACTCTGACTAACAGATGAAAGTGGTTGGGTATCAAACAGTAGGCATAAGTATCCACAAAACCTCCCAACAAATGCCAGTACTTGTTCATGAAATAGCAATAGTTTGCATGGGAATAGAATATTTTTCCTCCGTCATTACCACGGTTGTAGATGTGGTACACCTGATTTGGCAGCAGGGGTGTTAAAATTTTTTTTGTTGGCATAACAATAACTCTTATATCTATTTATACCCAAAATTTGAAATTGTTCCACCTGCCTTAGGGTTGCCAACCTTAATAAGGTTGGCAACCCTAAGGCTAACCCCTGTATATCAGCCCCTTAAAAATATCAAAAAATCAAAAAAATATTTTTTATCCCCTTTCTCCAAGAATTTCAACTTAAACTCCTAATTTTGCAAAAATTTTTAACCTGGTTTTTTAACCATTTAAACGCAAGAGGAATTCTATATGAAACGCAATGTTATCATTATCGGTGCTGCGGGAAGAGATTTTCACAATTTCAACACGTATTTCCGTGGCAATGAAGACTTCAACGTAGTTGCCTTCACTGCCGCGCAAATTCCCGATATCGACGGTAGAAAATACCCGGCTGAACTGGCTGGTGATCTCTATCCAGATGGTATCCCGATTTATGCAGAAGAAGACCTCCCAAAACTCATTAAGGAACTTAAAGCAGATGAATGCGTGTTCTCCTACAGCGATGTTACCTATAATAAGGTAATGGCTGTTAGCGCCATCGTTAATGCTGCAGGTGCCAACTTTATGCTTCTTGGGCCCAAAGACACCATGGTGAAATCAACCAAACCGGTGATTGCCGTCGGTGCCATAAGGACCGGATGCGGAAAAAGCCAAACCTCACGCAGGGTGATCGAACTACTCATGGAAAAAGGACTTAAAGTCGTTGCCGTTCGCCACCCCATGCCCTATGGAGACCTCGTTGAACAAAAAGTTCAGCGTTTTGCTACCGTTGATGACCTTGCAAAACATAAATGCACGGTTGAAGAAATGGAAGAGTACGAACCACATGTGGTTCGCGGCAACGTGATCTATGCCGGTGTTGACTATGAAGCCATTCTTCGTGCAGCGGAACAGGATCCCGATGGCTGTGATGTCGTGATATGGGACGGCGGAAACAATGATTTCCCCTTCTACACCCCCGACCTGAACATTACCGTCGTTGACCCACACCGCCCCGGTCACGAACTGATGTATTATCCGGGTGAAGTTACCCTGAGACTGGCTGATGCTGTTGTGATCAACAAAATGGACAGTGCTTCTCCGGAAGGTATCCAGGAAGTAAGGAACAACATCAACAAGGTTAACCCCGATGCCGTTGTGATCGACGGAGCCTCCCCCATTAAGGTGGACGATCCCTCCGTGATCAAAGGCAAAAAAGTGCTTGTTGTGGAAGATGGCCCAACTCTGACCCACGGTGAAATGACCATCGGAGCAGGCGTTGTTGCCGCCCAGAAATTCGGGGCTGGCGAACTGGTCGATCCTCGCCCTTACACGGTTGGCAAACTGAGCGAAACCTTTAATATTTATCCTAAGATTGGAACACTGCTTCCAGCCATGGGATATGGTGAAGAACAACTCAAAGACCTCGAAACAACCATCAACAACACAGAATGTGATGCCGTTGTTATCGGTACCCCCATTGACCTGAACAGGATCATTAAGATCAATAAGCCCAATACCCGGGTTTATTACGATCTGCAGGAAATTGGCTATCCCGACCTTAAAGGTCTTGTTGATGACTTCGTCAAAAAACACAATCTCTAAAATTTTAAAAGCGGCTCAATTGAGCCGCTTTTTTTTTACTAGTTTTTAACAATGCTCCAGCAAAAAATGCTTTTTTAATATTTTTATATCCAAAACCCTGCACATGAACCTGAAGAACAGAAGCCTGGTCTCCATTGCCGATTACAGCCTCGAGGAACAACTTGAGATACTGAGGCGAGCCACCGAATTTGAAAAGAATCCACGACAGACCATCCTCGAAAAACATGTGGTGGCTTCACTCTTTTTTGAACCCTCCACACGCACACGCCTGAGTTTTGAAAGTGCCGCATCCCAGCTCAGTGCCAAAATCGTTGGTTTTAGTGAAGCGGGCTCCTCCAGCGTTAAAAAAGGAGAATCGCTTAAGGATACCATTCTAACAGTAAGCAACTATTCCGATATTATCGTGATGCGCCATCCACGGGAAGGCAGCGCCAAATACGCCGATGAAGTTGCGCCAGTACCCATTATCAATGCCGGCGACGGAGCACACCAGCACCCTACTCAGACCCTTCTCGATATGTATTCCATCATGAAAACCCAGAATACGCTCGACGGCCTGAACATCGCCTTTGTCGGTGACCTGAAATACGGACGCACCGTACATTCACTGGTCATGGCCCTCTGTCAGTTCAATACTACTTTTCACCTTGTTTCACCCCTGGAACTCAAACTTCCCAGCTATGTAAAACAACACATAAAAGACCGAAAACTGACCTATCATCAGTATACCGAAATGCATGAAGTCATCCCGGAAGTCGACATCCTGTACATGACCCGGATCCAACGAGAACGCTTTTCGGACCCTATTGAGTATGAAAGAGTTAAGGATGCATACATCCTCCGACTGCCCATGTTGGCTGATGCAAAGGAAAATATGAAAGTTTTGCATCCCCTGCCCAGGGTCAACGAGATCGATGAAAATGTGGATGACAGTCCGCAAGCCTATTATTTCCAGCAGGCCAGAAACGGAGTTTATGTACGTATGGCCCTGCTAGCTTCTATTCTTGGAGTCGTATAATCTAAAAAAGATCCTCATGGAAGAAAGAAAAGAACTCAAAGTCAGTGCCATTGAAAACGGTACCGTTATCGACCATATTCCGGCCAAAAGCGTATTCCAGGTCATTCATATGCTGAACCTGAATGAGAGTGAGAACCAGATCCTTTTTGGTACAAACCTCGACAGCAAGAAGTATGGTAAGAAAGGGATCATCAAAGTGAGCAACCGCTACTTTGATTCAGCGGATGTGAACAAAATAGCATTGGTTGCACCGACAGCCACACTGATCGAAATCAAGAACTTTAAAGTGATCCGGAAGCAGGATGTTGTCATCCCGGACGCTGTCAGTCGCTTTGTCAGATGCGTTAACCCGAATTGCAT